>Ga0160457_1000556_pt1 | contig 15511 bp, 11 predicted proteins | sample HID1972M_E6MG_FD_108242 | JGI IMG/M metagenome (GOLD analysis project Ga0160457, IMG submission 108242) | Enriched pill bug-associated microbial communities from UW Madison campus, WI, USA - HID1972M_E6 MG | ecosystem: Host-associated > Arthropoda: Insects > Digestive system > Unclassified ... | reverse complement strand
TTTTGGGTTCGTGCACTAAGGCTCTAATAAAAGAGATCATCTGAGCTTGTCCGGATGAAAGGGTAGCTCCTCTTTCTTGCACTTGATAATCAAATCCACCAGGCAATCGATCAATAAAAACATCCGCACCTACTGACTTAGCTGCCAATTCTATTTGCTCATTTGTAATCTCAATATCTAATAAATTAATATTATTGGTAATGCTATCTGAAAACAGAAATACATCTTGATGAACTACCGCAATACTTTTACGTAAATAGTTCAAATCGAAGTTACGAACATCAACTCCATCGATTTTTATACTCCCTCTATTAATTTCATAAAATCTGCTTAAAAGATTAATAATAGAAGATTTACCTGCTCCGGTAGCGCCTACAAGTGCCAAAGTTTGTCCAGCTTCCAGTGTAAAAGAAATATTCTTTAGCACCCAGTTTTCATCGTCATAAGCAAACCAGACATTTTCAAACGCTATCTTCCCTTCTAATTTTAAAGGCTTTGCAGTACCTTGATTTTGAGTCTTCTCGTCGGTATCCAATACAGAGAATATACGTTCCGCACCAATTATACCCATCTGTAAGGTATTAAACTTATCAACTAATTCTCGTAAAGGTCTAAATATCATATTAATATACATGATAAAGGCAACCACAACACCTAATGTTGCACGACCTTCTAACGCGGATTTGCTACCATACCAAACCAAAAGTCCCAATGCAATGGCCATAATAATTTCTATAACAGGGAAAAAGATCGAGAAATACCAATTGGAGCGGATATGTGCATTTCGATGTTGAGCATTTATGCTAATAAACTTATTGTATTCCTGTTTCTCTCTGGCAAAATATTGAATAACACTAATGCCGGAAATATGCTCTTGTAAAAAGGTATTTAATCGGGATACCCAGGTACGAACATCTTGAAAGGAAGATCGCATAGCCCTTTTGAAAAAGTAAGTAGCAAGCAGCATAATTGGCATCAGGGAAAGCACAATTAAGGTTAGACGCCAATCGGTATAGAACATAACACCTAATATGACCACTAATTGAAGGATATCTCCGACAATTTGAATGATCCCTTGTGAAAAGATATCGGATATGGTTTCTAAATCTGAGACAGTTCGGGTAATAAGCCGACCAATAGGTGTTCTATCGAAATATTTTAAACGTAACTGAGTAATATGATCAAAAACATCGCTCCTTAAATCACGAATTACAGATTGTCCTAAGGTGTTTGTATATAATGTTTGAAAATAACGAACCAGTGTATCTAAAACCAAAAGAGCTAACATTAATAAAGCCATCAAGCCTAATCCGCTTGTATCCCCTTTTAAAATATAGTTATCCAGTGTATATTCAATCAACACGGGCATCAGTGGTGCTGTTGCTGCCATTGTTATGGTAAGAATAATTGACCAGATAAAAACCTTACGATACGGTTTCATGTAAACCAACACCCTTCGAAGTAATTGAATATCGTATGTTTTATCAGTTGATTTATCTTGACTCATATCTCATTAATTAAATCTGGATATACAACTTGACTTAAATATAAACCACAGGCGGGAACCGATGTTCCTGCTTCAGAACGATTCTTACTTTCTATTGTAGAACGAATGGATTCTATTGTATTCTTTCCGTTGCCAATTTCAATTAATGTACCGACAATGGCACGAACCATATTTCGCAGAAAACGATTAGCAGAAATATTGAATACAAGGCGGTCATTGTTAATCCACTTCCACTCTGCCTGATATATTTCACAGTTATTTGTAAGAACCTGGGTATGCGTTTTACTGAAACAGCTAAAATCCCGATACTCCATCATTATCGTTGCAGCTTCATTCATCTTCATAAGATCCGGCTTATCTCTTATCTGCCAGGAAAATCCATCAAGAAAGGGATCCTTTTCAAAATGTATGTAATATTCATAACTTCTTGATATAGCGCTGAACCGAGCATGCAAATCATTTGGCACCTCGAAAATTCTTTTAACAGCAATATCATTGGGCAGGACAGCATTTAAGCTCTTTAAAATAGCAGCATCTTGTTTTTCTACATCTACTTTAAGACAATCGAAATGTGCAAAAAGCTGTTTAGCATGAACTCCTGTATCAGTGCGACCACAGCCAAGCGTTTTTATTTCTTGTCTTAAAATCGTACTTAAAGCCTTATCCACTACAGCTTGAACGGAAATTGCATTATTCTGTATTTGCCAGCCATGATAACTGGCTCCGTTAAAGGTTAATTCAATAAAATATCGTTGATTTAAATTTCCCACTACAGCAAAGATAAGGAATTAGAGGATTTATGTATATTTGTTAAAACTTTAATAGAATGATACAGCGTATTCAAACAGTTTGGTTATTACTTGCCAGCGCAACACTTTTCTTATTGTTCTTATTTCCTTACTTACAATATTTCGATAATTTCGGAACAGCAATGGCTATAAAAATTACTGGTATCTATCAAGGTGTTTCAGAAGGCGTTGTACAAACTAAATCGTTTATTTTACAGACCATCGTAACCGTAGTTTTGGCTTTGGTACCACTCGTAACTATTTTCAATTATAAAGATCGAAAGAAACAGCTTCAAATAACTTATCTCAATATTTTTCTTGTAATCCTCTTAGCTATTTGGTTTTATGTTACATCTAGCAATGCGGTTTTGGAAGTAAATAAAACTTTAGCAATAGAGAATATCGGCATTGGTGCTCTTTTAGCTCCGTTAGATATAGTCTTTCTTTGTTTAGCAGCAAAGGGAATACGTAATGATGAGAAGTTAATCAAATCCGTAGATCGATTACGTGGATAGCAGCAAAAAATAAAAGCTAAATTAATACTAATTAATAAATAAAAAATCTTATCTTTGCGCCGCCTTAGGCAATTAGGCCTATCGTATTTATTACATCATGAACCCATTTATTGAACTGGGGATCCGTCATGATATTGTTAATGCCTTAACAGAATTAGGTTTTGAAAAACCTACTCCCATTCAGGAACAGTCCGTTCCCGTTTTACTTGCAGGCAGCAACGACTTTGTCGGATTAGCCCAAACCGGAACCGGTAAAACAGCAGCCTTTGGCTTGCCTTTATTAGAATTACTCGACTTTTCAGAAAAACACCCACAGGCAGTAATACTATGCCCAACACGTGAATTGTGTCTTCAGATCTCTAATGATTTGAAAAAATACGCAAAGAATCTGAACAATGTTAATGTTGTAGCCGTTTATGGCGGTGCAAGCATTAGCGATCAACTACGTCAAATTCGTCGTGGTGTGCAAATTGTTGTTGCAACACCTGGAAGAATGCTAGATATCCTTGGCCGTAATGCCATTGATTTTTCGCATATCAAATACGTTGTGCTAGATGAGGCCGATGAAATGCTAAACATGGGCTTTCAAGAGGATATTAATAATATTCTGTCTACCACACCCGAACAAAAAAAGACCTGGTTATTTTCTGCAACCATGCCACGCGAAGTGCGCAAAATAGCGAAACAGTATATGACTGATCCAGTGGAATTAACCATGGGTACTGAAAATACTGGAAATGCAAACATCGATCACGAATACTACGTTGTTCGCGCATCTGACAAATTTGCAACCTTTAAACGTATTATTGATTTCACTCCTGGAATATTTGGGATTGTTTTCTGTCGTACAAAAATTGAAACACAAGATATTGCTGAAGCCTTAATTAAAGATGGTTATAATGCCAATGCTTTACACGGTGATTTATCGCAACAACAACGCGATAAAGTTATGAAGCAGTATCGTGATAAAAGCATTCAGTTGTTAATAGCAACAGATGTAGCCTCACGTGGGATAGATGTTAAGGATGTAACGCACGTAATTAACTACTCTCTACCTGATGAACTTGAAAGTTATACTCACCGTAGCGGACGTACTGCCCGTGCAGGAAAGTCTGGTGTTTCTATTTCTATCATTAACGTGAAAGAATTAGGTAAGATTCGTCAAATAGAACGCACATTAGGCAAGAAGTTTGTAAAGGCAGAAGTTCCTAGTGGTTTCGATGTTGTTGAAAAACAATTATTCGGAATGATTAACAAACTTCATAGCGTTACTGTAAACGAGGAACAAATTGCTCCTTATATGCCACGCATTATGCAAGAGTTTGGTGAGTTGAGCAAAGAAGAACTAATCAAGAAATTTGCTTCTGTTGAGTTTAATCGCTTTTTAGAGTATTACAAAAACTCGAAAGACTTAAATGTAGACACAAATAACATCAATGTTAACGAACGTAATGGAAGACCGGAACGTTCTAGACGTGATGAAACCGAAGCTGGATTTACAAGATTATTTATAAATGTTGGTTCAGTTGATGAATTCAACAGAGGTGATCTGCTAGGCTTTATATGCAACAATACACAGATCAGCGGAAAATCAATTGGTAAGATTGATTTAAAAGGTGTTTTTTCTTTCTTTGAAGTTGAAAATGACTTAGTTGAAAAAGTATATGCTGGATTTAAAACTGTAGAATTCAATGGACGCGAAGTTCGAATTGAAAATGCAGGAGCTAGACAAAGAGAATCTGGCAGCAGAAGCGGTGGTAGCAGCAGTGGTAGCCGTAACCGTAGTAGCAGTCCACACCATGCAAGACCTCGTACCGGAGGCAGCAATGGTAGTAGTAATGGCTACAGAGGTGCTGGTTCAAGTGATAGCAGCAGCCGTCGTCCTCGTGAAAAACAAGATTCAGGATTTCGTGACTTCTCCGGAAGAAGCAAAAGCGAATCTAAGAAACGTTGGTAGAATAAAATACTGATACAATAACAAAAAAAGGGATCTCAAATTGAGATCCCTTTTTTTGTTATTGTATCAAATCAATTAATAGCCTGAGGCCGCATCATCACCCCGGGGATCTGCTCCGGCTGTTAGTTCTCCATTTGGGGAAACAAGAATTGCATCTACTCTTCCAATAGCATTGCGATCTATGATTGAATAACCCTTATCTTTTAATTCTTTACGTAATTCTGGTGTAAACGACTCTTTCTCGGCAGCAACCTCATCAGGCAACCACTGATGGTGAAAACGTGGACTGTTAACGGCTTCCTGCATATTCATATCCCAATCAATTACATTTAGAATCGTTTGAAAAACTGTAGTGATAATAGTTGATCCTCCAGGTGAACCCAGAACCATGAAAAGCTTACCATCTTTCTCTAAAATAGTAGGAGTCATTGAACTTAACATACGTTTACCAGGTTCTATGCTATTGGCAATTCCTCCAATTAGTCCGTACATATTTGGAATACCTGGCTTTACAGAGAAATCATCCATCTCATTGTTCAATAAAAATCCCGCGCCATTAACAACCACCAAAGAACCGTAAGACCCATTTAATGTTGTTGTTAGTGAAACTGCATTCCCTTCTTTATCAACTATTGAAAAATGGGTTGTTTCTTCACTCTCCCTATTGCTACCAGCATCTCCTGCTTTTATGGAACTACTAGGTGTTGCTCTTTCGAAATTCATATCGCTCATACGAATCGCATTATACTTGGGATTTAATAGTTCATTCTGCGGAACTTGATAGAAATCAGGATCTCCTAAATGAGTAGAACGGTCGGCATAAACCCTTCGTTCAGCCTCAATCATTATCTGAACAGAAGAATCACGCTGAAAACCCCATTTCTCTAATGGAAATTCTTCTACACTTTTCAATAATTGTATTAATGCAATACCTCCGCTAGATGGAGGAGGCATAGAAATAACATTATAATCACGATAAGAACCTGATACAGGCGTTCTCCACTTTGCCTCATAATTTTTAAGATCCTCTAAACTGATTATTCCATTACCACGCTTCATTTCAGCAACTATCTTTTCAGCGACTTCTCCATCGTAGAAACCTGCCCGACCTTTATCTCGAATCAATTCAAGCGTTTTGGCAAGATCATGCTGAATCAAAATATCTCCTGCCTTCCAGGAAGCTTTACTGGTGAAAGAAACCCCTTCAGGATTGTACTCTAAAAAAGCAGTAGCCTTTGAATTGAGTTCACTTGCTTGGGTAGGACTAATTGAAAACCCATCCCTCGCCAAATCAATCGCGGGTTGCAGCAATTCTTTCCAACCCAATTTACCATATCTTTGATGAGCCTTTACCATTCCATCAACAGAACCGGGTACACCTGATGCTAATCGTCCCTGTAATGAAAGATCAGCTATTGGTTGCCCATACATATCAAGGTACATATCTTTAGTTGCATCTAGGGGAGCAGCCTCCCTGAAATCCAAGGCAGCAGTTTCGCCCTTTGCCGAACGATATACCATAAAACCGCCTCCACCTATATTTCCCGCACCTGGATACACAACAGCTAAAGCAAACTTTACAGCTACAGCAGCATCAATAGCATTTCCTCCCTTTTTTAAAATCTGAAGCCCCACTTCAGAAGCGATTGGATGAGCCGATACAACTAAACCATTCTGATAATTTAAGTATGGTTTCTCAGATAATGGTTTAACGGAAACAGTTTCTGATTTCTTAAAAAGAGCACAGGAGGTAGTCGTTAATATCAACGAAATAAAGACTATTAATTTAACAGTGGATAGTATAGGCAGGATACGCTTCATATTATGTTAATAGATCTGATAATAGTTTAATTTCTAAAAGGGCTGAATGTTTTTCATATAGGATAGAATACACAGCCCTGCATATAGGAAGATCTACCTTATGATTTTTATTAATTTGATGAATACATTTGCTGGCATAATAGCCTTCTGCAATCATGTTCATTTCTAATTGTGCAGACTTGACCGTATATCCTTTGGCAATCATATTTCCGAAAGTACGATTTCTGCTAAATTGAGAATAGGCAGTAACCAAAAGATCTCCTAGATAGGCCGATTCTTTAATATCTCGCTCAATTGGATGAACTACTGATAGAAAACGAGCCATTTCGCGGATAGCATTCGATATTAAAACAGCTTGAAAATTATCTCCAAATCCTATTCCATGACAAATTCCACTAGCTATTGCATAAATATTCTTTAAAACCGCTCCATACTCAGTTCCGTAGATATCGTCAGAGATATTCGTTTTAATATAATTGGTATTTAAATAGGAAGCCACAAACTCAGCTACTTCAAGCGACTGAGAAGCAATTGTTAAATAAGATAACTTTTCCTGGGAAACCTCTTCTGCATGGCACGGTCCGCTTATCACTGCAATATCATTCACGGATACCTTATAATTAACCTGCAAAAATTCTCCTATTATCTGATTGTTGTCTGGAACAATTCCCTTGATAGCCGAAATAATAATTTTATCGGCTAAGTGTTCCTTTGTTATTCCAAAAAGTGCATCCCTTAAAAAAGCTGCTGGGACACACAATATAATGACATCCGAATTTTTAAGAATATAATGAATATCCGTACTGATATTCTCTGCTTCCAGATTAAGCTTTATAGCACTTAAGTAGTTTGGGTTACGCTGGTCTTTTTGGATAATATGAACAGCCTGCTCATTCCTCATCCACCAGAATATTTCCTTGGGTAATATATTATCATTGAGCATTTTAATGATTGCAGTAGCCCAGCTCCCTCCTCCAATAACTGCAATCCGTCGCTTTTCCGTTTCCATACAAATTAATTAAAAAACTAAGTTAATATTACAACCTCAACTTTGACGAGTAAACAATCTAGAATAGTGTCCCATTAAGGATATATGTTGCTACGGAGAAATAAATAACTAACCCGGTAACGTCTACTAAAGTTGCAACAAAAGGAGTAGAAGATGTTGCAGGATCTGCACCAAACCTTCTAAGGATAAAAGGCAGCATTGACCCCATTAATGAACCCCATGTTACAATTCCCAATAGTGATAAACCAACTACAAGAGCGATTAAATTCCAATGTTCTCCTAAATCTCCAAAAGCTATATGTTGGACATATAACCTTAAATAACCCAATATACCTAAAATTATTCCTAATAATAATCCTGATAATATTTCTCGTTTCATTACGCGCCACCAATCTCCCAATGTAACTTCTCCTAATGCCATAGCCTGTATAATCAGCGTTGAAGCCTGAGAACCACTATTTCCTCCACTTGACATAATTAAGGGAATAAAGATTGCTAATATTAAAGCGCCCGCTAACTGAGCTTCAAAATGTCCCATAACAGAAGCTGTAAATAATTGGCCCAGAAACAAAAGAACTAACCAGCCGGCCCGTTTCCTAACCAGGTTAATAATTGACATATCCATATAGGGTTCATCTAAGGCTTCAGTACCCCCAATACGTTGCATATCTTCAGTATACTCTTCATTTGCGACCCATAAAATATCATCAACTGTTACAATACCTAACATAATTTGTTGATCATCTGTAACCGGCAATGCAACTCGGTTATTCATTCGAAAAACATTAATCGCATCCTCCTGCGGATCATTGGCTTTAAGAGAAATTAATCGATTATCCATCAAGTCTCTAATAAGAATGTCAGGCTTAACTAATAAAATTTCACGGATTCTAATATCATCTAACAGAATCCCATTCGCATCAATTACATAAAGTACATCAATTGTTTCTGAATTTTTACCATATTTCCTAATATGCTCCAAAACTCTTCCAACGCTCCAATGTTCTTTTACAGTAATATAATCAGGTGTCATGAGTCTTCCAACACTCTCTTCGGGATATCCTAATAGGGAAAGAGCCTCTTTTCGATCGGCTGGCGGGAGCAAAATAATCATCTTCTTTACTGCATCTCCATGCAATTCACTAAAGAAGGATGTTCTATCATCCGGAGGTAATTCATTTATTAATTCCGCAAGCTTGGGACCTGACAACTTCTTAACTATTCTTTCCTGAGTAGGAAAGTCTAATATTCTAAAAACATTGACAGCACGATTAATGCTTAACGTTGAAATAAATGTGTCTGCATATTCAGGGAGTTCATCAATTAAACTCTCAACTTCAGAAATGTTTAGATTATCTAAATATTCATTAAGTTTAACAGGGTCTCCTTCGGCAATCAACAATTCGATTTGATCTGTCAACACTTTCATTTCATCCATACGAAGTAATTTTGAGCTTTACATAAAATATGATGGGACAATTACAAAAGTCGGTTTTTTATAACAGAAGAACGAAAAATGAGTAGAGTTTTTTCGTAATAATACCCAACAAAAAAGGCCAATATGCTTCACATAATTGGCCTTTTTAATTTAATAAATTTTGTAGTTAAACTTTAATCTCCACTTCTACACCGCTAGGTAATTCAAGTTTCATTAAAGCATCAACAGTTTTAGAATTTGAACTATAAATATCCAATAAACGTTTGTAAGCACATAATTGAAATTGCTCACGCGCTTTCTTGTTTACGTGTGGAGAACGCAAAACTGTATAGATCTTTTTCTCTGTTGGCAATGGAATAGGTCCACTAACAACTGCTCCTGTAGGCTTTACAGTTTTTACAATTTTTTCAGCCGATTTATCAACTAAGTTGTAATCGTACGATTTTAATTTAATTCTAATTCTTTGGCTCATTATATTATTTATTTATTCGGCTATTAGAGCTATTTTTAATAGTCGATGGGTTAATTTATTATTCGGAAGCGCTAACTTTTCCCTTTGCTTTAGCAACTATATCCTCCTGAACGTTTCTTGGAGCTGGTTCATAATGATCAAATTCCATCGTTGAAGTTGCTCTACCAGAAGTAATGGTACGTAATTGTGTTACATAACCAAACATTTCTGAAAGAGGTACCAAAGCTTTAATTACCTGAACTCCATTACGAGTATCCATACCTTGTAATTGTCCGCGTCTACGGTTTAAATCTCCCATTACATCCCCCATATTTTCTTCTGGAGTAAGAACTTCAATCTTCATAATCGGCTCCATTAATACAGGTGAACATTTTGGCAATGCCGCACGGAAAGCTGACCGACCTGCAATTTCAAATGATAATGCATCTGAATCGACAGCATGGAAAGATCCGTCAATCAAACGAACTTTCATATCACTTATAGGATAACCAGCCAAAACACCATTACTCATGGAAGCTTCAAAACCTTTTTGTACTGAAGGAATAAATTCACGGGGAATGGACCCACCAGTAATTTCATTCACAAATTGAAGCCCGCCTTTTTCAAAGTCAGCATCAACCGGAGAAATTATAACCTGGATATCAGCAAATTTACCGCGACCACCAGTTTGTTTCTTATAAGTTTCACGATGTTGAGTTGTACCAGTTATAGCTTCTTTAAAAGCAACTTGCGGAGCTCCTTGGTTAATTTCAACCTTAAACTCACGTTTTAAACGATCTATTAAGACATCAAGATGTAACTCACCCATTCCTGAGATTACTGTTTGTCCAGTCTCCTCATCACTCTTCACTTGGAAAGTTGGATCCTCTTCAGCTAATTTCGATAAAGCCATACCTAACTTATCAACATCGGCCTGTGTTTTTGGTTCAATTGCTAAACCAATTACCGGCTCAGGGAAATCCATTGACTCTAAGATAATAGGATTCTTTTCATCACAAAGGGTATCACCGGTTTTAATATCTTTAAAACCTACTACCGCAGCAATATCTCCAGCTCCAACATTTGGAATAGGATTTTGCTTATTAGCATGCATTTGGAAAATACGTGAAATACGTTCTTTATTTTCAGAACGAGCATTATAAACGTATGATCCAGCTTCTAGATTACCAGAATAAACACGGATAAAGCATAGACGTCCAACAAATGGATCGGTTGCAATTTTAAAAGCTAATGCAGCGAATGGCTCTTTAATATCTGGTTGACGAGTTACTTCTTGTTCTGTTTTAGGATTAACTCCAGTAATACCTTCAACATCTAGAGGTGAAGGAAGTAATTCCATCACGTAGTCTAACATGGTTTGAACACCTTTATTTTTAAAAGATGAACCACAAACCATAGGTACTATTTTAGCGTCTAAAGTTGCTTTACGAAGAGCATCTAGAATTTCGCGCTCAGTTATTGATTCCGGATCATCGAAAAATTTCTCCATCAATGTATCATCGTAATCAGCTACTGCTTCTAATAATTTTTCTCTCCAAAGTGCAGCTTCTTCTAACATATCGTCAGGAATAGGTACTTCAGTAAAGGTCATTCCTTTATCTTCTTCATTCCATACGATACCTCGGTGATTTATTAAATCAACTACTCCTTTAAAAGTTTCTTCAGAACCAATAGGTAATTGAAGAGGAACAGCATGACTTCCAAGCATTTCTCTTACTTGTCCTACAACTTTAAGAAAGTCAGCTCCGGAACGGTCCATTTTGTTAACGAAACCAATACGTGGAACTTTATAGTTATTTGCAAGTCTCCAGTTAGTTTCAGATTGTGGCTCAACACCATCTACAGCTGAAAATAAGAATACTAATCCATCTAATACCCGAAGAGAACGATTCACTTCTACAGTAAAGTCAACGTGTCCAGGAGTATCAATAATGTTAATATGATATAAGTTATTCCTGTATTTCCAATCAACGGTTACTGCTGCAGAAGTAATAGTAATACCTCGCTCTTGCTCTTGCGCCATCCAATCGGTTGTCGCTGATCCTTCGTGGGTTTCACCCAATTTATGGTTCGTTCCTGAATAATACAGAATACGTTCCGTAGTTGTGGTTTTACCGGCATCGATGTGGGCAGCGATACCAATATTTCTAGTATATTTTAAGTCTCTTGACATTATTTATATATTATATCGTTTTTCGTCAAAAATATTACACCGATAGCCATTCTCATAAGAAAAACTATCGGTGTAATTATATCAGACATGGTATTAATCTTAGAATCTGAAGTGAGAGAATGCTTTATTAGCTTCTGCCATCTTATGAACATCTTCTTTCTTTTTCACAGCTGCACCTTCACCTTTTGAAGCTGAAATAATTTCACCTGCTAGTTTTTCATGCATAGTTTTTTCACCGCGTTTACGTGCATAAGTGATTAACCATTTCATACCTAAAGCAATTTTACGTTCTGGACGTACTTCAGTAGGGACTTGAAAATTAGCTCCCCCAACACGACGAGATTTAACTTCAACTGCAGGCATTACATTGTTTAAAGCTTTTTTCCAAGCTTCTAAGCCATTCTCACTAGTTTTCTCTTCAACTAATTGTACAGCATCATAGAATATTGAGTATGCGATTGATTTCTTACCGTCATACATCATATTATTTACAAAACGGGTTACCTGAGCATCATTAAACTTCGGATCAGGCAAAATGATTCGTTTTTTTGGTTTTGACTTTCTCATTTTTAATATCTCCTAATTTAATTATTTCTTTCCTTTACCCTTAGCTGGTGCTGCTGCTGCTTGTCCTGGTTTTGGACGTTTCGTTCCATATTTTGAACGACGTTGATTACGACCTGCTACTCCGGAAGTATCTAAAGCACCGCGAATAATATGATATCTTACTCCTGGTAAATCTTTTACACGACCACCACGTATTAATACAATGGAGTGTTCTTGCAAGTTGTGTCCTTCTCCTGGAATGTAAGCATTCACTTCTTTTCCATTTGTTAAACGTACACGTGCAACTTTACGCATCGCTGAGTTAGGCTTTTTTGGGGTAGTGGTGTACACACGTGTACATACACCTCTTCGCTGCGGACAACTGTCCAAGGCTGGCGACTTACTCTTGTCAACCAAAGCTACTCTACCTTTTCTTACTAATTGTTGAATAGTAGGCATTTAGTGTTTTTTAGTTTTGTTAATTCTATACTTTTTTAGGACTGCAAAGATATATCAAATCCCTTTATATATCAAGCATTAAATAAAATATAATCAAAGTACTTTCACCATAAGAAACAAAAACCGAAATCCCTTAAATAATCTATTGAAGTTTATTAGCTTTCAAAGCCCAATCTCATAACAAAAATGATTTAATAATATTTAGTTTAAAATAAATTTGATAATTAGAATAACCGTGCTACTTTTGACTAATTCCTTATGGAATTCATAAACAATAATTTATCCTACAATAATTTACTAAACAATAATCGATTGATGGAACTTTTACAGAACAACCTTATTTATCTTATTCCGGTTATCGGCCTTATAGGCATAGCGATAATGATTTCCAAAAGTGCTTGGGTAATAAAACAGGATGCTGGAGATGAAAACATGAAAACTCTCGCCGGGTATATTGCAGATGGTGCTATGGCTTTCTTAAAAGCAGAATGGAAAGTACTCTCATACTTTGTAGTTATAGCCGCTGTATTACTTGCTTACTCTGGCACCTTAATAGAAACCTCTAGTTGGGTAATAGCAGTGTCCTTCATTATTGGGGCCTTTACTTCAGCTTTAGCTGGTTACATCGGTATGAATATCGCAACTAAAGCTAATGTGCGTACAACACAAGCTGCACGTACCAGTTTAGCAAAAGCACTAAAAGTATCATTTACTGCTGGAAGTGTAATGGGTATTGGCGTAGTTGGATTAGCAATCTTAGGTCTTGGAGGATTATTTATTGTTTTCTATCAGGTATATGTTATCAATACAGGAGGAGAAGTAAACGGCCTTGCTATGCAGAAAGCCTTGGAAGTTTTAGCAGGATTTTCATTAGGAGCTGAATCAATAGCACTCTTTGCACGCGTTGGTGGCGGGATATATACTAAGGCAGCAGATGTTGGTGCAGATTTAGTAGGTAAGGTTGAAGCAGGGATTCCTGAAGATGATGTTAGAAATCCGGCAACTATTGCAGATAACGTTGGCGACAACGTAGGGGATGTTGCGGGGATGGGAGCGGATTTATTCGGATCGTTCGTTGCTACCTTACTTGCCACAATGGTGTTGGGTCGTGAAATTCATTCAATTGACAACTTTGGTGGGATTGCCCCTATTTTACTCCCTATGGTTATTGCAGGCTTAGGCCTTATCTTTTCTATTATCTCAACATCTTTTGTTCGTATAAAAGAAGAAACAGACAGCGTTCAGAATGCTCTGAATTTAGGCAACTGGTCATCTATCATATTAACAGCAATAGCTTCTTTCTTTGCTGTTAAATGGATAATGCCAGAAAATATGATATTAAGAGGATATGAATTTACAAGCACTGATGTTTTCTCAGCTATTATAGTAGGCCTGATTGTAGGTGCATTAATGAGCATCATTACAGAGTATTATACTTCCATGGGAAAGAGACCTGTATTATCCATCATTAAACAATCTTCTACTGGTCATGCAACTAATATTATTGGTGGGCTTTCAGTAGGAATGGAATCAACTGTACTACCAATTTTGGTTTTAGCAGGTGGTATTTATGGTTCATATCATTTTGCAGGCTTTTATGGTGTTGCTATAGCAGCCGCAGGAATGATGGCAACTACCGCTATGCAATTAGCTATTGATGCTTTCGGACCAGTTGCTGATAATGCCGGTGGCATTGCTGAAATGAGTCAATTACCTGAAGAAGTAAGAAATCGTACTGATAATTTAGATGCCGTAGGAAATACTACAGCGGCAACAGGAAAAGGTTTTGCTATTGCTTCTGCAGCTTTAACTTCACTTGCTCTATTCGCTGCCTTTGTAGGATTAGCAGGAATAGATAAAATTGATATCTATAATGCAGATGTATTAGCAGGATTATTTGTTGGTGCAATGATCCCTTTCATATTTTCTTCTCTTTGTATTTCTGCTGTTGGCCGGGCTGCAATGGATATGGTAAAAGAAGTTCGACGTCAATTCCGGGAAATTCCTGGCATTATGGAATATAAAGCAAAGCCAGAATATGAAAAATGCGTAGCTATTTCAACTAAAGCATCTATTCGTGAAATGATGATGCCTGGCGCAATAGCATTACTGGTTCCATTGATTGTAGGATTTACTTTTGGTCCAGAAGTTCTTGGAGGCTTACTAGCCGGCGTAACTGTTTCTGGTGTATTAATGGGTATGTTTCAAAGTAATGCTGGAGGAGCTTGGGATAATGCTAAAAAGTCATTTGAAAAGGGTGTCGAAATAGATGGTGTTATGCATTATAAAAATTCAGAACCGCATAAAGCATCTGTTACAGGTGATACAGTGGGTGACCCTTTCAAAGATACTTCAGGACCTTCAATGAATATTTTGATTAAGCTTATGTCAATCGTATCTTTAATCATAGCTCCTCATATTAATGTAGGATCCGATCTCGAGGCAAAGAATGTTAAGCAGGATACTCAGAAAGTGATTATTGCAGACAATCACGAGACTAAAATAGTCAGATATTAAATTATTCTACCAATTATAAACCTATATAAGAGCGATCTAATAAATAATTAGATCGCTCTTATTATTTCAACGAGAAATTTGTACGTTTGATATATTACTGAATTAGGGATCCTCTATTGTTATTATAAAAAACAACGAAATGCTATTCAAAAAATCAATATCAAAATTAATTGCTGAATCGAATGAAGTTGGGAATGGAACGCTGAAAAGAACCTTAACCAGCTACCATTTAGTTGCATTAGGTGTAGGGGTAATAATTGGAGCTGGGTTATTTTCACTTACAGGGATTGTAGCTGCTGAAAATACAGG
>Ga0160457_1000550_pt1 | contig 15595 bp, 13 predicted proteins | sample HID1972M_E6MG_FD_108242 | JGI IMG/M metagenome (GOLD analysis project Ga0160457, IMG submission 108242) | Enriched pill bug-associated microbial communities from UW Madison campus, WI, USA - HID1972M_E6 MG | ecosystem: Host-associated > Arthropoda: Insects > Digestive system > Unclassified ... | reverse complement strand
TTTCAATATTTTTAAACCAACCTGCATTCAATATCAGTTCCCGAAGAAAAATGTCTTTATCAACTTTTAATATCATAGCCTGCTCCCTTCCCTTTTCATCACTTTCTTTTGGAATAGCTTTATAAAGGCTGGGTGCTACAATCAGCATAGCGCTGCTTTTTCCATAGGTTTTAATGGAAGGAGATTTAATACTAATTGTTACTTCAGATAGTAAATTAGGATCCGGAACGAGAATCACCTGATTATTTGTATTGGACAGGCTTTTAAGCTCTACTGCTAAACGCTTATAGCCAATAGCTGTAAAGATTACAGAATCTGTTTGAGAAGTTAATTTGGAGTCAAAAAACAATTGAAAATTACCGGCGCTATCAGCTACCGTTCCATACGATGAGTTTTTGATTCCGATGGAAACAAATGATATTCCTTCTTTACTATTTTCATTTATTATGCTGCCTTTAACGTTCAAAGTCTGGGCAGTAGTTGATAGAGGGAACAAAAATGCAATAAGAAAGATGCAGTAAAGGTATTTCATAACCTGCGTAAATTGATTTATAAATGTTTTAATCTGGTTTAAAAACTCAACGAAATTAGTAATCAAGTGCAGTGTTGCATTATTTTTAACTTATTTTAACTCATTCAAATTAATTTCATACTTTGGCGTCATTAAAATCTCTTTATAAAATATTGATCCACTTTTTTACAGAAGCTATAACAGCTTTGTAAGCACCGTTCTATCTGTCAGATAAATACGGTATAACACATTAGTGACCTATTATTTATAAAGAAAAAATGAAACAAATAATAAAAATTGCCATTATAGGCGGAACAGGAAAGTCCGGACGATATCTTGTTAAACAATTATTACATCAAGGTATTCCTTTTAAAATCCTTGTCAGAAATCCAGCTAATTTTCAGATTAAAAATCCATTAGTTGAAGTTATTAATGGTGATGTGAAAAACTATGAGGATGTATATTCTCTAATCAATGGTTGTAGTGCTGTAATAAGCACGCTTGGTTTGGGATTACCTGCAAGTGAAACTTCTATATTTAGTAAAGCAAGCATAAACATTATCCGAGCAATGAATGAATGTAATGTGCAGCGATATATTGTTACCACAGGTTTAAATGTGGATACCCCTTTTGACAAGAAAGGACCAAAGACAATGTTTGGAACCAATTGGATGAAAACAAACTATCCAAACTCTACTACTGATAAACAAATAGAATATGATATTTTGTTGAATAGTAATATTAACTGGACTCTGGTTCGACTTCCATTGATTGAATTAACGGATGAGAGGAATAAAGTTAATGTTAGTTTAGAAGATTGTATGGGTGATAAAATAGGCGCTACAGGTCTAGCTTATTTTCTTATTGATCAGTTACGTGATAAAACCTATATTAACCAAGCGCCTTTTATAGCGAGTCGTTAATACAAAAAGAGCCGCAATAATATTGCGGCTCTTTTGCTTGACGCTCTTAATGTTTAAGCGAATAAGGTAATTAATTTACCGATTATTCAGGCTTATCTTTTAATTGAGCACTGGTGACGAAAACCTTTTTCCCCTCTTTATCAATGTAATAATATTGAGAGTGCGAATCGATATAAATAGTTTGTCCATCCGGACCAACCTTATCTTTATATGTTTTATCAGTAACTTCAGCGTAACCTTTCGATGCTATTTCAGCTGTTTTATTAGCGACAGTATCTGCTACATCTTTAATACCCTCCTTTACCTCTTTCGCATCTTTTTTTAACGTTGAACTATCTCTTTCCTGGGCATAGCTATTTCCATAGAAACCAACTGCGGCCACACAAATCATAATTTTTAATAACTTTTTCATAGCATTTGCTTTTAATTAACAATAACTAGTTATACAACATGCTATATCTTCATAAGGTTTTAAAAATTACAAGTATGCGAGTTACATTACCAACTGTTAAGTTAACGCTTCCGAAATATGTATATTCTAAGAAGTGGTCATATCTTAATTGTATTGACGCACTGCATTCATCCGGTCATCGAAAACATAAGTCAGTGGCTCTCCCGTAGCAATTTCTCTTTTCAGAATTTCTTCCGGTAAAAGATGTTCAAGATACATAATCAAAGCTCTCAAACTATTTCCGTGTGCTACAATTAATACATTTTTTTGTTGCCGTAATTGAGGTTTAATACAGTTTTCAAAATACGGTATCACACGGTCATAGGTATCTTTCAGACTTTCGCCTCCAGGCGGTGCTACATCAAAAGACCTTCGCCATATATGTACCTGTTCTGCTCCATACTTTTCAGCCGTTTCGGCTTTGTTCAATCCCTCCAACCTACCATAAGCCCGTTCATTCAATGCCTCGTCAATGATAACAGGGATGTCCGCTTTACCTTTTTCGTCCAAAATAATTTTTAATGTATGCTGAGCTCTTATGAGCTTTGATGTGAAAGCCACATCGATCGTTTCATTTATTAAAGAAACACCAGCCTGTCGTGCCTCTTGCTGCCCAAGTTCGGTAATATCTACATCCTGCCAACCGGTAAATCGATTTTCCAGGTTCCATTGTGATTGTCCGTGCCGAACTAAAAATAATTTTGTCATCTCTGATCAATCGATATCCTTTGATATTTAAGTTTAAATTCCATACGTTCTCATTACTGTATTTAGCTCATTTAAAATCTATTATAAAACAACAAGAGCCACGATGTTTATTTATTACGGTCCTTGTTGTTTTTCTCAAGCATTTCTTTTAAGACTAAACTATCTTTTTACTGTGCATAACATTATCTAACTGTTAAATTAACGCTTCCTGCACTGGTTGATGCCTGAACGTTAGCTCCTCCTCCATTAATACTGCCGTTTAATTTTCCTTTGCTATTGTTGCCTTGGAAATTTGCCAAACCATCAACATTTACATTAAAACCTTTCAAATCCAAATTGGCACCTGTATTTCCCGGTAATGTTATGTTTACACTTCCAGCTGATGTTGATAAACGAACGTCTCCCGGCAACTCTTTCAGCACAGCAGTTAAACTTCCGCCAGACGTTGAAGCGTTTACAGAGCAAATTAGATTATCCAAATCGATGCTCCCTCCCGATGTCTTGGCAATCAATGATCCTCTTATAGAATGACCCTCAATACCGCCGCCACTGGTAGATACATCAATATCACCATTTAAACCTTCCATTTTAATGGAACCACCGGAGGTGCTCAAATTGATAGTTCCTTTACTATTATATGCCCGAATACCTCCTCCACTTGTTCTTCCGGTAATATTTCCATCCATATTTTCAACTTCTAAACTACCGCCACTAGTTTTGAAGTTTTGCCTTCCAGATAGATTAGCTAATTTAATGCTTCCTCCGCTTGTCGTCAGATCAGTTGTTACTTTATTTCCTGTACGTACTTTAAATGAAATATTAACTGAATTTCTCCAATTTAAATTATTTTTTTGCTTGGCATAAGCTTCCAATGTGCCACCTCTGTGTTCTATCCTTATTTCATAATCACGATCAAGGATCTCTTGTATTTCATCTTTTGATAAATTGCGATTATTATTAGGCTTCACGTACATCTCAATTACAGCTTCTTGGGTTGCATCACCTGCTACGTCAATTGAGCCTCCTGAAGTTGATACCTTTAAATCTTGAACAGACGCTATGGGATATGTGTTTTTCGTTAGCAGGATGGCATTGCCGCTCCCTGCATCGCCATCATTAGCGTAAGCAATACGATCGGCTATAGATCCAATCATACATGAACTAGTAAAGAGTACACAAACTCCTGCTAGAAGTGTGAGTTTAGAAATCAGTCTCATAGGTTTATTTATTAATAATTAAATATAACATTTATATTACATAACAAATATACCTGTATTACGTAAATTATTAAAACACTATTAGTTAGGTGTACTTGTATAGTCGGTAAACAAGTGGATTTTATCGGTAAGCATTTTATATCTAGCTTCATTAGATTTATAATTAACATGCATCTATATAGTGCAAAAACGTACAGTATGATGTTCGATACCGTACAGTTATTTTACATTCGAATATTCAGTCAATTGGTTTATAAGTGATTAACAAGAATGGTATATTTGTGGTTAATCTTAACCAATGATCCAAGCACGTATTCTTATAATTGATGATGATCCGGATGTACTTACTGCACTTCGTCTTCTGCTAAAGAAAGAAGTTGCCGAGATAATCATTGAAAAAAATCCTGAGAAGATACCCGCAATCTTATCTTTTGAAAATATTGATATGATTTTGCTGGATATGAACTTCAAAAGTGCCATCAATAGTGGAAATGAAGGTTTATACTGGCTGAGCAGAATTAAAGAGCAAAAGAAAGATATCTTAGTGGTCATGATAACTGCTTATGGAGCTATCGATCTAGCTGTACAAAGTTTAAAACAAGGAGCTGCAGACTTCATTGTAAAACCCTGGCTTAATGACCATTTAATTGAAACAGTTAAAGAATTGCTTTCACGTAAAGAAAACAAAAACATCAAGCCTAAGAATATTCAAATGGCATTAGCAGATGTTATTGGTGATTCTGACATTATGAAGGCTGTGTTTTATAAACTAGGCAAAATAGCACCTACAGATGCTAATATTTTAATACTTGGAGAAAATGGAACCGGGAAAGATCTGATTGCTACTGCTATTCATAAACAGTCGAATAGAGCCAAGCAAGCCTTTGTAAAAGTTGATGTTGGTGCGCTTACAGATAGTTTATTTGAAAGCGAACTTTTTGGGCATAAAAAAGGGGCTTTTACGGATGCGAGAGAAGACCGGGAAGGGAGATTTGAATCAGCCAATAGGGGTACATTGTTCCTGGATGAGATTGGAAATATATCATTACAGCAACAAGCAAAGCTATTAACGGTATTGCAGAATCGACAAGTTACACGATTGGGAAGCAATCAACCTGTGGATATAGATATTCGCTTAGTATGCGCAACCAATATCCCCCTTCAAGAATTAGCTAACGAAAATCGTTTTCGGAAAGATTTGATTTACCGGATTAATACAGTAGAGATTCAAATACCTCCTTTACGTGACCGGGGAAGTGATATCTTATTACTTGCTGATCATTTTATCAAAAGGTATGCTGATAAATACATGAAAGTTATTTCGGATATCGATAAAAAGGCAAGAAAAAAGCTATTAGATTATCATTATCCCGGTAATGTTCGAGAACTTCAATATAGCATTGAACGTGCAGTAATTATGTCTGAAAACTCCGTGCTTTCTAGTGAAGATATTATCTTCTCTCCTATTGAAAATGCACAGGCTCAACTTTCCTCAGACAAGAATGCTCATAATTTAATTGAGTTAGAAAGAAACACCATCATTAAAGTAATTGAGAAGCATAATGGTAATATTTCTAAGGCTTCCAAGGAATTAGGTATTACACGTACTGCTCTCTATAGACGCCTTAGCAAATATAATATCTGATGAGAAAATTTCGTCGGCTAATCTTTTTCAGAGCATTCATGCTATTTCTAGGGCTTACCCTGTTAGCTTATCTTCTCTTAAAAGAGAACTATTTTTATGCACTGCTGCTGCTTCCTCTTTGCATTTGGTTACTTTGGTTCACCATTCGTTCACAAATAAGAACTTACCAGGAATTACAAGAGTTTGCAGAAGCTGCTAAATACCGTGACTTTACAAGGCAATTTGCATTAGATCGCGCAAGTATAGAGATCCATCCTCTACGAGTTGCTTTTAACAACATCAATGATGTCTTTAAAAAAATAAGCAGTGAGCGTGAAGTTCAATATCAATACCTCCATAAGATTCTGGAACTGGTAGATACAGCGATTATCTCATACGAAGAAGAAAGTGGAAAGGTTATGTGGATTAATGAATCCTTTAAGGCCCTCTTTGACATTCCATATTTCTCAACCATCCATGCACTGAAAAAGAAAAACAAGGGGCTTTATGGTCAGATTATTGAATCGATCCCCGGAGATAACGGCTTATTTGCATTTGATACAGAGCAAGGCTCTATGAAGCTACAACTTCATATCAGTAATTTTCAAACCGCCGAAGGGAAGTATCGATTAATTGCATTACAGAATATAAATGCAGCTTTGGATGAAACGGAATCAAAAGCATGGCAGAAGTTATTAAGCGTGTTAACGCATGAAATCATGAATTCCATTGCGCCAATCTCTTCTCTGGCTGATACCATAAAAAACCGGCTTGAAGGATTGCCTTACATGGAAGAATTGGAAGATATTCGTTTAGGGACTGAAACCATTAAGCACCGTAGTGAGGGATTATTAAAGTTTGCAGGCACCTATCGCACCTTAAATAAAATAACTCAATTAGATTTAACTTCTATTAAGGCTGCTAATTTATTTGAGAACCTGTATCTTCTTTTAGAACCCACTTTAATACAAAAAAGCATAGAATTAGACATTATTCTAAAAGACCCTTCTATTGAATTATTAGTTGATATAAATCTAATCGAACAGGTGCTTATCAATCTTTTACTGAATGCAATTGAAGCAGTAAAAGATACTGATAATCCATATATCCGTTTACAAGCGCTTCTTGTAAATGGAAAGGTTCAGATTAAAGTAAGCGATAATGGCACAGGTATGCCTCCCCATATTTTGGATAATATTTTCACTCCCTTTTTTACAACACGTAAAACAGGAAGTGGTGTTGGGCTAACTCTCAGTAAACAAATTATGCTTTTACATAAAGGAAACATTCTTGCTAATTCAGAAGAAGGAAAAGGCAGTACTTTTACTTTACAGTTTTAAAGACTGCCTTACCTGGGTTTATAAGTTAGATTTGGATTTGTCCATCTAATAACTCAATAATTCTACCTCCATAGGCAGCATTCTTTTCAGAATGTGTTACCTGAATAATCGTTACTCCTTCTTCTTCATTTAACTTCTTAAAAAGCTGCATGATTTCATCACCTTGTTTTGAATTTAAATTACCGGTAGGCTCATCAGCCAATAGAACTTTAGGTTTTCCTGCCAAGGCACGCGCTATACCAACAATTTGCTGCTGTCCGCCAGATAACTGATTAGGAAACAAGTCTTTCTTACCCACAATTCCAAATCGATCAAGCATATCAGCAACCACTGCTTTCCGTTCACCTGATTTCATGTTTTTATAAATCAATGGTGTTTCAATATTTTCAGCAACTGTCAATTCATCGATTAAATGATAAGCTTGGAAAACAAAGCCCATGTACTGTTTATAAATTTCGGAGCGTTTCTTTTCCTTCAGTTTCAAAACATCTTCGTTTTGAAAGCTATAAGTTCCTTCATTTGGCTCATCCAATAATCCTATAATATGCAATAAGGTAGATTTACCAGAGCCTGATGGCCCCATTATTGAAACAAATTCTCCTTCTTTAATAGACATATTAACGTCTTTCAATACGAATGCACGGTTACCACCCACATTGTACCACTTAAATATATTATTTAGTTCAATCATGTCAAAATATTGATTATCAGATTTAATTAACTGTAAGTTAAAAGTAATTTATTCTTCATGTAAGACATCTACCGGATTAAGATAAGCAGCTTTAACAGCCTGTATGCTTACTGTTATAAATGCAATTAGCAATGATAAGATTGCTCCCAATGCAAAAAACCACCATTGAATATCAATCCTATAAGCAAAGTCCTGAAGCCATCTGTTGGCTAACCACCAAGCTATTGGAGTTGAAATTAATATCGACAAACAGACAATTCTCAAAAATGGCTTATTTAGTAAAAGCAAGATCTCCTGAGAAGACGCACCTAAAACCTTTCGTATCCCTACCTCCTTCTGCCGTACACTAATACTATATGCCGCCATATTAAATAATCCCATCAGAGCTACTAAAATTATAAGGATCGTAAAACCAGTAAATGCACGTTGTAATTGTTCTTGTTTTGCGTATAAGGTGGCGTATTTCTGATTTACAAATTCGTATATAAAATGATCTCCATCTATCTTATTGATGGATCTCCATTGTGAGGCTAACATAGCCAAAGAAGTCTGTATATTTCCTGAGGATATTTTAGTTAAAATCTCAACTTTAGGGATTTGGCAGCTATTATTAATACTGTATATCGTTGGGTTTATTAATTCTTCAAAACCCAATGTTTTACTATCTTTAACAACACCAATAACTTTGAAGTCTGTATTACATCCATGTATTATAGCTCCTATGGGATTCTTTAACCCCAATTCCTTTACTGCAGTTTCATTAAGAACTGCAGCATTCTGTGTATCAGCAGGAAATTCTAATGAGAAAGTTCTGCCTGTCAGCAGTTTCATACCCATTGTCTCAAAATACTCGAAATCAACGCCTATATGATCAAACTTAAACATCCGATCGATATACTGAAAATCGTATGCGTTAGGAGAATGTCCTCCGGGTACAGTTGTAGCCACCGTAACACTTTCAATACCGGGAATGGCTTTCATCCTATTTCTAAATGTAGTAAAATCAGCCGCTTTATTTAAAGTTGCCAGATTTTTAATATAAACTACCTGATCTGCGTTAAAGCCACGATCAGCAGTTTCAATAAAATTCATTTGCTTATGAATCACAATCATTACGCTTATGAAGCCAAACGCTATCACAAACTGAAACACTAATAACAGGTTACGAAAATATTGAGTTCGAGGAGAATTTTGATGCCTTCCTTTTATAATTGTTATAGACTCGCTTTGAGATAAAATGAAGGCTGGATACAAACCTGAAACGACGGAAGTCAGTATAACTGCTATTAACAATTGAAAAAGAATCGATTCATTAAATCCAAAAACAGAAAGATCATATTGAAAGTTTTTGACCAAAATATTAGTTGTGATACTAACGAAAAATACTGCTATACAAGCTGCAATAAAACACTGGATAAATACTTCACTGAAAAATTGAATAATAAGTTTAGCGCGGGTTACACCGAATATCTTTTTCATCCCAATCTCTTTTGCCCGTTTCTGAGCAAGGACAAGCATTAAATTGGCAAAGTTGATTGCGGCTAATAGTAAAATGATTATTGATAAGGCTCCTAATGCAATTACAATCTTATAGCCTGTAGAAGAACCGTGTGTGGGTCTTAAATGCAAATTCTTTAGAGGTTCCAGATAAATACTGCTCTTCGCAATCGATGAATTTATATTTTCTGTTTGCTTAGAAATTGAATTTGCAAAAATATAATTAATATGAGCTGTTAAATCATTTATATTCGTTCCAGGTTCTACTTGAATGAAGGTTTGTACATTTGTATCATCTGGTAAATTGGCACCAAGTTCTTTTACAAAACCAATACATTCAAATTCAATATTAGATAAGCCCGGTGCGGGACCAGTAATTCCGCTAAGTTGCAATGGGAGACCACTTTCCTTATTTCCCATAATAACCCATTCATCTTGAATATTACTATTATCCGGAAATAGTTTTTGAGCAACATCTGGTTTAATGAAAACGGTCTGTCCACTTATACTGTCTAAATCAATCCCTGGAGTTTTAATACCAAACATTTCAGCAAAAGCTATGTCGGCTCCTATCCAACGTTTAATAAAGAAAACGTCCTCATCTGAATTAAAAGGAACCTCATAAGGAAAACTATTAACTCTTGCTATTTTTACAACTTCCGGTAACTGCGCTTTTATAGCAGGTCCCAATGAAACCGATGTTAAATCTGAAGCCTTTCCTTGATTTGTTAAACCAACTAAGTAAATATCTTTATAATTTGGATTCCATGAATCATAACTTTGCTCATGATTAATATATAAAGAGGCTAAAACGAAACCAGCAAAACCTAAGGCTAAACCTAGAATATTTACGATTGTAAAGACTTTGGTTCGAAGTAAGAACCGCCATGCTATTTTAAGATTATAAAGATTCATGTCTAATTATTTAGCTTAGAGATCTATTTATTTAGTTAAAAGTAATAGGCTTTCCCAAATAGAAGTCGATTACCTTGCTCCTGAATATCAGGTTGTACCTTGCCTGGATAAAATCAAATTCTGCCCTGTTCATATTCGTCTGCGAAGTGCTCAACTCGATGGAATTGGCAAGACCAACATCATATCGCTGTTTCAAAACATCGAAGGCTTCTTTGTTGGCCTCAAATGCCTGCTGGGTTGAGTTATAGCTCTTCTCTGCAGAACGGAGGTCCAACACTGCCTGGTTGATAATCTTGCTCAGGTTGTTCTCAGACTGGCGCTCATTCAACAAAGCGTTCTCATAGGAGATCTTGGCTTTGCTTACCGCGATCTTGGTCCTGAAGTTATTGAAGATCGGGATGCTCAGTGAAAAACCGATGTACTCATTCATGTTATCGCTCAGTTGCTGGTTGAAATCACTCGACTGCTGGGCCGAAGAATAGCCCGTCCCTGCACTTCCCCTCAAGCTCAATTCAGGGTAGTAGCCCGATTTGGCTATGGCTATGTTCGTTTTAGCAGCCAGCGAATTATATTCAGCCTGCCTGATCTCAGGGTACGTCTCCTTGATCTGTGCAAACAGCTCGGCAGCGGAATAGGTATTGGCCTCTACCGAGAACTCAGGTAAGCTTGGGGTTTCCAGCACAATGGGAATCGAAGGGTCCATTTCCATCAGTTGCTTCAGGTTCAATACTGACAGGTCAAAAGCATTCTGTGCCGAGGTTACATTTAATTCATCAGCGGCCACCAGGCTCTTTGCCTGAGAAAGGTCTGCAAGGGTTTTGTTGCCTACCTCATAATTGATCTGTTCCACTTCAAGCTGGGACTGCGATAGTGCCAGCTGCTGTTCTCCGGCTGCCAGCAGGTCCTGGTTGGTCAATGCCTCTAAATAGGTAGTTACGACCGAGAGCACCAAATCATTTTTTATTTTCTCGATGTTGCTCTGGTCGGCCAGGAGCAGGTACTTATTGGCCGATACCTGGTTGGTCCGGGCAAAGCCCTGAAATACTGAAGCAGAAGCGTTCAGGCTTCCATTCAGGGAATTGGTGGACTGGTTGATCAGGCTGCCGGTCAATTGATCGAAGCTCTTTCCCCAGCGCAGGTTCCCGTCTACGCCTGCATTCAGGGTAGGGAAAAAATTCATCCTGGCCTGTTTTACGTCCTCTTCCGTTAAAGCTGCCTGCAAAGAAGCCTGCTTGACCTGAAGGTTATTGTTCAGAGCCTGGTCCAATGCCTCTTTTAACGTCAGGACCTCTTGTGCTTGACTCGAATAAGAAAATAGCATACATAACACAGACAAGGCAATCGGTAGCATCTTTATAAAACCACGTTCTTTCTTCATTCGATTATATTATTTTATCATTGCAAATTAGACCTTTCAACTAAATTCCTATCTTTGACCAACATGTGGTATCCAATAAAATCCCCCTTTTGGCTGCGTTGGTTATATCCGCAGCTCACATGGCATCGTAGTCGTAAGCATCCCTGCTTGTATTTAACGTTTGACGATGGACCCATACCAGATGTTACACCCCAAGTTTTAAATATTTTAAAAAACTATGGTATAAAAGCTACTTTCTTCTGTGTTGGGGATAATATCAGAAAACATCCTGAAATATTTAAGCGAATTCTGCAAGAAGGACATCAAATAGGAAACCATACGTACAATCATCTCAAAGGGTGGCATTCTTCCAAAAAAGACTACTTAGAAAACATTAAACTCTGTAATACATTAACAGAAACCAAGCTGTTTCGACCTCCCTATGGAAGAGGTACACGTGCGCAATATTCACAATTGAAAAAAGATTATGAAATAATAATGTGGGATGTTATGAGTGGAGACTTTGATGAAAAACTGGATCCAAATACATGTTTAAAGAATGTTATAAATAAAGCAGAGAACGGTTCTATTATAGTTTTTCACGATAATATTAAGGCCGCTCCCAGAGTTACGTTTGCTCTTCCAAAAGCTATTGAATATTGGTTAAATGCGGGGTATACATTCAAAACTTTATGAATTACTGAACCGTAAAATACATACTGCTAACTGAATAAGCAGAAAAATAGCCTAATGCACCATTTGAGAAATTGGATATTGGATTTCCTGGTGAAGCGGATGATCCGTTTTGAGACTGAATCCCTTTCCAATAGTTAAAGCTTGATTCATCAATATTACGCAATTCAATAATTACATCATCATTATCTTTCAGGTCCAACGAAAAATCATCCAGATTTTGAATCGTATTCTTTCCATCTGTATATTTATCATTATAAATAAATAACGACGTATTGACCTGGCCATTTATTGTTAACTGAAAATAATAATAATTCCTTATTCCTGGCGGATCCTGGTATGAAATGATAGGCGTTTTGCGTGAATCATCGAAAGAGGTGATTCTCACTCCTATTGAATCAATTTTAACTAAAGGAGGCATCGTTGATTCTGCCTGATACGTTTCGCCTGCATATTTAACTGATATGCCATAGGTGCTTCCAGGTTTCCCCCAGAAATTATCTATAATATACCTTCCAGCCTCTATCTCCCTTAATCTGCGCCAGGGTTTTCCATCTTCATTTAAATAAACTTCGGCATCAACTACCGGTTTTCTTCCAGATTCAGAATTAAAAGGCTGCATTTCAGATATTAACACCTCTTGCCGGGTAAATAAATCATTAACCTTACCTTCAATCACCAAAAGTGGCTCAACTTCTTTTAAAGGCAAATCAATTACCTCCTCGCAGGCAGTTAGAAAAAAAGCAGAAGCAAAAAGAAGTAATAATTTAAATAGAACTTTCATGCTTTCAAAATTTAAAATTCCACGTAACGGAAGGGATAATACCGAATAACGAGATCTTATAGGCTTCTGTTATATTTCTATTATCTTCATTCTCTCTAAAATCAATCAGATAAGCATTTTTATGGTTATAAGCGTTATACAATCCGAAATCCCAGGTTGATTTAAGTTTGGACTTAGGTTTCGGCTCATATGTAAAGCCTAAATCCAGACGATGATAATCAGGCATCCTATACCCATTTCGCTCTGCATAATACCAGACAGGCTTTTCATCAACGATGTATTTTCCACTTGGAAAAGTAACCGCATTTCCGGTGCTATATATGAAAGTGCCAGAGAAACTCCATTTATCATTAATCTGATACATAGCAACCAACGATAAATCATGAATCCGATCTTGTCTGGCAGCAAACCAATTACCTTGGTTGATTTTATCAAATTGTCTTTCACTCCGTGATAAAGTATAACTAACCCAACCGTTCAATTTTCCTTTACTCTTTTTCAAAAACAATTCTACCCCATACGAGCGCCCTCTCCCATATATTAAATCTGCTTCTACATTGGGATTTGCCTGCACATCTGCATTCGTTTTAAAATCAATTTGATTTTTCATATCCTTATAGTAGAGCTCTGTTGAGAATTCCAGTTGATCATCGCTGATCGTTCTGAAATAACCAATAGCTCCCTGATCTGCTAATTGAGGTTTAATATTCTGACTACTCATCATCCAAACATCTGTTGGTAAAGAAGCAGTTGAATTGCTCAATAAATGCAAATTCTGACTATTTCGATTATAAGATGCTTTTATACTAGATACCTGATCAACCTTATAATTAATAGAAAAGCGAGGTTCAAGTATAAAATAGCTTTTTACGATCTTTGAACCTCTGTAGCTACTACTATTAATAATATCACCATCAGAATCGTATTCATTAAAGGTTCCCGGACCCGTTGCCAAAAAGCTTGAAAGACGAAAACCATATAACATATTTATTCGATCAGACAGACTCCAATCATGTGACAAATAGGTATTAACTTCAACACCTGATCGAGATTCTGACTCTAAACTGGAATAAGTACTTGTATCTCGAGAAACAAAATTAGCAGGACTTACTTTTTGCTTTAAAACATTCAAACCAAAACGGAATATATGGTCAGATTTTGCATAAAATTGAAAATCCTGTTTTAAGGTATAGCTACGAATTAACGAAGCAATATTAAAATTAGCATCATTATCAAAAACATCAACATTATAATTAAAATCTCCATAGATCAATGATGTATTTGAAAATAATCGAGGATTGTAAACATGATTCCATCTCAATGTAGCTGTCGAATTTCCCCAATCGAATCCAAACGATTTAGCGTAACCTAAAACATCCTTTCCAAAATACCCGGATAGATATAAAGTATTCCGTTCATTAAATTGATAATTTGTCTTTAAGTTTAAATCATAAAAATATAAGGAGCTATTATTGACAGTGGAATCCTTAGATAACTTTAAAAACATATCAGCATAAGTTCTACGGGCACTAATCATAAACGAACCTTTATCTTTTTTTAAAGGACCTTCCAATGCTAATCTTGATGCGATGAGCCCAATACCTCCTTGAGCCTTAAATTCTTTCTTATTTCCATCAAGCATATTGATATCCAAGACAGAAGACAACCGCCCTCCATACTGTGGTGGCATACCACCTTTATAAAGAGTTACTTCCTTTATAGCATCAGAATTAAATGTTGAAAAAAAGCCAAAAAGGTGAGAAGCATTATAAACAGTCGCTTCATCTAAGATAATCAGATTTTGATCAATGGCACCTCCTCTAACGAAGAAACCGCTACTTCCCTCACCACTTGATATTACTCCCGGTAAAAGTTGTATCGTTTTCAAAACATCCTTTTCACCAAATAAAACAGGAACTTTCAATACGTCTCCCATTTGGAGTTTATTAGCTCCCATGATAGGCGAATTCAGAATCTCTCTTGGAGAATCAGCATTGATCTGTACAGCATCTAATGTATTACCAATATCCAAAAGAATAACTACCGAAGTATCCTTATCTAATATAATTTGCTGTGTTTTACTTTGATAACCAACAAATGAAATATTCAGATCATATTCTCCTGAGGGAACGCTCAAAGAGAAAAATCCATAACTATTAGTTCTTCCTACTGTATTCTCTTTGGTGTCAATATACACAGTAGCCCCGGCTATTGTTTCACCCGATGAAGAGTCTCGAACCGTTCCACTTATAGAATGAAGTTGTTGACCGAAAGAGTTACTCAAAAATAAACTAAGAGTAAATATTAAACTAAGTCGAAAAGCACCTGTTTGCACCATAGCTCTTAAGACCTATCACTTACTTCAACTAATAGATAGTAATTGTTTATTCTCACGATTTCTATAACTATTTAAAATATGATTCAGAATATGTTCAACTTGATTTTCGTAATTAACCTTGATTAAATCCTCACTATTAATCCAACGATGAATATAAATATCATTTTCGGGTTTTATATTCTTAATTACCGGAACACCTAACTCTTCCAAAGCTGCAGCATTCAGATGTTGCTCATATTGATTCTTCATCGGGATTACTAATAACTTCTTTTTAAGGAATAATGCTTCAGCTGGGGTTTCAAACCCTGCTCCACATAATACGCCCTCAGCCGAGGCCATACTTTCAACGAAGCTTTCATTATCAATAGGTTGAATCTTAATATTACCTTCAGTAATTACCCTTTTATTATGCTTAGAATATACATCCCATTTAACTTCAGGAAAACGAGAAAGATATTTCATTAGTAAATGATCATCATAGGAAGGCAAGTACACTGTATAATGTCCGCGATTTGAAATCTTCTGATCGTGAATCTGTTTGCGAAT
>Ga0160457_1000544_pt1 | contig 15881 bp, 18 predicted proteins | sample HID1972M_E6MG_FD_108242 | JGI IMG/M metagenome (GOLD analysis project Ga0160457, IMG submission 108242) | Enriched pill bug-associated microbial communities from UW Madison campus, WI, USA - HID1972M_E6 MG | ecosystem: Host-associated > Arthropoda: Insects > Digestive system > Unclassified ... | reverse complement strand
GGGGCCTCGGGCATCGGCGTCGGTGGTCGTCCCTAGCCTCACCCCGTGAGTGCGAGCGATTTCGATTTCCTGTTCGGCAGCTGGCGCGTGCACAACCGCAAGCTGCGCGACAACACCGACCCCGACTGCACGGAGTGGGTCGAGTTCGACGCCACGCAACAGGCGTCACCCATCCTGAACGGCGCGGGCAACATCGATGAGATGCGGGTCGACGACTTCGTGGGATTCACGCTGCGGCTCTGGTCACCGAGCGACGAGGTGTGGCGCATCTGGTGGAGCGCGACCAACGCCCCCGGCGTTCTCGATGAGCCGGTGGTGGGCTGGTTCGTCGACGGCGTCGGCACCTTCGAAGGTGTTCAGCGCATCCGCGACGCAGACGTGGTGGTGCGTTTTCAGTGGACGACGACTGACCCCGAGCGCCCCGAGTGGCGGCAGTTCTTCTCACGCGACGGCGGGCAGACCTGGTCGCACAACTGGACGATGAGCTTCGCCAGACCGTAGTGCGGGAGGCGGGGCTCGAACCCGCATGCCGTGAGGCACAGGAACCTAAATCCTGCGTGTCTACCGTTCCACCACTCCCGCGAAGCCCGTTCAGTCTAGGGCTGGCTGTGGACAACATCGGCGGATGCGGAAGCCGCCCCGGCAGCATGTCCCGATGACGAGCGCAGTGGGGTTGATTGCCGAGCAGGTGCGGGAGCGGGTGCGCCGGGAGGGCGGCGACCTGCGGGGCGACCGCGACATCGCCGACGCGTATGTGCGCGACGAGGTGCAGCGCTACTCGGAGCTCGCGCTCGGCGGGTCGATCCCGCTGCTGGCCGATGAGGGCGCCGTCGCCCGGCAGGTGACGGATGCGCTCACCGGGCTCGGTCCGCTGCAGCCCTACCTCGACGATCCGCTGGTCGAGGAGGTGTGGATCAACGCGCCCGACCGCGTTTTCGTCGCCCGGGAGGGGCGGGCCGAACGCGTTCCGGTGCAACTGACATCCGCACAGGTGCGCGACCTCCTGGAGCGCATGCTGCACCACTCGGGCAGACGCATCGACCTGTCGTCGCCGTTCGTCGACGCGTCGCTGCCCGACGGTTCCCGGCTTCACGCCGTGATCCCCACCGTCACGCGCTCCGAGATCTCGATCAACATCCGACGGTTCCGTTCGGGCATGCGCTCGCTCGTCGACCTGGCGCGGCTCGGCTCGCTCACGAGCCAGGCGGCGGGATTCCTGCACGTCGCAGTGCGCTCCGGGCAAAACATCCTGGTGACGGGCGCCACCCATTCCGGCAAGACGACCCTGCTGGGCGCGCTGCTCAGCTCCTGTCGGCCCGAGGAGCGGATCGTCACCGTCGAGGAGACCTTCGAGCTGTCTGTCGCGGCCACCGACCATGTCGCGCTGCAGTGCAGGCAGGCGAGCCTCGAGGGGGCCGGCGAGGTCACGTTGCGCCGGCTCGTGAAGGAGTCGTTGCGGATGCGGCCGGATCGACTCGTGGTGGGGGAGGTGCGCGAAGCGGAGGCACTCGATCTGCTGATCGCGCTCAACTCGGGCATCCCGGGGATGTGCTCGTTGCACGCGAACAGCGCCCGCGACGCCCTCGTGAAGCTGTGCACCCTCCCGCTGCTGGCGGGCCGCAACATCGATGCGGGGTTCGTGACGCCCACGGTTGCCGCATCGATCGATCTCGTCGTGCATGCGGAGCTGCGGCGCGACGGCGTGCGCCGGGTGGCCGAGGTGGTGGCCCCGAGCGGACGCGTGGTCGATGGCGCGGTGGAGGCGGTCGTCCTGTTCACCTCCGATTCGGGTCGGCTCGTCGCGACCGGCCGACTGCCGCCGCGCACCTCCGACTTCGACCGCGCGGGGATCGATCCGGCAGCGATCCTGCTCGCCGACGCGCAGCGAGACGGTGCCGGCGCATGATCGCGGCCGCGTGGGGGCTGATGCTCGGGGTCGGCCTGCTGTCGATCGCATCCTGTCGGCTGTGGCCGAGAGGCGCGACGTCCTCGCCACGTCGCGATCCGTGGCGCGGGCTGCGAGCGATGCTCGCCGCGGCCGGCCTCCTGCGGGTCTCGCCCGGCGCGCTGGTCGCGTCGAGCGCCATGCTCGCGCTGATCGCAGGCGCGGCTGTGTTCGCGGTGACGCCGATCATCGCCCTCGACGTCGCGGCCGCGCTCGCCGCTTCCCTCGTGCCGTTCGCGGTGGTCGCCGCGCGGGCGCGGGCGAGGCGCAGGGCGCTCCAGCGGGTGTGGCCGGATGCGATCGACCATCTGGTCGCGGGGTTGCGATCGGGGCTCCCGCTGGCATCCGCGCTCGGGTCGCTCGGCGAGAGCGGCCCGGAGCCCCTTCGCCCCGCGTTCGCCGAGTTCGCGTCCGATCTCGCCAGCACTGCGCAGTTCGGGCTCGCGCTCGACGACCTGAAGCGGCGACTGGCCGACCCGGTCGCCGACCGAGTTGTCGAGACCCTGCGACTCGCACGCGAGGTCGGCGGCGGCGAACTCCCTTCGATCTTGAGGGCCCTCGCAGCGCACCTGCGGTCGGATGCCGCCGTCAGGTCGGAGGTCGAGGCGCGCCAGACGTGGGTGGTGGGCGCCGCGCGGCTCGGGGTCGCCGCTCCCTGGCTGGTGCTGCTGTTGCTGGCCTCGCGGCCCGAGGCGGTCGAGGCGTACAACTCGGCGACGGGCGGTGTGGTGCTGCTGGCCGGGCTCGTTGTGACCGTCGGCTCGTATCGTCTGATGCTGGCGCTCGGTCGGCTTCCGGCCGAACGGCGGTGGTTCGGGTGACCCCGCTGCTGGCATCCGCGGTGATCGTGGGCGTCACCCTCGGCCTCGGGTTGTGGACGATCGTCGCGGTGCTTCCTCGGATGCGGCGGCGCTCGCTCGCGGAGCGTGTCGCACCCCAGCTCGTGGATGTCTCGTCCGAGGCTCGGGCGATGCGACGTCGCGGTGCGGGCGAGCCGGCCTCGGTGATCGTCGCACTGGCGGCGCCGGCCGTGGAACGAGCCCGGCGGGCGCTGTCCGGCGTGCTCGGCGGCGACGCATCCGTCACCCGTCGCGCCCGGCAGGCGGGGCTCGCGCTCACCGTGACGCGGTTCCGCTCACGTCAGCTCACGTGGGCGGCGGCGGGCTTTGCCGCGGGCCTGATCGTCGCGTTCGCGTCGGCTGGCGCGGCGGAAATGCCACCGCCTGCGCCGATGCTGCTCGCGGCGATGGGTGCGGTGGTCGGGCTGGTCGCACCAGAGCGGCTGCTGACCCGCCGGGCGATGGCCCGCGCCAGTCGCATCGAAGCCGAACTGCCGACAGTTCTCGAATTCTTGAGCCTCGCGTTGGCTGCGGGCGAGTCGGTTCGTGACGCGTTGCGGCGCATCGGCCGGGTCGGCAGCGGCGAGCTCGCCCGCGAGTTCGCGGTGGTGATGGCGGATGTCGATCTCGGGGTGCCGCTCACCGAGGCGCTGCTCGCACGCACCGCGGTGCTGGAGGTACCGGCGCTGAGCCGGGCCGCGGAGCAGCTGGCCGGTGCAATCGAGCGCGGCAGCCCGCTGGCCGAGGTCTTGCGCGCTCAAGCCCAGGACTGCCGAGATGACACGAAGCGGACGCTGCTCGAATCATCCGGGCGCAAGGAGATCGCGATGCTCGTGCCTTTGGTGTTCGGCGTGCTCCCCGTGACGATCGTGTTCGCGATCTTCCCGGCGTCGCTCGTACTTGAGCTCGGGCGCTAGGTGCTCACGCCGTACTGAGCAGCACGGCGATGCCGCACAGCGCCATGCCCGCGAGATTCGCGACGATGCCGACCCGCTGGCACCAACGGCCCGAGTCCGATGACCGGCGCGAGAACACCCGCAGCCGTCCAGATGGTGGCGCTGCAGATGATCCGCTGGATCTCCACCGCATGGGAAGCCACATCGATCATCCGTACGTCGATCAGGTCGCTCGCGAAGCACCTGTGCACCTGATCGGTGCCCGACGCGTCGCCCGAAGCAGGTGATCCGCGATATCGATCCCTGTGGATGGATCCCGCGCGGCACGACGTGGTCTTGACACGATCGCTGGGTGCGTCAGAGATTGCAGATCCGTATTCGGTCAGTGTTCGCCGGTGACGACGGCGACGTGCCCGGATGGGTACTCATCACGCTCATGACCGCCGCGCTCGTGCTCGTGATCTGGGCGCTCGCGGCACCGGCGCTGGCGAGCATCTTCCAGAACGCGATCGATCGGGTCTCCGGAATCTGAGGTACGAGTGGTGCGCATCCGTCGATTGCTCGGCGACGAAGGTTCGGCGCCCGCCGAGTTCGTGATGGTGGGCGCGCTGCTCGCGTTCCTGACGCTCGCGGTGGTGCAGCTGGCGCTCACCCTGCACATCCGCAATACGGTGCTCGATGCGGCAGCCGAGGGGGCGCGCTTCGGTGCGCTCGCCGACAACAGGCCCGCGGACGCCGTCTCCCGAACCACCGAACTCATCGAGCGCGCCATCGGGCCGGAGTTCGCGCGCGATGTCGACGTCGACGAGGTTCGCTGGATGGGCGCACCGGCTGTCGTCGTCACCGTGCGCACGACGCTCCCACTCATCGGGTTGCTGGGTGTCGACCGTGCGCTGGAGGTGCAGGGCCATGCGGTGCGCGAGACGCTCGACTGAATCGGATGCCGGCTCGGCATCGCTCGAGTTCCTGACCGTCGGCCTTCTGCTGCTCATACCGCTGGTGTACCTCGTGCTGGCCGTCGCGTCGTTGCAGGGTGCAGCACTCGCCGTGGAGGGCGCTGCGCGACATGCAGCGCGCGTGTTCGTGCAGCAGGGCAGCGTCGACGAGGCCGAAGCAGCGGCCGAGCGCGCGATCTCGGTGACACTCGCCGACTACGGGGTGAGCGCTGATGCCGCAACGGTCGCCATCATCTGCGAGCCGCGACCCGACGACTGCCTCACCCGGCGAGGATTCGTGACGGTGCGAGTCGACGCCGTTGCAGCCCTGCCGCTCATGCCGGCGCTCCCGGGGCTCGACGTTCCGGCGGGCGTCACGATGTCGGCATCCTCGACCGCTCACGTGTCGCGGTTCCGGGTGGACCGATGACACGGCGGCTGCGGATGCTGCGCCACGACGACGGGTCGATGTTGCCGATGGTGATCGTGTTCGCGGCCCTCGGCCTGCTGGTCGTGCTCGTCGTGACCGCAGCCACCTCGCTCTTCCTGGAACGCAAGCGTCTGCTGACCCTTGCAGATGGAGCGGCCCTGGTGGGGGCCGAAGCGTTCGAACTGAGCGCCGTCGACGCGGGCGGCGACGGGCCGCGGGCGCTGCTCGCCGACCACGACATCGCATCCGCCGTGTCCGCCTACCTCACCTCGTATCCGGGCACGCAGCTCGACGGCGTGCGGCTCGAGCGTGCGTTCACACCAGACGGGCGAAGCGCCACCGTCGCCCTCTCGTCGGCCTGGCGCCCGCCGGTGGTGACGCTCTTCGTGCCCGAGGGCATCAGGCTCGACGCCACATCGACGGCGCGCTCCGTGTTCGGCTGAGACCGCTGTGACCCGTCGCATAGCGTTGACCCGTGGAGATGAGCGACTGGATCGAGCACCGTCGGGCAGACGGCGAGCGGGTGGGCTGGATGCGGCCCGAGGCGGACGGGTTCGTCGCCGTCGATCTGCTCGGCCGCGACATCACCGACGAGGTCGACTGGCTCGAAGCCGAAGAGGCCCTCGACGCGCTCGGCATCGGCTACCTCGCCGAGCCGTACCTGATGGACCGCCCAGACGCCGGCCCGCTGCGCGTGCGCATCGTCGAGGTGTCGCCGAGCGGCATCCGCGTGAAGCAAGACGACTTCGGCGACATGAGCGGCCCGCCGCGCCTGCACTACGAACTCGCGTGGCCCATCCCCGCCGAGCTGCGCCTGCTCTCAGCCGACCCGGATGCGGCGCGGCTCGCATCCGAGTGGCCCGCGTCAATCGACTGACGCGAACGCGAGCCCCTGCTCGTCGAGCACCTGCTCGAGAATGCGCAACGCCTTCGGGCCGACGCCGTGGATCGCGAGCAGCTCTGCTCGCGTGGCCGCGCTGAGGCTCTGCAGGTCGGTGAATCCGTGCAGCGCAAGCTCCCTTCGGGCGACCTTTCCGATCGCGTGCGGCAGCTCGCTCCGCTCAGTGCTCCCCATCAGACCCCCTTCTCGCGGCGCTTCGAGTACTTCGGCACGAAGATGCGCAGGTCGAGCGCGCCGAGCAGTCCCAGCACTCCCATGAGCCCGGCCGCGAACGGCAGCGACACGAGCGCCGTCGCCCCGGCGATGAGCAGGGGAGCGGCAGCCGCGCCAGTGTCGTTCGTGAACCGCCACGCACCCAGGAACGGCGCCGGATGCCGTGGGTCGGCCAGGTCGGCTCCGAGCGTCATGAGGATGCCCGCCCCGATGCCGTTGGAGAGCGCCAGCAGCAGCGCGACGACAACGAACCACGTCACCGCCGACGGCAGATCGTGAGTGAACGCCAGCAGCAGGTGCGCTGCACCGAGGCCGATCATCGACGGCACGGCCGTCCACAGTCGCCCGAAGTGGTCCATGATCCAGCCGCCCGCGTAGAAGAGGGCGAAGTCGAGGGCGGCCGCCGACCCGATCACGATCGCCGCCGTCGCCACATCCATGCCGATCGACACCGCCCACAGCGGCAGGATCACGTTGCGGCTCGCGCGGAGGGCCGCCACGAGCGCAGAGCCGCTGCCCAGCGTCAGCAGCACCCGCCGGTTCGCAACGATCGTGCGCCAGAGGCCCCGCTGCTCGGCGACCGCCTCGATGGCGCCGGTCGTGGGCCGGGGGACCACCGCATCCGACGGGTCGTGCAGCACCAGCAGCACGACCGCCGCCGCCACGCACGCCACCAGGTGGATCCAGAACGCGTTCGCCGCCGAGCCCGTCGTCTGGATGACGGCCGCCGTCACGAACGGGCCGATCAGGAACCCGAGACGGAAGGTGCCGCCCAGCGTCGACAGCGCGCGAGCCCGGTACACGGGCGGCACGAAACTCGTCATGAACGCGTGCCGTGCGAGGGCGAACACGGCCGTCGCGAGGCCGATCAGCAGGATCGCGACGCCCAGCATCCAGGTGGTGGTGGAGAACACCGCGAGCACGGTTCCGGCGATCGACACCACGCACGCGCCGATCATCGCTGCGCGCTCTCCGATTCGCGCCACGAGGGCGCCGCTCGGGATGTCGCCGATCAGCTCACCCACCACGATCATCGCCGCGATGAGGCCCGCGCCCGCCAATCCGGCACCCAGATCGTGCGCCACCACCGGGATGATCGGGATGATCGCGCCCTCGCCGATCGAGAACAGGATGGTGGGCAGGAACGCCGCCACCACGACCTGGCGCCACGGGAATCGGGCATCGGAGGTGGGGGAGCTCATCGCCGATCCACGTTACGCCTGCCGGACGCCTAGGCTGTTACCGCCATGCTCGATGATCTCCCCGCCCAGGTATCCGCCCTTCGAAGCACCTTCGACGACATCCGCGCCGTCGTCGGCATCGAGCGGCTGCAGGCCGAGATCGCCGACCTCTCCGAGAAGGCGGGCGCGCCCGACCTGTGGGACGACCCGGATGCGGCGCAGAAGGTCACCAGTTCGCTCAGCCACCGCCAGTCGGAGCTCAACCGGATCACCGCGATCGAGCGCCGCCTCGACGACCTCGATGTGCTCATCGAACTCGCCCGCGAGATGGACGACGCCGACAGTGCCGTCGAGGCGGAGCAGGAGTACGCCTCTCTGCAGACCACCATCGGCGACCTCGAGGTGCAGACGCTGCTCGACGGCGAGTACGACTCGCGGTCGGCGGTCGTGACCATCCGCTCGGGCGCGGGGGGCGACGACGCCACCGACTTCGCCGAGATGCTGATGCGCATGTACCTGCGCTGGGCAGAGCGCCACAACTACCCCGTCAAGGTGATGGACACCTCCTACGCGGAAGGCGCCGGCATCAAGTCGGCCACCTTCGAGGTCGACGCGCCCTACGCCTACGGCACCCTCTCGATCGAGGCCGGCACGCACCGACTCGCCCGCATCAGCCCGTTCGGGTCGGCCGACAAGCGACAGACCAGCTTCGCCGCGGTCGAGGTGATCCCCGTCATGGAGGAAGCCGTCGAGGTGGAGGTGCCCGAGGGCGACATCCGCGTCGACGTGTTCCGCTCATCCGGCCCCGGCGGCCAGTCGGTCAACACCACCGACTCCGCGGTGCGCATCACGCACATCCCCACGGGCCTCGTCGTGTCGATGCAGAACGAGAAGAGCCAGATCCAGAACCGCGCCGCCGCGATGCGGGTGCTGCAGACGCGCCTCCTGCTGCTGAAGCGCGAAGAGGAGGCTGCCAAGAAGAAGGAGCTCGCCGGTGTGATCACCGCGAGCTGGGGCGACCAGATGCGCTCGTACTTCCTCTACGGCCAGCAGCTGGTGAAGGATCTGCGGACCGGCTACGAGGTGGGCAACCCGGCTGCCGTCTTCGACGGCGACCTCGACGGGCTCATCGCGGCCGGCATCCGCTGGCGCAAGCAAGACCACGACGACTGAGAGCCGTCTGAACGGGACATAGGGCCCGGGCCGCCGCGGGCGCACACGGGACATCTGCGGGACTCGGCTCCCTGCTGCCGGGACGCTCCCGATTCATAGCGTCGCAGTCATGACTGCACCCACCACCACACGCCGCCCGCGCTCGAAGCGCCCAGCGGCCGTCGCGATCGCACTGCCGATCGCCCTCATCCTGAGTTCCTGTTCATCCATCTCCCTCGGAGGGGGCGGCGACGACGGCACGGTCGATTTCGACGGCGTGCAGTCAGCCACCATCCAGATCGAGGCCGTGGGCACGTTCGTCGACCCCTCCGAGGGGGGCTACGAGGCCGCCGGTCGCGGCTCGGGCTTCATCATCGACGAGTCGGGTCTCGCGGTCACCAACAACCATGTCGTGGTCGGCGCGGGCACCCTCAAGGTGTGGCGCGGCGGCGACACCTGCGACACGCTCAACGCGAAGGTGCTCGGCTCATCCGAGTGCCTCGACCTGGCCGTGATCGACCTCGCAGGCGACGGCTACCCGTCGTTCGGGTGGCGGAAGGGCGAGATCGCGACGGCGATCGACGTGTACGCGGCAGGCTTCCCGCTCGGCGACCCCACGTTCACGATGACGCGGGGCATCGTCTCGAAGGCGTCGACCCCGGGCGAGACGCCGTGGGCATCGCTCGACAGCGTGATCGAGCACGACGCGCGCATCCGTGGGGGCAATTCGGGCGGACCGCTGATCGACGCCGACGGCAAGGTCGTGGGCGTCAACTACGCGGGCAACGACATGCACGACACGAACCTCGCCATCCACCGCGATGAGGTGCAGGCGGTGCTCGACGACCTCGCATCGGGCGAAGACGTACTCAGCCTCGGCATCAACGCGACCGCGCTGAGCGACGAGGAGGGCAACGGCCTGGGCGTCTGGGTGAGCTCGGTCAAATCGGGCTCGGCCGCCGACGAGGCCGGCATTCTCCCCGGAGACCTGCTCACGCGCATGGAGGGCGTGACCCTCGCCACCGACGGCACCCTCGGCGACTACTGCGACGTGCTGCGCACGCATGGCCAGGATGCGGCGCTCTCGGTCGAGCTGTACCGACCGTCGGAGGAGGCCTACTACCGCGGCAAGGTGAACTCCGACGAGGTCGTCGAGACCGTCTCGGTGCTCGGCGGCGGGCAGAGCGGCGGCGCGGGCGGCGAGTTCATCACCGTCACCGACGACACCGGCTCGGTCTCGGTCGAGGTGCCGGCGTCGTGGCGCGAGGTCGAGGGCAGCTCGTGGGTCGCCGGAACGGGGCACACCTTCGCCCACATCGACGCGAGCCCCGACCTCGATGCGTACGGCTCGACCTGGGATGTGCCGGGCGTCTCGATCTACGCCTCGAGCGAGGCGTACGGCGAGGTGACCCCGCAGGACCTCATGCAGATGATGGCCGACGCGATGCCCGACGACGGATGCGAGCTCGAGGAGGCCGAGGGCTTCTCCGACGGCTACCACGCGGGCATCTACACCTTCTGGCAGGGCTGCGGGGGATCGGCGGCGGCGCTCGTCGTGACCGCGGATTCCGCCGAGGGCGGCTACGTGATCATGGTCGCCGTCCAGGCGACCACGCAGAACGACCTCGCCGCCACCGACCGCATCCTCGGCAGCTTCATCGCCGAGTTCTGAGAGAGCGAGAAAGAGACATGAAGACCCACAACGCACTCACCGGCACGCTCGCGTGCGCAGTGCTCGCCGTCGTGATCGTCGGCGTGCCGATCGCGGTGTTCGCCGAGCCCGTCGACGACACGACGGCCCCGGCCACCACCTTCAACATGCCGACGACACCCGCGAGCGGCTGGTTCCAGACGGCGTCGGTTCCGGTGCGGCTCACCGCATCGGATGCCGACAGCGGCGTCGCGTCGATCACCTACGTCGTCAACGACGGCGAGCCGGTGACCACCGCCGGGGGCGACGTCACGCTCGCGCTCACCGCGGAGGGGGTGAACGCGGTCACGGCGTGGGCGACGGACGTGGCCGGCAACGACGAGCCGACGAAGACGCACTTCTTCCGAATCGACCGAACCGCCCCCGAGGTCGAGCTGCCCGAGCCGACACTCGTGGAGCGCGGTGCCGCCCTGCCGTTCGACTACCGCTGCACAGACACCTGGTCGGGTGTGGTCGACTGCATCTCGCCCTACGCCGTCGGGGGGCTGCTGCCCACCGACGAGCTGGGCGAGCACGAGGTGGTCGTCACCGCCACCGACGTCGCGGGCTCCTCCGCATCCGGCACCTACCGCTACGCGGTGGCCCCCGACCTGACCGCCCCCGAGGTGAGCCTCATGCTCGCCCCGGAGCCGGCGAGCGGCTGGTACACCACCGCGATCGGGATCGGCGTGGTCGCGAGCGACCCGAGCGGCATCGCGTCGCGTCACTGGTGGACCGACGGCGCTGTCTCGACGAACGGCGACGTGTACGGCGAGACGGAGGATGCGGTGTTCACGCTTGACTTCGAGGGCATCACCGACATCACCTACTCGGCATACGACAACTTCGGCAACCGTTCCGGCGGCACCCACCGGGTGCGCATCGACACCGTCGCGCCGAGCGTCTGGGTCGGCGGTGCGTTGCCTGCCGCCGCCACCATCGAGCACCGGCAGGGCGAGCGTGTCGAGATCAGCGCCCGCTGCGACGACGCCACCTCCGGCGTGGCCGAATGCCGCATCGTCGAGGCGCCGTCGGGCGTCGTGCCCACGACCGAGCTCGGCGACCACACCCTCACGATCGTCGGCACGGATGCGGCGGGCAACCGCGCCGAGGCCGAGTACGCGTACCGCGTGGTCGCGGGGCCGGCCGATCCCGGTGACCCCACCGACCCGGTCGATCCCGACCCGTCGGATGACGGCGAGACGCCGACGCTGCCGACGTCGGGTGGACGCCCGGGCACGCTGGCGTCGACGGGGGTCGACCTGGCGGGCGCGGTGCTGGTCGGGGGCTTGCTCGCGGGGGCGGGCCTCGGGATGGTCGGCGCGCGGCGGATGCTGCGTCGCTGACCGGAACGGTGCGGGGCGACGGTTCGGGTCCGTCGCCCCGCACCCGTATGCGGCCTCCAGGCGCCGCCACGCGGGAGGTGAGCGGAACCCATCCCGAACGGGGGGAGTGTCGCAGCCGGTGTCTCGCGGATGCCTGCTTAGGCTCGGAAAGCCATGATCCGATTCGACCAGGTGACCAAGACCTACTCGGGCACCACGCGCCCGGCCCTCAACAATGTGAGCCTCGAAGTGCTCAAGGGGGAGTTCGTCTTCCTCGTCGGCGCGTCCGGCTCGGGCAAGTCGAGCTTCCTGCGCCTGGTGCTCAAGGAGGAACGGCCCACGAAGGGCCGCATCCACGTGCTCGGCCACGATCTCACGACGCTCGCGAACCGCAAGGTGCCGTACTTCCGGCGCAGCCTCGGCGTCGTCTTCCAGGACTTCCGGCTGCTGCCCACGAAGACCGTCTTCGACAACGTGGCGTTCACCCTGCAGGTGATCGGCAAGTCGAAGGGCTTCATCCAGGAGGCGGTGCCGGATGTGCTCAAGATGGTCGGTCTGGCAGGCAAGTCGGGGCGTTTCCCGCACGAGCTCTCGGGTGGTGAGCAGCAGCGCGTCGCGATCGCGCGCGCCATCGTGAACAAGCCCGCGATCCTGCTCGCCGACGAACCCACCGGAAACCTCGACCCCGCCACCAGCGCCGGCATCATGACGCTGCTCTCGACGATCAACGCCAACGGCACCACCGTGCTCATGGCCACCCACGACTCCGGCATCGTCGACACGATGAAGCGCCGCGTGATCGAGCTCGTCTCCGGGCAGATCGTGCGCGATGAGCGCGAGGGCGGCTACCAGACGCAGGCGATCCCCGTGCAGGGCTTCGGTCTCGAGGGCGACGCGCCCGCACCCGCCGCACCCGCCGCACCCGCCGCCGCTCCGGTTCCGGCCTACGTGCCGCAGGCATCCGTCCCGCCCGTCACCCGTTTCGCCCCGCCGGTCTCGGCGCCTCCGGTGACCGCAGCGCCCGCGCAGCCGCAGCCCCAGCCGCAGCCGCAGGCCTCGGTGCCGCCCGGGCCCCGACAGGCGCCCCCGGCTCCCACCGGCCCGACCGCCGCATCCGCGCCCCCCGTGCCGCCGCCGCTCGTCGAACCGGGAGGCCGCGCATGAGACTCGGACTCATCCTCTCCGAGGTCGGCCAGGGCTTCCGTCGCAACCTGTCGATGGTCGTCTCGGTCGTGCTCGTCACCTTCATCTCGCTCACCTTCTTCGGTGCGGCGATCCTGCTGCAGATGCAGATCGGGCAGATGAAGGACTACTGGTACGACCGCGCCGAGGTCACCGTCTACATGTGCATCGACATCGTCCCCGGATGCGATGGCGCAGCAGCCACCGACGAGCAGATCCAGGCCGTCGAGGCTGAACTCGAAGGCGGAACCCTCTCGCCGTACGTGGCACAGGTGACGTTCGAGACGCCAGAGGAGGCGTTCGCCCACTTCCAGGAGCAGTTCGCCGACAGCGACGTGGTGCAGCTCGCCACGATCGACTCGTTCGGTGCGAGTTTCCGTGTGAAACTCGTCGACCCCACCCAGTCGGATGTGATCATCGACAGCGTCACCGGCATGCCGGGAGTCGATGAGGTGCGCGACGAGCGAGCCCTGCTGCAGCCGATCTTCGATGCCATGAACGCCGCCAGCTACACGGCCGTCGGCATCGCGGCGCTGATGCTGGTCACCGCCGTGCTGCTGATCTCGACCACCATCCGGCTGTCTGCGTTCTCGAGGCGCCGCGAGCTCGCGATCATGCGACTCGTGGGCGCGTCGAACCGGTTCATCGAGACGCCGTTCATCCTCGAGGGCGTGCTCGCCTCGCTCATCGGGTCGCTGCTCGCGAGCGGGGCGATCGTCGCGATCGTGCACTTCTTCGTGGGCGGCTACCTGGCCGAGAGCTTCACCGGCTACTCGTTCATCGGCATCGAAGACGCCCTGCTGGTGGCCCCGATCCTCGTCGTCGTCGGAGCTGTGCTCGCGGCGCTCTCGGCGAGCGTCGCCATCCGCCGGTACCTCAAGGCCTGACGCCTTCGCATAGACTGAACGGCTGCCTGCGATCGCAGGCTGTCGGATGTCGAGCGCTGGGAGGTGCGAAGGATGCCACGCGAAGAGGGTGAGAAGGTCGTCGCGACCAACCGCAAGGCTCGCCACGACTACACGATCGAAGACACCTATGAGGCCGGGATCGTGCTCTCGGGTACCGAGGTGAAGTCACTTCGTCAGGGCCGTGCGTCGCTTGTCGACGGGTATGCGTTCCTCGACGGCGGCGAGCTATGGCTCGACGCCGTGCACATCCCCGAGTACACCGAAGGCACCTGGAACAACCACGCGCCGCGTCGCAAGCGCAAGCTGCTGCTGCACAAGGCGCAGATCATCAAGATCAGCCACCGCACCAAAGAGGGCGGCTACACGCTGGTGCCGCTGTCGATCTACTTCAAAGACGGCCGGGCGAAGGTCGAGCTCGCGGTCGCCAAGGGCAAGCGGGAGTACGACAAGCGTCAGTCGCTGCGCGAACGGCAGGACAAGCGCGAGGCCGATCGCGCCATGTCGAGCCGTCGCCACCTCGGCGAGTAGCGCCGATCAGCTGCCGTACGGAGTTCGCGGCCAGGTGAGCTCCGACAGCTTCGCCTGGCCCGCGTAGCTGGGGTGGAAGTAGTCGAGCGTCGAGATCAGGCTCGAGGTGAACGCGTAGCCGGCCACCGCACCGCCGTCGCTCGTGCATCCGGCGGTCGCCGCGCACACCCGCGTGAGTGCCGCGTTGTACTCGGTCACACGGGCCTGCACAGCGTCGCGCCGAGCGGTGTCGGCGGCGCTCGTGCTCGACGGGTTGGCGAGCATCGAGGGGCAGATCTTCGCGGCCGACCAGATCAGGCGGGCGGCGAGCTTGCCTTTGCTGACCGCCCACAACGTCTTCAGGTTGGGGATGCTGGCGACGAAGATCTTCGTGCCCGGCCGCGAGGTGGCGATGTGGGTGAGGGCTGCGGCCACCTGCCCCTCGAAGGTGGCCGTGGGTGTCATCCCGGCGACCGTCGAGGTGCACGCATCGTTCGCGCCGATCTGCACGGTCACGTAGTCGGCCTTCTGGGTGACCGCGAGCTGCGCCTGCGCGAGCAGGTTCGCCGCCTTCGAGCCGGCCACCGAGTCGTTCAATGCGACGAGGGCCGCCGCGCCCTGGGCGCGCAGCCGTGAGGCGTGGGATGCGACCGACGAGGGGGTGCCCTTCGGATCGGTGGCGTCGGGATGGCGCCACTCGTCATCGACGGGCGAGATGTTGTGCCGCACGGTACTCCTGCGCGTGCGGCGCCGCAACAACGGCCTCAGCTGGCTTCGAAGCGCGCGTCGACAGACGCGGAGACCTCGATGTCTTCGGGGGTGAAGTCGAACGCGGCGCCACCGCTGTCGGCCATCTTCATCGCCGCGGCACGCATCATCGGCGCGGGGGAGTCGCCCGATCCGCTCACACCGAGCATGCCCGGGTCGGCGATCGCGACGGCCTCGACCTTGCCCAGCCCGATCGCCTGCGCGAACACGCGCGCCTTGTCGGCCGCATCCTTCACGGCGCGGGAACGCACCTCAGTGGTGACGGAGGTGCGCTTGCCCTCGGTGAGCGCCCACTCGATGTTGTTCACCTGCACACCGGGCACGGTCGCCGCCTCGGTCAGCCAGTCGGCGAGGGCGTCGAAGTCCTTGAACTTCACCGTGATTCCGATGGCGGCGTTGTGTACGGGCGGCAGCTGCTTGCCCTCGTTGTTCCAGGGGCGGTGGGCCCACACGCGGATGCGGTCGGACGACCACCACGTGACGGGACCGGCATCCGGATCGTGAATCGCCTTGACGGAGTCGGTCACGGTCGCGACAGCGGCGCTCGCCGACGCGAGCACGCTCGCCCGCCGGGCGCCGTCGAAGCCGACGGTGAGCTGCACGGTCGCCCGCTCTGCGGGGTACCAGGCGGTGAAGTGGCCCTGAACGGTGATGACGGTGCCCATCGCCTCATCCTGCCAGGCTCGTGCGACCTCGGCTATCATGGGGTGACGCGCCCATCTGCGGCGCGTTTCTCAACTCCACAGCGCGTGATGACGGCCCACCTCTCACGGATCGCGAGATCCGGAAGGTGCACATGGGGATGATCGGTTTCGACATCGCCTGCGAAACTGCGAGAAGCGGGCCGAGGATGCAGGGTTATCTCGTTAACGATCTCTGCAAACCATAGGTGCCAACGTTAAGCGCACCGACCTCGCTCTCGCCGCCTAAGGCAGAGTAGAAGGTCCGTCAGTCCGGGCTCGCCCTCGTCCCGGATCCTGGCGTCATCTAGAGGGCTTGCTGTGCGGTT
>Ga0160457_1000543_pt1 | contig 15990 bp, 17 predicted proteins | sample HID1972M_E6MG_FD_108242 | JGI IMG/M metagenome (GOLD analysis project Ga0160457, IMG submission 108242) | Enriched pill bug-associated microbial communities from UW Madison campus, WI, USA - HID1972M_E6 MG | ecosystem: Host-associated > Arthropoda: Insects > Digestive system > Unclassified ... | reverse complement strand
GAACTCGTCGAAGCCGTGCGCCGTCGGCAGGTGCTCGTCGCGGTCGCCGAGGTGGTTCTTGCCGAACTGGCCGGTGGCGTAGCCGTGCGGCTTCAGCACCTCGGCGATGGTGACGTCTTCGGCCTGGAGTCCGACATCCGCTCCCGGCATGCCCACCTTGCTGAGGCCGGTGCGGAACACGCTCTGCCCGGTGATGAACGACGAGCGGCCGGCGGTGCAGCTCTGCTCGCCGTACGAGTCGGTGAAGCGCATGCCCTCGTCGGCGATGCGGTCGATGTTGGGTGTGCGGTACCCCATCAGGCCGTCGCTGTAGGCGCTCAGGTTGGTGATGCCGATGTCGTCGCCCCAGATGACGAGGATGTTGGGCTTGCCTGCGGGCATGACGGGCTCCTTCGATCGGTTCTTGCTCCACGGTGCCTCGCGGGGCGGACGAGTGCATCACCCGGAGCGGATGAATGGGGCGTAGGGTCGGCCCCCTAGGGTCAGGGTGGCTCTCGAAGGAGCACGAACCCATGGGCGACAAGTCCTCCCGCAAGGAATCGGGCAAGACCGCGGCGTCGAAGACGCTGAAGGAGAAGCGCACAGCGAAGGCCGACAAGAAGGCGGCGAGTGACCGCGCGGCCAACGACACGGATGCGGTGACGAGGGTCAAGAACCGCTAGTCCGCGGCTCAGAAAACTCGCAGAAAAATAACGGTCTGATAACTAGACAGCGTTACCTTCCCGTTATACATTTCAAGTGCTTGATTCGTTTGCTGTGGCGGACCAAGCGGAATGTGATTGCAGGACACTCTTGGTGCAAGGGAGAGGGTCGGCCGCGCGCCTCTGCGGCCGGCCCTCAATCACATTCAGGGCCCGTCGGCGCGACTCCGTAGAGTGATCCTCGTGAGTGAACGAACCGACGCCGTCGACGCCTGGGAATCGCTCTACCGCGCGCAGGTCGCGGTGCTGCGCCAGCTGCTCGCCGAGTTCCCCGACGACGAGGTCTCCTTCACCGAGTACGACGTGCTCTTCAACCTGTACCGGCAGCCCGAGCGCGCCCTCCGCATCCGCGACCTCAACCGGCATCTGCTGCTCACCCAGCCGAGCGTCAGCCGCCTGCTCGACCGTCTCGCCTCCCGCGGGATCGTCACGAAGACGCCCGACCCGCGCGACGCCCGGGGAACCATCGTCACCCTCACCGACCGCGGGGTCGAGGTGTTCCGTCGCATCGGCGCCCAGCACGGCCGCTCGATCATCACGCGCATGTCGGTGCTGAGCCGCGACGAGCAGCAGCAGCTGGCGCAGCTCACCGAGAAGCTGCGCGCCGGAGCCTCACCCGGGTGAGCCCGCCGCCGACGCTCGTCTGGTTCCGCGACGACCTGCGGGTCGCCGACCATCCCGCCCTGCACCACGCCGCCGAGAGCGGCCGCGAGGTGGTGGCCGTGTACGTGCTCGACGAGCACGGCGACGGCGTGCGCGCTCCCGGTGCCGCCGCACGCTGGTGGCTGCACCACTCGCTCCAGGCACTCACGGTCGAACTCGCCGCGAGGGGGGTGCCGCTCGTGCTGCGGCGCGGTCCCGCCGCCGACGAGATCCCGCAGCTGGTGGCCGACACCGGCGCCGACACCGTGCTGTGGAACCGGCGCTACGGTCCGGCTCGAGCGATCGACGCCGCGCTCAAGGCCGGGCTCCGTGAGGCCGGGGTGGGTGCGCGCTCCTTCGCCGGCGACGTGCTCGCCGAACCGCAGGACGTGCGCACCGCATCCGGAACCCCGTACCGGGTGTTCACGCCGTTCTGGAACACGCTGCGCGGGTACCCGGTGGCCCCGCCGCTGCCCGCACCGGATGCGCTGCGCGGCCTCTCGCAGGCGCCCGTCGGTGACACCCTCGACGACTGGCAGCTGCTGCCGCGCGACCCGGACTGGGCAGGCGGGCTGCGCGAGACGTGGACGCCGGGCGAGGCCGCGGCACTCGCGCGCCTCGAGGAGTTCGCCGGGGAGCTGGACGGCTACGCGGATCGCGACCTGCCCGCCGTCGACGCCACCTCGCGGCTCAGCCCGCGGCTGCGCTGGGGCGAGGTCTCGCCCCGCCAGGTGTGGCACCGCATCCGCGCCGCCGGCGGACCGCAGGCCGACGCGTTCCTGCGGGAGCTGGGGTGGCGCGACTTCTTCCGGCACACGCTCTTCCACGAGCCGCACCTCGCCACGCGCAACCTGCGCAGCGAGTTCGACCGCTTCCCGTGGGCGAAACCCGACCAAGCTGAACTGCGCGCGTGGCAGCGCGGCCGCACCGGCATCCCCCTGGTCGACGCCGGCATGCGCGAACTCTGGCAGACCGGCATCATGCACAACCGGGTGCGGATGAGCGCCGCCAGCCTCCTGATCAAGAACCTGCTGATCGACTGGCGCGTCGGCGAGCAGTGGTTCTGGGACACCCTCGTCGACGCCGACGAGGCGTCGAACCCGGGCAACTGGCAGTGGGTGGCCGGCAGCGGGCAGGACGCGGCGCCCTACTTCCGCATCTTCAACCCGGAGCGGCAGGCGGCACGGTTCGACCCCGACGGCCTGTACCTCGCAGTTGGATCCCCGAGCTCGGCACCGACGCCTACCCCGAACCGATCGTCGACCTGAAGGAGACGCGCGAGCAGGCGCTGGCCGCGTACGAGACGATCAAGCGGCGGTAGGCCCGCCCGCGGCTAGACGGGAGGCCGCCCGCCGATCACGGTCACGGCGCAGGCGGCCACGAAGACACCCGTCCTCGCGGCCTCGACCGCGTCGCGCCCGGCGACCCACGTCTCCAGGAATCCGGCGGTGAACGCATCCCCCGCGCCGGTCGGGTCGACCATGCGCGCGGCCGGCGCCGGCACGTGCACCGGATCGGCGCCGTCGGCCACCACCAGCACGCCCTCCGAGCCGAGCGTCAACGCCACTACCGGGAAGCGACGTCCGAGTGCTCGTGCGGCATCCTCGGCGTCGTCGACGCCCGACAACAGGCGCGCCTCGGCCAGGTTCGGGAACAGCAGCGTCGTGCCCTCGATCGCCTCCGAGAACTTCTCCAACCCGAAGTCGGCGATGTAGCCCGTGGAGGCGGGATTCACCGACACCGGCACGCCGGTCTGGGTCGCCCGCTCGATGAGCCTGCGGGTGTTCGCGGCGCCGAACCCGTCGAGTATCGAGTAGCCGCTCACGTGCAGCACCGCTGCATCCGCCAGCAGCTCGTCGCTGACCGCGTCGATGCGCAGCGCCGCGTTGGCGCCGCGCTCGGTGAGCATCGACCGCTCCTCGCCGTCGACCACGATGATGATCGTGCCTGTCGGGATGGCGTCCTCCACCTGCAGGTGCGGCTCGACGCCGCCCTCGCGGAACACGCGCTCGTGCTCGGCCGTGTCATGTGCGCCGACCGCACCCACGAAGTCGACCTCCACGCCACGCGAGCCCAGCCAGGCGGCCGTGTTGGCCGCCGAGCCGCCCGGGCGGGGGCGGATGCTGGAGGGCGTGTCGGTGTCGGGACGCACCTTGATGCGCGGCACGGCGACGATGTCGTTGATGACGTCGCCGACGAGGACGATGCGCGAGCCGGTCACGGCCGTGGCGCGATGCGCGACCAGGCGCTGGCGACATCCGCAGCCACGCGCACGTTGTTGCGCGCGAGGTCGAGGTTGACCTCGAGGCTCGTGCCGCCGGATGCCTCGACGATGTAGCCGAGCAGGAACGGGGTGACCGCCTTGCCGCGCACCTCGGCGGCCTCGGCAGCCGCGAACGCGGTGGCGAGCACGCGGTCGTGCTCGGCCGGGTCCCACTGCTGCTCGAGCGGGATCGGGTTCGCCAGCACGATGCCGGTGCGCGAGCCGAACGCGTCGCGCGCGGCCATCACGGCGGCGACCTCGTCGGCGGTGTCGACCTTCCAGTCGAGCTCGAACCCGGACTCGCGCAGCCAGAACGCGGGGAACGCGGTGGTGCCGTAGCCGACCACCGGCACCGACAGGGTCTCGAGGCGCTCGAGGGTGGCGGCGATGTCGAGCACGCTCTTCACACCCGCGCTCACGACGGTGACAGGTGCTGCGGCGAGGGTGGTGAGGTCGGCCGACTCGTCGAAGGTGTCGGATGCGCCGCGGTGCACGCCGCCGAGGCCGCCGGTTGCGAACACGCGAACCCCGGCGAGACCGGCCAGGTGGGCGGTGGCGGCGACGGTGGTGGCTCCCGAACGGCCGAGCGCGGCCAGGATCGGCAGATCGCGCACCGACGCCTTCGTGAGGTCTTCCTCGGCGATGCGGCGCACGCCATCCGCGTCGAGACCGATCTGCGGCACGCCGTCGAGCACGGCGATGGTCGCCGGGGTCACGCCCTTGTCGCGCAGGATCTGCTCGAACTCGATCGCCGCCTCGTGGTTGCGGGGGCGCGGGAGGCCGTGGCTGATGATCGTCGATTCGAGCGCGACGACCGGTCGGCCGGCGGCGAGTGCGTCGGCGACCTCGGAGGAGACGTGGAAGGCGGTCATCCCTCCACGTTAACCCGGACTTCGGGTACCACCTTGCCGGGGTTGAAGTTCTCGCCCGGGTCGGCGGATGCGAAGAGGCCCCGCATCACCGCGACGCCCTCCGGCGAGATGTCCTGTTCGATCCACGGCGAGTGCTCGACGCCCACACCGTGGTGGTGCGAGATGGTGGCGCCGTTGTCGACGAACGCCTGCTGGATGGCCGACTTGACGATGTCGTACTCGCGCAGCGGCTCGTCGCCGAACACGAACGCGAACGTGAAGTAGAGGCACGCGCCCGAGTGGTACGAGTGGGAGAGGTGCGCCATGATCCACCCCTTCGTGCCGATCTCCTCGTACGCCTTCTCGGCTGCGGCGACGGTCGCGTCGTACACGCCGGCGAGCTTCGACCAGGGGGCCGCCGTCTCGGAGACGTCGCCCGCGGCACCCCGGTCGAGGAGGAAGTCGCGCAGGTAGGGGGTGTCGAACTTCTTCTGGTCGTAGAGCACGCCGGGGCCCGTGCCGACGCCCATGCCGCCGTGCGCCTTCACGATCGCGCCGACCAGCTTCTTCTGGCGGGTGACGTGTGCGGCGCCGCCCTCGAATCCGATGAACGAGAGGCAGATCTTCTCCAGATCCCAGCCCTTCGACTTCATCAGCGACGGCAGCACCTTGCCCGCGAGCAGCGCATCCATGCCGTGGCGTTCCTTGCTGGTCGCCATCGAGAAGCCGGTCTCGCGGTGGTCGGAGACGCGCGTGATGATGGGCGACGCATCCGATTCGGAGATCGCCTGCATCGCCTTGAGGCCCGCCGCCCAGGTGGGGAAGAAGTACGCCTGGATCTCGCGCACCTCGGCCACCCGATGCACCTGCGCGGTCACTTCGGTGATGACGCCGAGGCGCCCCTCCGAGCCGACGATCATCTCGCGCACGCTCGGGCCGGTGGAGGCCGACGGGATCGCCGGGATCACGAGCAGACCGTCGCGATCGGCGTGCGACGGCCGCACCACGCGCAGGCCGCGCACGATCTGGGCGATGTCGCCGTACTTGTCGGACTGCATGCCGGACGAGCGGGTTGCCGCCCATCCGCCGATCGTCGAGTGGGTGAAGCTGTCGGGGAAGTGCCCGATCGTCCAGCCCTGTGCTGCGAGCTGCGCCTCGAGGTGCGGGCCGAGGGCGCCGGCCTGGATGCGGGCGAGACCCGAGTCGGCGTCGATCGAGAGCACCTGGTTCATGCGGCCCATGTCGAGCGACACGACTGCGCGGCTCTCGCCTGCGCGCGGTTCGAGACTGCCTGCGATGTTGCTGCCGCCGCCGAACGGGATGATGACGGCATCCTCGGCGACCGCCGCATCCACCACCTTCTGCACCTCGGCCTCGTCGGCCGGGTACACGACCACGTCGACGGCGCGGGCGATCTGGTTGGAGCGGATGCGCACCAGGTCGCGCAGGCTCTTGCCGTAGGTGTGCACGACGCGGTCCATCGCGTCGGTGGCCACGAAGTCTTCGCCCACGATGCCGGCGAGCGCCGCCACGAACTCGGGGCGGGCAGCGGATGCGGCGAGCGTCACGTCGTCGAACGCGGGCTGCTCGGCCTTCGTCGCGGTGGCGAGGTCGAGCCCCACCGCCTTCAACACGAACGGCGCGAAGCCCGGCTTGTCCTCATGGTGGAAGCCGACGCCTTCGACGCCCCAGCCCCACCACTTCATGTGCTCGACGTCGGTCACGATGCTTCTCCTTCGGGCGACGGGTTCTGCGGCTCGGGCGGCAGCGCCTCGGGCGACGGGCCCAGGATACGGGGTGCGTGGGCGTCGTGCAGGCGCACGATCTCGGCACGGATGCGGGCGGTGAACGCCGCCGCCGTCTCGCCGTCCTCGGCGGTCATCGGGGCGCCGAAGACGACGCCGACGGGCAGCCTGCCGGGCTTCGGCCAATTCGAGCCGCGCGGGTGGGCGCGGCCGGCACCCACGAGCGCGACCGGAACGCACGGGACCCCGGATGCGATGGCGAGCGACGCGGCGCCCGGCTTGAAGTGGCCCATCTCGCCCGTCTTCGAGCGGGTGCCCTCCGGGAACACCAGCAGCGGCACCCCCCGGTCGAGCAGCTACTTCGCCGACACGCGGCGCGGGTTCGCGCCGCTGCGGTCGACCGGGAACGCGTTGAAGAACAGCGCGGTGAGGCCGCGCCGCCACCACACGTCGAAGAAGTAGTCGGCGGCGGCGCCCGCGGCGAGGTAGCGCGCCTGCTTGCGGGGCAGCGCACCCATGATGAGCGGCGCATCCAGGTGGCTCGAATGGTTCGCGATCACCACGAACGCCTTCGGCACATCCTTCAGCTGCTTCTTGCCGACCACGGTGACCCGCACCGTCGACCACGCGACCGGCTTCAGCAGCATCCGCTGGGCGACGAAACGTGCCGACGCCTGACCCCTGGAGGTGAAGCGGTCGCGTCTCGGCGCGGGCTGGTCCGCGCCGGTGGTCACCATGCGCTCCAGGCTAGTCCCGCCTCATGCGCAAGCAGGCACGCTAGTCGTGCCGAGAGCTGGACAGCTTGCGCGAGACCCAGCGCACGGTGGAGCGGGGCAGGTGCCGCAGCAGCCACGAGAGGAAGCGGTAGCGCACCGACGGAGTCGAGAGCGCCTTGCCGCGGTCGACGTCGCGCAGGCATGAGGCGACCAGGGCATCCGCGTCGAGCCACAGCCATCCGGGGATCGACGACTTGCGGATGGCGGCGCGGTCGTGGAACTCGGTGTGCACCCAGCCGGGCATGAGGGCGGTGACGGTGACGCCGGTGCCGGTCAGCTCGTTCGAGAGGCTCTCGCTGTAGACCCGCAGCCACGCCTTGATCGATGAGTACAGCCCCATCGACAGGTACCCGGCCACACTGGCGACGTTGACGATCGCGCCGCGGCCGCGCTCGCGCATCCCCGGCACGACTGCGGCCGACAGCACGAGCGGGGCGCGCACCATCACGTCGAGGGCGTCGTCGGCTTCGGCCAGGTCGGGGTTGCCGAGCCGCGACTTCATGCCGTAGCCGGCGTTGTTCACGAGCAGGTCGATCGGATGCGACGTGTCGGCGAGGCGGGCGGCCACCCGGTCGACGTCGGCACGCAGCCCGAGGTCGGCGACGATCAACTCCACGCGCCGCCCATCCGATTCGAGTTCGGCTCCGAACTCCTGCAACCGGGATTCGGTGCGTGCGACGAGCACGAGGTCGTAGCCGCGAGCGGCGAGGGCGCGAGCGAAGGCGGCGCCGATGCCGGCGGTGCCTCCCGTCACGAGAGCGATGGGCATGACGTTACGATACGGTGCAGCGAACCCGATCCCCCGCGGGTGTCCCGCAGGAAGGTCCACCACCTCATGACCCGCCCCGACGACACGGCCACTGCGCCGTTCGACGTACGGGAGTTCGCCCGCACCGCACGGGGCAGCCACCGGTCCGAGATCGACACCGACGCCATCGCGAAGGCGGGCCTCAGCGCGGATGCCGTGCACCTCATCCGGGTACTGCGCGACCTCGAGCGCGGCACCCTCGATCGCATGCGCAACCTGCTCGTCACCGCCACCCACAAGGATGCGCGCGTGACCGCATTCCTGGCGACGTGGGCATTCGAGAAGTTCTGGGTGGCGGACGCGCTCGACGTGGTGCTCGACGCCGCGGGCGCCGACACCGCGTCGCTCGAAGGGCCCAAGCGCCGCACCGCATCCGAACGCGCCGAACGCCGCGGCCCGATCCGCCGCGCCATCGCCGGCAACATCGCCGGCGAGCAGTTGGTCGCGGCCCACGTGACCACCGGGCTCGTCGACGAGCTGATCACCCAGGTGGCCTACCGCAAGGTGGGCGAGGTTGCCGCAGTGCTCTCGTCGCTCGTGCACACGCTGATCGAAGTGAAGGACCGCCACGTGCTCTTCCTCGTCGAGGAGGCGGAGCACAAGCTCGCCGCCTCCAGCCGCGCCGTCAGGCTCACCCGCAAGGCGATCTCGCAGGCGGCGTGGCCGATCGGCGCGACCGAGATCCCCGCATCCGACCGCACCTTCTTCGAGGAGTTCGTGTTCGGCGACGACGAGGGGCGCGCGGCTGCCACGCGCATCGGCGACCGACTCTCGTCGCTCCCGGGTCTCACCGGGCAGGGCTCCACCGTCACCGCGAGGCTCGCCTCGTGACCCCGAAGCGCGCCACGACCGAACTCGGCGACGCGCATGTCTTCCTCACCGGCGGCACCGGATTCGTGGGTCAGGCGGTGCTGGAGCGCCTGCTGTCGAGCCACCCCGGCACCACGATCTCGCTGCTGGTGCGCACGAAGGGTTCCGCGGGCGGCGACGACCGGCTGCGCACCCTGCTGCGCAAGCCCGTGTTCCGCACCTGGCGCGAGCGGGTCGGCGACGAGGCCGTCGAGGCGGCCGTGCGCGACCGCATCCGCATCGTCGAGGGCGGCCTCGGCTCGGTTCCGGCGCTGCCCGGCGACATCGACCTGGTGATCCACTCGGCCTCGACCGTGTCGTTCGACCCGCCGATCGACCAGGCGTTCGACACCAACGTCGGCGGCGCGATCGGCCTGTACGAGGCGCTGCGCGCATCCGGGTCGACCCCGCACGTCGTGCACGTGTCGACCTGCTACGTGGGCGGCCTGCGCAAGGGCGTCGTGCCGGAGGCCCGCCTCGGCCACGAGGTCGACTGGCGCGCCGAGTACGCGGCCGCGAAGTCGGCACGCGACCGCGTGGAGCTGCTGTCGCGTCAGCCGGATCAGCTGCGGGTCTTCATGGACCGCGCGCGTGCCGAGCACGGCAAGGAGGGCCCGCAGTCGGTGGCCCGCGCGAGCGAGGAGGCCCGCGTCGCCTGGGTGACCGCCGCCCTCGTCGACGCCGGCCGCACCCGCGCCGAGAGCCTCGGCTGGACCGACGGCTACACCCTCACGAAGGCGTTCGCCGAGCGCGCCGCCGAGGAGCTGTGGGCGGGCACCGGCGGATCGCTGTCGGTCGTGCGGCCCGCGATCATCGAGTCGGCGATCGCGCATCCGTTCCCCGGATGGATCGACGGCTTCAAGGTGGCCGACCCGCTGATCCTGGCGTACGGCCGCGGCCTGCTGCCCGAGTTCCCGGGCCTGCCCGACAGCGTGCTCGACCTGATCCCGGTGGACTACGTGGTGAACGCGATCCTCGCGGCGGCCGCCAACCCGCCCGCGACGGAGCCCGAGTACTTCCACGTGAACTCCGGGGCATCGAACCCGCTGCCGTTCCACCGCATGTACGAGAACGTCAAGGAGTACTTCACCGCCAACCCGATGCCCTCACCCGGCGGGGGCGAGATCCGGGTGCCCACGTGGCGCTTCCCGGGCGGACGCAAGGTGGAGGGGGCCCTGCGTCGCGCACGCACACGGCTCGAGCGGCGGGAGCGGCAGCTCTCGCGCGGCCGCTCGACCGCCCGCACGCGGGCCGAGCTCGCCGAGCTCGCGACGAAGCGCAGCGACCTCGAGACGCTCGAGAACTTCGCCGAGCTGTACCGCGCCTACGTGCAGACCGAGATCATCTTCGACGACACCAATACGCGTGCACTCCACGCCGCGCTCCCGAAGAAGCTGCAGGCCGACCGCGGCTTCGACGTGCCGTCGATCGACTGGGAGGACTACCTGCAGCGGGTGCACTTCCCCGCGATCACCACCCTCACCCGCGCGTTCTCGCGGCGGCCCGAGGCGACCTCCACCGAGGGGCGCCCCGCCAAGCAGCTGCCCGAGCGCACCGATGTGGTGGCGATCTTCGACCTCGAGGGCACCGTCGTCGAGACGAACCTCGTGCAGCAGTACCTGTGGGTGCGTTCTGCCGGATGGGGCTGGGCGGCCTGGCCGGGTTCGGTCGCGTCGATCCTCACCCGCCTACCCGGCTACCTGCGCGCCGAACGCCGTGACCGCGGCGAGTTCATCCGCACCTTCCTGCGCCGCTACGAGGGGATGTCGCAGGCCCGCCTCGAGAAGATCGTCGAGGGCGGCTACGCCGACACCATGCTCGGCCACACCGCCACCGCCGCACTCGAACGGGCCGCCGCGCACCGCGCCGCCGGCCACCGCACCGTGCTCGTCTCCGGCTCGATCGAGACGCTCGCCGCCCCCGTCGCCGCCGCGTTCGACGAGGTCGTCGCCGGCCAGATGCACGTGAAGGACGGCCAGCTCACCGGCTACCTGGGGCGCCCGCCGCTCGTCGACGAGGCGCGCGCCAACTGGCTGCGCCAGTACGCGGAACGCGGCGGCTACGACCTGAGCGCCTCGTACGGCTACGGCGACAGCCACGCCGACCTCGTGTGGCTCGAACTCGTGGGCCACCCGCACGCCGTCAACCCCGACAGCCGCCTCGCGCGCGAAGCCGGCCGCAGACGTTGGCGAATCGACACCTGGAAGAGCGGATCACGTTCAGCCAACCGTGCTTTGATGGCGGCACGCACCGCCGGACACGGAGGCACCACCGAGGAAGGAGCGGGCAGGCACTGACGCCCTGCCCGGACGACCATGGCATTCGACATCGACAAGTACACGGCGAACTCGGATGCGGTCGCCTGGAGCGATCTCGACTTCGACGTGTTCGACGAGCATCCGCTGCCGCCCGAGACGCTGCGCACCCTGCGCTACATGTGCGACATCGAGTACCACACCACCTGTTACCTGCGTGATCTGCTCACCACCCCCTCGCACAACGAGGCCGAGGTGGGCGCGTTCATGACCATGTGGAACCGCGAAGAGTTCTGGCACGGCGAGGCGCTCGCCGCGGTGCTCGCCAAGCACGGCATCACCGTCGACTACGACGTGCTGAAAGCCACCCGACTGAAGCTCGGGTGGAAGGACCGGCTCGACCCCATCAAGCAGTCGGTGATGGGCGGCCTCGTCGGCAACGACTTCGTGGCCGTGCACATGAGCTGGGGCGCCGCCAACGAGTGGTCGGCCAACGCCGCCTACCTTCGCATGGCCGAGCTCGAAGGCAACCCGGTGCTCGCCGAACTGCTCAAGCGGATCGCGAAGCAGGAGACCCGGCACGTGGCGTTCTACGCATCCCAGGCCCGCGACCGGCTGAACGCCCCGAAGAAGGCGCAGAAGATCACCCGCTTCGCACTGAGCCGCTTCTGGGGACCGGTGGGTTCGGGCGTGCAGGATGACGCCGAGGTCACCCACGTGATGAACCACCTGTTCGCCGGCCCCGACGGCCGCAAGCTGGTACGCGACGTCGACTCGCACATCGCGAAGCTGCCCGGCATGGCGGGCCTCACGATCATCGAGGACTCGCTCGAGAAGCGCGGCATCGCCGCGTGACGCCGTGAGCCCGCATCCGCTGCGCTCGGCGGCGCTGTGGCTCGACGTCGCCGTCTTCATCGCGCTGCCCCTGGTGGGGCTGTTCGTGTGGGGCTGGGACTGGCGGCCCATCGTGCTGCTCTACTGGCTCGAGAACATCACCCTCGGCGGGGTCGTGTTCATCGCACTGGTGCGTCGGGCGCGGGCCGGCGAGGGGGCGGCGGCCGGGATGCCGGCGGCGTTCTTCCTCGCCCACTACGGCATCTTCACGTTCGTGCACGGCGTGTTCGTGATCGTGATGATCGCGCTCGTGCCGATCATGACCGACACCCCCGCGCAGCCGTTCAACCCGCTGTGGATCGTGCTGGTGTGGATCGTGACGACGCTCGTGCAGTGGCTGCTGGCGCTGCGCACCGACCCGCCGCCCGTCGGGGGGATCGCGAAGGCCTACGGGCGGGTGATCGTGCTGCACCTCACCGTGATCGGCGCGGTGTGGCTGATCGCCGCGTTCGGGCTGCCGTCGATCGTGGCCGTGTTCCTCGTGCTGCTGCACGCGGTCATCGACATCATCGGGCTCGTCGTGACCTCACGCATGGCGAGCGGCCGCTACAGCTGGAAGCCGAACGGCAACGGGACCTGGGTGCTGCGTCGCGATCCGGAGCCACCGGTCGGCTGAGGCGCCCGGCAGGCGCTCATCGGGCGGATGAGAGCCTCACCACCGAACCGCCGCAGTCGTTGCAGAAACGCAGGCCGACGTCGGTGCCGCCGCACGACGGGCATCGGGTGAGGGAGGTCATCTCGGACATGGGGGCCGCCTTTCTGGGCAACTCCCATTCAGCCTCACCGCGCGCCCACGGGACGGCCGTTCGGGCGTGGTTCAGTGCGGTGCGGCGCAACTTCAGTGCGACCGTCGGCCCGGCTCAGTGTTTCGCGGGCGGCCTACTCGGGTTCGTTGGCTGCCGGCGGGATCGGGCTGTCGCCCTCCGCCTTGACGATGTCCATCAACGTCTCGCGGTCGGAGGTGCCCTGACCGGTGAGGCTGTTCTCGATGTCCTCCGACTGGCCGCTGTTCACGACATCCCACATCTGCGCCGAGTCGCCGGACTGGTTTCCACTCGCATTCGTTCCCATCTCCCCGGAATAGCACGATGTGCGGTGGGCGGTTGCCAGCCGAATGCCAGGAAGCGCACGGATGCCTGTGAACGCGGGGAGGAATCCGCCGGAATCTCCTCGGTCACCCCCATTCAGGGCACACCGCCCCAAACCCTTCGGACGCCCGCTCCGGAGCACCCACAGCGACCGGGAGATTCCCGGAACGCCCACCCCCAGGGGTGCTCGGAAGGAGTTCCGCAATGAACAAGAAGATCGCTTTCGGCTCTGTCGCCGCCGCCGCCGCGCTCGTCGCAGCAGGAGTCGCGGCCCCGGCGATGGCCGACGACACCGACTCGTTCAGCAAGTCGAGCGAGAAGCACACCAGCGTCTCGTCGCCGATCGTGGTGGCCCCCGAGGTCGGCACCGGCGACATCCTCGGCGGCGGCGTGCTGAACGGCAGCGCGATCGGCTCCGGCAACGACACCGCCATCGGATCGGGCAACGACACCTCCGTCGGCAACCACGCGTCGGTCGGGAACGGCACCTCGGTGGGAACTGAGATCTCCGACGTCGTCGACCAGGTGACCGACACGAACCTCGACGACGTGCTCGACTCGAGCGTGAACGACCTGGTGGATGTCGACGGCCTCGTCGATGACATCACGGGTGCGGTCGACCTCGACTCGCTCCTCGACTGACCTCGACGGCGAACGGCCCCCGGAGCTTCGGCTTCGGGGGCCGTCGTCGTGCTCGGTCAGGCGTCGTCGACGCGCTCCACGCCGAGGAAGAGCATGTACGGGCGGCCGTAGAGGCAGGTCTGCAGCACGAAGTCTCCCGACATCCCCTCCAGCTCGCTGACGGCGGCCCACACCTTGCTGGTGTTGCGCGAATCGATCACGCGGTAGCGACCGAGGCCCTCACCGTCGTCGATGACGATCTCGTCGCCGACGACGAGCGGCAGGATCACGTCGCCGTCGCATCCGTTGTGCGCAGCCCACGTGGGGAGGATCCCCGGCGACTGCTCGTAGGCGAGGATGCGCGTGAAGGTGCCGTCGCAGCGGTCGAGGAAGCGCTCATCACCCTCGGCGCCGAGACGCACGGTCGGCTCTGCACCGGTCACCGCGTCGCTCGCCTGCCGGACGGCGATCACCGTCTCGCCGTACGCCTGCTCGACGCCTGGGGCGCGACGATCGTGAGCGAGGCGAGAGCGAATCCGCCGACGATGAGGACCACCGCGACGACGGTCGTGATGGCGCGGGCGACCGCCCGGCCGCGGCGATGCCGAGACCTCATCGTTCGAGTTGCTCTCGCGCGGCGGCGAGGCCCCGACGGAAGATCAACGCCAGCACGCCGGCGGCGACGAGTGCCGCGGCAAGCCAGCCGAGTCCGGGCTCGATGCCGGTGGCCGCCAGCTCGACCGGTTGCTCGGCGGCAGGGGCTTCGGGCGCTGCCACGTCGGGCGTGGGGACGTCGGGAGTCGGCTCGCTCGGCGTGGGCTCGACGGGTGCCGGCACCTCGACGGCCGCCTGGGTGACGACGCCGGAGAACTCCCACCCCTGTGCCGTCGTCGCAGCGAACGCCAACTCATTGGTTCCCGCTGCGTTGAACGACCACGAGACGGCGCCGTCGGCGAGCACCGCGTGCTCCGGCGCGCTGAGTGCGGCCGCGGCCAGACGGGCGCCATCGAACCCGATGAGCGGATTCCGCACATCCGTGCCCACCGCCACGGCGGGCAACTCGATGGTCTGCTGCGCGACGGTCACACCGAAGGCATCCGCCAGCACGGCGAGGCCCGAGACGTCGGCGATGTGATTCCGGGAGAGGTAGATGAAGAAGATCTGCCCGAGTGCAGACACATCCGGCACCGCTGTGAGCTGGTTGTCGTGCAGGTGCAGGTAGCGCAGCTCGGCGAGCGACGACAGGTCGGGGACCGTCGCGAGCTCGTTGCCGTTGAGGTGTAGCCACTCGAGGTTCGTGAGCGCCGAGAGATCGGGCACCGAGGTGAGGCGGTTGTGGCTTGCGTACAGGGTGTGCAACCCGGTGAGCGTCGACACGTCGGGCAGGCTGGTCAGCCTGTTGCCGGGGACGGCGAGGGTGCCGAGCGAGGTGAGCGCCGAAAGGTCGGGCAGCTCGGTGAGTTGATTTCCGTAGCCCACGCTGAGGTACACGAGACGGGTGAGCGCCGAAAGGTCGGGCAGGGCGGTGAGCTGGTTGCCGTCGAGCCGTACCCAATCGAGCTGGGCGAGCGTCGACAGTTCGGGGATGGCCACCAGTCGGTTTCCGGAGAGGTCGAGGGAGGCCAGCTCGCTGAAGGCGTCGAGCCCGGTGGTGTCGGTGATGCCCGACCACGTGCAACTCAGCACGCGCAGCGACTGGGCGTCTTCGACGGTGATCGGCTGGTCGAGCGCACGGCGCAGAGCGAGGTTGACGCAGTCGTGCAGGGCGGTGTCGGGCAGCTCGACGACGTCGGATGCGGCGGCCGCTGCGGACTCGGATGCGACGGCGGGCATTGCGGGCGCGGCGAGGGCGGTCAGCGAGACGGCGAGGGCGGCGAGGGCGGCGAGGGCGGTCGCGAACCGTGTCGTGCGCGTGGAGGCGGTACGGGGGGAGGTCATTCGGGCTCGATCCAGAAAGGGCGTCCGGGGGGAACGCGGGGGGTGGTCATGACGACGTTACGGTCGGGTGACCACGCGGGAGCAGGCTCCAGGCGAGATGCAGTGCGTCGTGAGCAGGACTTCAGTGCCGCCGCCGCCGGCCTTGCGTGGAGGGCGGCCCGGTTTCAGTGCCACGGCCTCCGTGGTCCCGTGACCAGCCCCGGGGCGTGGCACGATGGCTGGATGCTGCCCTGGCGCGGAGTCGCGCTCGCCTACCGCATCCTGTTCGCGTGCGTCACCCTCTGGGCTCTCGCACTTCTGCTCGACGTCGACGAGGGCAGGTTCGACCCCGTCGTGTTCGTGTTCTTCACGGCGCTCAGCAATCTGGCCGTGCTCGTGTGGGCGGTGCTGTCGATCGTGGTCACCGCCCGCGACGGCGTGCTCGACGGATGGCGTGGCGGCTCGAGCCCGTCGCCGCGGGCCGCCGGTTACCCGCTGATGTCGATCATCGTCACGATGCTCATCTACCTGGTGGTGCTCACCCCGACCGTGCCGGCCGACGAGCTGTTCACCCTCGAAG
>Ga0160457_1000542_pt1 | contig 15990 bp, 12 predicted proteins | sample HID1972M_E6MG_FD_108242 | JGI IMG/M metagenome (GOLD analysis project Ga0160457, IMG submission 108242) | Enriched pill bug-associated microbial communities from UW Madison campus, WI, USA - HID1972M_E6 MG | ecosystem: Host-associated > Arthropoda: Insects > Digestive system > Unclassified ... | reverse complement strand
TGACCGCGAGGTCGATGGTGCTCGCACCCGGTGCCACGGTCACGTGGGTCGAGAGTGCGCCACGACCGTCGACCACGGCCACCCGGTGGGTCGCGCCGTCGGGCAACGTCACGACGATCTCGGCGGGCACCGTGCCCTCGGAGGCGTCGAAACGGAACTCGAGCTCGAGGGTGCCCGACACCTCCGACTCGGAGTCGTTGATCATGCGCAGGGTCGCCGTCTCGCCGCGCTGCGTCGACTCGATCGCACCGGTCTCGTCGAAGCCGCGAGCGAAGTCGGAGCGGTCGTCGACGGTGACCGGATTGGTGACCCGCGCCGCCACCTCGTCGCGATCGGCCGCGGGCGCCGCCTCGACCTCGGGCACGATCGGCGCGAGGTCGTAGTAGGCGAAGCGGCCGTCGTCGCTCTCGATCGGCGAACCCAGCACCGCTGCGAGACCCGACTCGAGCTCGTCCCGCTGGTCGGTGAAGAGCGACGCGCGATCGATGTGGATGCCCGACATGCCCGCGACGACCGCCAGCGCGGCGATCTGCGCCGGCTCGTACTGCGACTCGAGCACCTGGGTCCACTCGGCGCTCGGCCGGCCCTTGATGCCGCCGCCCGACCAGGCGATCTGCTGCGTGTGCAGGTACGGCACGAGCACCTCGGATCCGAGGATGCCGGTGGGGCCGGTGTCTTCCGGGAACGACTGGTACGGCAACTGCATGATCATCGCGCCGGGTCCGGCCGACTCCTCGACCCGCTGGAACCAGGTTCGGTCGGCGTGGAAGCGCTCGGCGGTCGCGGCGTAGTCGTCGCCCGCGTGCGCCGGGGTCTGGTCGACGTAGCCCACCGCGAGCAGCGCGAGCACCGTGCCGCCGGCCAGCACTGCGCGGCCGGTCATGCGGAGCCGCGCGCGTCGCGCGATCGCCCGAATCGCGAGGTCGAGTACCACGCCGACCGCGACGAGCGCGATCGCCCCGATGTAGATCGACATCCGGTTCCAGCCGCGCAGGCTGGTCGTCACGAACGAGATGATCGTCGACAGCCCTCCGACCGTCGAGAAGATGAAGGCGACGAAGGCGAGCGACGCCAGGCCCCCGAGCATGTTGACGCTCGAGCGCACGTGGCGGTCGGCGATGCGACGGCTGCCGATGCGGGTGGCGGCATATGCGAGCACGAGGAAGAGGATCACGAGGCCCGCGGCGGCGATGGCGCCGAGGGCGGGGTACTCGGAAGCGAGCGGGTAGCTGGCGTCGTACTGCTGACGGATGTCGCGCAGTACGTCGACGCGGTGCCCCGGCCACGGCAGCAGCAGCTGCGAGAGCTTGAGGGCGAAGATCTCAGCCTCGGCGTGCCCGCGTTCGAGGCCCGTCGGGTTCGCCCCGTGCAACCAGCCGTAGACCATGTCGGGGAGCATATTGATGAGCATCCCGACGACGGTCAGCACCCCCGCGAGTGCGGCACCCCAGAACCGACGCCAGTTGCGTCGGGTGATGAGCGCGGCGACACCGGCGAAGGCGAGGAGCAGCACGAAGAACAGCGCGTAGTAGGTCTGGGCGGTCGCCGTGAGCGCGATGATCGCGGCCGTGCCGGCACCACGACCGAAGGGGCGCGCCCAGCGGTTCTCGGTGCGGCGCCAGCCCCAGATGCGCCTGCCCCGCAGCACCTGCACGACGAGCGCCAGCGACAGCGGCACCACGAAGTACGAGGCGAGGAACAGGTGCCCGATACTGCGCATGAAGTGGTACGGGGCGATGGCGAACAGCGGCGCGAGGGCGAGCGTCATGCCCTTCGAGACACCGCACGAGCGCAGTAGGTAGACCATGGCGAGCGCCGCGAGCGGGAACCCGACCAGGTAGTACAGGTTCATCGCGAGGGCCCAGTCGGAGAAGACCCATCCGATCACCCGAGCCGCGATGAAGTTGAGATTGTCGGCTGTCGGGAAGTCGTGGTACACCTGCCCGGTCGGGGCGTTGAGCATCGCATTGCTCTCGTACCAGCCGGTCTCGATGACGGTCTTGAAGTGCGATCCGACGGCGAGCGCATCGCCCCAGTAGACCAGCGGCACCCGCAGGTCGGCGCGCCACAGTTCGAGCGCCCCGTACGCGAGCCCCGAGGTGAGCAGGGCGACCGTCACATACAGCAGCCGATCGCTACGCGCCCACTCCCTGCGGATCGCGCCGAGCACCCGGCTCATCCGCCCGCTCGCATCCGCCGCGCCATCACGAGGTACACCGCACGACGGGCCGTGGCCATCGCGCGCGCCGCGAGATCGCCTCGGCGCACATCGGATGCCGACACCACATCCGGATGCTCGTCGCGCAGCCAGTGGTGGTACCCCATCGCCTGCTCGGCCTGCGATCGCGCGAGCCGCACGCTCCACTGGCTGTCGCTCACGCGGAAGCCGGCCAGGGTGCGGTCGACGGCGGCGAGGTCGCCCTCGAGCAGCACCCGGGTGTAGGTGGTCTGGTCGATCAGGTACGGGAACCGGTCGTCCCACCCGCCGACGCGCTCGAGCACCTCGCGGCGCATGAGCACGCATCCGGGTTCCCCGAAGATGTTGGTGCCCTGCCGCACGGTGCGCCGGATGGCCGCGCGCCCGTCGACGACTCCCGTGAGGCCCGCCAGGCCGCGGCCCTTCACGAGCGGGCGGTCGTCGGCGTCGACGATGTCGCGGCGAGAGGCCGAGAGCACGGCGCTCGGTGAGGCGTCGAGGGCCGCAACCTGCTCGGCCACCAGCTCGGGATGGATGAGGTCGTCACCGCACACGAGTTTGATCAGCTCGCCGGTGGCCGCGGCCGTCACGCGGTTCCAATTGCGTTCCGCGCCGCCGCCCGCCTCGGTGGTGAGCAGGGTGACCCGCGGGTCGTCCGCGTAGCGCTCGAGCACGGCCACGGTGTCGTCGGTGGAGGAGTGGTCGGCGACGATCACCTCCAGCTCGCTGTACGTCTGCGCGAGGATCGAGTCCATCGTGCGCGCGATGTAGGCGCCGTTGTTGTATGCGGGGACGACGATCGAGACGCGTGCGGTCACGGATGCTCCTTCTCATGGGGCGCCCGACGGAAGCTGAACCCCCGGTGGCCGAACCAGCTCACCAGGGTGGTGACGAACACGATGACCGCCTGTGCGGCGATCGGCGTGAAACCCGCGAGCTCGACCAGCAGCGGCAGGGTGACGAAGTTGATGCCCAGCGACACGAGGTACACCACCTCGAACCGCGCGAGGTCGCGCAGCACGTGGCCGCGCACCCGGAACACGAACCGCCGGTACAGCACGAACGCGCACAGCACGCTCGCGACGTGCGCGCAGAGCAGGGTCGCGAGATAACCGAAGTCGCCGAGCAGGCGGCCGACGGTGAGCTCGAAGAGCACGAACCAACCGAATCCGACGGCCGTGTTGATGCCGCCGACGAGCAGGAACGCCACCCGCTGGTCGCGGATGATCCGCAGCAGCGGGCCGGGCGGACCCGTCATGCCGCCGGGCGGCTCCGCGGATGCCTCCGGGAGGATGTCGTCGGGGAGCAGCTCGTGCGGGTGGGGATCCGATTCGGCCTCGGGAGAGGGCTCGGGATTCACCCTGACACCCTAGTCGAGGTCACCCGCGAGGCCGCTGCACGGAGGCTGTCCACAGGGCCCCGTGGGGCGGGATGCTGCGTGCTAGCCTTCCGCGAGTGGACAGCACGGCAGTCACTCCTGAGCTCGTGGTTCGAGCCGTCCTCGAGGTCGGCTTCCTCCTCCTCGTCATCTTCTATCTGCTCGGAATCACCGACCTGCGACGGCGGCTGTGGCCGCTCGGCGCCGGCGCGGTGGCAGCGCTGCTGATCTTCCTCGGCGCGTGGGGCGCGGCCCAGGCGGTCGACCGGTGGCAGTACGACTACCCGCAGAAGGTGTCGTTCCTCCCGCTGACCCGCTTCGCCATGTACCAGGCGCAGCTCGCCGAATCCGTGCAGGAGACCTACGGCTGGCAGGCGACGCTCGCCGACGGCACCACCCGCGAGGTGAACATCGCGGAGGAGTTCTCGACCATCGGATTGCCGCCCCTCTCCACCCGCATGCGGGTACTGCTCGGCTGGGCCGAGGGCGAAGGCACCGCAGCCGAGAGCGACGCGGCCGAGCAGGAGCTCAGCCTCTACGCGCAGGCCCTGTACTCGTCGCTCGTCGCCGAAGGAAAGGACGTCGTGGAGTTGTCGTTCAACCGCGTCACCGGAACCCCGGGAGATGAGACGGTCGATCAACTGCGGTCGTGGACCGCTGAGGAGCTCGCACGATGACCTCGTTCCGCAGCTGGGTGACGACCGTTCGCCTGCACCAGGGGGCCACTGCCCAGTCGCTCGCCCTCGCGCGTGTGCTGGTGCTCGGCATCTGGGTCGTCTTCGTGCTCTTCGACCCCCTGCAGCAGCTCACGCACCTGCCGGTGGAGCTGTTCCACACCTACGGCGTGTTCCGCCTGCTGCCCGACGGCCTGTGGACGGCGCTGCTCACCCCGGCCGGACTGCTCGGCATCAAGGCGCTGCTGCTGGTCGTGCTCGCCTGGGCGCTCCTCGGATTCCGTGGGGCGCGGGCGATGGCGGTCGCGGCGCTCGTGATCGGGCTCATCTACCTGCAGCTGAAGAAGGGCTTCGGCGGGCACTGGGACCACCGCGAGCTGACCCTCGTCTACGTGCACGCGGTGATGCTGCTCACGCCGGCGTGGGATGCGTTCGCCGCGTCGCGTCGCCGGGTGCCGGCACGGCGCCCGGGCGTCTACTCGGCGTCGCTCGTGGCGATGTCGCTCATCGTCATCGTGCAGTACCTCTTCATCGGAACGGCACGCCTGTTCATCGGCGGCCCCGGCGTCTTCATGGACGGCACGCTGCAGAACTGGGTCGCGAACCGCAACCTTCGCCCGAACCCGTTCGGGTTCGACCTCGGCACCCTGTTCCTGGCGCCCGAGTGGGCCATCCCGCTCGACCTGCTGTTCCTCGGCGGCACCGCGCTCGAGTTCGCTGCGGTCGCCCTGCTGTTCCTCAAGCCGGGGTGGCTGAAGGTGCTGCTGGCGATCGGCCTGGTGGTGTTCCACGGGGCGATCTTCCTCATGATGAACGTCGCGTTCCCCGAGAACATGGTGCTCGTGCTTCTGTTCTTCGACCTCGCGTGGCCGCTGCAGCGCATCCGTCGCGGGCACGACTCCGACGGCGTGCTGGTGTTCGACGCCGAGAGCGCGCACGCACGTGCGATCGTGCGACGCACCTACGCCCGCGATCTCGACGGCCGCATCCGCTTCACGCCGTTCGGGTCGGCGGCGGCGTCGACGCTCGAGCTCGGCGACGCGGCCGCGGCCGACGGGGTCGCGTTCGTCTCCGACGACTCCGTGACCCGTGGCGAGGCCGCCGTCACCGAGACCTACTTCCGCCTCCCGGGCTGGGCGGTCTTCGGCTGGCTGCGCGGCGCCACCCGCAGCGGTGACTCGCTTCGGGAACGCGGCAAGGTCACCGAGTGGTTCGTCGGCCCGCACACCGACACCCTCCCGGCGATGCCGGCGGGGGAGCGCATCCTCGACTGAACGGGGTCAGCCGGCCGCGAGTTCGGGCATGCGGGCGATGCCGAACTCGTGCTTGAGTGCGCTGCGTGCCGCGTACCACCCGCACATCCCGTGCACGGCGGTGCCGGGCGGGGTCGACGACGAGCACAGGTAGATACCGCGCGCCGGTGTGCGCCACGGATCGCCCGACAGCACCGGACGACGAACCAGCTGGCCGATCGTGACCGCGCCCGCCGAGATGTCGCCGCCGATGTAGTTGGGGTTGTAGCTCTCGAGGGCCGACGCGCTCACGGCGCGGTAGTCGAGGATCACGTCTCGGAATCCGGGCGCGAACTGCTCGATCCTCGAGATGACGGCCTCGGCGCGGTCGTCGTCGCTGCCGGCGGGCACGTGGGTGTACGCCCACAGCACGTGCGAACCGGCGGGCGCGCGACTCGGGTCGAAGGCCGTCGGCTGCGAGATCAGGATGTACGGGTCGTCGGCCTGCCGCCCTGCAGCGACCTGCGCCTCGGCACGCCGCACCTCGGCGCGGTCGCCGCCCACATGGATCGATCCCGCGGATGCGAGCTGCGGGTTGGTCCACGGCACCGGTGCCTTGAGGGCGAAATCGAGCTTGGCCACACCGTTGCCGTAGTGGAAGCGGCCGAGCGCGCGGCGGTACCGCTCGGTGAGCCGGTCGCCGACGATGCGCGTGAGCGCGCGCGGCGTCGTGTCGAACAGCACGGCGCGGGCCGACGGGAGGTCGTGGATGGACGTGACCTCGGAGTCGGTGACGATCTCGCCGCCATGGGCGATCAGGTCGGCGGCGAGCGCGTCGACGATCGCCTGGCTCCCGCCCCGCGGGATCGGCCAGCCACGGGCGTGAGCGTGGGCGGCGAGCAGCAGCCCGGCTCCCGCCGTCGACAGCCGCGGCATCTGGCCGATCGAGTGCGCGTTCACCCCCGAGAGCAGCGCGGGCGCCACATCCTCGCGGAAGCGCAGGTTCCAGGCCGGTGTGCCCTGCTCGAGCACCCGCAGCCCGAAGCGCAGCGCGGTGAACGGGTCCCGCGGCATCCGCAGCAGCTGCGAGCCGGTGAAGTCGGTGACTCCGTCGATGTGCTCGACGAGCGGCTTCATCAGCGAGCGCCAGGCAGAGCCGTCGCGGCCGAGGCCCTCGACCGTCCGTTCCAAGTCGTGGTAGGCGAAACCGGCGCGCCCGTCGTGCATCGCCTGTGCGTACGAGATCTCGGGCACCACGAACTCGACCCGGTCGCGCAGACCCCATTCGCGGAAGAACGGCGAGGCGAAGGCGGCCGGGTGCACCGCCGAGCAGATGTCATGGAGGAAGCCCGGCCGGGTCACCTGCGAGGTGCGCGCGCCGCCCCCGATGGTCTGGCCCCGCTCATAGACGCGAACCGACAATCCGGCTCGCGCCAGGGTCACAGCGGCGGCGAGTCCATTCGGGCCCGACCCCACGACGATCGCGTCCAGCTGCGCCACGTGGCCTCCCATGCCGACTTCCTCCACGACCCTACCGGGGAGCGCACGGCGTTCGCGGTCTCGGCGGCGGGAGCGTTCAGGAAAATTGCGTACCCTCGTGGTCTGTGACTCAAAAGACGGCGATCCGACCTGAGATCCAGGCCCTGCGCGCTGTCGCCGTCGCCGGGGTGGTCATCTTCCACCTGTGGCCGAACCGGCTCACCGGCGGATACGCCGGCGTCGACGTCTTCTTCGTCATCTCCGGATTCCTCATCACGGCCCATCTGCTGCGCGAGGGCTACAGCACGGGCGGCATCTCCGTGTCGCGGTTCTACGCGCGCCGCATCCGCCGTCTGCTGCCGGCCGCGTTCCTGGTGCTCGCGGTCACGCTGGTGGGCATCTTCACGCTGTCTCCCACCCGGGATTGGCCGTTCTTCCTGCAGAGTGTGGCGGCGAGCGCGCTCTACGTCGAGAACTGGTTCGCCGCAGTGAACGCCGTCGACTACTTCGCCTCCGAGAACGCGGCCTCGCCGGTGCAGCACTACTGGTCGCTGTCGGCGGAGGAGCAGTTCTACCTGGTGTGGCCGCTGCTCATCCTGCTCACGTTCCTCTTCACCGCCAAGCGGACCGCGCTGCGGCCGCGGGTGCTCGCCGCCGTGCTCGGGCTCGTCTTCGTCGGCTGCCTGGCGTACTCGGTGATCGCGACGCCGCTCGACCCGACGTTCGTCTACTTCGCCACCCCCGCGCACGGATGGGAGTTCGCGGCGGGCGGGCTGCTCGCGCTCGGCGCCGATCGACTCGAGCGGTCGCGCTGGCAGGACTTCGTGGTGGTGCGCTCGCTCGCCTCGACCGTCGGTCTCGTGCTCATCGTCGTCTCGTTCTTCATCTTCGATGCCGACACCGTGTTCCCCGGATGGGTGGCGCTGATCCCCGTCGTCGGCACCGTGGCCGTCATCGCCGCGGGCACCGGACTCGCGCGGTGGGCGCCGACCAGTTGGCTCTCGTGGCGCCCCGTGCAGTTCGTGGGCGACACCTCCTACGCCACCTACCTGTGGCACTGGCCGCTGATCGTCTTCGCGCCGGCGCTGCTGGTGAGGCCGCTCGGGTTCGTCGACAAGGTGGTCATCCTGGTGGCCGTGCTGCTGCTGTCGTGGCTCACCCGCCGCTATGTCGAACGCCCGGTCATCGAGGGCGTCGCCTGGCGCCCCCGGAGGGTCGCGTACGGTGCCGCGGCGGCAGCGACCGCGGTGATCGTGGGCGCTGCGCTGGTGCCGATCCCGGTGCTGCACGACCAGGCGGTCGCGGCGCAGCAGCAGATCGCCGACCGCGTCGACGGCGGAGACGACTGCCTCGGGGCCCCGGCGCTCGAATCGACCGACTGCGAGTTCCGGCTCTCGGTCGACCCCGCCTTCACCGGACCGGAGGCGCTCGAGGTGCCGCCCGTCAGCACCCTCCGCGGTGTCGACGACGTGGCCCTGTCGTCGAGCTGCGCGGATGCGGCGCACGGTTCCAGCGAGTGCGTCGCCGGCCCTGCCGACGCATCCGCGGTCATCGCCCTCGTGGGCGACTCGCACGCCGAGGCGGTGCAGCCCGGGGTCGAGTTCTCCACCACCGAACGCGACTGGGAGGTGCGCTCGTACACGAGGCGCTCGTGCCCGGCGATCGACGCTGAGTGGTCGGCGCAGCCCGAGTACTCCTACAAGGAGGGCGACCCCGAGTGCCGCGCGTGGCGCGCGTCCATGATCGAGCAGATCGCCGCCGATCCCGACATCGACGTGGTCGTGGTGTCGAGCTTCGGGCGACGCTACGGCGCCACCGACGCGGCGACGGAGGAGATGGCCGCCGCGCTCAGCCGCACCTGGATGCGCTGGGTCGAGGCGGGCAAGGAGGTGGTCGTGGTGGGCGAGCTGCCGACGACGTCCTCCGACGTGGCGACGTGCGTGACCAAGCGCGACGCCTCCACCGACTGCTCGCGCCCCCGCGCCGAGGCGATGGCACCGGAGCCCATGGAGCGGGCGGTGCAGTTGGCGGCGTCGCCCCACATCACGGTCATGGATCTGAGCCCCGGCGTCTGCGACGACGAGCTCTGCTATGCGGCCGTCGGCGGCCTGCCGGTGTACGAGGACTGGCACCACCTGACCCCCGCATTCGCCCGCTCGCTCACGCCCCTCATGCTGCCCAGCATCGACTCCGCGCTCGACCGCCGCGCGGGCGGCGACGCGGGGTGACACTACAATCTCCCTTTGGCGATGCCCGTAGTCGCCACGATCGGTAGCCAGTGCTCAAGAGACTCTCCCCCCGTGTGCGCACGGTGCTCCGCTACGCCATCACGGCGGTCGTCCTCATCGTGGTCGGTGTCTTCTTCGCGCAGTCGCTGAGCGAGAACTGGGCCGAGGTGCAGGAGGCGAAGCTCGACTTCGACGGCCGCATGATCGTGGCGACGCTGCTCTTCGCGCTCGCCGTGCCGCTGTCGGGTGTGCTGTGGGGCCGCATGGTGAACCGGCTGAGCCCGGCACCCGAACCGCACGCCGGCGTGCTCGAGTCGATCGCGGTGCACTGCGCCTCGTGGCTGCTCAAGTACGTGCCGGGCCAGGTGGGCTCGCTCGTGAACAAGGTCGCATGGGGACAGCGCCGCGGGTTCAGCCGCACCCTCATCGTGATCACGTTCATCTACGAGAACGTGTTCCTGGTGATCGCCGCCGTCGTGCCCAGCGTCGTGATCCTCGCGCTCTCGCTCGGCGTCGAGGTGCTCGGCGATAACTTCGGCACGCTCGCGCTGCCGCTCCTCGCGGTGGTGCCGCTGCTGCTCATCGCGAACCGCCGCGTCTTCAAGCTGATGCTCGCACCGCTCGTGAAGCGTGCCCTCAAGCGCGACGTGCCCGACGAGTACTTCCTCTCCACACCGGCGACCGTCTCGTACCAGCTCGGATACGTGGGGCCGCGTCTCATGAACGGCCTCGGCTACGTCTTCGTGGTCGCGTCGGTCACCGACGTCGCACCCGATGCGTGGTTGCCGCTGGCGGCCGCGTACATGCTGGCCGGCGCGGCCGGGCTGCTCGCGGTGTTCGTGCCGAGCGGTCTCGGCGTCCGGGAGGCGGTGATCGTGCTCTTCGCGAGCCAGTACATGCCCCTCGGGACCGCGATCATCACCTCGCTGCTGGCGCGCCTGCTGAGCACGCTCGCCGATGCGCTCGTCGCCGCGATCTACGCCGGGCTGCGCTTCACCATCCCGCGCGACCCCGAGCCCGTCACGAGCTGAGTCAGAGCGGCCCGCGGTCGTTGCGGCGGTGCTCGCGCAGCTCCCAGCGCACGCGGATCCCGAGGCCGAGGCGGATCACACCGCGCACCGGCGCCAGCCACCACTCCGGATGCTTGCGCGCCATGTAGCGGTACGCGCTCTCGTGGTGGGCGCGGAGCGTGCGCGACGGGTGCTTCGCCGCGGTCGTGGCGCCCACGTGCATGACGGTGGCGCTCGGCACGTAGAGGTTCACCCATCCGGCTTCGCCGAGGCGTCGGCCGAGGTCGACATCCTCGAAGTACATGAAGTAGCTGTCGTCGAAGCCGCCGAGATCGCGGAAGGCGCTGCCGCGCACGAGCACGCACGAGCCGCTCAGCCATCCGACGGGAAGCTGCTCAGCGCGCGCGACCACGTCATCCTGGCGATACCGCGCCGTCCACGGGTTGCGGCGCCACACGTTGGCGAAGATCGCGTGACCCACCCCGGTGCGGAACGACGGCAGGGCGCGGGCCGACGGATACGGCGTGCCATCCTCGCCGACGATGCGGGGCCCCGCGGCGCCGACGCGGTCATCGGCGCGGGCCACCCGCAGCAGCTCGTCGACGCTGCCCGGGGAGAGCTCGCTGTCGGGGTTGACGACGAGGATCCACTCGGCGTGCGGTGCGACGGCGGCGAGGGCGGCGTTGATCGCCCCGCCGTAGCCGAGGTTGGCGCCGTTCTCGTGCACGACCACGTCCGGGAACCGCTCGCGCACGGAGGCGACGGTGTCGTCGGTCGAGCCGTTGTCCGAGACGATCACCACCTTCTGCGCCTGGGTGGCCGCGTCGACCGAGGCCAGCAGGCCGGGGAGCACGTCGCCCGACGAGTACGAGACCGTGACGATCGCGAGCTCGGGGGTGCCTGCGGGCGCGCTCATGGGCGACCTCCGGCGATGCGGAAGGCGTGCGCGTGCGCATCCGCTGAGGCGTCCCAGGTGAACTGCGCGGCCCGCGCCGCAGCGAGACCCGCGAGCTCTCGCCGGCGGTCGGGGGCGTCGAGCAGTTCGGCCATCGACTGGGCGATGGATGCGGCGTCGGTGGCGGTGTAGGCGACCGCGTCGCCGCCCACCTCGGGGAGCGCGAGCTCGCGCGTGGTCAGCACGGGGGCGCCGCACGCCATCGCCTCGAGCACCGGCAAGCCGAAGCCTTCGCCGAGGCTCGGATACACGAGGAACTCCGACCCGCCGAGGAATGCCGGCAGCAGTTCGGCGTCGAGGTAGCCGACGAGGCGCACGTCGACGCCCGGCTCGAGCCCGGCGACCACGGCGCCGGTCTCCTCATCCCAGCCACGGGCTCCCGCGATGACGAGGGGCGGCAGCTCGCGCTCCTGCCGCAGTGCGGCGTAGGCGCGCACCAGGTTGGCGACGTTCTTGCGTGGCTCGACCGTTCCGAGGAACGCGATCCACGCGCCGGCGTCGAGGCCGAGCACGTCCGCGAGCCGCGTCACATCTGCCGGGGCGGGTGCATGGAACCGCCCGTGGTCGACGCCGTGGTACGCCACCACGACGGGCGCGCTCGTGCGGGCGTACCTGCGCAGCTCACGCTCGGTCGCGTGGCTCGGCACGACGATCGCGGCGGACGACCTCGCCGACCACCGACTCCAGTTGCGGAAGAACCAGCGCTTGAAACGCGTGTGCACCTCCGGATGCGAGAAGAACGTGGCGTCGTGCACGGTCACCACGACCGGCACACGGGTGAACACGGGCATCGTGTAGTGCGGGGAGTGCAGCACGTCGACGCGATGCGCGCGCACGAGGCGCGGGAGCCCGAACTGCTCCCATACGAGCCGCCGCAGGCGGCCGCCCCCGCGGAGCGGGACGACCACGTCCGCGCCGGGTGCCGCGGCCGTGACCTCGGCCGCGTCGCGCTCCTGCACGGCCACGACCAGTCGGAGGTCGTCGCGGCGGGCCAGCGCGGGGATCAGCTGCTCGAGGTAGCGTCCAACCCCGCCTCGATCCGCAGGGATCGAGGTCGCGTCGATGAGCACCCGCAGGGGAACCTGCTGTCCGCTCATCCGCGTGCGTCGGCGGCCGACTCGAGGCGTGCCAGCTGCAGGTCGTGGTCGACCATGCGGCGCACCATCTCCTCGAAGCCGACGGTGGGCGCCCAGCCCAGCTCGTCGCGGATTCGGCTCGCGTCGCCGCACATCCGCGGAGTCTCGACCGGCCGCACGAAGCGCGGGTCGGTGCGTACGAGCGCCTCCCACGAATCGATGCCGGCCGCGGCGAACGCCGCCGCCACGAACTCGCGCACCGAGTGCACCTCGCCGGTCGCGACGATGTAGTCGTTCGCGGCGTCGGCGCGCGCGATCCGCACGAGGGCGTCGACGTAGTCGGGCGCCCAGCCCCAGTCACGCTCGGCGTCGAGCGCACCCAGCTCGAGCACGTCTTGCAGGCCGAGCGAGATCCGGGCCGCCGCACGGGTGATCTTGCGCGTCACGAACGCCTCGGGGCGGCGCACGGACTCGTGGTTGTAGAGGATCGCAGCGGATGCGTGCAGGCCGCGCCCGCGGTACACGCCCACCAGGTGGTGCGCGTACGCCTTCGCCGCACCGTAGGGGGAGACCGGGCGGATCGGGGTCTCCTCATGCTGCGGGCTCACCTCGGCATGCCCGAAGATCTCCGAGCTGGAGGCCTGGATGAAGCGGGCGGCGTGGCCGGCCTCCTGCAGCGCCCAGCACGAGTCGAGCAGCGTCGCGACCGACGACGCGGTCACCCGCGACGTGAGCTCGGGCTGCACCCACGACGTGGCGACCGAGCTGATCCCGCCGAGGTTGACCACCAGGTCGGGGCGGAGCCCATCGACGAGCGAGCGCAGACCGGCGGCGTCCTCGAGGTCGCCCGCGTGCGGTTGGACGCCCTCGGGGAGCGCCTGCCCACCGACCTCGTTCGGGCGCACCAATGCGTGCACCTCGACGCCGTCGGCGAGCAGCCGTTCAGCGAGATACGAGCCGTCCTGACCGGTCGCGCCGGTGACCAGGGCAACTTTCACGGCACCGTCTCCTAACGGATCGAGGCCTTCTGCTCGGCCAGGTCGTTCTCGACCATCATGCGCACGAGCTCTTCGAACGACACCTTCGGCTCCCATCCGAGGACGTCCTTCGCCTTCTGCGGGTCGCCGATGAGCAGGTCGACCTCGGCAGGGCGCATGAAGCGCGGGTCCTGCTTGATCAGCGGACGCCAGTCCTCGATGCCGGCGGCGTCGAACGCCACCTCGAGCAGGCGTTCGATCGAGTGGGTCTCACCGGTGGCGACCACGTAGTCGTCGCCCTGCTCCTGCTGCAGCATGAGCCACATCGCCTCGACGTAGTCGCCGGCGAAGCCCCAGTCGCGCTTCGCATCGAGGTTGCCGAGGGTGATGTCGTCCTGCAGGCCGAGCTTGATGCGGGCGACGGCCTGGGTGACCTTGCGCGTCACGAACTCGGGTCCGCGGCGCGGCGACTCGTGGTTGAAGAGGATGCCGCTGGAGGCGTGCATGCCGTACGACTCGCGGTAGTTGATGGTCATGTAGTGGCCGAAGACCTTGGCCACGCCGTAGGGCGAGCGCGGCCACAGCAGCGTCGACTCGCTCTGCGGCACCTGCTGCACCTTGCCGAACATCTCCGAGCTGGAGGCCTGGTAGAAGCGCACCTTGCCGAGGTCGTCGCCGGCCCAGAGGCGCGTGGCCTCGAGGATGTTGAGCACACCCTTGCCGGTGACGTCGGAGGTGACGTGGGCGTTCTCCCACGAGTAGGCCACGAACGAGATCGCGCCGAGGTTGTAGACCTCGTCGGGCTGCGACACCTCGAGGGCGCGCAGCAGGCTCGACAAGTCGGTGAGGTCGCCCGTGAGCAGCTTCACCTGGGGCACCGTGCGCTGCACGAGCTCGTACTTGGGATTGTTCTGTCCGCGGATCAGGCCGTACACCTCGTAGCCCTTGCCGAGCAGCAGCTCGGCGAGGTAGAGGCCATCCTGACCGGTGATTCCGGTGATGAGCGCGCGGGGCATTTCCAGTCCTTTGGTAAGGGGTGAGAGGTATGAGGGGGTCCTGGCGGTCAGCCGAGCCCGGGCAAGTCTACCGAGGTCCGTCGGGAACGGCGTCCCGCCGGGACTCGTCGGGGTCGGTTGCCGAGGGGGGCGGGTATGCTGGCGGGGTCGTCCTGTCGCCGGAGAACCTGCCTGGCGCGGCGGCGTCCCCTTCGCTTTCCTTCCCTCTCGGAGTGTCCGTGCTCAAGAGCATCGTCTCGCTCGCGTCGACGTCGGGTCGACGTAGCGCCCTCCGTTCTCGCGTACAGAAAGTCCTCTCCTCATGAGCACCACTCCCCACATCTCCGTGATCGGGTCGGCCCTCTCCGGCAACAAGGGCGCCTCCGCGATGCTCGAGAGCTCCATCCAGACGCTCACGGAGCGCCTCCCGGATGCGCGCTTCACGCTGTTCTCGATGTACCCGGAGGAGGACCGTCGCCAGAACCGCTACGAGAACCTCGACATCGTCGCCGCCACGCCGCGCCAGCTCGGCGTCACCATCAACCTGCTGGCGCTCACATACCGCATCCTGCCGCCGTTCCGCGGTCTCATCCGTCGTCGCTCCGCGGCCATCCGGGCGCTCACCTCGAGCCAGGTGCTGCTCGACCAGGGCGGCATCACCTTCACAGACGGGCGCGAGAAGTTCCTGCTCTACAACGTGGCGTCGATCCTGCCGGCGATCAACGTGCGCACCGCGGTGTTCAAGTGCGCCCAGGCGGTCGGACCGTTCCGCAACCGCATCAACCGCATCGCCGCGAAGACCTACCTGCCGAAGGCGCAGACCCTCGTGACGCGCGGCCGCATCACGCACGAGTTCGCGGAGGGCCTGGGGCTCGAGAACCTGTTCGCGGGCGCCGACTACGCGTTCTCGCTCGAGCTCGACGGCACCGAGGAGGCGACCGCGGCCGAATCGTTCGACCTCTCGTTCTTCGACGACGGCACGGTCGTCGGGCTCTCGCCCAGCGTCGTGCTCGCGAAGAAGGTCGACGGTCGGGGTGGCGACTACGCGGGCCAGATGGTGGCGTTCGTCGACGCGATGACCGCCGCGGGCCGCAAGGTGCTGCTCGTGCCGCACAGCGCGCGCACCGGCACCGACAAGACGCACAACAACGACCTTCCGCTGTGCCGCGACATCTTCTCGCGGGTGGCGCAGCCCGAGCGCGTGCTCTTCCTCGACCGCGAGCTCGACTCGCAGGTGCTGCGGTACCTGATCGGCCGCTGCGACCTGTTCGTCGCCAGCCGCTTCCACGCTATGGTGTCGTCGCTCGCGATGACGGTGCCGACGCTCGTCATCGGATGGAGCCACAAGTACGAGGAGGTGCTCGAGATGTTCGACGCCGCCGAGTGGGCGTTCGGCCACGACAAGCTCGAGACCGCGTACCTGCTGGAGCGCTTCGAGGCGCTCGTCGCTGCCGAGGACCAGGTGCGCGCGACCCTCGAGTCCCACCTCCCCGCCGTCAAGCAGCGCTCCCTGGCGCAGGCCGACCTGATCGCCGACCTGGTGCGGTCGCGCGTGACGAGCGCCGCCGGATGACCGCCGTCGTGGGCACGCGCCGCGTCGGCATCCCCCGGGGGGTGGCGAACGCAGCGGCGATCATCGCGGTGCTCATCGCCGCCGCCGCGCACGTCTACGTCGCATGGGGTTCGACCTCACCCATCTTCTACACCGACGAGGTCGGCTACCTCTTCAACGCCCAGCGCCTCGCAGGCATCGGGGCCGTGCCGGACCTGCAGGCGAGTTCGTACTATC
>Ga0160457_1000536_pt1 | contig 16111 bp, 11 predicted proteins | sample HID1972M_E6MG_FD_108242 | JGI IMG/M metagenome (GOLD analysis project Ga0160457, IMG submission 108242) | Enriched pill bug-associated microbial communities from UW Madison campus, WI, USA - HID1972M_E6 MG | ecosystem: Host-associated > Arthropoda: Insects > Digestive system > Unclassified ... | reverse complement strand
GTCTGCAGCTATTGCACCAAGAAAAGGCACAGCATAGGCAAGTGATACAAAGAAATGTGTTGCTTCATTGGCCTGCGCTTCTGCCACCGCCTGCATGCCAGGGTTAAGTGTAGGATTAAAGAACTGTAAAACAAGGAAAGTGGTCAGAATTGAGCGCATGCCGTAGAAGCTAAACCTTTCAGCAGCTTCGTTTGCAATAATATAGGGTAAACTCTTAGGATAGGCCATCGCTGTAAATTTGATCTTTAAATTAATACCAGGATCTCCTATTATTAATTTAAACAAACCGGATTTTAACCAAATATGGCCGTCATGTCACTTTGGTTGAATAAGACTGAAATTATCGAACCGTGCAAAACCACTTTGCTTTCCGTAGGTAGCATGATATAACCCTATCTTTACATTATTCCCTATATCAGGTCTTAACAGTGGACTGCCGGGCAAATCTTTCCAGCTCATGCCATCCGTGCTCCCCCGTAAATAAAAAGTATCGCCCGATCGCTGTATCTGCAAATGTTTATAAAAGTCCCATGCTGAAGCATTATTGGTTTGCCGTCTTCTCTTTTTAACCAGGTTTGTTACCAGGTTCCCCACTCCCCAGCCGGGCAATATACTGTTCTGTATAAGGTTAGCTGTAGAATCTGCCGCATGGACCATTAATCCGGCTTCGTTTGCACCATTGGGCTTCCTTTCCTTCATACCGCTGATATCGGTAATATCTACCTGTGCAATGAAATCTCCGCTTACAGTTTTATACAGAAAAGGCCCGGCCGGCATGCTTCCATCCCATTTGGTATTAGTGGAGGCGAGCGTTAACACGCCGTTATTACTGCGTACGGTATCTGCAGTTCCCAGCAAGCCGTCCCATACTGTCCCTTCGCTGTTTCCAGGAAGGAAATCTGTTGCCACAGTAAAGGACTCTGTAAACAGATTGAATAAACTGCTGCTTGTCTTCACCTTTATTTCCGGGGCGGCAGGGGTAACGTTTCCATAATTATCTCTTGCTTTTAGGGTGTAGCTATATTCCTGGTCAGGTTTCAGGTTATAATTGATATAATCCGTGGTGTTAATCCAGCCGCTGCCTGCAACTTTTCCGGTTGTCTCCGTAAACGTATACTGGTAGCTGCTGCCCGGGAGGGTGGCAGGCATTGCAGTCATGCTAACCATGTCCGGGCTCAGTGCCACAGGGTTCGCTTTAAATGAAATCTTTACCGGGTTGGTAACCTTTGTGGCCTCCCACTGCCTGTATATTTTTGTTACTTCCTGCGCGTCAAAACCGTGGTTATATACCAGCACTGAGGCCACCGCCTCAGGCCCGCTGTTGTCTTTTCCGTCCTGACTACCGATCAGTATATTGCTGCCCTGCCATACTATTGGTGTATACCCATTAACCGTTTTCGGAATACCATCTATATAAACCTGATGGGTTTCACTGGCATATACATCAATCAGCTGATGCCAGCCGGCGCCCAGTTCTTTTCCTGTAACCTGCATTACGATAGTATAAGCACCACTATTTTTTATCGCCATGGCCGGATCAATAGTGCACCTTAAACCACTTTTGCCCTTGAAAGAAACAGCTATTTTACCGTTAACATCTGTTACTTCAGGAGGATTGGCAGCGGCATTAAAACTTCCCCCTGCAAAACCCTCATTTTTCCAGGCTTTCAGTGATCCGTAAGGTAGTTTAGCGGCATCCAGATAAACCACTGCACCGGAATTGGTTTTTTCTGCAGCCATTGCCTGTACCTCCTGCGCTGATAATGCCGTATCATAGATTTTTAAAGCAGCCAGCCCGCCGGTAAAGAAGGCGTTTTTGTCTGCCGTGGTACCGAGGATAAAATTATTGAGATTGGCGAGAAAAAGCATTTTCAGTTCTTCCCTGTCCAGCAGGCCATCTACATAAAGTCTTTCATTTGTACCATCAAACACCAGGGCAATATGGTGCCATTTTCCGGCTACGGGAAGATCTTTATACGGCATGTCTGCCCATCCCTGATGTCCCGCAGCACCCCATTTCTTATTACTTCCGTAACCTGCGGTGGCATTGGTCATATCTACTCCGCCCCGGGCCGTCCAGGATACTATAGGTTCCTCATCACCGATGTCCGGGTTATATACCCACATCAGTACAGAGAAACTGCTGTTTCCGCTCAAAGAAAGCGGTGCTTTAAATGTAGATCTCAAAGAGGACTTTCCGGAGAAAGACACTGCTTTTTTACCGCCTGTGATTTCTACCAGGGGTAGATCTGCAGATTCCGGCAGAAACGACCCGCCCAATTTACCGGCATTGGTCCATTCCCTGACAACGCTCCCGGCGTCAAATTTATCCGCGTCCAGGTCGACCAATAAGCCCTTTGGTTTAACTGAAGGGATGGTTGCGGGATCTTTAGCCTGAACAGCCATTTGAGGATGATAGCTATCATCTGCAAATGCCTTGATATTCCAGATTCCCTTGTTTAAGCCCGGATATTCTGTATTGGTAATGGTTAGCTTTAAATAACGCGCCTTTACATCACCCGCATCTATCATTGGGCTGCCATGTGTAGTGTTCCGTGTACGATCTGCAAATGTTGTCCATTGTTTTCCGTCTGACGAATATTCCAGCAGGTACTGATAATACCAGGTCGCATATTCAAACTGGGTATGTACGCTTTTAATGTTTTTCACCGCGCCCAGATCAACTGTTAACCAGGATTCACTGGTATTGTTCCGGGGTTTCCATAAAGTACCGTTATTATCATCCACTGCAAACTCCGGCCGGAACTCATCGCTGTAGGCAGAAGAAACATTTACTTTTCTGCCCAGTAACAGGTTGGCAGAAGGATGTACATTTTTAGCCAGATAGCCTATGCCTTCATGTGTTGGCGCAAGCTTTTCAATATTTCCCTGCGCGTCAAAGACCAGTTTATCTGCTGCCACCTGACGGTGGTATCCGCCGCCGGAATGCGGATTATTATGCCTGTGATAGATAAGGTAAAAATCGTTTCCTTCCTGTAATACCGATTGGTGCCCCGGCCCATGAACCGTTCCATCTGCATTGCTGGATAATACAGGATTATTTTTTCCATAGACAAACGGCCCCATAGGCCCTGTTTTGCTGATGGCATATTGTACACGGTATGTATCATCTTCACAACGCCCGGAAGAATAAGTCAGGTAATAGATGCCATTGCGTTTAAACATAAAAGGGGCTTCAAAGAAATCTTTGGCTATAGTATTCGGGATCTGTGCAAGTTTGGCAAAAGACTTCATGTCGGGGTTTAACAACCCGACCCCGCAGCCGTGGTCAGGATATATACCCCAGGTGCCCCAGAACATATACATTTTGCCGTCATCATCTTTGAAGGTCTGGCCATCAAGTGTAATCACATTCGGCACCAGGAAATTGCGCACGACCGGTACCGCATCCGGCAAAAGAGGTGTCCATGGCCCCACAGGAGTTGTCGCCCAGGCGCCAAAAATTTCTACCGGCTGGCAGTAGTACATATAATATTTTCCGTCTTTTGCTTTGTTTACATCAGGCGCCCAGTAATAATGTGTCGTAGGCCAGTTCATATCCTGCAGGCTCCAGTTAACAAAATCTTTAGAGATCCATACCTGGGCAGGCCCAAAACCGCCGCCGTTTCCATCTGTAGTGGCGTATATATAGTAAGTGTCCCCAAATTTCCTGACCGTAGGATCAGCAAAATAACCCGGAAGAACCGGGTTTCCAGCAGCAGGGGCATCATAGCTTTTATGCGGGCCTGTTTGTCCGTCCTTTAACTGCGCCTTTAATGTAACATTAAAAAATATAAACAATAGTATGGTTACGAGGAAATTCAGGCGCATAATAATGGTTTAGCTGGATTGTCATTCCAAATTTAACAGTTATGCACGACGGACAGTTTAAGTATATTAATCAGAACCGATCTGATATTAACACATTTGGCCGGTTAATTAAAGTTCTGTTTTGTCGGCGGGCTGTTCTATGACTACCTCTGGGTCTAATTCAACACAGCCTTCCTTGTCCTTACGGGCAAATACAATGGGATAAATAAACAGCAATCCACCCAGCATCAGAAGCACCCCTGATACTTCGAGCATATAATGGCTCCAGCTGATATCTTTGGCGCTCATGATGAAATAAGCCACCAATAAAAGCGCGCCCAGCAGGATCGCGATCACGGCTTTTTGAAGTTTCATTATTTTTATCATGGCCTGTAATATTTTAACTTTCGGGGTTTAAAAATGATTCAGCAAAAACCAAACCAATCTCTGTTACAGTTATTATTGTCAACCGTTTAACACATCTGTATTCCTTTGGCTTTTATTGCCAACGAATTCCTGACAATCTTATATTTTGTCATTCTAAATTCCTAACTTTGCATCCTTATTTTTTTAAGATACCGGATTGATGTATAGGGAATTTAAACAATTAGAGTTACCGAAAATAGGTAAAGAAATACTGGAGTTCTGGAAATCGGAAAACATATTTGAAAAAAGTATTTCCACCCGTTCTAAATCGAACCCGTTTACTTTTTATGAAGGTCCGCCTTCTGCAAATGGCATGCCCGGCATTCACCATGTAATGGCGCGTGCAATCAAAGATATTTTCTGCCGCTATAAAACTCTTAAAGGATTCCAGGTTAAACGCAAAGGCGGATGGGACACACACGGTTTACCTATTGAACTTGCCGTGGAAAAGAAGCTGGGCATTACAAAGGTAGATATAGGCACAAAAATATCAGTTGAAGCATATAATGCCGCGTGTCGTGAAGAAGTGATGCGTTATACCGATATATGGAATGACCTGACTGAAAAAATGGGTTACTGGGTTGACCTGGAAAATCCTTATATCACCTATGAAAATGAATACATTGAATCTCTGTGGTGGATTTTAAAAACCTTTTATGACAAAGGGCTTTTATATAAGGGATATACCGTACAACCGTATTCACCTGCTGCAGGAACAGGTTTAAGCTCTCATGAACTAAACCAGCCCGGCACTTATAAGATGCTGAAAGACACTTCTGTTACTGCTCAGTTTTTTCTTAAAAAGGATCAGGACCATGTATTAATGCAGACTCTTTTCGAGCATGACAAAGAAGAAACGGCCATTATTGCCTGGACCACCACGCCCTGGACCCTTCCTTCGAATGGTGCTTTGGCGGTTGGCGAGAAGATAACCTATGTAAAGATCAGGACCTTTAATCCTTATACTTTTTTGCCCGTAAGTGTCGTACTGGCAAAAGATCTTGTACCTAAACATTTCAAAAAAGAAGCGGAGAACCTTTCTTTTGAAGATTTTAAGGCCGGTGATAAACTCATACCCTGGGCTTTAGCCGCTGAATTTACAGGAAAAGACCTGGTAGGCCTGCGTTACCATCAGCTGATGGATTACGTGACCAACCCTGAACTGGAAGAAAAAGCCTTCCGTGTAATCCCTGCGGATTATGTAACCACAGAGGATGGTACCGGAATCGTACATATTGCTTCTGTTTTTGGTGCAGACGATTTTCGCGTAGCTAAAGAAAATGGTGTCCCTGCAGTAATGGTTACCGATGACCAGGGCAACGAACTGCCCCTTGTTAATAAACAGGGCAAATTTGTTGATGAAGTTACAGACTTTGCCGGCCGTTATGTAAAAGAAGAATATTATGCTGACGAGGAACGTAAAGCACCTGATTTTAAACCTACGGATGTACTGATCGCTATTAAGTTAAAAGAAGACAACAAAGCTTTCGATGTAAAGAAATACGAACACAGTTACCCGCATTGCTGGAGAACAGATAAACCTGTTTTATATTATCCGCTGGACAGCTGGTTTATCAAAACCACTGCGGTGAAGGATAAAATGGTTGAATTAAATAAAAGCATCAACTGGAAACCTGAAGCTACCGGTACCGGCCGTTTCGGTAACTGGCTGGAAAACCTGGTAGACTGGAACTTATCACGCTCCCGTTACTGGGGTACCCCATTGCCTATCTGGAGAACAGCTGATGGTACAGAGGAAAAATGTATCGGCTCTATTGCGGAACTGAACGCAGAAATTAAAAAATCTGTTGAGGCCGGTTTTATGGATGCCGCTTTTGAACTGAAAGATATGCACCGTCCTTTTGTAGATGATGTAATCCTTACTTCTTCAACAGGCGAAAAAATGGTACGTGAACTGGACCTGATCGATGTTTGGTTCGATAGCGGTGCAATGCCTTATGCGCAATGGCATTTCCCTTTCGAAAATGCCGCAGAATTCGAAAACTCCTATCCCGCGGATTTTATTGCGGAAGGCGTGGACCAGACCCGCGGATGGTTTTTCACGTTACATGCGATAGCCGTAATGCTGAGCGAAACCAGTGAAGAGATCAAAGCCGTAAATGAACGCGTGGATAACAAAGGTATCGCTTATAAAAATGTCGTTTCGAATGGATTGGTACTGGATAAAAACGGCAATAAAATGTCTAAACGTTTAGGCAATGGCGTTGATCCTTTCCATACTATTGATACTTACAGTGCCGACGCGACAAGATGGTATATGATCAGCAATGCCTCGCCATGGGATAACCTGAAGTTTAATCTGGAAGGGCTTGATGAAGTACGCCGTAAATTCTTTGGTACGCTGTATAACACTTATGCTTTCTTTGCTTTATATGCGAATATAGATCAATTTGAAATTGATGAAAGCAACGAAACCCCTGTAGCACAAAGAAATGAGCTTGACCGCTGGATTTTATCCCTTTTACAAAATTTAATTAATGAGGTGGATGAAAGTTATGCAGCTTACGAACCTACAAGGGCTGCAAGGGCTATTCAAACCTTTGTTGACGAGCACCTGAGTAACTGGTATATCCGTTTATCACGCCGCCGTTTCTGGAAAGGAAATATGACTGCCGATAAAAAAGCCGCTTATGAAACTTTATATACCTGTCTGCTGAGCGTTTCCCGGCTAATGTCTCCTGTTGCGCCGTTTTTTGCAGACTGGCTGTACCAGAATTTAACTGCAAAAACACCGGGTGCAGCGCAGTCCGTGCATTTGAGCTTATGGAAAGAAGGAAATTCGTCCCTGGTTGACACAGAACTCAACGAACGTATGCAGCTGGCCCAGAATATTTCCTCTATGGTGCTTTCCCTTAGAAAGAAAACAGGCATTAATGTACGTCAGCCACTGGCGAAGATATTAATTCCTATATTGGATAAAACCTTTAAGGAACGAATTGAATGCGTTAAAGAAATCATTTTGTCGGAAACCAACATTAAGGATATAGAGTATATCACCGATACCGCAGGCTTTATCAAGAAAAAGATTAAACCGAATTTCAAAGCTTTAGGCCCGAAGGTGGGCAAAGACATGAAGACCGTAGCGGAAAAGCTGAACAATATGGACCAGGAAGAGTTAAACCGCTTTGAAACTGAAGGCAGCTATCATGTGCAGGGTACGGATTATACCCTCCTGCTGGAAGATGTGGAAATCATTGCGGAAGATATCCCCGGATGGCAGGTAACTAACCTGGGCAGCCTTACCGTTGCATTGGATGTTACCATTACCGGGGAACTGAAACAGGAAGGCTTATCCCGTGAACTGATCAATAGGATACAGAATTTAAGAAAGGAACTTGATTTTGAGGTGACTGACCGTATCACAGTGAATTTACAAAAGGATAATTTGATCACAGCGGCGGTAACTCAGAATAAAGCCTACATTTGCGCAGAAATTTTAGCCGATCAGATCACCCTGGTAGCTGACTTAGATAAAGGAAACAAAATAGTGATCGATGATGTAGAACTGCAGATTCAGATTGCAAAACAATAATTAATTATGGAAAAACCTACAAAAACACGTTACTCAGACAGTGAGCTTCAAGAATTTAAAGAGCTCATTCAGGACAAGCTTCGTATGGCCAGGGAAGAATTTCTTTCTTTAACAAATTCGTTAAGCAGCCCGAACTCTAACGGAACGGAAGATACTTCGGGTACTTATAAAACGCTTGAAGACGGATCTGCTACACTGGAAAAAGAGCAATTGAATCAACTGGCAGCCCGTCAGAAGAAATTCATTGAAAACCTGGAAGCTGCCCTGGTACGTATCGAAAATAAAACTTATGGTATTTGCCGCGAAACCGGCAAATTAATCCAGAAAGAACGTTTACGCGCAGTACCTCATGCTACTTTAAGTATGGAGGCTAAATTGAAGCAGGCATAATGAAAGGCTATACTAAACCATTACTCCTTATTTTTCTGGTGCTGCTTGCAGACCAGCTTTTAAAGACCTGGATCAAAACCAACATGTATGTGGGGCAGGAATTTAAAATTATTGGTAACTGGTTCATTATACACTTCACAGAAAACAACGGAATGGCTTTCGGACTTGAGTTTGGCGGTGAATTCGGTAAACTTTCCCTGTCTTTATTCAGAATTGCTGCTGTTGCGGGAATTGGTTACGGCCTGCATTACCTGATCAAACACAAATACCATAGGGGGCTGATACTCAATGTGGCTTTAATTTTTGCAGGTGCACTCGGAAATATTATTGATTCGGTGTTTTATGGTAAGATCTATGGTTACTCACCCTTGTTTCACGGCAGAGTAGTAGATATGTTTTATTTCCCGATCCTGGAAGGGATATTTCCCAAATGGGTACCGATATGGGGGGGGGAAGATTATATTTTCTTCAGACCGGTATTTAATGTTGCTGATGCAGCTATCTCCGTTGGCGTGATTATTATTCTGATTTTCCAAAAGAATTATTTTAAAGAAGAAGTAAAGGAAGAGATAGGCCCCAATAATGAGGTTGTAGAAGACTGAGCTAACGTTCAAACAGTAAGGGCCGGGTGATTTGCAGTGCAATTCACCCGGTTTTTTTTTGCGGAAATATTTTATTCGGCACTGACGCTATGGAAATGGTATGATTTTTACATCCCATCTGTAACACACAAATAGAATTATATAATTATGAAACATTTATTAGTCTTAGCCTTTGTTGCCTTATTCGGTATAAGTGCCATGGCCCAGCAAGCAGACCTGCGTAAAAAAATTACCGTGAGCGGATCCGCAGAAACTGAAGTTACTCCTGATATTATTTATATCAGTATTTCCCTGAAAGAATACCTTAAAGATGGCAACAGCAAGAAAAAAACAGAAATCACTACACTGGAAACACAATTATTTGAGGCTATTCAACGTGCCGGGATTGCCAAAGAAAATTTAACTATTAATAATTTATCCAGTTATAACAGTATAGTGGATAAAAAGAAAGATCCGGATTATTTAGCCAGTAAACAATACAGGTTAAAAGTTACCGACCTGAATAAATGGAATGCTATTATTGGTGCTATTGATCCCAAAGGTATTGCCTATACCAATATAGACAGCTATGATTACTCCAAAATAGAGGCACTGAAAAAAGACTTAAAGATTAAAGCCTTACAGGCAGCAAAAGAGAAAGCAACTTATCTCGTGGAAGCATTGGGCAATAAACTAGGCAGTGTAATCGACATACAGGAGATTAACAATGAAGTATTTCCACAGCCTGTTTACCGTACCAGTATGATGATGGCAAAAACTGCCAGTGCCTATGATGCAGCCCCAGCACCGGAAATTGATTTTAAGAAGATTAAGTTGAGTTATATCATGAATACTGCTTTCGAAATTCAATAATGCCTACAAGAGTGGACAGTATTTTGAAACCGATTCGTAATTAAACGTCATTTTTCAGTATTTTACCTTAGTTAAAGTGATTCATAAACCTACCAGCACTTTTGGTAGGTTTTTTGTTATTCAGGATATATATCGTAAACCTTTAACCCCAATCGAAAATTATGAAAAAATTAATTTACTCTTTCGCACTGATTTTTATGCTAGCTATTAGTGCAAATACTGTATCCGCAGCTCCTAAAAAAGATAAGGTTGAATTAACCACAGAACAAAAAGTTCAGTTAGACAGGATCACCAACCGCGTTGAAGAAATTAAAGCAATGGACAAGTCAAATTTGTCAAAGGCTGAAAGAAAAGAATTACGTAAGGAGCTAAAAGAAATGAAACAACAGGCCCGTGCAATGGGTGGAGGTGTTTATCTTTCTGTAGGTGCAATTATTATCATTATCTTATTATTGATCTTGATTTTATAATTAATTAATCCTTTGAAATAAAAAAGGTCACTTCAAAACTGAAGTGACCTTTTTTATTTCGAAACTACCCGGCATTAATCTATCCGGTCAAATCCTGTATATTTGACCAGCGCTTCCGGAATCTTTATTCCATCTGCAGTCTGATAGTTCTCCAGTATAGCTGCTACAATGCGTGGTAAGGCGAGTGCACTTCCATTTAGGGTATGGGCCAGCTGTGTTTTCCCTGTATTCCCCTTATATCTCAACTTTAAACGGTTTGTCTGATAGGCTTCAAAATTTGATACGGAAGATACTTCTAACCAGCGTTGCTGTGCTGCGCTCCATACTTCCATATCGTAGGTCATAGCTGCAGTGAAACCCATATCCCCACCGCACAGGCGAAGAACCCTGTAATGCAGCCCCAGGTCCTGCAATAAGGACTGTACATAAGCACTCATCTCTTCCAGCGTTTCATAAGATTTATCCGGGTGGACTACTTGTACCAGTTCTACTTTATCAAATTGGTGCAGCCGGTTTAAACCACGCACATGAGCCCCGTAAGAACCTGCTTCACGACGGAAGCACGGCGTATAGGCCGTGTTCTTAACCGGCAGTTCCTCTTCTTTTAAGATCATATCACGATAGAGATTGGTTACCGGCACTTCTGCTGTCGGGATCAGGTATAAATTATCTGTCGTGGAATGATACATCTGCCCTTCCTTATCCGGCAGCTGCCCCGTTCCGAAGCCGGAGGCTTCGTTCACCATTAGCGGAACCTGCATTTCTTTATATCCCTGAGCTGTAGCACGATCCAGAAAAAAGTTAATCAGTGCACGCTGTAAACGCGCACCTTTTCCTTTATATACGGGAAAGCCTGCCCCGGTAATTTTCGTACCGAGCTCAAAATCTATAATGTCATACTTAGCGGCCAGTTCCCAGTGCGGTAAAGCATGACTATGAATTACAGCCGGCTCGTTATGTGTGTATACAACTTCATTCTCTTCGGGTGTGGTTCCTGCAGGCACCGGTTCAGCAGGTAAATTTGGCAACTGTACCAATGCATTGTATAAATGAAGCTCCACAACAGCCAGCTGTTCAGATAACTTTTTAATACTTTCCTTGTTGGCGGCAGTCTCGGCTTTGATTACTTCCGCCTCTGCCTTTTTACCGGTACGCATCAGCTCTCCTACCTGTTTGGCGCTTGCATTGGCTATAGCCGATAAATTGTCAAGCGAAGTTTGAGTTTGTCTGCGTTCTTCATCTAATTTAATAACTTCATCAACCAGTTCTGATTGTTTGAAATTACGTACACTTAAGCGTTCTAAAACTTTCTCTCTATTTTCGCGGATATAGTTAACTTGCAGCATTATTAATTTTTTAACAAATATAACAAGAGTTTGGAGAATAATATGGGCGGTAAACTATTTCTGGTTCCTACACCGATCGGTAACCTGGAAGATATGACCTTCAGGGCAATACGCATCCTGAAAGAAGCGGATATCATTCTGGCCGAAGATACCCGCACCAGTGCCCCTTTATTAAAGCACTTCGGAATCGATAAAAAAGCCTATTCTCATCATCAGCATAATGAGCATAAGGCAACGGCCGAGATCATTAGGTTTCTGAAAGAGGGAAAAAATATAGCACTGATATCGGATGCCGGAACCCCGGCTATTTCCGATCCCGGTTTTTTCCTGCTGAGAGAAGTACTTAAACACGATCTGCCGGTGGAATGTTTACCCGGCGCTACGGCCTTTGTACCAGCCCTGGTCAACTCCGGCCTGCCTACGGATGCATTTGTTTTTGAAGGTTTCCTGCCGGTCAAAAAAGGACGGCAGACACGCCTGAATAAACTTGCTGAGGAAGAACGTACGATAGTCTTATATGAAAGCCCGCACCGGTTGCTGAAAACACTGGAAGAATTCATTCAGTTTTTTGGCGGCCACCGGCAGGCTGCTGTCAGTCGTGAATTAACGAAAATGTATGAGGAAACCGTAAGAGGTACTTTACAGGAAATAAAATCACATTTTGAAAACAATATATTAAAAGGTGAATTCGTAATTTGTGTGGCTGGCCGGGAAGAGGTTAAAAAGGAAAAACGCAGATACGATAAAGATTCCACAGGCAATTAAATAAAGCAGTATGATTTTAATAGATAGATTTTTGAACGATGAGCAAGACCCAAAAGCCGTAGAGAAGGTATTGGGTAAACTCAATGATATGCTGACTACCAACGAGGAGCTGATTTATCTGGCCGTACAGAAGAAACCGGCAGTCAACCTGCTTCCTGATTGCATCGTAGTGAGCAATAAACGTATATTCTATTGTGAACCGGCAAACTTTGGCATCACGATGAATTTCAAGGATATAAGCTGGAAAAGCATCAAGGAGGTTTCTTTTAAAGAAGAGCTGTTTGGTTCTAAGTTCATCTGTGTACCACAGCATGGGGAGAATATTATTACAGAATATATTCCAAAAGTACAGGCGCGTAAATTATACCAGGCGGCCTATGAGCAGTTAGAGGCTTTTAAAGAACAACAGCGGCAAACAGACCTGGAAGAAAGAAGGAGCCAGGTCCCTTTGACAGTTGAGATCCCTGTTCAGGAAAAAGCACCTGATGAAGAGCCTGAAGTTACTTATCTTACCCAGGCACCCCTCGAAGAACAGGAAGACGAAATAACGCTGAGGCTCAGGAAGCTGAAAACTTTATATGATAAACAATTGATTACACTGGATGAGTATGAGGCTAAAAAGGCTGATATATTAGCTAGTTTTTAGTTCCAGAAAATACATGATGAAAGCTAAATTCCCTTTTTTGCCTGCTTTATTAAGCGCATGTTTATTATGGCTGGCCTGGCCGCCCCATACCTTTGCTGCCCCTTTGCTGCTGATTGGTTTTGTACCTTTGTTCATTGCCCTGGGCCCTATGGTGGCAAGCAGGGAGCAGGGCATGGGCAAAAAGGTTTTCCTTACTGCGGGACTTACTTTCCTGGTCTGGAACACTGCAAGTATCTATTGGGTATACAATGCCATCAGTGCTTATAACAACGCCTGGGTTGCACTTCCTGTTTCGCTCATTCCCTTCGGACTGGGTGCCTTGCTGATGACTTTTGCCTTCTGGTTATATTACCGTTTCAGCATTTTTACAGCTAGTAAAGGACTCTCCTACCTGGCACTGGTAAGCTTTTGGGTGGCCATGGAGTATTTACAGGAAAGCTGGGACCTGGCTTTTCCCTGGATGACCCTTGGGAACGGTTTTGCAGGTATGCACCAGCTGGCCCAATGGTATGAAACCACCGGGGTTTACGGCGGATCGGTATGGATCCTGATCAGCAATATCCTGGCTTTCGAAGCTTATAAAAGTTTTAAATCAAAAACCGGCTACCTTAAAATCAGGCCTGCCCTGGGATGGCTCTTATTTATTCTTGTTCCCGCCGGGCTCTCCCTGTTTAAATACTACGGATATAAGGAAAGGCCTATGCCAATAAATGTAGTTACGGTACAGCCCAACGTTGACCCTTATGAGAAAAATGACGGGATTTCATATGCAGAACAGATGCGTACCCTTGCTCATTTATCAGATTCAGTTGCACAGGTAAATACCGAATATTTTATCTGGCCGGAAACAGCCATCCCGAGTTTTGCAGATGAAGACAATATCCGCAGCACCAGTGAGTTCTCTTTTACCCAGCAATTTCTTGGCAAATATAAAAATGGCTCCCTGATCACGGGGATCGAGAGCCTGAGATTTTATAATAATAAGCAAACCGTGTCTGCAAAACAAGACGGTAACAGTGGACGTTTTTTCGATAATTTCAATGCAGCAATGCAAGTGGAAAACTCTTCCAATGTGCAATTCTACCATAAATCAAAACTGGTACCAGGTGTAGAAAAAATGCCCTTTCCCAGGATATTTTCTTTTCTTGCACCCGTATTTGCAGGACTTGGCGGAACAGTATCCGGTTGGGGCTGGCAGGATAGACCCGGCGTATTCTACTCCCAGAATGGTGTAGGGGTGGTCCCAGTGATTTGCTATGAATCCGTATGGGGGAGCTGGATCGGGGAAGCCGTTAAAAACGGCGCCCAGTTCATCGCCATTATCACCAATGACGGCTGGTGGGGAAATACTTCAGGCAAAGATCAGCATTTCCTCTATGCCAAACTCAGGGCAATAGAAAACCGCCGCTGGGTGGTCCGCTCAGCCAACACCGGCATTTCCGGCTTCATCAACCAGCGTGGCGACATTGTCAAACAATCCGGCTGGTGGACACGTGATGCCCTTAAGGCCGATATTAACCTGAACGATCAGCTTACTTTCTATTCAAAAAGCGGTGATGTCATTGCCCAGCTCCTGAGTCTAACCGGATTTATCCTTGCCTTGTTTATTCCCTATCATGCATTTTTCAAAAAGAAGAAACAGTAATGGAAGATAATGTATTTGGAAGGCTCTACACACAGTTATGTAAACAAAGTATTTAAAATTATGGCCGGGACCTGACAGATAGAATTAAGGATAAGGATGCTGGCCCTGGATAAGCTCCCGAAAAAGAGGTACACCTGCTTTTTCCAGCTGAGAAGAAACTGCTGGATATTTACAAACAAATATCACAAGAGATATTACGGGATATCCAGCTATTAGAGATTCAGTAATATCAATGCAAGCTGCCTGAAACAATAACCATTAAGGCAAATACTTTCCTACAATAGGCATCCTCCTGCCCATACCAAATGCCTTCGGTGAAACCCTTAGGATCGGCGGCGTCTGATATCTTTTAAATTCCGCTGCGTTAACCATTTTAATCACCCTTCTTACCAGTCCCTCCTCATATCCCTCCGCTATAATCGCAGCAGAACTCTTTTTCAGTTCAATAAACTGATACAGTATAGTATCCAGGGTATCATAATCAGGTAAGGAATCAGAATCCTTCTGCCCTGGTCTGAGTTCCGCCGAAGGGGGCTTTACAATCGTATTCTCGGGAATAATCTCCCTATCCTTATTGATATAATGCGCGAGTGCATAAATCTGAGTTTTATACACATCCCCTATTACGCCAATCGCACCACACATGTCACCATATAATGTGCCGTACCCTACAGCACATTCGCTCTTATTAGACGTATTCAGCAAAATATAACCAAACTTATTGGACATGGCCATTACAACAATCCCTCTGCTCCTTGCTTGGATATTCTCTTCAGCCAGGTTGAACGGCAGCCCGTTAAATGCCTTGGCCAGCATCCTGTCAAAAGCATCCGCCGCTTCAGCAATGGGGACGATTTCATGTTTACAGCCAAAATTCTCCACCAAGTCCAGGGCATCCTTAATAGAATGATCTGATGAGTATTGCGAAGGCATGAGCACAGCCATGACATTCTCCGGTCCTAGTGCACGGCAGGCTAAAGCGCATACAATAGCCGAATCGATACCCCCGGACAAACCCAGCACCGCTTTCGAAAAACCAGATTTACCGAAATAATCTCTTATGCCTATAACCAATGCATCATGAATTTGGGAAATATCTGAAACCTGTTCGTGAATTAATGGACTACGTCCCCGGATTTCCCGGTCAACGAGCTCATACACGCTTAAATCCTCCTTAAAATAGGCCATTTCATCCAGTAGATTGCCCTGCTTGTCCATCACCATAGAACCACCATCAAAAATAATCTCTGTTTGGGCCCCTACCTGATTTACATACAACAGCGGCAAGCTATATTTTCTTGCATTATCCGCCAGAACTGCCCGGCGCTCATCATCGTGCAGGTAGGAAAACGGAGATGCGGCAATATTAATCATCACATCTGGTTCTTCTTTAATCAGTACGTCCATAGGATTAGAAACATACAATGGATTATTGTTAATGTTCCATAAGTCTTCGCAAATGGTAAGGGCAATCCTTGTTCCTTTGAAATCTACACATTTGAACACAGTGGCCGGTTCGAAATAACGGTACTCATCAAAAACATCATAGTTTGGCAACAGCGCTTTTCTGACGACAGCCTTCACCTCGCCTTCTTCTATAAAATAC
>Ga0160457_1000535_pt1 | contig 16157 bp, 11 predicted proteins | sample HID1972M_E6MG_FD_108242 | JGI IMG/M metagenome (GOLD analysis project Ga0160457, IMG submission 108242) | Enriched pill bug-associated microbial communities from UW Madison campus, WI, USA - HID1972M_E6 MG | ecosystem: Host-associated > Arthropoda: Insects > Digestive system > Unclassified ... | reverse complement strand
GTGGGGCAACGAAAGCGAGTGGTCGCAGATGAGCCTGCTCAGCAGCTTCCACAACGAAACCTTTGGCGGCGAGAAGTTTTTCCAACTGCTCGATCGGCTGTCGAAAAACCCGGTCAAACACCTGCCGATGCTTGAGCTGATGTACCTGTGCCTGTCCCTCGGTTTCGAGGGCAAGTACCGCGTACAGGCACGCGGCATGCTCGAACTCGAAGGCATCCGCGACGCCTTGTACCGTCAGATTCGTCAGTTGCGTGGCGACGTGCCGCGCGAGTTGTCGCCGCACTGGGAAGGCCTCAACGATCAGCGCCGCAGTCTGGTGCGCATCGTGCCGGCGTGGATGGTGGTGTTGTTCACGCTGGTCTGTCTGGTGGTGATGTATTCGGGCTTCGCCTGGGTTCTGGGCGAGCAGCGCGACACCGTTCTGCAACCTTATCAGCCGCTTGATCCGGCCGCGGTGCAACCGCAGTCGCAGCCGTAAACAGGGACGTGTGATGAAAAAGTTTTTCAAGAAAGTCGGCGCCTTCCTGCGCCAGACCTGGGTCTGGACTCTGCTGCTGGTGCTGTTCGTGGCGCTGTTGGTGTGGTTCGTCGGCCCGCTATTGGCGGTCGATGACTACAAGTTCTGGGAGAGCCCGACCTCCCGCCTGCTGACCATTGCCGTGCTGTTCCTGATCTGGGGCCTGGTCATGGTCTTCGTCAGCTGGCGCGCCGGTATCCGCAAGAAAGCCGAAGAAGAAAGCGAAGACGGTCAGGATCGCATCCGTCGTGAAGAGCTGATCGACGAAGAGCAGAAAGAGTTGAAGGCGCGCTTCAAAGACGCGCTGAAAACCCTGAAGACGTCCAGCCTCTATCGTGGCCGCAGCGAGCGCTGGCGCAGTGACTTGCCGTGGTATCTGCTGATCGGCCCGCAGGGCTCCGGCAAGACCAGCCTGCTGGATTTTTCCGGTCTGGAATTCCCGATCAACAAAATCGACCGCAAGCTGACCCGCGACACCCTCGGCACCCGTCATTGCGACTGGTACTTCGCCGATCACGGTGTGCTGATCGACACCGCCGGCCGTTACCTGACGCAGCCTGACGCCGAAGTCGACAGCAGCGCCTGGACGACCTTGCTCGAGTTGCTGCGCAAGCGTCGCCGTGGCCGTCCTTTGAACGGTGTGCTGGTGACCATTCCGGTGGAAACCCTGCTCGGTGGTAGCGAACAAGACATCGACACCCTCGCGCGTCAGGTGCGTGGCCGTCTGCAAGACGTGCATCAGAAACTGCACGTCGACGTGCCGGTGTATCTGGTGCTGAGCAAGGCTGACAAGCTGCTGGGCTTCGACGAATTCTTCGATCAGCTGAGCCGTGAAGAAAGCGATCAGGTGCTCGGCACCAGTTTCCGCAAGGATCAGGTCGGCACCGACGTCGCGGTACTGCGCAACGAATTCGAAGAGCTGCTGCGTCGCCTCAACAGCCAGGTGATCATGCGCATGCACTCCGAGCGCGACACCCAGCGCCGTGGCCGCATCCTCGACTTCCCGCATCAACTCGGGCAGATCGGCGAGCGCCTGTGCCTGTTCGTCGACATGGCGTTCACTGGCAACCGTTATCAGCGAGCCACGCAACTGCGCGGTTTCTACCTGACCAGCGCACCGCACCTGACCCAGGAAATGGATTCGGCCACCGCCGGCATCGGCGCGAGTCTGGGCATGAGCGCCGGTGTGCTACCGACGCTGCGCAGCGGTCGTTCGCGCTTCATTCACCACTTGCTCAGCCGGGTGATTTTCCCTGAGGCGGATCTGGCTGGTCTCGACAAGCGTGAACGCAGCCGCATCCATTGGGGCCAGCGTGCGTTGTACATCGGCGCACTGGCGTCGTTGGCACTGTTCGGCATCCTCTGGGCCGGTGGTTTCTCGGCCAACTACGAGCGTCTGGAAAACCTTCGTACGCTGGCGCAGAACTGGACGCAGCAACGTTCGGCACTGACCCCGCGTGATGACGCGATGGGCGTGCTGAAAACCCTCGACACCAGTTATGCCGCGACCCAGGTGTTCCCGAAAAAGGGCGACGTGTCGTACCACGAGCGTGGCGGTCTGTATCAGGGCGAAGACGTCAATCCGCCGGTCGCCGAAGCCTACGACCGTGAGCTGCAAGCACAGTTACTGCCACGGGTGGCTTCGCAGCTCGAAGGGCAGATCCGCGCCAACCTGCAGGATCGCGAAAAGCTGCTCAACAGCCTGCGCGCGTACCTGATGCTGAACATGAAGGATCGTCGCGACGCGGCATGGCTGAAGGACTGGATCGCCACTGACTGGTCGCAGCGCTACACCGGCAACACCGCGGTGCAGAACGGTCTGAATACTCACCTCGAACGTCTGCTCAAGCAGCCTTTTATCTATCCGCTTAACGACCAGTTGGTCGCGCAGGCGCGGCAGGTTTTGCGCAGCGAGTCGCTGGCCAACGTGGTGTATCGCATGCTCCGCGAGCAGGCGCGTAACCTGCCGGAATACCGTTTCAGCCAACACCTCGGCCCACAAGGCTCGCTGTTTATCGGCACCGATTACGTGATTCCGGGCTTCTACACCCAAGAGGGTTATCAGCAGTATTTTTCGGTGCAGGGCGCGACTCTGGTCACCGACATCCTGCGTGACAACTGGGTGCTGGGCGAAGGCGCGGGCATCAGCGACATGGACTTGCGTCGTCTGATGGTCGAGCTTGAGCAGTTGTATTTCCGTGACTACGCCAACTACTGGAGCGAAGCCGTTGGTCAGGTGGCCCTGCCGCCGATCAACGACGCCGGTGAAGGCGCCGAGCAACTGGCGGGCCTGACGTCGGCCAACTCGCCGGTGCTCGCCTTGCTCACTGAAGTGCGCGAGAACACCCGCTTCCAGGCTGTTGCTGACCCGGTGGATCAAGCCGCCGATGCGGCTGATGCGCTGGCCGAGCAGAAAGGCAAACTGGGCAAGGTCGGTAAACTGGCGGCCGCCGCAGCAGACAAGGCTTCGGCCCTGACCGTTGCGAAGAACCTGCCGGACACCGCGAAGAAGTCGCTGCAACGTCGCTTCGAGCCGCTGCATCGTTTGCTCGATGACAACAACGGCCCGGCCGCTGACCTGACGCCAGCGCTCAACGCGCTCAACGACCTGCAACTGCAACTGGCCAGCCTGGCGCGTTCCAGCTCGCCGGAACAAGCCGCGTTCGAACTGGCGAAAACCCGCATGAACGGCCAGCGTGATGCGCTGACCAACCTGCGTAATGCGTCCGGTCGTCTGCCGCGTCCGCTGAGCGTGTGGTTCAACGTGCTGGCCGAGGACTCGTGGCGTCTGGTGCTGAACGATGCGTACCAATACATGAACGGCCGTTATCAAAACGAGCTGTACAGCGTGTATGGCAAAACCATCAGCAAGCGTTATCCGTTCAGCGCTACCAGCACCAGCGACGTGGCGATCGCCGACTTCCGCGAGTTCTTCAAGGATCAAGGCATCGCTGACCGCTTCTTCGACAACTACATGCGTCCGTTCGTCAGTGGCGATCCGGGCAACTACCGCATGCGCAGCGTCGATGGCCACAGCCTGCCGGTGTCCAAGGTCTACCTCGATCAGATGGCCGCCGCACTGACCATTCGCAAAAGCTTCTTCTCGATCAACCCGGCCGAGCCGACCGTGCAGTTCAAACTCGAGCCGTACACCCTCGATCCGGCGGTCAGCCGTTCCGAGTTCAAGTTCGGCGACAAGACCATCGAATACCGTCACGGCCCGATTGTGCCGGTGTCGTTCAAATGGCCGACCGATGCTGAAGACGGTCGCACCAGTCTGGTGATGGACAAGATGTCGGGGCGTCCGATCGGCATCGAGAAAAACTCCGGCCCGTGGTCGCTGTTCCGTCTATTTGATCTGATGCAGACCGAGTATCTGAACGGTCGCGACGTGCTGGTGCTGAAAGCTGACGTGGGTGGCCTGCGCGCCAACTACCTGCTGACCAGCCAACGCTCGCCGAACCCGTTCGACATGGGCGTACTGCGCACCTTCCGTATGCCGGTGCAGCTCTGATGCTCGTGGCCAGTGCCTGGCGCAGCGCGGCGCGTACCGACCCGGGCAAGGTGCGGGCGCGCAACGAAGATGCCTTCCTCGACTCGCCACAGCAGGGGCTGTGGGTGGTCGCGGACGGCATGGGCGGTCATCAGGGTGGCGACATCGCCAGCCAGTTGATCGTCGCCAGCCTGGCTGAACTGCCGCCACACGATGACTTCGACGAACGCCTCAAAGCCATTCGCCAGTGCCTGCATTGGGTGAACCGGCGTTTGGGGCAGGAGTTGACCGTCACCGCCGGCCGTCACGACAGCGTCATGGGCAGCACCGTTGTGGCGCTGCTGGTGGAAGGCAATCGCGCGGCCTGCATCTGGGCCGGCGACAGCCGTTGTTATCTGTGGCGCGGGCAGCGTCTGTATCAGCTGTCCAAAGACCATTCGCTGCAACAACAATTGATCGACGAACAGAAAATGAGCGTCGATCAAGCGGCGGCGCACCCGGCGGCTCATGCCTTGACCCGAGCCGTCGGCGCGGCCGAACAACTGACCCTGGACGTCCTCGAACTCGAGGTCTATCCGGGCGATGCGTTTTTGCTTTGCAGCGATGGTTTGTACCAAGGCCTGAGCAGCGATGCCCTCGGCAACGCCCTCAGTCTCAGCGCGCCGCACGTGGCGCTGGAACGTTTGTTCGACGGCGCCTTGCGGGGCTCCGCGCGGGACAACCTGACTGCCGTGGTGATCCGTCAATGAGGGAAATCGAATCGCCAATCGATGACCTGTTGATCAGCGAAGAGCAGGCCAGCAACCTGACCTACTTCGCCTTCGCCAAGTCGCACAATGCCGAACCCGCGCTGGCCCCTAAAAAGGCCAGCATCGGTGTGCTGCCCGATGTGTTGGCCGGTCGCTACCGCCTCGAGCGGCTGCTCGGGGCCGGTGGCATGGGCGCGGTTTACCGGGCGCGGGATCTGCTGCACGAACAGTTTGGCGATCCCGACCCTTACGTTGCGCTGAAAATCCTCAGCGAAGAATTTGCCGAGTCGCCGGACGCCAGTGCCTTGCTCTACAGCGAGTTCGCCCTGACCCGACGCCTGCGCCACGACAACGTCGTGCGTGCACACACTTTTGAAGTCGACACCGACTGCCAGCGGGCCTTCATCACCATGGAATACATGCGTGGCCTGACCCTGGACAAATTGCTCTGCGAGCGGCCCCTCGGCCTGCCGTGGAAAGAACTGCGCGACATCGTCCTGCCGCTGCTCGACACGTTGGCGTATGCCCACTGTCGCGGCGTGCTGCACGGTGATCTGAAACCGAGCAACGTCATGCTCAGCGAAGACGGCCTGCGCCTCTTCGACTTCGGCCTCGGTCAAGCGGAGGAGGGTGTGCTGCCCGGTCTGCCGCATCTGAGCCGTGAACGCTTCAACGCCTGGACACCGGGCTACGCCGCCCCCGAACTGCTTGAAGGCCAACCGTTGTCGGCCGGCGCGGACGTGTACGGCGTGGCCTGCGTGATTTACGAACTGGCGGGCGGCAAGCCGCCGTTCCGCCGCGTGGCCTCGACCCTGGCCCGCGACGAACACCTGGAGCGCGAGCTGCACGCGCCGAAAAACCTACCGAAACACTGCTGGCCCGCGCTGCGCAAAGCGCTGAGCTTCAATGCGGCAGAACGCAGCATCACTGCCGGCCAATTGCGTGACGCCATGAGCGCCACTTCGTCCTGGCGGCAACGCCTGCGTTTTCGGGCGTAACGGATGACATTCGAACAGGGAGCACACAATGTTCAACTCAGCTAACGAGACCCACTTCAGCCTGACGGTGGAAGACTATGTCGGCGACCTGCAAGTGCTGTCGTTCACCGGCACCGAAGGCGTCAGCCAGCCGTATCGTTTCGACCTCGAACTGGTCAGCGAAAACCCCGATCTGGATCTGGAAAAACTCCTGCACAAGCAGGCCTTTCTCGCGTTCGATCCGCAGGGCTCCGGCATTCACGGGCAGATTTATCGCGTCGCTCAAGGCGATGCCGGCAAGCGCCTGACCCGCTACAAAATCTCCATCGTGCCGCAGCTGCAATACCTGCATCACCGCACCAACCAACGCATCTACCAGCAGATGTCGGCGCCGAAAATCATCGCGCTGATCCTCGACGAACACGGCATCAAGAGCAACGCCTACAGCTTCCAGCTCAGCCAGCCGTGCCCGGATCGCGACTACTGCGTGCAGTACGACGAAACCGACCTGCATTTCGTCCAGCGCCTGTGCGAAGAGGAAGGCATTCACTACCACTTTCAGCACAGCGAAAAAGCCCACCTGCTGGTGTTTGGCGATGACCAGACCGTGTTCCAGAACCTCGGCCAGCCGACCGCGTACGTGCAAGGCAGCGGCATGGTCGCCGACGAACCGGTGATCAAAGGCTTCAAACTGCGCCTGGAAACCCGCACCACACGCACCATGCGCCGCGACTACGACTTCGAAAAACCGCGCCTGCAAATGGAAGCCGCCTACAAACCGGATGGCGAGAGCAATGAACCGGATCTGGAAGACTACGACTACCCCGGCCGCTTCCTCGACCGCGCGCGCGGCAAGTTCCTCAGCCAGCGCGCCCTCGAACGCCACCGTGCCGACTACCGTCAGGCCGAAGGGCGCGGCGACCAGACCAAACTGGTCAGCGGCCACTTCATGGAAATGTCCGACCACCCGCGCAGCGAATGGAACGACCTGTGGCTGCTCACCGAAATCGTCCACGAAGGCAAACAGCCGCAAGTCCTCGAAGAAGGCGTGACCAGCGACACCACCAATAACAAAGACGATTTCCACCAGGGCTACCGCAACACCTTCCTCGCCACCCCGTGGGACGTGTTCTACCGCCCGGCCCTCAAACACCCGAAACCGCGCGTACTCGGCAGCCAGACCGCCATGGTCACCGGCCCCAAAGGCGAAGAAATCCACTGCGATCAATACGGCCGCATCAAAGTGCAATTCCACTGGGATCGCGAAGGCCTCGCCGACGACAAAACCAGTTGCTGGCTGCGCGTCTCCAGCTCCTGGGCCGGCGACCGCTACGGCGCCATCAGCATCCCGCGCATCGGCATGGAAGTCCTCGTCACCTTCCTCGAAGGCGACCCCGATCAACCACTGGTGACCGGCTGTCTGTACCACAAAGAAAACCCGGTGCCGTACGCACTGCCGGCGAACAAAACCCGCAGCTTATTCAAAACCCTTAGCTCCCCGGGAGGCGGTGGGTACAACGAACTGCGCATCGAAGACAAGAAAGGTGCGGAGCAGATCTACATCCACGCCCAGCGTGATTGGGATGAGAACGTCGAGCATGACCAGAAGATTCGGGTCGGGAATGAACGTCACGACACGGTTGAGAAAAACACCTACACCGAGCTGAAAGCTGAAGAACACCGCACCACGATTGCTGATCGCAAGATTGAAGCGAAGGCTGACGATCACCTGACGGTGGGGCAGAGCCAGCACGTCAAACTGGGTACGGCGCAGCTGACCAGTGTCGGGAATGAGATCCACCTGAAGGCGGGTGACAAGATTGTGATCGAGGCTGGATCGGAGCTGACGATTCTGGGTGGGGGGAGTTTTATCAAGCTGGATGCGGGCGGCGTGACGGTGGTTGGGCCGGTGGTGAAGATTAATGCGGGTGGGGCGGCTGGGTCGGGGACGGGGATCGGGATTTTGACACCGGTCATACCGTTGATTGCGGATCAGGCTCGGGCGGGGAACACTCTAAAAAATGCAGCTGTTGAAAATTTCTATGGGCAAATGAAGTTCGTCACGAGTACGGGTGTTCCTTACAGCTCAGTAGCTGCGGCATTTATCATTCCTAATAGGACTGCACCATTAACATTTCGAAGCGATGCGGACGGACTGTCGCCAAACGTCAAAGCCGAGTCCATCCAAGAAGCAGAAGTGCATTTAATCTGGGATGATTTTGAGGTTCCGGAAGGTTCTGATGATTATGAGAAAGGACGCAAAGCATGAAGCAGGAGCCCATCACCAAATTAGACATAAGCAAAAAACAGGATGCCAGACCACACGAGTATTGTGTGACGTGCGAACAATCCTGGTCTTTTGCTCAGATGGAAGCCGTTAAGCGCTTGAGTATTCGCGAAAAAAGCCTTTTTTCAGGGAAAAGCAAGCTAACCCTGGTGAGTGACTTCAGTGTCAGGGCTGCGCGAATTGCAGGAAACTATGCACGTTTTTACCTCGAGACTGAACCCGGCGGTAGGCCTGAATTAAAAGGTCGATTCTATTGGATGGGCCTTGCCGCATTCGCCAGTAAGCAAGTCATGTGTGGGCTGGACTTCACAAAATTTGCCCAACGAGCTTCTGCACCCCTCGTCGTCATGCCTGCGACTTATGCTGAGGTCAATGCCGCGATTCTGGTTGGGAAAAATGGGTTGGGCAAAGGCAACTTCTGGTTATTTCAGGATATTTTTTGTTGGCATTGGTTATATGTTAAATCTCCCGATGAGTTTATGTCGTGCAAATCTCGTCGTAATGTCGATACCTATGAAACAGAAACCCAAAAGCGCGTTAAAGATTTACCGTGGGCAAGTGCGGCGCTTGGCTCAATAAACAACCTAAAGAAAACCAACGAAATTGATGAGGCGTTTGATTTAATAAAGGCTGTAGAAGCAATGCCCGCGGGCGCCGCGCGGGAAACAGCAAAATTCGAATCGCTTTTGAAAATTGCCGATCATGAACAATTAAAAATTCTGCAGCCGCTTATTTATGATGATTGGACATTTCAAAAAATTCTTGACGGTCAGGCGTTGTCCGAAGGGCTTCCCTACGTTCCGTTGAGATCTGCTGCGTTTGCAATTGCGTGTGATGTAAAAGACTCTGAGCATAGAGTTCAGATGACGGACGACGATGGCAGTCTATATAAAGCCAAAGAACGAATGAAATTCATTCTGGCGATTGCTAAGCAGTACCACAAATTAATGCAGATAGAGACTCGGCGTATGGAGTCGACAATTGCCACCATCGCAAGTTGGGCCGACAAGACATGAAGCACCATCTATTGATTTTGTTAGTTTTGTTAAGTGGTTGTGGTAATGATCAGGGCGAAGTGAGTACTAAAATGGAAAAGAGTAATCCGGTTGTCAAAATTGACGTTGACGGTTCTTTCGATGCTCTGTTTAAAAGCAGTCCTTTGAGGTTCTCCGAGGAATGCCCAGCATCGATGGGGATTTGTTGGTACAAAATAAACATGCGCAGTGGTGATCCATCTATCCCTAACGTTGTTGTCGATGTGGCTGGCGATAACCTCACAGTCGATAAAGTGACCGACATCAGTGTCTCACGAGTGACAGGAGAGAAGAATGTCACGGACTTCGACCTGACGCTGCTCGGGTTGCCTGATAATACGAGCCATGAAGATAACCGTAAGTGGGTTTATGAACTTCTGAATGGTTTCAAATTAGCCGGTTGGAAAAAGTACTTTTACCCTGCAGATCCACGCATTTCGGGAGACGAGTTGGCGAAGATACCGCAGGGAAAGCAAGTCTTTGGTGAGTATCCATTAAGCCATCCCATGTTTGATCCCGATGTTTCACTGGCACTCGATAAGTGGATGGAAGTTAAATCTTTCTACAACTGGTATATGTATAAAGGTAATGAGTTTGTTCATGTGATGGTTCAGCGCAGTGACAGTGATACTGAACCAAAATCTAAAGGCACTTATCTGACTGTCATAGAATTTACCTCTCAAGAAAACACTTGGAAGCTGGATTTTAAGGAGGAGGACAGGGCTGATTGGAAGCAGAAATTCCCTGCTCGACTGAATGAACTGTTAGCGCGCCGAGCAGAAGCTGAGAAACTGGCACGTTTGGCGGGGGTTCAGATTCAGGAAAATTATCAGGCCCCTGACATCGAGTCGAGTGTCCGCCAATAAAGTACGAACGGGTGTTCATTGATCCTGACTCAGGTCGGCACTCTTTTTCATTTGAAGGCTATTTCCAAATGGCCGGTATTCCATTTGGGAAATTAAGCACGAAGCGTTTTGTATTTTTACCGCTGTTTTCATTTTTGATCAGCGGTTGCGATGATGCCAGTGGTAGCCGAGGCATGGCAGACATTGCCACCAACCGCCCCATTGAAATTAATATGCATGAAGATATTGAAGGGTTGGTCGCGCGTAGTCCTGTAATATTTTCCGAAGGTTGCATGTCAGCAGTTAACATGTGTTGGTATAAGGTTGAAAGATCCTTTGGTGACAGCAAACTTCCGACTGTTATTATAGATAAGTCTCTGACACTCGACCACGTCGCTCGTATCAGCATTGCGGTAGATAGTGATGTTGGTAGAAGTGTTGAGGATCTAGATCTTTCAATTCGATCGTTGCCAGATAACAGCTTGCATGATGATTACAGGCTATTCCTTTTTGAACTGATTGATAAGATCACCGCTGCTGGCTGGCAACATTATTATTCGCCATCCGATCCGCGAGTTTCTGGATCGCAGATGGATAAGATTGATACACCAGACTACGTACTGGGCGACTACGTATTGAGCCATCCTTGGCTAGATCCGAGCTATCGTCTAGATCTGAGGCGCTGGTTGAGGATTGGGCGTTTTCATACGTGGACTTTTTTCAAAGACGGTAACTATCTTAAGGTGCAGGCTTGGAGCCGGGATTCGGATGATGCACCTGAGGAGCGAGGCACTTATCTGGTTAGTTTGAATTTCAAAACGCAATCAGAGTATTGGCGCACTACATTTGATACTGATAAAGAAAATGCCCGCTGGACGGAGCTCATGCCGGAGAGATTAGAAAAATATCGGATTATTCGAGAGGCAAGAGAGCAAAAGGCAATTGAAGCGGGTATTGAAATCGATACGAGTTATCACGATCCAGTTATTCAGGCGCTGAAATGAGCGTGCGGTGTTTCGATCAAAACGAGGGCTCGCGATCGGCGCCTATGGATAGCAGGTTTTCCGACGCGTTAGCCAGAATGGTTTCCGTGTCGAGCTCTTCGCAGATGTTAAAGAGGTTGCTTTTGCGGCGGTTGGACGGTTTTTTGGAGTGTGTGGGGAAGTTGTAGGCGAAGGTACGTTTAGTGGCCAGCTCGCTTGGTTCACGCATGCCGCCGTGCTTTGCGGGAAAATTCCTAGGGAGTTGCAGGGCGGAGGATCAAAAGATCGCAGCCTTCGGCAGCTCCTACAGGAATGTATTTCGGGAGGTGTAGGGGAGTGTGACTTGGTGGTCATCGTGTTGGGAAAACGGGGGATCGTCTTCAAACGGTGTTGAATAGTGGCGTTCCAGCGTGAAGTGGTTAAACTGCCCCGGCCGTTCATTTTCCTTTTGAGGCTGTGCGCATGAAATTTCGTTTTCTTCTGTGGATGATGGGTTTGTTGATGGGTAAGGCCAGTCGGACAAATCCTGCGTTCCAGCAGCAGTTGGGTGACAAGGATCTGGTGTTTCAGCTGCAGACGCTGGACGGGAAAGTGGCGCGGCATTTCGTGGTCAAGGATCAACGCATCACCAGCAAGTCTGGCGTGGTGGCAGAGCCGGCGTTTGCGATTGCGTTTAAAGATGCCGGTTATGGCTTTGCGACGATGCAGGCGAAGAACAAGCAGCTGGCGTTTATGCAGGGGATTCAGGACAAGTCGATTCAGCTGAAGGGCAATCCGGCGCTGGTGATGTGGTTTCAGGGGTTGATGAAGTATTTGAAGCCGAGGAAGGCTAAGCCGAAAGCCTGAGGGCTAGAAGCTGAAGTAGAAGGGCCTGAGTCGATAGTCTGAGTAGAAGGCCTGAGTAGAGGGCTTGAGTAGAAGGGCTTTTGTGGCGAGGGGATTTATCCCCGATGGGCTGCGAAGCGGCCCCGAATCCTGAGACCTCGGTTTGACTGACACACCTTGTGGCTGGGTTTGCGACTGCTTCGCAGCCGGTCGGGGATAAATCCCCTCACCACAGGGTTTTGTGTGAATCAGCTAGATTGAGTTGGGTTTTTCGCGAGCAGGCTCGCTCCCACAGGGATTTGTGTAAATCCTTGGGGGAGCGGGCCTGTTTTGTTTTAGCCCTAGCTGAATTGCGAAGCCAGTTCGCGCAGCAGGACTTCGGCTTCGAGGACTTTGCTGACGACGTCGTTGGCTTTTTCGCGGGTCAGGCCGACGCGTTCGAGCAGGGCGTCGGGGATGTCTTCATCCGGGCCCGAGCCAATCCCGCGTCCACGCAGTAGGCGCACCGCCAGGCAGACAAGGTTCGGGTATTCGGCGTAGGCGCCGTCGTAGCTCGGATCGTGCTGGAAGCGCAGCGCGGTGGCCAGTTCGTCCGGCATGTCCCAGTAGCGCATCAGCCACGAGCCGATCTGTTCACGGCTGATACCGAGCAGGTGTTGCTCGATGTAGCTGTGGCACAGGTGCGGGTTGACCTCCAGGTGGCGGCAGATCAGCGAGAAGTGCGGCGGGAACACGTGGGCCAGCAGCAGATAACCGAAGTTGTGCAGCAGACCGGCGAGGTAGGTCAGGCCGGCTTCCGGGCGCTGGGCGCGCGGCATGGCGCGGGTCAGGCCTTCGATGACGGCGGCGGTGTAGATCGACTGCTGCCAGTACGGCGTCGAGTGTTGCGGATGGTCTTTGGGCAGGCTCAGGGTCTTGCCGAGGGCCAGGCCCAGCGCAAGGTTGATCACCAGATCGAAACCGAGCACGCGGACGATCGCGTCTTCTACCGAGCGAATCTTGCCCGGCGAGGCGTAGTACGGCGACGCCGCCCAGCTCACCACTTGTGCGGCCAGCGCCGGGTCGGTTTCAACGACGCCGGTGATGTCGTCGATGGTCGCGTTCGGGTCGACGCGCAGCTTGATGATTTTTTGCGCGGTTTCGGCCAGCGGCGGAATCTCGATGGTCGCTTCCAGGCGCTGCTGAATGCGCCGTGCGGTAAACGCTTGCACGGCCTGGGTGATTTCCTCGCGGTCATCGTCCGGGCGGTCGAGGTTCGGGCGGATGCTGTTCAGCGCTTCGCCGAAGTTGGCGGCGCTGGCCTTGGTCAGCATGCTTTTGAAGGCTTCGCTGGTGATTTCCAGCAACACGCCCGGCTCGCCGGAATTGATCAGCAGCTTTGGCTCGCGCAGCAGGCTTTCTTCGTAGAGGCACGGCGAACTGGTCAGTGCCGGCAGGCCTGGCAGCAGGCTCAGGCTGTGTTTGCCGAGCATCTTTTGCAGGCGCTCGGTCGACACGGCGGTCAGGCGACGGCCCGTCAGTTCGGCGAGGCGATTGAGGTCGAGCAACTGGCTCTGCGGAAACAGCACCATCAGCGCGCCGACAGCGTCGTCCAGCAACACGGCTTGTACCTTGCGCGAGGCATTGAGGCCGTGGTGGTCGAGCACTTCTTCGTAGGCGATCCCGAGCTTGTCCAGCAGCAGCCGAATGACAGACGGCGCGTGCGGGGATTCGGGGGCGAGAGCGGCTTCGGTCATGGTCTGTATCCGTTTTTGAAACAATGGCAGGAGTATAACCAGCTTGGTCAGAACGAGCTGTCAGAAACTGCGACGGTGCTCACACTTGGCCGTATTGCTGCCCGTGGCGCAACCAGCGGTCAAGCAACGGGCTGACGTGGGTCGGCCAGCGTTCCAGCAGCGCTTGCGCAGCGTCACGAACGGCGGGCAACAAGTCGGCGTCGCGCATCAGATCCGCGACCTTGAATTGCAGCAATCCGGTCTGGCGGGTGCCGAGCATTTCACCGGGGCCGCGCAGTTCGAGGTCTTTTTCGGCGATGACGAAACCGTCGTTGGTCTCACGCATGATGCCCAGACGCTGGCGACCGATCTGCGACAGCGGCGGATGGTAAAGCAGCACGCAATGGCTGGCGGCGCTGCCCCGACCGACACGGCCGCGTAACTGGTGCAATTGCGCGAGGCCGAGGCGCTCGGGGTTTTCGATGATCATCAGGCTGGCGTTGGGTACGTCGACGCCGACTTCAATCACGGTGGTCGCGACCAGCAGTTGCAGGTTACCGGCCTTGAATTCGGCCATGACGGCGGCTTTCTCGACGGGTTTCATGCGCCCGTGGATCAGCCCGACTTTCAACTCGCCGAGGGCGAGGGTGAGATCTTCAAAAGTGGTTTCGGCGGCCTGACAGGTCAGCTCTTCCGACTCTTCGATCAGCGTGCACACCCAATAGGCCTGACGGCCCTCGGCGCAGGCACCGCGCACGCGCTCGATGACTTCGACGCGGCGGGTGTCGGTGACCAGCACGGTGTTGACCGGGGTTCGACCCGGCGGCAGTTCGTCGAGGATCGAGGTGTCGAGGTCGGCGTAGGCGCTCATCGCCAGCGTCCGTGGAATTGGTGTCGCGGTCATGATCAGTTGATGCGGACACATGCGCCCACCGACGCCTTTCTGCCGCAGCGCCAGACGTTGCTGCACACCGAAGCGATGCTGTTCGTCGATGATCACCAGCGCCAGATTCTTGAATTTCACTTCGTCCTGGAACAGCGCGTGGGTGCCGACCACCATCGGTGTGCCACTGGCGATCTGTTCCAGCGCGGCGACGCGGTTCTTGCCCTTGAGCTTGCCGGCCAGCCACGCCACTTCGATGCCCAGCGGTTCGAGCCAGCGCTTGAAGGTGATGAAGTGTTGTTCGGCGAGAATCTCGGTCGGCGCCATCAGCGCGACTTGATAACCGGCTTCCAGCGCTTGCAACGCAGCTAGGGCGGCGACCACGGTTTTACCCGCGCCGACGTCACCCTGAATCAGCCGCAGCATCGGTTCGTGCTGACTGAGGTCGTAGGCGATTTCGTTGCCGACGCGCTGTTGGGCGCCGGTCGGGTTGAAGCCAAGATTCGCCAGATATTTCGGCGGCAGCTTTTTCGCTTTCGGCATCGCCGGCGCGCGCAAGGAGCGCATGCTTTCGCGCAGACGTTGTTGCGACAGTTGATGCGTCAGCAGCTCTTCGAAGGCCAGACGATGCTGCGCCCAGTGATGACCGAGGGCGAGTTCGTCGACGTCGGCATCGGCGGGCGGATTGTGCAGGTAGCGGATCGCATCGGCCAGCGGTGCGAGTTGATAGTCGCGCGCCAGTTCGGTCGGCAGCCAGTCGGGCAGGGTGTCTGGCTTGAGCATGGTCAGCGTCTGCATGCACAACTGGCGCAGACGTGCCTGGGTCAGACCTTCGGTCAGCGGATAAACCGGGGTCAGGGTTTCATCCACTGGCGGTGGTTCGTCGCCGGTGATCGCGCGATATTCCGGGTGGTAGATTTCCAGACCTGAGGCGCCGGGCCGGGCTTCGCCGTAGCAGCGAATCCGCGTGCCGCGTTTGAGGCCTTCTTTCTGCGCGTTGCTGAAATGGTAGAAGCGCAGGCTCAAGCCGCCGGTGCCGTCCTGCATGCGCACGACGAGGCTGCGGCGGCGGCCCATGACCACGTCGGCGCCGCTGACGGTACCTTCGACCACGGCGTCCTGACCCGGTCGCAAATGGCCGATCGGCACCACGCGGGTGCGATCCTGATAACGCAGCGGCAGGTGAAACAACACGTCCTGGAGATTCTCCAGACCGACCTTGGCCAATTTCTCGGCCATGGCTTCACCGACACCCTTGAGTGCCGTCACCGACACTTGCGACAGCTCAGTCATGACGCTCGCTTAACCGGCCGTAACCGGTGTCGCTGGCTTGGCCACCGAGCACAGGCGAATGGAGTCGGCGAGGATTTCGATGGCTTTCGGCCGTGGGAAACTCGCACGCCAGGCGATGGCCACGGTGCGGAACGGCACCGGTGGCGACAGCGGACGCACTGCGATCACGCCGGGGGCGTAGTGATGGCTGTCAACAGCCGACAACGGCAGGATCGAGATGCCCAGACCGGACGCGACCATGTGGCGAATGGTTTCCAGCGAACTGGATTCGACCGTGGTGTGCTTGGCGCCGTCGCCGCCCTTGGTCAGGGTCGGGCAGGCTTCGAGCACCTGATCGCGGAAGCAGTGACCTTCGCCGAGCAGCAGCAGGCTCTTGTCGTTGAGCAGGCCGGCGTCGATGGTTTCTTTTTTCGTCCACGGGTGCTGGGCCGGCATCAGCACGTAGAACGGCTCGTCGTACAGCGGCAGGGTCAGCACGTCAGCTTCGTTGAACGGCAGGGCGATGATGATCGCGTCGAGTTCGCCGTTGCGCAGTTTGTCGCGCAGCACGTGGGTG
>Ga0160457_1000533_pt1 | contig 16185 bp, 8 predicted proteins | sample HID1972M_E6MG_FD_108242 | JGI IMG/M metagenome (GOLD analysis project Ga0160457, IMG submission 108242) | Enriched pill bug-associated microbial communities from UW Madison campus, WI, USA - HID1972M_E6 MG | ecosystem: Host-associated > Arthropoda: Insects > Digestive system > Unclassified ... | reverse complement strand
TCATCGGAGAACCGGAGGTCGTCGAGGACGCCTCCACCGCCGAGACCTCCGCGGCCTGGCTGCAGCTGAAAGCCGCCGCCATCGCGCTGCAGGGCATCCAGGCATCCGACGGCAGCGTGCCGAACGCCGACGACCACGAAGCCGCCAGCACGCATGTCGCCGCGATCGTCGCCGGCATCCGCGCGCTCGCGCCCGCCTTCCCGCACGACAAGCCCTACCTCGAGGCGCTGCCGGCCGACTTCGCCCGCTGGGAGGCCGCCGGCTTCGGCGTGCCCGATTTCCTCGACTCGCTCGTCGCCTTCGCCCCCGCCGACCACCGCGTCGACGGCCTGCGGCACCTGGTCGTATTCCCGATGTACACGCAGAACGGCTCGCCTGACAAGCACATCGAGGCGCTCATCGCCGAGGTGATCTGGCCCGAGTTCATCGGTCGCCTCGAAGAGAACTACACGAACAAGCTGTTCGTCTCGCTGCGGTTCGTCGACTTCACCCCCGGCTACGACACCAACTCGGCGGTGCTGTTCCCCGAGACGGTGTCGATGCGCGAGATCCCGCCGTTCACCTGGGGCGCCATCTTCCAAGACAGGGAGGCCGCGCGCTTCCGCCGCGTGGTCGAGGCGGCCGCCGACATCACGAAGCTCGAACTGCTGCCGTCGCAGCAGCGGCTGGTCGCCGACCAGCACCTGGCCGAAGAGGTCTTCGTGATGTGGGACCTCATCCACGACCGCTCGCACATGCGCGGCGACCTGCCGTTCGACCCGTTCATGATCAAGCAGCGCATGCCGTTCTTCCTCTACTCGCTCGAAGAGCTGCGGTGCGACCTCACCGCGTTCCGCGAGTGCGTGAAGCTGGCGCGCGACGAGGACGCCGACGAGCAGACCCGCGACCGCGCGGTGCACGTGCAGCACGCGATCCTGTTCGACCGCCTGTTCCGCTTCCCCCTCACCGGCAGCCGGGTGCGCAACTACGACGGTCTCGGCGGGCAGTTGCTGTTCGCGTGGCTGCACCAGCGGAACGTGCTGCACTGGACCGACACCCAGCTCGCCTTCGACTGGGACGAGGTGCCGGATGCGGTGATCGCCCTCTCGGACGCCATCGACGAGCTGTACTGGCGCTCCATCGACCGGCCGAAGACGGCCCACTGGCTGGCCGCCTACGAGCTGGTGAGCGGCACGCTCGCGCCGAACCCCGCATCCGTGTGGGCTCGCGGCCTGCCGGTCGAGGTGCTCGCGGGGCCGCCGAAGGGCTACACCGACGCGGTGCTCGACGACGAGTTCCCGCTGTCGATGTTCTACGAAGCGCTCGGCAAGAAGATGGTCGACGTGATCGAGTCGACGAAGGGCATCACCGGATGATCGTCGTCGTCACGGGTGCGACGGGCGACGCGGGCCGCGCGGTCTGCTCGCTGCTGCGCGCCCGTGGCGACACGGTGGTCGCCGTCGGCACCGACGCGGAGCGCCTGGCGACCGTCGAGGCGAGCGACCGGCGGCTGGCCGACCTCACCGACGTGGGAGACACATCGGCTGTCGCCCACGAGGTGCTCGACGGATCGGGTCGCGTCGACGCGGTGCTGCACCTGGTGGGTGGATGGCGTGGCGGCGACACCGCCGAAGCCGACGCGTGGCTGCGCCCGCGCCTCGTCGACAGTCTCGCCAACGTGATCGAGGCGTTCGAGCCGGCGCTCACCGCATCCGCCGGCCGTCTCGCGATCGTCAGCTCGACGGCAGTGAAGTCGGATGCCGACCAGACCAGCTCGTACACGCGCGCGAAGGCGGATGCCGAGGAGCTGGTGGCCGAGCTCGGCGACCGCCTCGCAGCTGCCGACGGCGCAGCCACGGTTTTCGCGATCCGCTCGCTCGGTGAGGACGGGACCCCTGCGGCCGTCCTCGCCGAGCGGCTCGTGGGCTGGCTCGACGCCCCGGCCGCCGAGGTGAACGGCGCGCGTCTCGCCGTCGTGTGATCCCGTGAGAGTACGCACTTCTGCGTACTCTCACGATTGAGAGACCGCAGAAGTGCGTACTCTCGCGGAAGGAGCGGCGTGACTCAGAAGCGCGACATCGTCATCGTCGGGGGCGGGCACAATGCGCTCGTCGCCGCCGCCTACCTGGCGGGGGCCGGACGCAGCGTGACGCTGCTCGAACGCCAACCGCACCTCGGCGGCGCGTCGATCTCGGCCGAGGTGTTCCCCGGCGTGCAGGCCCGCCTCTCGCGTTACTCGTACCTGGTGAGCCTGCTGCCCCAGCGCATCCGCGACGACCTGAAGCTCGACGTGCAGCTGGCGCGCCGCCGCTTCTCCTCGTACACGCCCCTCCCGGGCACCGACCGGGGCCTGCTCGTCGACACGGGCGACGCGGATGCGACCGCCGCGTCATTCGGTGCGGTGGGCGCCGCATCCGACCTCGTCGCCTGGGGCGCGTTCGGCGACGACACGGTGCGGCTGGCGGAGACGATCTGGCCGACCGTCACCGACCCGCTGCTCACGCGATCCGAGGCGCGGCGGGCGGTGGGCGACGACCGCGTCTGGTCGGAGCTCATCGAGGCCCCCATCGGGCAGACCGTCGAGCACCGGTTCGCGCACGACCTGGTGCGCGGTGTGGTGCTCACCGACGCGCTCATCGGCACCTTCGCGCCCGCGATCGACACGACGCTCGCCGCGAACCGCTGCTTCCTGTACCACGTGATCGGCGGCGGGACCGGGCACTGGGATGTGCCGGTGGGCGGCATGGGCGCCGTGAGCGGGGCGCTCGTGAAGGCGGCGCGCGCGGCGGGTGCCGAGCTGGTGACGGATGCCGAGGTCACCTCGGTCACACCCGACGGCGAGGTCGTGTACCGGCTGGGCGACGACGAGCACCGGCTCGCCGCCGACACGGTGCTGTCGGGTGTGGCGCCGTACGAGCTCGCCCGGCTGCTGGGCGAGACGGCCGAGCGGCCGGAGGGGGCGCAGGTGAAGGTGAACCTGCTGCTGAAGCGGTTGCCCCGCCTGCGCGACGCCTCCGCCGATCCGACCGCCGCGTTCGCCGGCACCTTCCACGTGCACGAGGGTTTCGCGGCGCTGGATGCGGCCCACGCCGCAGCTGTCGCGGGCCGGCTGCCCGATCCGCTGCCGCTCGAGAGCTACTGCCACTCGCTCACCGACCCCGGCATCCTGTCGGCCGAGTTGCAGGCCTCCGGGGCGCAGACGCTGACAGTGTTCGGCCTGCAGACCCCCGACCGGCTGCTCGGCGACGGCTCGACCCTCGACGCAGACCGCGCCCGACTGCAGGATGCGGTGCTGCGCTCGCTCGACTCGGTGCTGGCCGAGCCGATCGCCGACCTGCTGCTCACCGACGCCGATGGGCGCCCGTGCATCGAGACCGCCACCACCCGAGACGTTGAGGCGAGCCTGCGGATGCCGGGCGGCAACATCTTCCACGGTCCGCTGTCGTGGCCGTTCGCCGAAGACGGCGAGCAGCTCGCGAGCGCAGCCGAGCGCTGGGGTGTGGCCACCGGCCACGACCGCATCCTGATGTGCGGATCGGGCTCCCGCCGCGGCGGGGCAGTGTCGGGTCTCGGCGGTTTCCACGCCGCGATGGCGGTGCTGGAGGGCTAGTTCGCGTCGCCGCGGGCGCGCTCGCGATCCTTCGCCACCTGGCCGGCCACCACCTGCGCGCCGCTCGTGAGCAGCGCCCGCCGCCACGGCAGCACGCCTTCGATCTCGATCTGGATCGACATCGACAGGATGGTGCGGATGAGTACGATGATGCCGAGGATGACGGCGTCTTCGAGCGACGGCTTCGATGTGATGGTGCGCACGAGATCCGCCGCCACCAGGATCTCCAGACCGAGCAGGATCGCGCCGCCGAGCGTGGTGCGCAGCACCTGGAACGCCGCGATGCTCCCCTCGCCGCGGAGCAGCGAACGCAGGCCGAGCACCACGGCGATGAGGAACCCGACGATGATCGACGCGGCGCCGATCACCTCGAAGGCCACCGCGACCACGTCGAAGACCGGCTCCAAGTCCATGGGGGTCATCGTAGGGGCGCGACCGAGGCCGCGCACCTGACGCCGAAGACCGTGTCTTCAGCATCGGATGCGCGGCCTCGCCGCGAAGAGTGCCGGGTCAGGCGCCCTTCACGTTCACCACCTGCCGCAGGGTGTGCCGGATGGTGACCAGGTCTGCGGCATCCGCCATCACCTGGTCGATCGGCTTGTACGCCTGCGGGATCTCGTCGAGGAACGCCTCGGTGTCCCTGAACTCGATCCCGACCATCGCCTCACGCAGCTGCTCGTGCGTGAAGGTGCGCCGGGCGGCCGACCGCGAGTACTCCCTCCCTGCACCGTGCGGCGAGGAGTTCAGCGACCGCGGGTTGCCGAGCCCCTCCACGACGTACGAGGCGGTGCCCATCGATCCGGGGATCAGCCCGGGCCGTCCGAGGTCGGCCTGGATGGCGCCCTTCCTCGAAACCCACACGTCCTTGCCGTAGTGCTTCTCCCGCTCGGTGAAGTTGTGGTGGCAGTTGATCCGCTCCTGCTCCTCCACAGGGGCGCCCATGACCTCCGACAGCTGCCGCGCGACCCGATCCATCATCTCCTCCCTGTTGAGCAGGGCGAAGTGCTGCGCCCACCGCAGTTCGCGGATGTAGGTCCAGAACTCGGGCGTGCCCTCGACGAGGTAGGCGAGGTCGGGGTCGGGCAGGTCGATCCACCACTGCTTCGCAAGCCGCTGCGCGACCTGGATGTGGTGCATCGCGATCTTGTTGCCGATGCCTCTCGACCCGGAGTGCAGGAACATCCACACCCGGTCGAGCTCGTCGACCGACACCTCGATGAAGTGGTTGCCGGAACCGAGCGACCCCAACTGGAGCCGCCAGTTGCCGAGGTACTTCGCCGGGTCGAACTCGGCCTTCTCGGCGAGAGCCTCGAGCTGGGCGATCCGCGGCTCGGCCGTTGCGACGACCTTGCGGTTGGAGTGACCCGCCGACAGCGGGATGGCCCGCTCGATCTGCTCCCTGAGGGGTGCCAGATCGGTCGGCAGTTGCGACCGCTCGAACTGGGTGCGCACTGCGATCATCCCGCAGCCGATGTCGACCCCGACCGCGGCGGGCATGACGGCGCCGAGGGTCGGGATGACCGACCCGACGGTCGCCCCCTTGCCGAGGTGGGCATCCGGCATCAGGGCGAGACGCGGGTAGATGAACGGCATGCGCGATGAGATCTGCGCCTGCTCGACTGTCTGCTCGTCGAGCAGGCTCGCCCACGACAGCAGCCGTGTGGAGAGCGTCTCCATGGTTCCTTTCCTTCGCGTGGTGGTGCGTCGGGCTCGGCCCGGTGCGTTCTCGCGTGAGGAAAGAGAAACGCCCCGGACCTTTCGGTGCGGGGCGTGGAGGAAGCGGATGCTGCTACACGGCCGGCGCCGGAGGGGTCGACTGAAGTCGGTCGCTGGGCTGGTATCCCAGGACCGATTCGAAACGGATGTTCCGCGACGCGGTCATCGTGCCGTCTCCTCGAGCTCGTGAGTGCCGGTTGGCACAGCCTGCCAACCTAGCGGGGGCGTCGCTCGGCCGTCAACCTCGAGTGCGGTCAGCCTCGGCGCCGGATGAGGGCGACAGCCCCCGTGGCTCCAGCTGCGAGCACGAGCGCGCCCGCTCCGCCGATCACGAGCCAGATCGGCACCCCCGCGTCACCCGGGGTGGTCGGCGGCGCCGCCGCCTCGGGGTCGGGCGCAGGAGCCGCGGTGGGTTCCTCGGTGGGCTCCGCTTCGGGCGCTTCGGTGGTGGGGTCGTCGGTGGGCGTCGGCGCCGAGCCGCCGGTGGTGGGCCGCACCGCCGGGGTGGGATCGGCCACGGGCGGCGCGGGCTGCGGCTGCGGCTCGGGCTCGGGCTCGGGTTCCGGCTCCGGATCGGGGCCCGGCACGGTCTCGAGGGTCACCGTCACCGTGAAGGCGGCGTCGGCCCGGTTGCCTGCGGCGTCGACGAGCGAGCATTCGACCCGGGTGACTCCGACCGGGAAGGTCGCGCCCGAGGCGGGCGTGCAGGTGGGCGCTCCTTCGCCGTCGACGAGGTCGAGGGCGGTCACCGAGAACGTGACGACCCGTCCGGATGCGGCGGTCGTCGACAGCGCGATGTCGCCGGAGGTGGTCAGCGCGGGTGCTGTGGTGTCGACGACGGTCACCGTGAACTGCGCGGTGCCGATGTTGCCGTCGCCGTCGGTCGCCGTGCAGGTGACGGTGGTGTCGCCGAGCGGGAACGTCGAGCCGCTGACGCGGTCGCACGTGGGCGTGACGGCTCCGCTCACCGTGTCGGTGGCGGTGACCGCGAACTCGACGTCGGCGCCCGCCGCACCGGTCGCCTCAGCCGTGATCGCGGCGGGAACGTCGATGACGGGGGCGTCCGCATCCGCCACGGTGATCGTGAAGGTGCCGGTGGTCACCCGCGCGCTCGAGTCGGTGGCGGTGCAGGTGACGGTGGTGACGCCGAGCGGGAAGACGCTGCCGGATGCGGGGGTGCAGCCTGCGGTCAGCTCGCCGTCGATCGCGTCGTCCGCAGTGACGGTGAAGTGCACGGTGGCGCCGTCGGCGCCCTCGGCGGCCACGGCGATGTCGGCGGGCAGCGTGAGCTGCGGGGCGCCGTCGACGACTTCGAACACGAGGTCGAGCGAGGCGCTGTTGTCGTGGGCGTCGGTGGCGGTGCAGGTGACCGGCACCGAGCCGAGCCCCACCGGGCCGGAGCGCGGCGCGCAGGTGGCGACGAGCTCGCCGTCGACCAGGTCGTGTGCGGGGATCGTGATGACCGTGTCGACGCCGCCCGCTCCCACGCCGGCGACGGTGAGGTCGGTCGGCGTCGGGATCGCGGGGGCGGTGGTGTCGGTGACCGTCACGGCGACGGAACCCGCCATCGAGACGTTGCCGTGCGCATCCGTGGCCGTGCACTCCGCAGTGGTGACCCCCACCGCGAACTGGGTGCCGGAGGCGGGGCTGCAGACCACCGGCACCGTGCCGTCGACCGTGTCGGTGGCGGAGAGGCCGGTGAACTCGACGATGGCGCCGCCCGGTGCGGTGGCCTCGGCGGTCTGGTCGACGACGGTGAGCACGGGACGGGTGGTATCGGTGACGGTCACCGTGAAGGTGGCCGTGCCGACGTTGCCGCGGCTGTCGGTGGCCGTGCAGGTGACGGTGGTCACGCCGACGGGGAAGTGCGCCACCTGGCTCTGGTCGTCGTAGAGGTCGCAGGTGGCGTCCGCCGAACCGTCGACGAGGTCGACGGCGGTCGCGGTGGGTGCCGAAGGTCCGATCCACGGGGGTCGGTATCCGGGCCGCTGAATCCAGGCGCCGTCTGCGTCGAACGCTTCAGCGGTCTGGTCGGCCGGAACCGTCACGACCGGGCCGACCGTGTCGGCGACGGTTGCGGTGGCGGTGGCGGTCTGCTGGTTGCCTGCGGCGTCCGTCGCGGTGCACCGGATCACGGTGTCGCCGATGCCGCGCACCGCGCCGTCCGCGACGTCGCAGCTCGCGGCGACGGAACCGTCGACCGCGTCGTCGGCGGCGACCGTGTAGCGGATCGCTGCTGCGCCGCCACCGCCCGCCTCGAACGAGGCTGCCGCAAGCTCGATGGCGACGACCGGGGCGGTGGTGTCGCGCACCGAGACGGTGAACGAGCGCGCGTCGGTGGTGCCGTCGGTGTGCGTGGCGGTGCAACTCACGACCGTGTCGCCGAGGGGGAACGTGTCGCCGCTCGCGTGATCGCACACCACAGGCACGGCGTCGCCTGAATCGGTGTCGTTCGCCGAGGCCGAGAACTCGACCACTGCGCCGGAGGCGGAGGTCGCCTCCACCGCCAGGTCGTCCGGCACCTCGATGTGCAGACTCGAGGTGGTGAGGATGCGCGTCTGCACGAACGTGCCGTCGCCGTTGGTGATCGTCAGCGTCACCTTCGACTCACCGGTGGGCAGTCGCGGCAAGGTGATGCCGGCTTCGATGGCCGAGGTGTTCGAGCCGTAGTTGACGTAGTAGGGCGAGACGAGCCAGCCGAATCCTTCGACGAAGGAGGCCTGCGGGGTGTCGAGGCGCACGTTGCTGACGGGGTCGTCACCCGGGTCGACGAAGGCGCCGACGGGCACCTGCACCCCGGTGGTCGAGGTGATGCGCTGCACGCCGCTGAACTCGACGAAGGCGGGTGCGACATCCGCCACGACCACGCCCACCGCATCCGTGTCGTGCACGTCGTCGGTCGTGGCGGTGACCTGCACGGATGGGGTCGTGGGGCCGTCGGCGAAGCGGCAGACAACGGTGGCGGTGGCGCGGTCGTCGGCGTCGCCGGTGACGCGTGCCGGGCCCGACACCTTGACGTTGCCGGGGCCGCAGTCGACCGCGAGGTCGAAGAGCGTACGGGCGCTGTCGCCCTGAACCTCGACGTCGAAGGCGAGCGTGCCGCCCTCGTCGACGGTCGTCGATGCGGCGGTCACGTCGACGGTGACGGCGGTGGCCGTGCCGCGCACGGTCACGTCGCGGGTGTAGCTGCTGCGGGCGCCGCTCGCGTCGGTCAGGGTGACGACGAGCCGCTGCACGGCGCCGCCAGAGGGGTAACTGCAGGAGATGGAGCCGTCGCCGGCCTCCCGATCGAACCAGGTGGCAGCCTCGATCACGCCATCGGCGCCGCACGACATCACCACGGCATCCGGGTCGGCCGAGGTCGGGGCCACCGCCGAGCGCAGCCAGTCGGCGCCGGAGGGGTCGGTGGCCGAGAACTCGAAGGTGTAGACCGTGTCGCCCGCGCGCACGTCGCTCGGCACGGTGGTCCAGGTGAGGGTGGGCGCCACGTTGGTCACCGCGACGGCCGCCTCGCCGCTCGAGACGGGGCCGCCGTTCGTCGAGTGGGCGGATGCCGTGGGCCGCTGGGTCTCGCCGTCGCGGTAGCGCCACGTGCAGGTGAACGTGAACGCGGTGCTGCCGAGCGTCAGGTCGGCGGCGGGCAGCGTGGCGCCGTCTGCGTCGGTGCCGCAGGTGGCGGTGTCGACGGCGTACGCGTCGTTCCAGGCGGTGGGTACGGCGACCTGCACGGTCGTCGGCACCCCCTCGGGCACGGATGAGGGCACGGTGAGCGCGAGCGGCGGCGCGGTCACGTGGATGGTCGCGGAGGTGGCCCCGGATGCGTCGAGCGGCACCGAGGTGAGCCGCACGCCGTCGCTGGTGGCGTCGACGGTGATGGTGAAGTCGCCGGCACGGTCGTAGGCGTGCCGCGTCGGGGCGTCGATCCGGGAATCCCACGGGGTGCTTGTGCCGTCGCCCCAGTTGATGACGATGTCGTCGACGCGCTCCTCGTTCGCGAGGTCGCTCGACCAGTGCACGGAGAGTCCCACGGTGCCCTGGTCGAAACGCAGGGCGCGCGGGCTGATCGTGGTGGAGAGCCGCGGTGCGACCTCGCGCACGACCCGCGTGAGGGTCTTCGACACGGTCGCGTTGCCGTCGCCGAACTGCGCCGTGCGGGTGTCGGTGACGGGCCCGTTGCCGTAGTCGCAGACGAAGCGACCGGTGGTGACGGTGCCGGTGCGCACCGTGCTGTTGCGCGGCTCGGTGCAGCCCGGCGGCATCGAGGTCACGGTGACCGTCTGGCGCCCCGGGTCGACGGCCGTCCAGTGGAAGGTGGTGGAGGTGAACTCGTCGATCTCGCCGACAGCATCCTCGGTGATCGTCACGGTGGGGGCGACGTCGCGGATGGTGAACGGCGAACGCACGACGACGCGGTTGCCCGGGTGGGTGTCGTACACGGGCAGGGTGAGGCCGTAGTCGCCGGCACGGGGGCCGAAGCTGCACACGAACTCCGACAGGCCCTCGGGCAGCCGCGTCGTCGGACCCGACACGTAGCTGCCGCCCGCGCAACCCCAGCCGCTGTAGGCCTGGTCGATCCACATCGCGTACCCGTTGGGGTCGTGTGCGTCGATCGTGTAGGTGACGATCACCGCATCGCCGCGCTCGAACACCGAGCCGAGATCTGCGGTCACGGTCACCTGGGGCGCGAGCGGATTCACGGTGAAGGTGCGGGAGGCGAATCCGACGGTGCCTGCGTTGATCCACGCAGATCCCCGGTCGTCGCCGACCGCGGTGGTGCATTGGAACGATCCGGTGGTGACGAAACCGGTGGTGGTCGAGACGAGGCTGCCGGGGACCAGCCCGATGCCGGGGCTCCCGGCGTCGGCGTTGCAGCTGGCCGCGGGGGTGAACGGATAGGGACCGCTGTAGTCGATCGTGAAGGTGAACGTCGCGGAGTCGCCCGGCTCGATCGACCGGGGACCCGAGATCGTGACCACCGGCTCCACGTCGAACACGCTGACGTCGTAGTACCCGGTGCCCGTCGCGCCCCATTCGTCGGATGCGGTCACGGTGATGGCGTTCTTCGCGGGAGCGGTCGGGAAGGCGCAGTCGACGGAACCGGATCCGGTGGCGGCGTCGTAGGTCCAGCCCGTGCGGGTGCCCTGGTCGCCGCAGCTGGGCGCCGACGTCAGAGAGAAGGCGTCGCCGTCGGCATCCGAGACGGAGAAGGCGTAGTGGCCGGTGTCGCCTTGATGCTTCGCCGCCTCGCTGTCGGCGACGTCGAAGAGCACGACCGGGGCGTGATTGGGGGTGTGGCCGACCCGCACGGTGACGGGGGCGACGTCGGTCCACTCGCCATCGGCTTCGACGACGCCCGCGATGCGCACCTGGGCCCGAACGACCGCCTCGCCGGCATCCGTGAAGGTGATGTTCGGGGATGCCGCGGCCGGGTCGTCGATGGTCGCACCGACCCCGGTCACCCACCAGCGGTACTCGAGCGAGACACCCGCCGTGGCACTGGTCGTGTAGCGACTGGAGGTCTGCGCGGGGATGTGGTCGGAACCCGAGACGGCACCCGCGTCGGTGAGCGTCTGGCGCTCGACGGCGCCCACATCGCATCCGCCGGCGGGGCGGGGCAGCCCACGCTGGTCGGTGGCGACACAGAACTCGGAGACGTCGAGCAGGTCGCCGGCCGGCATGCGGCTGAGGGTGGCCCCGCCGTTGTCCTGCAGCGCGCCCAGCTGGAAGGCGCCCTGAGAGGTCGCACCGCAGTCGCTCGCCGTCTCGTCGGTGTACAGGGCGCCGTCGACCGTGATGCGGGAGACCGCACCGTTTCCGAGCACCGAGCAGTCGGAGCCTGTGCCGTTGCCCACCAGCGCGGTGTTCGCGAACGACAGCGACGCTCCCCAGTCGACGGATGCCACATCCGCGCCGCCGCCGGTGGTGGCGTCGTGGTTGCCGGTGAACGTCGACGAACGCACCGCGACCGAGGCGAAGTCGGCGGCGATCGCGCCGCCTCGCCCGGAGGTGTTGGCGTCGAAGGTGGTGTTCTCGATGCTGGAGGAGCCGCGCGACGCGTAGATGCCGCCGCCCGCGCCGCCGGTGCCTTCGCCGCCGACGTTGTCGCGGAAGAGGCTGCGCGACACCGTGAGGCTGCTGTTCGTGTCGATCGCGCCGCCGGAGCCCCAGTCGCCGTAGGAGCCGGACCCGAAGAGGGCCGATCCGGGGCTTCCGAAGCGGCCTGCACGATTGCCGGTGAAGGTCGCGTCGACGACGCTGAGGCGCCCCAGGTTCGAGATCGCGCCGCCGTTGCCGCCGTTGCCGCCGTTGCCCCCGTACGCCAGGTCGTCGTTGCCGCCGTTGCCGCCCTGGCCCGCCGTGTTGTGGGCGAAGGTGCCCCCGGTGACGGTGAGGGTGCCGCGGTTGAGCACCGCGCCACCCGAGCCGCCGGGGGCCGCATTCGTGGTGCGGCGGTTCTCGCCGTTCTCGCCGTTGCCGGCCACGTTGTCGACGAAGTCGACGTTGTTCAGGGTGAGCGTGCCCCAGTTGACGATCGCGCCGCCGCCCTCACCGGGCGCGACGGCGGCCGCACAACCGCCGCGCTCGAACATGTTGCAGTACTCGAGGCTCATTCCGCCCTTGTCGAGCCCGTGGGGTGCTGCGCCGTTCTCGAAGGTGAGGTCGTTGAACTCGGCGATCGCGAAGTCGTCGAGTGAGATGAAGCGGAACCGGGGCGACCCTTCGGCGCGCTTGATGGTCGCTCCCCCGCCGTTGACGATGAGGCGCGAGTACCCGATGCCCGTGTGCAGCGTGGGGAGGCCGTGGCCGGTGCCCTGCGACGGGTCGATCTGCCCGCGGTCGGCGTAGGCGCCCAACCAGGGGGCGGTCAGCGTGTAGGTGCAACCGGGAGCCAGGTTGATGACGGTCCACGAGTTCACCCACGCCGAGTTGCCCGACTCGAACGCGCGGATCAGCGCCGTGTTGTCGCCGCACGGCACGTTGAGGCCCGCGCCGCCGTACTCCGCCTGAGCGGATGCGGCGGGCACCGCCACGAGGGCGGCGACCGCGAGGGCAAGGGTCGCGGCAGCCGCCATCGCACGGCGGACCGGTCTCGGGTATACGGCCACGGCATCACGGTAGGGAGTCGGTCACGCGTTGGATGTAGGTGGAGACCACTCACACCCGCGATACTGAGCGCGTGGGGAGCTGGGGGCGGTCCGTCGATGCGGCGATGCGCGACGACGTCGCCGGCGGTGCCGCGCGCCGGGCCGGGCACCCGCAATTGCTCACCGGCCCGCTCGGGGTGGGCAAGTCGGTGCTGCTGGAGTCGATCGGCGAGCGCCTCGCCGACATCGGGTTCGAGGTGCTGTCGGTGGTGGGCATCGCCGAACTGCGCGGGATGCCGCTCGCCGCCCTCGCTCCGGTGCTCGGCGGCATCGACGGTGCCGACACGGGCGAGCGCCTGCAGCACCTGCACACCCGACTCGCGCGCCCCGGCATCCGCGTGACCCTGCTGGTCGACGATGCGGAGCATCTCGACGACGCCTCGGCGGGCATCATCCTGCAACTGGTGCGAGCCTCATCGGTGCGCGCGGTGCTCACGGCGGAGTCCGTGAGCATGCTGCATCCGGTGCTCGCAGGCCTCGCGGGCGAGGGGCGCATGCAGGAGTTCGCGGTGACCGGGCTCGACGCCGCCACCGCAGCCGACCTCGCCGAGCGCCGAGTGGGCGGCATCGTGGCGCCCGCGAGCCTGCAGCGGCTGCTCTCCCTCGGTGGCCGCAACCCGCTGCACCTGCGGGCGCTGCTCGATGAGGCCGAGCACCGTGGCGGCGTCAGCCCCGGTACCGCCGGCGTCACGCTCGAACTGGGCCCGCTGCCGGCGTCGCTGCTGCCGGTGGTCGCATCCCGCTTCACGGCGCTCGCGCCCGCCTCGCGCCACGCGGCGGAACTGCTCGCGGTCGCCGAGGAGCTGCCATCGGATGCGGTCGCGCCGGAGGCGACCGTGGAACTCGAGGCGGCCGCGCTCGCGACCCGCTCGGCGGATGCGCTCCGGCTCACCCAGCCCCTCTACGCCGCAGTGCTGCGCCAGCTGCTCCCCGTGGATGCGCTCGACGACCGCCGCCGCGAGGCTGCGGCGCTGCTCGCGCACGACCCCGCGTCGCGCCTTCGCGCCACCACGTTGCTCGCGGAGTCGAGCGACCCACCCGCCTCCGCCGACATCGTCTGGGCCGCCGCACAGTCGCTGCGTGCGAGTGCGCGTGACCGCGCCATCCGCCTCTCCGAGTTGGCGCTCTCGCTCGCCGACAGCCGGGGTGAGCCCGAGCCCGTCTCCGCGCTCGTGACGCGGGCGGATGCGCTGTCGCAGAGCGCCCGACTCGATGACGCGGATGCGGCGTTCGAGCAGCTGCTGCAGCGCCACCTCGGCGATGCGGAGCTCGCCGACGTCGTGAGTCGCGCCGGCTTCCACTTCGGGGTGCGCCGCGCACAGCCGCAGGAGGCGGTGCGGATCGCACGGGAGGCCCGCGAGCGCGTCGACGATCCGGCGGCGCGTACCTGGCTCGCGATGACGATCGCGCGCTTCCGGTTCACCACCGGTGAGGCGATCACCTACGCCGAGGTGCAGGAGGAGTCGGAGAACGAGCCGGAGCTCGTGATCACCCAGGCGCTGCTCCAACTGCAGCAGACGGTGTTCACCGGCCAGCTCGACCTCGCGCGTCGCGCCATCCTGCGGGGGCAGCCGATCGCCGAGCAGCACCCCGACCTGGTGCCGCGTGCAGCGCCGGCGTTCGCGTTCGGCCAGTTCCTCATCCTGCTGGTCGATGGGCGCGCAGGCGACGCCGAGGAGTTCGTGCGCAGCATGCAGTCGGGCCCGCTGGACGACCACGGCGGGCTCTGGGACTACGCGCTCGCCCGGCTGCGCCTGCTGGCAGGCGACATCGACGGCGCGCAGGCGTCGGCCATCCGCGCCATCTCGCGGCTCGTGCAGCACGACGCGATCGGTGCCCGGGGCCCCGCGATCGCGCTCCTCGCCAACGCGCAGGCCGCCGCCGGTTCGATCGCCGACGCCCGCGCCACCCTCGGGCAGCTCGGCGAGACGATGCGCGCGAACCCCGTCACCGACGTGCAGGCGTCCGAGGCGGAGGCGCGTCTGCACGCCGACGCGGGGCGGCAGGCGGAGGCCGTCGACACGATCGCGCGCGCCGTCGTGCGCACGCACGGGGTGCGCTACGCCACCTTCGCGGCCCTCGGCGCGCTCACCGCGCTGCGTCTCGACGCGGCCGACGAGGTGCTTCCCACGCTCGAAGCCGCGGCATCCGAGGCCCCGGAGGCCGGGATCGTGCTGCTCGTGCGCGACTACGCACGCGCCCTCGCCGGCCGGCGGCCTCTCGATCTACTCGCCGTCGCCGAGCGGATGCGCGCGGGCGGGTTCGGTGCGGCCGCCGCGGATGCCGTGCGTCACGCCGCCGACGCGGCTCAGAGTGCGGGCGACGGCGCCCTCACGAGGCGTCTCGCCGGCGCCGCCCTCCGGGGAGTCGTGGCCCCCACGCCTGCGGCCGCCGTCGGCCTCAGCCCCCGCGAGTGGACGGTCGCCGCGGCCGCCGCCGAACGTCTCCGCAACGCCGAGATCGCCGAACAGCTGGGCATCTCGGTGCGCACGGTCGAGAACCTGCTCGCGCGCGCCTACCGAAAGCTCGGCATCTCGGGCCGCGACGAGCTGCGGGCCGCATTGCGCGACTGAGTGGGGGCGAGCGCGCTCAGTCCCAAGTGGAGGGGGCGGGGGTGCGGGTGCCAGGAAGGCGCACCTGCGCGGCCCAGTCGTGCAGCCAGCCGGGGATGGGATGCGACACCGGATCCATGCCGCTCACCTCGGCGAGCACGTCCATCGGAACGGTGCCGCCGCGGTCGTAGAGGAACCGCCCCTGCACGTAGGCGCGGGCGAACACCTCGCCGTCGACCACGAACCGCTGCTCGAGGTAGGCGGCCCGGTCGTCGAGTCCGAGGAACCGCGACTCGATCACATACTTCTGACCCAGCTTCAGCGACTTGCGGTAGGCGATCGCCTGCGCGCCGACCACCGGGTACATGCCGGCGTCACGCATCCGCTTCCAGAGGCCGGTGCGCACGACGAGCTCCTGGCGGGCGTGATCGAGCTGCGAGAGGTAGGCGCCGTTGTTCATGTGGCGCAGCTCGTCGAGGTCGCCGATCATCACGCGCCTCGGCGAGTGGCAGACCTCGTAGATGCCGAGCGGCGGCAGCTTCGGCGCGCGCGTCGAAAGCCAGGCGAGACGGGAGAAGCGTCGGATGAAACCCACCCCGGAACGCTAGAGCATCCGTCAGCGGATGCGCCGGATCGCTGTTGGTGGGCCACAAACGGCTGCGGCGACTAGCGCGCTCGGTGCTCCGGAATCGTCAACCGGGGCCCGTGCCGCTCGTAGCCGATGCCTGCCGCCTCGATGAGGCGCACCACCCGCTGCCGGTGGCCCCGCCACGGCTCCAGGAGTTCGAGCATCCCGTCGTCGTCGACCCGGTGCCCGATGAGCGCCGTACCCACCCGCTTGCACAGGTGCAGGTCGCCGACGCTGACCGAATCGGGGTCACCGTGCGAGCGCTGCAGGGTCTCGGCCACCGTCCACGGCCCGATGCCCACCACCGTGCCGAGCCGCCGCCCCGCCTCGGCCGCAGGCATCCGCGCGCCCCGCTCCAGCGCATCCGCCACCGCGAACACGCGCATGAGGGTGTCGGAGAGCTGCGGCCCGACCCCCGCCCGGTGCCACACCCACGACGGGATGCGCCGCCACACCGACGCCTCGGGCACCACCCGCATGCCGAGCGGCGCAGGCCCTGGGGCTGCCTCGCCGTAGCGGGTGACCAGCTGCCGCCAGGCGGCCTTCTGCTCGATG
>Ga0160457_1000531_pt1 | contig 16228 bp, 17 predicted proteins | sample HID1972M_E6MG_FD_108242 | JGI IMG/M metagenome (GOLD analysis project Ga0160457, IMG submission 108242) | Enriched pill bug-associated microbial communities from UW Madison campus, WI, USA - HID1972M_E6 MG | ecosystem: Host-associated > Arthropoda: Insects > Digestive system > Unclassified ... | reverse complement strand
TTTTAGACGGACTGAATAGTATGGGTTATAAAAGCCCAACCCCAATACAAGCTCAAGCAATTCCTCTTATTCAATCTAATCATGATTTAATTGCGTGTGCTCAAACCGGTACTGGAAAAACTGCTTCTTATTTACTTCCCGTTATGGATGGTATCTGCAAATTAGCAAAGAAACCTCCTATAAGTGCTTTGGTATTAGCTCCTACACGTGAATTGGCATTGCAGATCGATCAGCAGATTGAAGGGCTTGCTTACTTTACAGGTATTAGTTCCATTGCCATATATGGTGGAGGAAACGGAGCAGATTATGAACAGCAGCGGAAATCGTTAAGAGAAGGAGTAGATATTGTAATAGCTACGCCTGGCAGATTAATCGCTCATTTAAACTCCGGAGGAGTTCTTTTTAACGATATTAAATTCTTGGTTCTTGATGAAGCAGACAGGATGTTGGATATGGGATTTCAAGAAGATCTGTTACATATTATCAGGAAGCTTCCTGCTCAACGTCAAACATTGTTGTTTTCTGCAACGATGCCTTCAAAAATCAGGCAATTTGCTCAAAAGCTCCTAAAGGATCCACAGCAAGTAAATATTGCTACCTCCAGTCCGGCTGAAGGGATTCTTCAACAATGCTATCGGGTATATGATGAAAATAAAAATGCTCTTCTGGTAGATATTTTGAAAAATGGCGAATATAAGAGTGTAATAGCTTTTGCTTCAACGAAAGAGAAAGTGAAACGCTTAGATCTTGATCTGAAGAAGACCGGATTAAAAGTAAAAGCTTTTCATTCTGATCTGAAACAAGATGAAAGACAGCAGATATTGCTTGATTTTAAGAATAGGAAACTTAATGTTCTGGTAGGTACTGATGTGCTTTCACGAGGAATTGATGTTGATGGTATTGACCTGGTAGTTAATTTTGATGTGCCCGGCGACCCGGAAGACTATATTCATCGAATTGGTCGTACAGCCAGAGCAGAAAGTACGGGTACTGCAATAACGTTCGTTAATAATAAAGATTACGGTAAATTTAAGTCTATCGAGGAATTAATGGATCGGAAAGTTGATCGTATTCCATTGCCGAGTATTTATGGTGAAGAACCTAAAGAACCTGTGAAATCGGGTGGCCGTTCGACAAATAAAAAGCCCAATAACGGTAAACGCAAGATATTCAATAAGAAACGTGTGGTTGAAACAAATAATGCCTCAAAGAGTTAATTAAGCTTTATTTAATAAGATTGAAAATATAGATATTGTTGCTTTAATTTGCTCGAATGTTAAAGATTTTATTAATTTTGCATTCGTTTTAACAACGAGCCTCCATAGCTCAGCTGGATAGAGCAACGGTTTTCTAAACCGTCGGTCACAAGTTCGAATCTTGTTGGGGGTACATACCGGAGTTCAAGTCTTTCAAAAGATTTAGCTTCGGTTTTTTTGTGTTGTAACCTTGTTGTTGATGTAGATAAGATGACTGATCCGTTTGACAACCAGTAATATACTTTACTCTAATTTCGTCTATGAATGAGTATAGCTCAGGAATTTCGGTTACTTAACATTATTAGCCATTAGCTGGCAAACTCCAAAGTAAACAGTGTTCCATTGCCAGGGAGACTGCTGAAACTGATTTGGCCGTTCTGCATTTCTGTATACTCTTTGCACAGGATCAGACCCAGGCCGACACCCTTTTCATTATTGGTGCCATAAGTAGAGGTTGCATGAAACGTAAAAAGATTATCCTGCCTTTCCTTAGGAATGCCAATACCATTATCGGCGACATGCAATTTAACTCTATCTAAATCATAACCACTATAGATCTGAATTTTACCACCCGCAGGTGTAAATTTGATTGCATTGTTCACAAGATTCTGGATCACCAGTTTAAGCATATCCAGATCGGCATATAAGTTAATAGATGGATCAACCTGGACATGGATTGCGACAGACTTTATATCCGCGGCCGCTTGTTGAACCAAAAGACAGTTCGCCACCACTTCAGACAAGTTTAGTCTCATCAGATTTACCCTCGTGCCGCCATCCATTTGCGATTTTGTCCAGCTCAGCAAATTGTGCAACATTACCTGCATATTTTTTGTCTCATCAAGCAGAGTCCTTTCGAGGAAGCGGCGTTCCTCTGCTGATAGCTCATACTCATGGAGCGTCTCGAGGTAACTCGCGATAGAATTAAATGGCGAACGAAGATCATGTGAGAGGATGGATAACAACCGTGTTTTGGAGTCGTTAGCGGCTTTTAATGCTCGGGAAGCTTTGAGCGCATTGTTCTTTTCGCGCTCATAACTATTGATCAGGTAAGAAAGCACCACACCAATGCATAATACTATGCAAATATAGGTTGTAATGGTATCGAGAAATAAATCGCTGCGCTTGGCGTATGTGATCTTAACAAAACCACTGTTGTAATATTCGACCAGTAACAGTGTAACAACAATGCCCACATTGATCAGCATCCAATATAAAAATTGCCGGGTAGGCATTACCGACAGTGTAAGAACCAGTGCAAGCAAGTACAAAATTAATGTAGGACCCTGTATGCCGGAATTGATGAAATAATTGAAAGCTATGAGTATGCTCGTGCCGGCGCCAAATAGAATAAGGCTCGATTGCAACCTACCATAGTATCGTGAGTTGATATACATCGCTACAATCACAATCCAGGCGGCCAACAATGCTACGTTGACCAAAGGCACTTTGATCAAAATATTTACCAGCAATGCCAGTGGAAGACCAATCAGGGCGATTACACTGACTTCATGAAAAATCCTTGCCTGGAGCGGTGTATCGGCAACACTGCCTATCAATTTGGCATGTAGTCGCTTAATAGTTTCAATCATCAAAACGAATTGTCTATTTCAAGTTGTAAACTTAAAAAAATCTGGTTAGTTTTTCTTACTCTTTTTCACTGATTGAGTTTAATTTTATCAATTGAATACAAAAGCTGAGCAAAATTATGCGTGGGTTTTAGCTATGAACTGTTTATAGCTGGTTTATTGAAGGCTTATTATCGCAAAACTATAAATACGAACAAGAAAAATCCCTGTCATACAAAGTTGGACAGCCGCACGCACGGTACCAGCTCTGACATATTAATAATGATAATAGGTATTGCAATTCCTTTTTCTCCATTTGCTGCAGCATTAAGATGGAACCTTTACTATTGATTTATTTTTCATGGCTGCTCTATATTTATTTTATACTGTCCTCACACAGCTTGTAGTATCAGCTTCACAATTAAACTCATTATATTCAGAGTGCTAGATTTTTGTTTTACTGTAATAGATCCATTTAAAAAACTTTATTATATTTATGCCAACGTTAGCATTATTAATTATAATTCAACAACCTTATTATGAAAAAATTACTTTTTATCGTATTGTTATTGCCATGGTTGGCAACAACAGCACAAATTAACAAAATGCATCCTATTTTTAACGGGAAGAACTTAGATGGATGGACTAAATTTTTAAGAACACAAGGGCTCAATAATGATCCTCAAAATGTTTTTACTATAAAAGACGGAGCTATTCATGTTACTGGACAGGAGTTTGGGTATATAGCTACTACGAAGAGCTATGAAGATTTTCATTTGTCTGTTGAATTTAAATGGGGTGAAAAGAAATTTCCACCACGAGAGAATGAGAAAAGAGATGCAGGTATTCTTTTTTATGCAGATTTATCTGATAAGGTTTGGCCAAAATCTATTGAATGTCAGATTCAAGAAGGTGATGTAGGTGATTTATGGCTTATTGGTAATGCAACAGCTATTGTTGCAGGAAAGCGCACTACTCCAAAAGATTTTATGCAGGTAGTTAAAAACAAAGATGGAGAGCTTCCCAATGGTGAATGGAATCGTGTAGAAGTTTTATCTAAAGATGGTAAATTTACTTTCAAAGTGAATGGGCTTGTAGTCAATGAGGGTGAAAGTCCTAGTATTACAAGTGGGAGAATTATGTTACAATCCGAGGGAGCTGAGGTTTATTATCGTAATATTGAGATTGAGGAATTGTAACAACAATATCAATCATAAATTACTATTGACATAAAACTTAGTCAATAGTAATTTATGATTATGTTTAAGTTTGAACCTACCCATAATAACATATATACGCTACATCAGTATCACATATAACCTCAAACGTAGTATTTGCGTCTACATTAAACTCTTCATGTTTTAAGTATTTATTCCAACTGGCATTCGGTAATTTAACATTCAAAATGCCAGAGACTACAACCATTCGTTCGGGTGAAGAAGTAGAAAACTCGTAGCTTCCTTTTTTCATTACGCCAAGCGTGGCTTCACCTAGATCTGTTTCTATCTCCAGACTTTGAACCTTGCCATCAAAATATACATTGTGAGATATTGCTCCACTGGTTGGAGAAGAGTTTGTTGAATCGCTCATAATTACTGTTATTAATATTAAGCAAATATATCATCCGTATCGTTATGATGTAGATAAATATAGAAAAACTCTCCAGCAATTACTTATCTTTTTTCCAAACCAATATTAACCATCCAGTCAATACCGAACTTATCGGTGAATGCACCATAAAGATCTCCCCATACCTGTTTCTCAAGATGCATGAAAATATTTCCTCCTACACTCAAATCAGAGAATATTTTGCGGAGTCTTTCTTCATCATATCCACTAAGTGCAAGACTTATCTTTCCTTTACCAAGAGGTTCGTCCACCGGGTTGTCGCATGCCATTAAATCAACTTCACCTCCCATAAGACTGGCATGCATAATTGAATCTTTTTTAGCTGCCGGACAACTATCATCAACTTGTCCGAACGTCATTATTTGAAGCTCTCCACTAAAAATACTTTGATAAAACTCCATTGCTTCCCGACAATTTCCTTCGAAAATCAAATAGGCATTTAATGTGATTTTTTCCATGATTATATTTTTAAATTGTTAGATTATTTAATTTGAATATGACTATTCCTCAGCAAGCTCTTTAAAACATGTCCATGCGCCAACTTTCTTTATAGTGAGAACCTTCACTGAATACAGTTGTCCATTTGCGGTATGTTTTATCATCCAGCATGGTATGCCATACTTTTTCCTTGGGGGTATGAATGTGTATTAAGAAATGCAGCATTTGCATAGAATTACTTTCTTCTTTCATAGCTTAATTTTTTAATAGTATATAACTATCAACTCGATTAGAATCATTATGCATCAATCATGGTTTGAATATCTAACTTTCTCATTTTCATAACTTCTTGCATAACGCGTTCAAATTTTACAGGGTCAGACATTAATTCATCTAAAATAGCTGGAACGATCTGCCATGAAACACCAAACTTATCTTCTAGCCAACCACATTGACTTTCCTTTCCATTTTCTAATAATTTATTCCAATAATAATCTATCTCCTCCTGTGTTTTACAGCCTACCACGATAGAGATTCCTTCATTGAATGAAAACTCATGTTCAGCAGAACTGTCCATTGCCATAAATACCTGATCATTAAGCTTGAACTGGGCATGTTTTACATAACCTTCAACATCAGCATCTTCGGCAGTATATTTCGAAATGCCACTGATACTTGAGTTTTCAAAAATTGACGTATAAAAATGAACAGCCTCTTCTGCTTTACCAGATTGCTCTTTTACAAACATCAATGAAGGTGTGAATTTTTGTCCTACATCTTTCATTTGTCCCAAATATAGTTGCCAGCTAACGTCAAAACGGTCTTGAACCCATCCATATCGATCGCTCCATGGATATTTATCGATAGGCATCAATACCGATCCTCCATCTTTAAGTTTATCCCAGGTTTCATTGGTTTCTTCCTCCGTCTCACATAATACAAAAAAGGAGATAGATGGATTCTTTTTAAACGCAGGTCCGCCATTTAACCCCATAAATTTTTGACCGTATAAATTAAAGTTAACGACTAGAGAGCTTTTTAATATTATTTCTGAATTTTTAAAAACAGAACAATAAAAGTTTGCTGCTGCCTCGGCTTCATCATTAAACCATAGACAAGGATAAATTGAATCATTCATAATAAAATATTAACTGGTTGATATCTATAAATTTAACGTATAGATATAACCGATAGGTATATTTAATGCGACAAATTATAGGGGTGATTACGACAAAAGAATAACAACTTATTTATAAAGGTAAGGTAAACCTAATATAATGTGTTATCGTAAATAGCAAGAACAACATTGATAGTTTTAGCTGTATCTACTGTTTCTTTTCGGGGATTAAAGAGGGCAGGGTTATAAGAAAGTTCAATATGAGCAAGATTTCTTCCATCCTTTGCAGAGAAAAGGATGTTCTCACGATAGTGCATCGAATCCACTACAGGCCTTTCTGTTTCTATATGGAATGATACTGATTTTAGAAGATTATATAAAGTATTGAATGCTTTAAGATCAGATTGTTTATCCACTATAATTCTCCTTTCAAAAAGCTGATCATTTTTGAATAGGAGTTCAAGAGTTACTGATCCCGAACCATCTTCGCCTTTTATAGAGTTAATATTAAGAAGAGGATGACTGATAAATACTGCCTTCACATTCTCGTCTACGACAGTTATATTATTAACTTTATTAGATTCATTTAATAAAGAAAGTGAGGTGGTTAAGTTAGATTTTATTGGGAGCCCTAAGAACAATTCTTTCGCTAGTTCTATCATGTATTCATCTTCCACATCCTGTCCGAAAGAGAAAGATAGGTTAATCGAAAGCGTAAAAACTAAAAGACAGATAACTCTAAACAAAGCCTTCTCACTCGTTTAATTAAACTATTTCTTCTTATCAAGATCAGATGATTTGCTTTTTTTGCCTGCCTGATAGTCAGAAACTACCTTTGAGCCAGCCGTGCTTGCATCTTTGGGAGCTTTTTTCTGATTCTTGTTCGAGGTTTTATTATCATTTCTTCCCATGGTTGTTGTAATTTAGAATGCGTTATTGCATTTATAAATATACGAAAACTGAGTTCAATTTTGTAGTTCTATAGAAATTAATAAAAATTTACAGTTTGGAAATATTGTTCTCATATATTTCCAGTAGCTTCGTAATTAACATAAATTAATAAACGGAATACTATTTAAATAAGACTATGGCGCAAATCGATAAAGTGGCGATAATTACTGGGGGAAGTTCAGGTATCGGTTATGGAATTGCAGAATCCTTGTTAAAGGAAGGATATAACGTTGCAATTACCTCTAGGTCAGAAGAAAGAGCGCTGCAAGCTGTTAAAAAATTAAAAGGAATTGGAATAGGTGCTGTAATTGGTTTAGAAGTAGATGTTCGTTCCTTTAAAGGCCAATCAGCCGCTGTAAAAGAAGTATTAGAGAAATGGGGCAGAATAGATGTTTTTGTAGCTAATGCTGGCGTGGGACATTTTGCTTCAATTACCGATCTGTCTTTGGAAGAGTGGCATGAGACTATTGATACCAATTTAACCGGCCCATTCTATAGTATTAAAGCCGCTTTGGATGCATTAGCAGCTACCAAAGGCTATTTTATTACAATTTCGAGTTTGGCAGGAACTAATTTCTTTGAAGGCGCTTCTGCTTATAATGCAAGTAAATTCGGTCTTACTGGTTTTACTCAAGCCGTAATGCTTGACATACGGAAGCTGGGAATTCGTGTAACCACCATTATGCCAGGATCTGTGGCTACAGCCTTTAACGGTCATGAAATTAATGATCAGGATGCATGGAAAATTCAAAAAGAAGATATTGGTGAATTGGTAGCTGACATTCTAAAGATGAACTCCCGCGCTCTTCCAAGTAAAATAGAAATAAGACCTTCATTACCTCCACAAAAATAATTCTATTCCATATTAGCTTTTTCCAAGCTAAGCTTTGAAACGAACAGCTTATACAGACTTTCTAAATAAGCTGTTCGTTCTTTTTGAAACGTATAAACTCCGTTATAATAATCACTGATTAGTATTGTTCCCTTTTCATATTGCTCAGTAGCCAGCTTTAAATTCTCTTCTGCCATTGCAACATTTTCTTTTTTTCTCTTGAAGTCCTGTTTATAATAATTAACATCATCGTTCGCTGCGTTTCGGTCAAGCTCATGTTGGTTTCTTTGAGATCGGATGGATTCTGCAATAATTTGCTGCTGTATTTTTAATTGTGAAATCTTCTTCACCCGCTCCATTCCTTCTGTTATGGGTACCTTCACTCCAATATTGATAAAGCTATTGCCGAACCAATTGCCTCCTTTAAATAGCGAGAAGGCATTATCATAATAACGTGAGCCATAGTAACCGTTTAAGCTTAGCGATGGTAAGAATCCGGCTCTAGCAGTGTTCAGTTGAATATCTGTAAGCATACTTTGTTGTTGCAGTTTCTGAAGGCTTAAACTCAAAGGTTCCTGAATGTCTTGCGTTTCAGTAAGGGTCAGCAAGTCTCCTAATTCCTCTTTAAAGGAAATAGTAATTGAATCATTAGGGGAGTAGCCCATCAGAACAAGCAGCTTTTCTTTGGAATTTTTGAAGATCTTTAATGCTTCCTGAAAGTTTGATCGGCTATTATTCTGATCCAGTTTAACTTGATTTAATACAGGCAATGTAGTCCGTCCGGCATCAAATTGCTTTTGAGTCATTTCGGTTATTTTAAATTTACTAAGGCTGTCTACTTCTGCTAATCGTACTTGTTCAAGCGCGATTAAACAGGCATAGTAGGCATTTCCAACATCAAACAGCAATTGGTTTTTAGCCAACAGATGATCAGTTTCTTTAATTTTACTTTCTATAGCTGCTTCTTTTATTTCTCCTTGAAGAGCCGGATTAAACAAGTCATACGAAGCATTTACACCAACATTGGAAGTCCATTCGGTTGTAAAGCGTAAAAGCAATAATTCATCTTCTCTTGCATTGGGATCAAAAGCTTTTGCAGGAACAGGTGTGCTTGGAATGATCAGGTTTCTTTGTAAATTGAAATCTCCGTAGATTTGAGGAATCCCCTTCAATTCCGATTGCTTTTGTGCCTCCTTTGCAATATCAATTTCTAATCTGCTAATACTGAAATCCGGGTTATGTTCAACAGCTATTCTTCTTGCCTCCTCTAGTTCCAGCTTAACAACAGGGTCCTGTGCAAAATTTGGAACTGCCAAAGCGAGCAATAAAAACAATAAGAGACTTGTACTCTTCATTTTATATATTTTAATTAAAATACAGATGCAGGTTCTAATTTACGAATCTTAAATACTGCAAAAAGAGAACCTCCAACTGAAATAAAAAGTGTTATTCCCAGTAAAGCCAAAATAAGCTCTGCCGATAAATTAATTATTAGTCCGGCACTCTCTACTCCATTCTTAAACAACAGTAATAAAATAAGCGCAATCGCAAATCCTGATATGGCGTATAAGAAAGCTTGTGTCAAAATCAATCTACTTACATAGCCGTTTGTTGCCCCCATAGCCTTTAGTGTTCCGTAATCCTGCATCCTATCCAATGCCGATGAGTATAGAGTCAGACCAATAATGAAGAATCCACTAATAGTCGCAAAAACGATTAATGAGCCAAAGCTAATTCCCATATTTGAAGTTGATAAAATCTCTTTTACGCTTGAACTCTTTAAATCTTCTTTATCCCATGCTTTTATACCGTTAAAGCTTGAATTAATTTGATTGATGACTGAACCCATATCTGCATCATCCGTTAATTTAACACCAATTGCACTTACTTTCGAGCGTGGAAAATTGGCATAGAAGCGCACATTATCCATTGATGAGTATACGTACTCTCCTCCAAAGCCTTGTATGTTTTTGGTTGTTACCTTTACTATAGCTGTTTTTCCATTAATTTCCAATGTTTGATTAAGCCCTAAAGAAACTTTTAAACTTTTTGAGGAGAAGAATTCTGCACTGATGGCATCCGATTGATTTAAGTTTTGCAGGTTCCCGCCCGTAATTTTAGCAATCAAAGGTCCTGCAGGAAAAAGTGGCCCCTCGCTGCCTACCAGGGTAACGGATGCTGTTTTGCCATTATCAAATGTAGCTGTCGCAGGTGCAGTAATCATTCCTTCCGTATAAGCAATGCCAGGTATACTGGCAATTTCCTGAACAAAGCGTTGATCAATAGGAGTCAAAACATTTACATTGTTGGTTGTATTATCAATAACCCATATTTCAGTACTCTGTGCATTAGAATTCTCGATAATTCCGCTCATTAATCGCATTAAAAATCCCAACGTTCCCAATTGTTGTCCAATCAAAAAAACACTAATAACAATACCCACCAAAACGCCAATGCTTTTCGGAATATCAAACTTCATGAACTTATAGGCAGTCTGGATCATAATAAATGTTTATAGTTCAATGATACATGTCACCTTTTTATTGATTAAGAGCGAAGTCTCTTTATTTAGAGATGCCTTAAATCGTCTGACACGCCGGTCATTTCTTTCCCCTGGTTCATCATAAAAAAGCGATTTATCTTGAAGAATGGGAGAGAGCGAAATAACTTTTCCACTTGCAATTCTTTCGTTGCTTCCTATTAAATGAATAGTCACGGTTTGCCCGGCCTTTATTTTATCTGCAAATAGTTCATCGACCTCACCATGAATTACGAGTGGCTCATCGGCAGCAAACTTTCCTATAGAAGCATAGGCTTCCACAGCCTTTCCAATCTCAGCATTCAGAGATAATAGTATTCCATCATTAGGTGCTTTAATAAATTTATCTGTTCTTGATGATTCAAGTTGCTGAACCTGATTTTCTAATTCCTCTATCATTAGATGATTGGTTGCAGTACTTTTTTGTGCTGCTTCTAAGGTAGCCATTAACACATCCTGCTCTTTGCGAAGAGTTTCTACCTGTTGCCTGGTTTCAGCGCCTGATCGGGCTAATTCCTCACTCACCTTTAACGTAGCAGATTTTTCACGTAAGGCAGCCTCGTATTGCCGTTCATTTGCCCGATCCTGTTCTACACGTTGCTTTTGTGTAGCAATCTGGATATTCAAATTCTGCAATTGGATAATCTCTTTCTTGGTATCAAAGGATAAGATCACATCTCCTTTCTTTAATGAATCCCCTTCTTTTTTATTAATTGACTCAATAATCCCCCCTTCGTTACTTGCTAAGTCTACAAGACCGTTCAAAGGCTCAATCTTCGCAATGCCTACAACTTCCTTAACTTCAACTCGTTGCTGCAAGCTATCTCCAGTTATAGTTCCTTTATCAGATGTTTTGTTTCTGCAGGATGCTAATCCAATGGATATAGCTACCAACAACAGTGTGCTATTTATAATCTTCTTCATTTTTTAATTTATCAGAAAGGTTGCCTTCTTCAACATACATGATCCGATCTGCATATTTCCGCAATCTTAAATCATGTGTTACCACTACAACTGCCTTGCCTTCATTGGCTAATAGTCTCAATTCTTCCATTACAAAAGCAGCACTTTTTGAATCCAGCGATGCCGTAGGTTCATCGCATAATAAGATAGGAGGGTTGGTTACCAGGGCTCTTGCAATTGCTACGCGCTGTTTTTGCCCGCCACTTAATTTTTTTGGTAAAGTATGCATTTTGTCGGCTATATTCACCTTTTCTAACGTGTTTTTAGCTGTTTTGATAGCGTTGGCACTGTCAACTTTTAACAATCTCAAAGGTTGTAAAACATTTTCTAATGCACTCAATGGTTGAAGTAAATTAAACTGCTGGAAAACAAATCCTACCTGCTGAAGGCGGATGGCTGCCAGTTTGTTTTCTGAATATTGACTGATGTTTTCACCGTTGATGAATACTTCACCTGAAGTCGGATAAATTACTGAACCTAAGATTGATAATAAAGTTGTCTTTCCGGATCCAGAAGGTCCCATAATTAAGGTGAGTTCATGTGTGTATATATCTATTGAAGTTATATCCAATGCGGTGATTGAGATATCTCCGGTTTTATATATTTTGCTCACTTCTTTTAAAGACGCAACAACCTTTTTGATATTCATTCTTTATTCTGATAGTAACCTGATATGACAGCTTAAGTTAGAACAAAAAATCCTATCCAACGTTATCCCAGGTAATAAATGACATATTGTATTTCTTGTTGAACATTAATTAAGTAATTTTGACAAATTTATCAACAACTTTGCGAAACATATACATTAAAGGATGATTCAGAATGAATTTGTTTTCAATTTAAAAGAGCGGCTAAAACAGTTCCTTCTTGAGGGAAAGACTGTATCGAAATGGACTATCTTGGTTCTTGATTTACTTATTGTTTCCTGGTCTTTTTCTTTTTCTTTCTTATTGGTCAAAGGTTTTGAATTTTCCTTAATAAATCCAGTTCGTTTCGCTATTTATACCTGTTCTTTTTCCATTATTGCAATTATAACTCTGTATCTTGGACGTATGCATACAGGTTTATTACGCTATTCTAATAGCGTAGATCTATTTCGCATATTTTCTGTTTCCATTATTTTTAATGTTATCTTTTTAAGCGTTATGCTGCTGTTCGCGCAAACAATTATTGGTGACGAGCATCAAAATCTTTTTTTCATTGTATTTATCAATTTCTTTATTTGCACCTCCTTATTGGTTATGCTACGTGTAATCGGGCGCAACATCTTTCAATTTTTAACGCGTCGCTTTGCAGGTAAAGAGTTTGTGAATGTTTTAATCTATGGCTCTGATAAAAATGCCATATTGGTAAAGCAGGCATTGGAAAGTAACCAAGAAGTAAACTATGTGGTCGTAGGCTTTATTGATATCAATCGTAACAGGCTTTATAGCTATATGGAGCAAAAAAAGGTTTATCATTTTAAAGAACTGCCAGAGTTAAAGAAATATAAAAAGATACAGGAGCTTATCATCGTACACGAAAATTTGGATGAGCGCTCTAAAAAAGTTGTTATTGAACGCAGTATTCGCTTAGGGATCAAAGTTATTACAGTGCCTCCATCCAGTAAATGGCTTTCAGGAACTCTTAAGCGGAAGCAGATGCATGAGCTCCGTATCGAAGATCTATTGCAGCGTAAACCTATCAAAATCGATCAAACCCGTGTAAAAGATGATTTATGTGGTAAACGTGTTCTGATAACCGGTGCTGCCGGTTCTATTGGCTCTGAAATTGTGCGACAGGTTCTGCAATATGATCCTGCATTATTAATCCTTTGCGATCATTCTGAATCACCTTTACATACTATTCAGTTAGAGATAGAAGAGATGTTTTCTGGTGTTTCTGTTGAAATGATCGTAGCTGATGTACGTGATTTTAATCGGATGGAATCAATCTTTATGAAATATGAAATCCAGGTAATTTATCATGCTGCCGCTTATAAACACGTACCTTTAATGGAGCATAACCCTTTTGAAGCGGTTGGTGTAAACGTAGGAGGAACAAAAAATATTGCAGACCTGGCTGTTAAATATCAAGCTGAAAAGTTTGTAATGATCTCCACAGATAAGGCGGTTAATCCTACCAATGTAATGGGAGCCTCTAAGCGTATTGCTGAAATTTACATTCAGTCACTGAATTCACCCAATCTAAAAACTCGGTTCATAACTACCCGTTTTGGAAATGTATTGGGTTCTAATGGGTCTGTTATACCGCGTTTTCGTTCACAGATAGAAAAAGGTGGCCCGCTTACAGTCACTCATCCAGAAATTACACGTTATTTTATGACGATCTCTGAAGCCGTACAATTGGTTTTAGAAGCTGGTACAATGGGGCATGGAGGTGAGATCTTTGTTTTTGATATGGGAAAGCCGGTTAAGATTGTTGATATGGCAAAGAAGATGATCCAGCTGGCAGGCTATGTTGAAGGCATAGATATTAAAATTGTGTATACTGGCTTAAGACCAGGCGAAAAGCTATATGAGGAGCTTCTGGCTTCTTCAGAACTTACGCTACCTACCCATCACGAGAAAATAAATATTGCCAAAGTACGAAACCACTCTTACCAGGAAGCGAATGCCGCTATTTTAGAACTATTGAAGATCAATGAAAATCAAGATAATGAATCTGTAGTTCGCAAAATGAAAGATATCATTCCTGAATTTCTAAGTAATAACTCAATTTATGAGGATTTAGATAGTACTTACTTCGATTCGATTTAAGGTATTATTGCTATTCTGGCATAATTATTTCTTATATCAATCCGGAATGAATGATATGATATGTTCTGAAATACTTTAAATAAAGATATAATGAAAAATAATGCGATAACTCTTATTATGTTGCTTGCTATGTCAGTTGGCCTTCTAACGGCATGTGGTAATGCATCAGGTGAAAAACAAGATGTTCTAGCCCAAGAGATGGCAGAGAAGCGAGTAAATGATAGTTTGAAACTTGATAGTTTTAAAAGAGCAGAAGCTGCAGAAGCTGCACTTGCAGAGCAGGAAGCGGCTAAAAGTTATTCTAAAAAAGAATCGAATGTCATACCTACAACTAATACAAGCAATGTGATTCATGCTTCACCGGAAGCTGTTGAAGAACAAAAGAAGAAAGGCTGGAGCGATGCTGCCAAAGGTACTGCAATCGGTGCAGGCGTAGGAGCTATAGGCGGAGCTTTAATTGATAAAGATAAACCAGGCAGAGGTGCTGCTATTGGAGCAGCTGTTGGCGGAGGTAGCGGTTATGCTATTGGCAGAAAAAGTGATCGTGAAAGTGGAAGAGTTGAAAAAAAGAAATAATCATTTTTATTAGAAACTCATTATTATAAGTCAAGCCTCCACCATTCTTTTTGCAAATAATTATCAGAAGCTGTTTGTTCTTCGTTTAGTTGCTCTTTTCTTATCATAATGGGTTCTCCAATCATAGGAGCTGTTATTTTTAGGCCTTTTTGTTCAGCAGCATGTTTAACCCTCTGAATAGGTTCATCCCATGGATGATTTGCCAAAGCAAACTTGCTCCAGTGTACCGGAAGGAGAATTACAGCATTTAGGTCCAAACAAGCCTGCACTGTTTCTTCCGGCATCATGTGTATAAAAGGCCAGGATGTGTTATATTGACCGCATTCAAGAATTGCTAAATCAAAAGGACCAAAGGTATCTCCTATTAATTTAAAATGCGTGTCATAGCCTGAGTCGCCACCAATAAAGATTTTATACCCTTCCATTTCAAGTACAAAAGAAGCCCATAAACTTCTTCCTCTTTTTATTCCCCTGCCAGAAAAATGTCTTGCCGGAGTGGCTGTTAATTTTAGATGATCATCATATTCTTTTTTCTCCCACCAATCCAGATCTGTTATTTTATGAGACGGGATATCAAGACTTTCTAAAGATCGTTTAACACCAATCGTAGTTAAATAGTTCTTTGTTTTCCCTTTTAACTTATTGAGAGTATGGATATCCATATGATCGTAATGGTTATGAGTTAAAACCAATAGATCAATTTCAGGCATATCATCAGCCGAATATATATTTGAACCATTAAAAGCCTTTATCATAAACGACAAAGGAGATGCATAACCGCTAAAAACAGGATCTACCAAGATATTCTTACCATTGCAATGGATAAGATACGATGAATGGCCGAACCATACAATTAAGGGTTCTTTGGACGAAAGTGATTTTAAATCCGTTTTAACCGACGGGATAATGTGTGGCGGACGAATACTTTTCGGCCGGCGAAACATGTCTTTAAGTATATGAAAAAAAGAAACATCAGGAGCCATTGTTGGGGTAAGAGAAAGGTTCTGAAAAGAACCCTTTTTATAGTTTTTTGAATGGATAGTCCGCTGATCTTTCATGTATTTTGTGATATTGGGCAGCAATTTACGGATTTTCTTACGGATTGAAAAGTCGCTATATTATGCTGACATTCATTATACATTGCTTTACATGCTTCCGTTGTGCTATGTAATACCTTCGTTGAGTCTTCGTTTTTAGCGTCTTTTAACGAAGACTCAACGGAGGTAGTATTATAATAGTGTTATTTGAGTAGAGCAAGGGAGATTTTAAACTCTTTATTCGCCTATTAAAGGGTTTTTGGTTTCGAAGGCAGGGATTTCTTTTTGTTGATTAATTTCAAAGTATTATATTCGGTAAATCAAAAAATATCTTAAAACCTTTACTATGATCTTAAAATCTTTTAAAAGAATTGTGCAGAATAGAATTTATATTTCAACCGCTTTTGCTGCTATGTTCCTGCTATTATCATTTCAATCCTGCAGCCAGTCAGGAAATAACGAGTCTGAATCTTCCGTTAAACTGGAGCCTATCTTTGATGGTAAGACATTAGATGGCTGGACGAAAGTAGCTGGAACAGCCCCATTTGAAGTTATTGATGGGG
>Ga0160457_1000529_pt1 | contig 16323 bp, 16 predicted proteins | sample HID1972M_E6MG_FD_108242 | JGI IMG/M metagenome (GOLD analysis project Ga0160457, IMG submission 108242) | Enriched pill bug-associated microbial communities from UW Madison campus, WI, USA - HID1972M_E6 MG | ecosystem: Host-associated > Arthropoda: Insects > Digestive system > Unclassified ... | reverse complement strand
GCCCGGGTGGGATGAGCCGGCGCTCGCCCACGAGGTCACGGTCGGCAAGCGCACCGCACGCATCGACGCACGCGACCCCGACGGGCTGACGCAGCTGCGGCGACTGCTGGGCGAGGCGGATGTGGTGGTGCACGGCCTGCGCCCCGGCGCCCTCGATCACCTGGGGCTCGGCGAGGGCGAACGCCGCGAGATCCGTCCGGGCATCGTCGACGTGTCACTCGACGCATACGGGCACACCGGGCCGTGGGCGGGGCGGCGCGGATTCGACAGCCTCGTGCAGATGTCGGCGGGTATCGCGGATGCGGGCATGCGCTCGTCCGCCTCTGATCGACCGGTGCCGCTGCCGGTGCAGGCGCTCGACCAGGCGACCGGCTACCTGATGGCCGCGGCCGTGCTCGCAGGGCTTCGTCGGCGGTTGGTGGAGGGCACCGGCTCGTCGGCGCGCCTGTCGTTGGCGCGCACCGCCGTCGAGCTGGAGGCCGCCCGCGGGTTGCCCCGAGTGACCCGCTTCGCTGTCGACGAGCCGACGGATGGCGCCCTCATGCAGGCGGAGTGGGGCCCGGTGCGGGTGCTCTCGTCGCCGATCGCGGTGCCCGGTGTGCGGATCGCGTGGGACCGCGCCCCGCGCACGCTCGGCAGCGACAACCCCACCTGGTAGCGGGGTCGTCACCGGCCGGACTCAGTGCGTGTCGACTGCCTGGATCTCGCTGCGGTCGCCCGACCACAGGGTGTGGAAGGTGCCGTCGCGGTCGACGCGCTTGTAGGTGTGCGCTCCGAAGAAGTCGCGCTGCCCCTGCACGAGGGCGGCGGGCAGGCGGTCGGCGCGCAGCTCGTCGTAGTAGGCGAGCGACGACGAGAAGGCGGGCGAGGGGATGCCGGCCTGGGCTGCGGCGATCACGACGCGACGCCACGCCTGCTGGGTGCGTGCAACCGCATCCGCGAAGTACGGCGCCGTGACGAGCGCGACGAGGCCGGGGTTCTCGGCGTACGCCTCGGTGATGCGGTTGAGGAACTGGGCGCGGATGATGCAGCCGCCGCGCCAGATGGCGGCGATGTCGCCCTTCTTGATGTCCCAGCCGTACTGCTCGGCGCCGGCGACGATCGCGTCGAAGCCCTGCGAGTAGGCGATGATCTTCGACGCGTAGAGCGCCTGGCGCACGTCTTCGACGAACGCGTCGGCGTCGGTCACGTTCAGTTCGCCGTCGGGGCCGGGGAGCGTCGCGGCGGCCGCGCGCTGGGCCGGCTTCGACGACACGGAGCGCGCGAAGACGGCCTCGGCGATGCCGGAGACGGGCACGCCCAGGTCGAGCGCGGTCTGCACGGTCCAGGCGCCGGTGCCCTTGGCGCCCGCCTGGTCGAGGATCACGTCGACGAGCGGCTTGCCGGTGTCGGCATCCGTCTGCCGCAGCACCTCGGCGGTGATCTCGATGAGGTAGCTCTCGAGCTCGCCGCGGTTCCATTCGGCGAAGATGTCGGCGATCTCGGCGGGGCTCTTGCCGGTGCCGCGGCGGATGAGGTCGTACGCCTCGGCGATGAGCTGCATGTCGGCGTATTCGATGCCGTTGTGGATCATCTTCACGAAGTGGCCGGCGCCGTCGTGGCCGACGTGGGTGACGCACGGCTCGCCTTCGGCGACGGCGGCGATCGACTTGAGGATGGGGCCGAGGGTGATCCACGACTCGTCGGAGCCGCCGGGCATGATCGAGGGGCCGTTGAGGGCGCCCTCTTCGCCGCCGGAGATGCCGGCGCCGACGAAGTTGATGCCCGTCTCGCGCACCGCCTTCTCGCGGCGGATGGTGTCGGTGAAGAGCGCGTTGCCGCCGTCGACGATGATGTCGCCCGGCTCGAATACCTTCACGAGCTCGTCGATGACGGCGTCGGTGCCGCGGCCGGCCTGCACCATGATGATGGCGGTGCGGGGGGCGGTGAGCGTGGCGGCGAACTCGGCGTAGGTGGCGGCGGGCAGGAAGCCGGCCTCGGGGTGCTCGTCGAGGAGGGTCTGGGTCTTCTCGTAGCTGCGGTTGAAGATGGCGACGGTGTTGCCTTCGCGGCTGGCGAGGTTGCGGGCGAGGTTGGATCCCATCACCGCGAGCCCGACGACTCCGATGTTGGCCTTGCTTTCGTTTGCGGACACGCGCGATACCTTCCGACTTGCTGGGGGATTGCCCCCAGGTTATCGGGTCGCGTATGCCGCCCGCCGACGCGCGTTCACCGCGAGTAGCGTGGGGTGCGTGAGTGTTCCCGCCGTGCCTCCTGTCGTCGTGATGGGGGTGTCGGGGTCGGGCAAGTCGACGGTCGGTGCTCTGCTCGCGCAGCGCCTGGGGGTGCCGTTCGTCGACGGCGACGTGCTGCATCCGCCGGCGAATGTGGCGAAGATGGCGGCCGGCATCCCGCTCGACGATGACGACCGGGCTCCGTGGCTGGATGCGGTGGGCGCGCGTCTCGCCGAGGGTGACGTTGTGGTGGCGTGTTCGGCGCTGCGCCGGGCGTACCGTGAGCGGCTGCGCTCGGCGGCACCGGCCACCCGGTTCGTGCTGCTGCACGGCACCCGCGAGCTGCTCGCGTCACGCGTCGCGACGCGACTCGATCACTTCATGCCGGCGACCCTGCTCGATTCGCAGTTGGCCACCCTGGAGCTGCCGGACGCGACAGAGGGCGTTTGCGTATACGACGTCGCACTGCCTCCGACGGAGTTGGCCTCGGCTGTCGCCCGCAACCTGGAGGACGCGTGACCGGGCGCCTTCGTGTGGTGATCGCCACCCCGCTCACGCGCGCGCTCGTCGAGCTGATCGCGCGCGACGAGCGCCTCGAGGTGGTGTGGAAGCCGGAGCTGCTCAGCGACCCCGAGATCGACTGGATGGTGGGGCCGAAGCACCGCACCGCCGAGCAGCAGGCGCAGTACGAGGCGCTGATCGATTCGGCGGATGTGCTGTTCGGCGTGCCCGACCAGTCGGGTCGTGCGCTCTCCCGCACGGTGGCGGCGAACGCGGGACTGCGCTGGGTGCACACCATCCCGGCGGGCGGCGGCCAGCAGGTGCGCTCGGCGAAGCTGTCGGATGCCGACCTCGAGCGGGTGCTGTTCACCACCTCCGCGGGGGTGCACGCGGCGCCCTTGGCGGAGTTCGCGGTGTTCGGGGTGCTGGCGGGGCTGAAGCGTCTGCCGTGGCTGCTCGGCATGCAGAAGGTCAAGCAGTGGGGCCCGCGTGAACCGCTGGGGGCGCTCGCCGAGTCGACCGTGCTGGTGGTGGGCCTGGGGGCGATCGGGCGCCTGACCGCCACGATGCTCAGCGGGCTCGGGTGCCATGTGGTCGGGGTGCATCGTCGTGAGGTGGAGGCCGACGTCGAGCGCATCGTGCCGGTCGAGCAGTTCACGGCCGCCGCATCCGCCGCCGATGCGATCGTGCTTGCGCTGCCCGGCACCGACGCGACCCGCGGTCTGCTGTCGGCGGAGGTGCTGGCCGCGGTCAAACCGGGGATCACGGTTGTGAACGTGGGCCGAGGCACCACCGTCGATGAGCCGGCGCTCGTCGAGGCGCTGCGGGATGGCCGCGTCGGGCTGGCGGTGCTCGACGTCACCCAGGTGGAGCCGCTGCCCGACGACAGCCCGCTGTGGGAGCTGCCGAATGTGGTGCTCGCGCCGCACACGGCCGCGATCAGCCCGCACGAGCCGCGGCGCATCGCCGAGCTGTTCGCCGAGAACGCGCGCCGCTTCCTCGACGGCGAGCCGATGCTCAACGTCGTCAACACTCGAGAGTTCTACTGACGGGGGTCCGGATGCCGCGCAACGTGCTCAGCCTGCTGGTCGCCCTCGGTGCGACCGTCGTGGGGTCGCTCATCCTCTGGTTCGGTGGTGCGCTCGCGCTGGGGTCGCTCGATGTCACGGGGGAGGGCGCATCGGCTGCGGCGGTCGGTCCGGCGTTCCTCGCGCTGCTGGGGGCCGCCGGGCTCGGCGTCGCCGGGTACAGCATCCGCTGGTCGCCGTTGGGCGCGCTCGTGACGGGGGCGCTGCAGCTGGTGGTGTCGGCGGTCGCGCTCGCGTTCGCGCCGTACGACGAGAACGCCCTGCCGTTCCTGTGGCGGCTGGTGTTCGACCTCGACCAGGTGAGCAACGAGCTGTCGTCGGGGGTGGCGCTGACGCTCGCCTTCGGGCTGTCGGCGTTGCTCGGCATGGCGCTGCTCGTCGGTGGGCTGGCGGCGCTCCGGCCGCGGGCCACGTCGACCGGTTGGCGGTGGCTCGGCGTGCTCGGCGGGGTCGCGGCGGTCGTGCTGGCGGTGGCGGCGCTCGCGGCGGGCCTCCGGGTGTACGTCGCGTTCCTGGTGACGGGGTCGCCGGATGCGTCGGTGATCGTGCCGCAGGTGGTGCAGTTGACGCTGCTGGTGCTCGCGTTCGGGGTGGCGCTTCTGCCGCTCGTGCGCACCACCGTCGGCGCCTGGATCGCCGGCGTCGTGCTCACCGGGCTCGGGCTGCTGCTGATCGCCCCGCTGCCCGAGATCCTTGCGGCCCTGCCGAGCGATGTGGCCTTCCTCATCGCGGTCACCGGACCCGCCGGCCTGCTGGCGGCCGTCGGCCTCACCGTGGTGGGTCTGGCCGCCGGATCCCGGCTGCGCAGACGGGACGTGCTCGCCGGCGCCGGCGTCGGGTAGACTCATCCGCGAACTTCGGCGAGGGATGTCGCGTGCGGCATCCGTGATCGACGCGGTGGGCAGGCCCAGAGTCTTTCCTCACGCTGTTGCGCGTTCGAGTTGAAACCACACATCTATCGGGGCCGAGGCCTCACCCAAGGAGACACCATGTCCGACGACAACAAGCTCGCCGCCCAGGTCCGCGACCAGTTCGGCAAGGGCGCTGCCCGCAAGATCCGCGCCACCGGCAAGGTGCCCGCGGTCATCTACGGCCACGGCAGCGAGCCCCAGCACATCACGCTTCCCGCGCACGAGCTGGGCCTGATCCTGCGCAAGGCGAACGCGGTGCTCGACCTCGACATCGAGGGCAAGAACGAGCTCGCCCTCGTGAAGGACGTGCAGAAGGACCCGGTGCGCCAGATCATCGAGCACATCGACCTCATCATCGTGAAGAAGGGCGAGAAGGTCACCATCGACGTCCCCGTGCACGTCGAGGGCGAGTCGTTCGCCGGAACCATCGTGGCGCTCGACGCGACGACCCTCACCATCGAGGCCGAGGCCACGCACATCCCCGAGCGTCTCACCGTGAACGTCGAGGGCGCCGAGGAGGGCACCCACGTGCTCGCCGGCGATGTCGAGCTGCCGAAGGGCGCGACCCTGATCTCCGACCCCGAGACCCTCGTCGTGAACATCACCGTTCCGGCCAAGGTCGACCTGGGCGAGGCCGCCGAGGCCGAGGCCGCCGAGGGTGAAGCTGCTGCCGAGGCTCCGGCCGAGGAAGCCGCCGAAGCCGCCGCCGAGTAATCGGATAGCGATTTCCCGCTGTGGCGGATGACGTCTGGCTCGTAGCCGGGCTCGGGAATCCCGGGCCCGGCTACGCCGCTCATCGCCACAATGTCGGTCAGATGGCACTCGATGTGCTCGCCGACCGCATCGGCGCGCGGTTCACGCGCCACAAGACGAACACCCAGCTCGCCGAGGGGCGGCTGGGACCGGGCCTGCCGAAGCTGGTGCTGGTGAAGCCGAACTCGTTCATGAACCTCTCCGGCGGCCCGGTCTCGTCGGCAGCCAAGTTCTTCGGGCTGGGCGCCGACCGCGTGATCGTGCTGCACGACGAGCTCGACATCCCGTTCGACACCGTCAAGCTGAAGGTCGGCGGGGGCCACGGCGGACACAACGGCCTGCGCGACATCCAGTCGGCGCTCGGCACCGCCGACTTCGCGCGGGTGCGCATCGGCATCGGCCGACCCCCCGGCCGCCAGGATGCGGCCGACTTCGTGCTGTCGCCGTTCGCGAAGGTGGAGCGCGAGGCGCTGCCGTCGCTGCTCTCGGATGCGGCGGATGCCACCGAGGATCTGGTGCGCGAGGGCCTGTTGAACGCGCAGCAGCGCTGGCACGCGCCCCGAACCCCCGGCTGAGAATCCCCGCCTGCACGGCTGTCGCCGGTCGCGCGTAAGCTCCTTCGAGTGGGTCTCGCTTCTCTGATTCCGGTACTGTCGCGCGCCCATACCTACTCCGAGGCCCTTGCGGGCGCCGGCTCCGACGGCGATTTCTCCGCCGTCGAGGGGCTGCGCGTTCCGCTGCTGGCGGGCCTGCTCGACCGGCGCACCGCATCCGCGGGTCGTGGGCAGGCGCTGCTCACCGTCGTTGCGACCAGCCGTGAGGCGCAGGCGGTCACGGATGCGTTCGGATGCTGGGCGCCGGATGCGCTGGTGCTGTCGTTCCCCGCGTGGGAGACGCTGCCGCACGAGCGCCTGAGCCCGTCGGCCGAGACCGTCGGTCGCCGACTGAAGAGCCTGCGCGAGTTGCGCCGCTGGCAGGACGGCCCGCGGGACCGCCCGCTGGTGCTCGTCGCATCCGTCCGTGCCGCGCTGCAGCCGCTGGCTCCCGGCCTCGACCGGCTCGAGCCGATCACGCTCACGACCGGCGGCCGGGGCTACGACCTGGCTGCGCTCTCGCTGCGCCTCGCCGAGCTCGCCTACAGCCGAGTCGACCTGGTGACGCGTCGCGGCGAGTTCGCGGTGCGCGGCGGCATCCTCGACGTCTTCCCGCCGGATGGCGAGCATCCGGTGCGCGCCGACTTCTTCGGCGACGAGCTGGAGCAGCTCCGTGCCTTCTCGGTGGCCGACCAGCGGTCGTTGCCGGGCGATCCGTCGCCGGTCGAACTGCCGCCCGCCCGCGAGCTGCTGATCACCGACTCGGTGCGGGCTCGCGCGCGCGAACTGCAGCACGAGTACGAGGCGATCGCGCCGATGCTGGCGAAGATCGCCGAAGGCATCCCGGTCGAGGGCATGGAGTCGCTGACGCCCGCGCTGCTCGGCCGCCTGGTGCCGCTCACCGACTACCTGCCCGACGACGCGGCCGTCGCCGTACTCTCGCCGGAGCGCGTCGCGACGCGGGCGCTCAGCCTCTCGGAGACGAACCGCGAGTTCCTCGAGGCCGCCTGGAGCGCCGCCACCGCCGGTGCCGCCGCCCCCATCGACCTGCAGGCGAGCCTCGACACGGGCGACTTCCTCACCGTGTCGGCGCTGCGTGCCGAAGCCCGGCCGCGCACCTGGTGGACGGTGAGCCCGTTCGACGCCGATGACGACGACGTGGTGCGGGTCGACGGCCGCGGTATCCCGAGCTTCGCCGGTCAGGCGGATGGCGCGGCCGGCCACGTGGTGGCGCTGCTGAAGGGCGAGTGGTCGGTCGCGATCGCCGCAGCCGGTCACGGTCTCGTCGACCGTGCGGCCCAGGTGCTGGGCGAGCACGAGGTCGCCGCACGCATCGTCGAGCAGGCCCCCGCCGATCCGGAGCCGGGCGTCGCATACCTGGTCACCGGATCCGTCGAGGCGGGTTTCGAACTCGACGGCGCCCGGTTCGCGCTGCTGTCGGAGGCGGAGTTCTACGGGCGCGCAGCCGGTATCGACTCGCGCCAGCCCAAGAAGCTGGCCAGCCGCCGGCGCAACGTGGTCGACCCGCTGCAGTTGAAGCCGGGCGACGCGGTCGTGCACGAGACGCACGGCATCGGGCGGTTCATCGAACTGGTCACCCGTGAGGTCACCGGCGGCGGCCGGGTCGCTCGCGGCCCGCTCGGCACCAAGCACGAGAAGGTCACCCGCGAGTACCTGGTGCTCGAGTACGCGGCCAGCAAGCGCGGGCAGGCCCCCGATCGGCTCTACGTGCCGACCGACCAGCTCGACCAGCTGAGTCGCTACGTCGGCGGCGAGAACCCTGCCCTGTCGAAGATGGGCGGATCCGACTGGGCCGCCGCGAAGGGCAAGGCGCGCAAGGCGGTGCGCGACATCGCCGTCGAGCTGGTGAAGCTCTACAGCGCCCGCATGGCGAGCCCCGGTTTCTCGTTCAGCCCCGACACCCCCTGGCAGCGCGAGCTGGAGGAGGCGTTCCCGTTCGCAGAGACGCCCGACCAGCTGCAGACCATCGACGAGGTGAAGGCCGACATGGAGCGGCCCATCCCGATGGACCGCCTCATCTCGGGCGACGTGGGCTACGGCAAGACCGAGATCGCGGTGCGCGCGGCCTTCAAGGCGGTGCAGGACGGCAAGCAGGTGGCGATGCTCGTGCCCACCACTCTGCTCGTGAAGCAGCACCTCGAGACCTTCCAGGAGCGGTTCGCCGGATTCCCGGTGCACCTGCGCGCGCTGTCGCGCTTCCAGACAGAGAAGGAGTCGAAAGACACCATCGACGGCCTGGAGCGCGGCGAGGTGGATGTCGTGATCGGCACCCACAGGCTGCTGTCGGATCAGGTGCGATTCAAGGACCTGGGCCTCGTGATCATCGACGAGGAGCAGCGCTTCGGCGTCGAGCACAAGGACCAGCTGAAGAAGCTGAAGACCAACGTCGACATCCTCGCGATGAGCGCCACCCCCATCCCGCGCACGCTCGAGATGGCGGTCACCGGCATCCGAGAGATGTCGACGCTCGCGACCCCGCCCGAAGACCGGCACCCGATCCTCACCTTCGTGGGGGCGCGCTCCGAGAAGCAGATCACCGCGGCCATCCGTCGCGAACTGCTGCGCGAGGGTCAGGTGTTCTTCGTGCACAACCGGGTGTCGTCGATCAACCGGGTCGCGGCCGAGCTCGCCGAGCTGGTGCCCGAGGCGCGCATCGCGGTCGCGCACGGCAAGCTCACCGAGCACCAGCTCGAGCAGGTGATCGTCGACTTCTGGGAGCGCCGATTCGACGTGCTCGTGACGACCACGATCATCGAGACCGGCATCGACATCGCCAACGCGAACACGCTCATCATCGATGCGGCCGACAAGTACGGCCTGTCGCAGCTGCACCAGATCCGCGGGCGTGTGGGCCGTGGCCGCGAGCGCGCGTACGCGTACTTCCTGTACGACGCCGAGAAGCCGCTCACCGAGACCGCGCAAGACCGGCTCGAGACGATCGCCACCAACAACGAGCTCGGCGGCGGCATGCAGATCGCGTTGAAAGACCTCGAGATCCGCGGTGCAGGCAACCTGCTCGGCGGCGAGCAGTCGGGTCACATCGCCGGCGTCGGCTTCGACCTCTACCTGCGCATGATCGGCGAGGCCGTCTCGGCGTTCCGTGGCGATGTGGCCGAGGGGCAGACCGAGCTGCGGCTGGAGCTGCCGGTGGATGCGCGCATCCCCGAGCAGTACATCGAGTCGGAGCGGCTGCGGCTCGAGGCGTACCAGAAGCTGTCGACTGCGGCGGCGTCGCTGTCGCCCGACGACACCCTCGACCGCGTGATCGAAGAACTCGTCGACCGGTACGGCGAGCTGCCCGAGTCGGTGCAGCAGCTGGTGGCGGTGTCGCGGCTGCGGCGCCAGGCTCAGAAGGCGGGCCTCGGCGAGGTCGTGGCGATGGGCGGCCGGCTGCGGCTCGCACCGCTCGACCCGCCCGACTCGATCCAGGTGCGGCTCACCCGCATGTACCCGGGGGTCAAGTTCTTCGCCGCCCAGAGCGCGGTCAACATCCCGATGCCCGAGGGGCAGTCGGATGCCGAGCTGATCGCCTGGGTCGGCCAGCTGCTGACGGCGGCGCTGCCCGCCGCGGCGGTGCCGTCGTCCTGAGGGGTCGCACACCGCACTCACCGCGGTGTGGGCACGCCTAGAGTCCGCCGCCTCCGTCGGGCTGCATCCACGCTGTGCGGCGGGATGCGGCCTCCGCGGCCTGCGCGGGGCTGGGCTCCGAGCCGGCGCCCGCGCGGATGAACTCGTCCGGTGCGGCCCGATGCCGTGCACGGACGAGCGCGAGCACGCCGGCGATGCCGACCGCGATCACCACCCCCGCGATCACGACGAAGCCGATCAGCGCATCCATACGTCGATGATCCGCCCGATCCGGCCCGACCGGTACCCCGTTCGCCCACTGTTCACCCGCGGATGCGCGGGGCTAGCCTGACGCCATGCTGTTCGAACATCTCGGCCAGAGCCCGCGCATCGACCCGACGGCGGTCATCGCCCCCACCGCGGTCATCTCGGGGGATGTGACGATCGGCCCCGGATGCCAGGTGCTGCACGGTGCGGTGGTCACGGCGGAGGGCGGCCCGATCACGATCGGCGAGAACTCGATCGTGATGGAGAACGCGCTGCTGCGCGCCAGCGCGACCGACCCCCTGCACATCGGCGACCACGTGCTGGTGGGCCCGATGGCATCCGTGTCGGGGGCGACGGTCGGCGACGAGGTGTTCCTGGCGACCGGCTCGCGCGTCTTCAACGGCGCCCGCATCGGCGCCCGCAGCGAGGTGCGCATCAACGCGGTCGTGCATCTGCGCACCGTGCTGCCGCGCGGCTCGACGGTGCCGATCGGGTGGGTGGCGGTCGGCGACCCGGTCAGCATCCTCAGCCCCGACCGGCACGACGAGATCTGGGAGATCCAGCAGGACCTCGACTTCCCCGGGTATGTCTTCGGCCTCGACCGTTCGACCCCCGACCTCATGGTGCAGCTCACCGAGCGCTACGCCCGGCACCTGGCCCGCCACGCCGACGACCGGCCCGCGGAGGGCTGACCGACCCCCGATGTCGGTCGGGGGTCCGCGGTCGGGCTAGGGTCACATCTCATGCCCTTGACGACCGAGCGCCCCGGCCTGTTCCGCGGCATCCGGAACAACCGCGCCGCCTGGTACGTGATCTCGCCGGATGCCGAGGGCGACGTCGTCGGAGAGTGGCGCGCGAACTACGCGCCGACGAACCGGCCGCGGTGGCAGCGGGTCACCCGCGGGTCGCTCGGCTGGCTGACCTTCGTCGCGGTCGGGGTGCTCGCGATCGCGTTCCTGACGAAGCTCCCCGCAGGCGAGTGGATCTGGACGGCGCTCATGATCCTCCTCGGGTTCTTCGCCGTGCTCGTCGCGACCGCCGCCGGCGTCTGGGTCGGATCGGCCGTGTTCCCTGACCGGCCCGCCCGTTCATCCCGATTCCGTGGGGCCGTCGAGGTCGATCCCGCCATCGCGACGTGGGCGCGGGATGACGTCGCAGCGACCGATCTGTGGGATCTGTCGCTCGCCGTCTCCCGGGTTCGGCAGGTCTCGAGCTGGTTCTGGTCCCACGACCCCGACTCGGTCCCTCCAGGCCCGCCCTCGCAGGAGGTGGTGGAGTACCGCGCCCTCGCGGCGATGAACGAGCAGTGGGAGGAGGAGGCGGCGCATCTCATCACGCTCGCCGACCGCCTCCGCTTCACCGTCCCCGATGACGTCTGGGACCGCGAACCGCGCGACGACGACTGACCTCGCTCAGACCCGCTTGCTCCACACCTTGCCGAGAATCAGCGGCAGCAGCACGAGCGAGCGCACGTCGATGAGCACGTGCACGACGATCGGCAGCAGGATCGAGCCCGACACCAGGTACAGGTAAGCGAAGATCAGCCCGAGCAGGGTCGCGAACAGCACGCCGACGGCCTTCTGGTACAGGTGCAGGCACCCGAACAGCACGCTCGCGACGACGAACGCGAGCGGCCCGCCCATCCCGATCCCGAACAGCAGCGCCGGCAGCGCGAGGCGGAACAGCAGCTCCTCGAACACGCCCGCCGAGAGGGCGAGACCTGCCCCGTAGGGCAGCTCGCCGCGGGTGCGCGGCAGCAGCGCGCCGATGTCGCCCAGCTTCGGCACCTCGTCGGGGGTGGTGTTCCTCAGCAGGATGAACGGCAGCACGAGCGCCACCAGTCCGCCGACGACCAACCCGATCGCGATGCCGCGCCCCAGCGAGGTGTCGAGGAAGAAGTCGCGGGATGCGGCGATCGGCGCCCATTGCTGCGCGTCACGCAGCGCGGTGGGCACGTACTCCCACGCCGCCAGCAGCAGCGCTGCCGAGAGGCCGCCCATGATGAGCACCGACTCGGCCAGCCACTTGCGCATCACCTTCTGCCGGGCGCCGGTCGACCGCATCCGCTTGAACTGGGCGTACTCGCGGCGTTCGCGCGTGGCTGCGCGCCAGAAGAGCAGCGTCACGACGACGAGCAGCAGGGCGAGCAGTTGCAGATCCATCCCGCTCATTCTGCCGGGTGCGGGAATGCGTGTCGGCGTGTGGGGCTTGAATAGCGGTGATGACGAAGAGCGATGTGGGCCTGCGGTCCGAGCGAGGCCCGATCCTGCTGGCGGTCATGGTGGCGACCGGTGTGGTCGCGATCGACGCGACCATCCTGTCGACGGCGGTGCCGGCGATCGTGGGCGACCTGGGCGGCTTCTCGCAGTTCCCGTGGCTGTTCTCGATCTACCTGCTCACCCAGTCGGTGACGGTGCCGGTGTACGCGAAGCTGGCCGACACGATCGGGCGCAAGCGCGTCATCCTGTTCGGGATCGCGGTGTTCCTGTTCGCGTCGATCCTCTGCGGCATCGCGTGGGACATGCCGAGCCTCATCGCGTTCCGTGCGCTGCAGGGCATCGGCGCCGGCGCCATCCTGCCGATCACGATCACGATCGTCGGCGACATCTACTCGCTCGAGGAGCGGGCCCGCACCCAGGGCTACATCGCCAGCGTGTGGGCGATCGCGGCCGTCGCCGGTCCCGCGCTCGGCGGCATCTTCGCCGAGTGGGGTTTCTGGCGCGGCATCTTCATCATCAACATCCCGCTGTGCCTGCTCGCGTTCTGGTTGCTGGCCCGCAACTACCACGAGACCCTCGAACCGCGGAAGCACCGCATCGACTTCGCGGGCGCGATCCTGCTGACCGCATCGCTCACCCTGCTGCTGCTGGGCGTGCTCGAGGGCGGTCACGCGTGGGAGTGGTTGTCGCCGCTGAGCTTCGCCATCTTCGGTGTGGGTCTCGCGCTGCTGGTGGCGTTCGTGCTGGTCGAGCGCCGCGCCGCCGAGCCGGTGCTGCCGCTCTGGGTGTTCGGCCGCCCGCTACTGCGCTCGACGAACCTGGTGGGGCTGGCCGTCGGCGCCGCGCTCATCGGGCTCACCGCGTTCGTGCCCACGTATCTGGTGGTGGGTCTGGGGGTCAGCCCGCTCGTCGCCGGGCTCGCGCTCGCCACCCTCACGATCGGATGGCCGATCGCGGCGGCGCTCGCCGGGCGCCTCTACCTGCGCATCGGCTTCCGCTCGACGGCGGTGATCGGCTCGGTGATCGTGGTGCTGGGCACGCTTGCGCTCGCGTTCCTCGGTCCGTACCCGTCGGTGGTTGCGGTCGCCGTGGTGTCGTTCTTCATCGGGCTCGGTTTCGGGTTCGCCGCGGTGCCGACCCTGGTGGCGGCGCAGGCGAGCGTCGACTGGAACGAGCGCGGCGTCGTCACCGGAGCCAGCATGTTCAGCCGGTCGATCGGGCAGGCGGTGGGCGCCGCGATCCTCGGCGCTGTGGCGAATGCGGTGATCGCGTCGCGTGGGGGCGATGAGACCGACCCGGGCACGATCATCCAGGCGTCGACGGCCGTGTTCATCGGTGCCGCGGTGGTGGCGGCGCTGCTGCTGATCGCGTCGATCTCGATGCCACGGGAGGGTCGGCCGGTGCTCGACACGGCGACGGCGACCGGCCCGATCCCCGAGGTCGGCTAGCTCAGCACCTGCCCCAGATGCCGAGGGATGCCGCCTGGGCCGCGTCTTCGGCGCCTTCCACCTCGGCCGCCCACAGCACGTTCGGCTGGAGCACCACGGCCTCGGCCCAGCCTTCGCTGATGAGGTCGAGATTCACCAGGCGTCCGTCGTCGGTGAAGAGGAACAGCAGCGAGCGTCCGTACTGGTCGAGCGGCTGCACGTCGGCGACGGTGCGCACGTGGGTGCCCTCGGGCAGCTTCGCGCGGAGTGCGGCGGTCGCCTCCTCGCCGAGGCACTCGGCGTAGTCGCCCACCTCGGGGGTGTCGATGCCCAGCAGGCGAACCTTCCGCCCGTCGGTGAGGAACAGCGTGTCGCCGTCGTGCACGTAGTCGACGGTCGCCTCGCCCGCATCCGCGGGGATCGCAGGGGTCGTGACGGATGCGGGGGAGTCGCCTTCGGGCGCCGCGGCGGGCGGGACGGCCGGCCCCGTGGGGTCGGCGGCGCCCAGCAGCTCGACGGCGAACAACGACACCAGTGCGATCCCGCCGATCACCGCGATGGCGACCAGCGCCCGGATGAGTCTCACGCGGTCAGTCTGGCAGTCTGGGCGCATGACGGATCCCGCAGCCGACGCCTCGCCGTTCGAGCCGATCGTGCCGGTGTCACCGCATCCGAGGCTCGAGGAGCTGGTGGCGGTGCTCGAGTACCTGCGCGCGCCGGGCGGATGCGCGTGGGATCGGGAGCAGACCCACGCCTCGCTCGTGCAGTACCTGGTCGAGGAGACCTACGAACTGGTCGACGCGATCGAGGCGGGCGATGACGCCGAGCTCGTCGAGGAGCTGGGCGATGTGCTCTACCAGGTGATCTTCCATTCGGACATCGCCGCCGAGCAGGGCCGGTTCACGCTCGAGGATGTCGCCGCGCACATGACGTCGAAGATGGTCGGTCGGCACCCGCACGTGTTCGGCGACACGGTCGCCGACACCCCGGATGCGGTGATGGCCAACTGGGACAAGCTGAAGGCGGTCGAGAAGCCGGGCCGCGAGAGCGTGCTCGACGGCATCCCGCAGGCGATGCCGTCGCTGTTGCTCGCCGCGAAGCTGGTGGGTCGCGCCGAGAAGGTGGGGTTGCAGCCGGCGGCGGCGGATGCGGTCCCCGCCACCGAGGCGGCGCTTGGCGATGAGCTGCTCGCGACGGTGGTGGCGGCTCGGGCTGCGGGACTCGATCCCGAACGTGCGCTGCGCGACGCGCTGCGCCGCCTGCAGGCCGACATCAGGGCCGCGGAGTAGCCGTCATTCGGCAGCGCGTGCCCGGTACGCCCGCACCGCCATCCGGTTGCCGCAGCGGGTGGAGCAGAACCGCTTCGAGCCGTTCTTGGAGAGGTCGACGAACACGCCTGCGCAGTCGTCGGCTTCGCAGTCGCGCAGCCGGTCGAGTCGTCCCGCTCGGATGACGTCGACGAGCGACATCGCCGCCTCGACGAGGATGCGTTCGGCGAGGGGGGCGTCGAGGTCGGTCGCGTGGATGTGCCAGCCGAGGTCGTCGTGGTCGACGAGGCGCGGCACGGCGCGTGCGCGGGCGAGGGTGTCGTTCACCCACTCGACGGAGGTCTGCTCGTCGCTGCCCCAGACGTCGCGGATGCTGTCGCGTGCGGCGCGCACGTCGCGCAGTTCGCGGGCGTCGTGATCCATGCGTCCGGAGAACTTCCAGTTGGCGAGGAACGCGCGGAGCTCGGCCTCGGTGGCGAGTTCGTCGCCGCCGCTTTCGGACGCTTCGGGGACGGTGTCGGCGAGCGCCTGGAGGAACGTGAGATTCACCTCGGTGTCATGGGTGAAAAGCATTTGACTCCTGACCGTTCCGAACGCTAGTGTCACGACTGAACTCAACTTAGCCCATGACGCACGAACGGGGAAAACGATGGACGCACGCGCGATCGCCATGCGCCGCAGCATCCTCGGCGTCACCCTCGGGCTCGCAGCGGCGCTCGCCTTCGGCGCGGGCGGCACCATCATCAAGCCGCTCTTCGCCGAAGACTGGACGCCAGGGGCCGCCGTCTTCGCTCGACTCACCATCGCGGCCGTCGTGCTCGCAGTGCCGGCCCTGCTCGCCATCCGCGGCAACTTCCGAAGCCTGTGGCGCGCCCGCTGGATCGTGCTCGCCTACGCCGCGCTCGCGGTCGCCGGTGTGCAGCTGGCCTTCTACGCCTCGCTCCAGCGCATCCCGGTGAGCATCGCACTGCTCATCGAGTACCTCGCGCCCGTGGCCCTGCTGCTGCTCGCCTGGGCGCGCAGCCGCCGGATGCCGCACCGCCTGGTGCTGATCGGCGCGGCGATCGCGTTGGTCGGCCTGGTGCTCGTCATCGGACCGGCGGGCTCCGGCGCCCTCGACCCCGTCGGCGTGATCCTCGCCGGTGTGGCGATGGTGGGCGTCGCCTTCTACTACGTGGTGGGGGACCGTGCCGCGGGTGTGCCGCCGGTGACCCTCGCGTGGACGGGCTTCGTGATCGGCGCCCTCATCCTCGGCGCCGCAGGCCTCATCGGTGTGCTGCCGATGCACGCGACCTTCGGCGAGGTCGACTTCTTCGGCGGGCGGGCGCCCTGGTGGGTGCCGCTCGTCGTGGTCGGCGTGGTGTCGACCGCGTTCGCCTACGTCGCCGGCATCACCGCGATCACCCTGCTCGGAACCCGCGTCGCGTCGTTCCTCGGCCTGTCTGAGGTGTTCTTCGCCGGCATCGTCGGGGGTATCGTGCTCGTGTAGGTCATC
>Ga0160457_1000527_pt1 | contig 16354 bp, 16 predicted proteins | sample HID1972M_E6MG_FD_108242 | JGI IMG/M metagenome (GOLD analysis project Ga0160457, IMG submission 108242) | Enriched pill bug-associated microbial communities from UW Madison campus, WI, USA - HID1972M_E6 MG | ecosystem: Host-associated > Arthropoda: Insects > Digestive system > Unclassified ... | reverse complement strand
CGCTGCGATATTAACCGAGTCTGCGTAGGCGCCAGGCACCACACCAATCCGGAGTGTGCCAGCCTGTACGGACGTAGCGGCGGCAAATAACAGGAAGACCGAAGCAAGCGTTGCCTTGATTTTGTGCATCATAAAAACCCCGATGAGAAAATTAAATGACGTTCGTGATGCACCCCCGACGTGCATTGAACTCGGAATCATTACAACATCGGCAGTTCCTATCTCAAACAATATTTATCGTATTTGTTTATGAGTAAATGCGGTGATTTCTACGCCTGATTTGCTTATGCAGAGCCGCAATAAGACAGTCGCACCAGACTGGTGTAACGACAGCACGCGTGACCTTGCGCGCCAGAGATCGTCCATGCATGAATGTGGGGAGCAGAGCAATGATCGGAGTGTTTTTCTATTCGTGTTGATCGCCGTAGTGATTTATTTTTTTCTGGATAGAATGCCCGCGTGGTTCCGAGTTCCTGTATCTGTCGCGGCGTTTGTGACACTCAGTGGTTCGTCTACTTTAGTGATTCAGAAAATCGGCGATCAAGTTCCATCGAATGCTATTACAGTAAGGCAGGAGACGATGAAAGAGGGTGCCACGCACAAGAAAGACTGACGACTCCACGCTACTTGTTTCGTGTGACGGCGCCCGCATGGTTTTGGCGTCAGGCATACAAAAGTTATGCTTCTTTCATTCGGTCTCAATTTAACGCCACATCCGGTATACCATCAACGGTTTTGTGCCATAACGCTGGCAATCGGGGAATGCGCAATGCAGCCCATTCCTATAAGTGTCGCCTCTACGGCGACATCCCATGGGGTATGCGGCTCAGCGCCCAGTGTGCGTTCCAGATGGTCTGCGTTCAGACACACCGGCAGGTTCCAAAGGTAGCGCATTTCCCGCAGTTCGCGTAGTGTTGGAATCAGGGGGGCAAGCAGAAATATCTGCCACCAGGGGAAGGCAGAAATCTTGGGGTCCAGCCCGTACCGCCGGGCGACACGGCAGATTGCATTGGTCATCTGTGTCCCATCTTCATCCCAATGGCCTTTCATGTGGAAGCGGGCGAATGGCTCCAGTGTTTCGCGTCGATTGAGCAAGGCTACCATCGTGCGCGCCACGTCCGGCAGGAACGCCCACTGGTGACCCGTACCTGCTTTCTCAGGCTTGAACACCTTCTTTAGTGGTCGCCCAGGCGTGATCAATCCTTGCGAAAACCAATTATTTCCAGCTCGGGGTCCAAAGAAATCGCCCGTCCGTACTATGATGACCCGGGCGCCGAGCGCGGTCGCATCTCGCAGGCGCTGCTCCATCTGGACACGGATGCGACCTTTACGCGTATGCGGATTCTGAGGCGCATCCTCGGCAATTAGCGGAAAAGCGTCGGTACCGAAATTGTAGATCGTGCCCGGCAATACGATCGTCGCGCATTCGGCGATGGCTGCCTCGATGGTATTGTCTACCATAGGCAATACGCGTTCGCCCCAGTGACGATAGCCAGGCGGGTTGACTGCATGAACGATGACCTGACATCCGCGCGCGGCATTAAGCACATCTTGCCGGTTCATTGCGTCGCCACGCACCCAGGTGATTCCTTCACGCTGTTCGATCTGCGAATCCAGGGCGCGCCTTAGTGCCAGCACCTGCCAGTCTGCGTTGCATAACTGGCGGGCGACCTCACCGCCGATGCCGCCACTGGCGCCCAGTATAAGTACGCGCTTGTTTGGAGTGCAAGTGTGTGCCATGGGAATATTCCTGTTTTCCTGAAGATAGGTACTATGGTCGTGGAAATCCGGGCATTTGGGAATTGCCTATTGTGATCCACTTGCAATACAATTTTGTATGGCAGAAATGATCGGATGGGAACACTATCGCACCTTACTGGCCGTATTGACGGAAGGCTCTCTGTCGGGCGCTGCAAGAGCGCTCGGGATGACTCAGCCCACTATCGGCCGCCATGTTTCGGCGCTGGAAGCCGCTTTCGGGCAGAAGCTATTTACCAGGACGCAAACCGGAATGCGTGCTACTGAAGCGGCCATTGCTTTGCAGGGGTACGCCCAGGCTATGCAAGACACGGCAGCAGCATTGGAGCGAGAAGCTTCCAGCCAGGGCCAGAGCGTCCGCGGTACCGTACGCATCTCGGCTAGCGAGATCATCGGTGTAGAGGTATTGCCCAAGGCATTGGCCAACCTTCGTCATGAACATCCATTGCTGAAGATTGAACTCGTGCCGACCAATCGCGTACAGGATCTGTTGCAGCGCGAGGCGGACATTGCCGTCCGGATGGCGCCGCCAAGACAGCAGGCGCTGGTTGCGCGCCGGATCGGCCAGATCGAGCTCGGGCTCTTTGCCCATACAGACTATCTGGCACGACATGGCACGCCGGCCGGGCTCGCCCAACTCAAGAATCATTCTCTGATCGGTTTCGACCACGACACCCCCTTCCTGCGCGCTGCCAAGGCCAAATTCCCATTCTGGGATCGTGAGACGTTCGCTTTGCGCACCGACAGCGATGTCGCGCAGTTTGCGTTAATTCGTGCCGGTGCAGGCGTGGGCGTGTGCCAGGTGGCGCTGGCCCGGCGCGACATGAACCTTGCCCGGATATTGCCCGACGCATTTAACTTTGCACTGGATACGTGGGTCACAATGCACGGCGACCTGCGCGGCAGCCGGCGGTGCAAGATCGTCTTCGATGCTCTGGTCGCCTGTTTGCAAGAGCATGCAAGGAACAACTCGTCTATTCTTAGCTCGGTATAGAAATTCTCTTTGAAATCATTTACCTGCGTTGCGACGTCAAGCCTGACTGTAGTGTATGCCTGTTGGTCAACTCAACCTTTCAGAGCGCAGAGTAAGTAAAAGCATGCGTGTCCACTAGCGGATGGGACACGTATGGGCTATCTAGAAGACATTCTTATCGGATCGGCCCGGTTGCACGACGGCCAGAATATGACGCTCGAAGCGCGCAAGTCTTATCATATGCGCTTAGGTCTTAGCCATAGTGGCACCACGGACGTCAATGAGCAGGTTAGGTGCGAAATCATGCAGAACCTATGCTGTCAAAGTAGTCGATTCCCAGTAACCAGAAGTATTGCCGCAGCAATTGTCTTGGTGGTGATAGATGTCTTGCTGCGGCAAAAGAAAGGTTATTTACAAAAGGACCATTGAATTTAAAGGGATTTGCGTATCACGTTGTCGCCGAAAATATTATCCTGCACCATTGGCCGCTGCAAAAACTCATGCGGAAACCCTGCCTCGACACGGGAGATGGCGTTCAGGCGGTGTATATGTTCGTCAGGCAGAATCAGTTCCAGGGCCTGCAGATTGTCTTCAAACTGGCTGAAGGTGCGAGCCCCGATAATCGGTGTGATGTTCGGGCCCCGTTGTTGGAGGATCCACGCTAATGATACCTGTGCGGCAGATACACCCAGTTCTTTCGCAATGGTCACCACATGATCGGCAATATCCAGGTTTCTATCCGAGAGTGAACCCATGTCAGCGGCCACTTGCTGGCGTGAGGCGTTTGCTGTGTGTGTGACAGTCTCGCTACCCAGATGTTGACGATTGTATTTTCCGGTGAGTACGCCAAAACCCAGCGGCGACCAGCCCGTTACACCGATGCCAAGCGCCTCTGCCATGGGAAGCAAATCGCTTTCTACGGTACGCTGAATCAGGCTGTATTCGATCTGCATTGCAATGAACGGCGACCAGCCGCGTAGTTCGGCCATGGTTTGCATACGCGACACTTGCCAGGCGGGCGTGTCGGAGATACCTGCATAGACAACCTTGCCGGCGCGTATCAGATCGTCAAAGGCCCGCATAATTTCGTCGCCTGGCGTCAGCCCGTCCCAGGCGTGAAGGTAGAGTAAATCAATATAATCGGTGTTCAATCGCTTCAGGCTGGCTTCGACAGAGCGTATCATGTTCAACCGATGGTTTCCGCCCATATTCGGATTGCCGTTTTGCATGTTCAATGTGTACTTGGTGGCAAGTACAACGCGTTCACGCCGATCTTTCAGGTATTGACCCAGTAGAGTTTCTGAGGTGCCATTGGTGTAATAATTGGCGGTGTCTACAAAATTGCCACCGCGCTCCAGAAAGGCATCAAATATACGTTGCGCTTCACCGGTATCTGCACCCCAGCCCCAGTCTGTTCCAAACGTCATAGTGCCCAGCGCAACGGGGCTGATGCGCAAACCCGAACGTCCCAAGGTCGTGTAGTGATTCAATTGCATGTCTGCTCCATGAAGTAAATGATAAATGTGATTGCCCCGATCTATCTGAAGTGATCTTGCCTCTCGCAGGGCCGATGAAACATCGCAACCGGGCCTTGTTCGCCAACATTGCGCTCAGATCGGGTGTCCGCCATGACGGGATAGCGATAGCATAATGGGTGGATTACCCGTGAAAAATAGGTAAAAATGAGATACCTTGTGAAGCACTACTTACTAATTGGATGGAAGGCATGACCAATTTACCCGCTGAACTGTTGCCTGCGATCGCAGCATTTGCACGTGTTGCGCAGTGTGCCAGCTTTACCCAGGCAGCCGCACAGCTGGACGTTTCTCCATCTGCGCTGTCCCAGAATGTACGCACGCTGGAAAAGCGCCTGGGGGTGCGGCTTTTGCATCGCACGACAAGACATGTCGGTGTAACGGAGTTGGGCCAACAGTTTCTGGATCAGGTCATGCCCGCTTTACAGCAACTGGGCAGTGCAATAGATGGGCTGGACGAACGTAAAGATCAACCGGCGGGTCTGCTTCGAATCAATCTGTCGCATGTTGCTTGTGATCTACTTTTAAAGCCGCATATGGCTGGATTTTTCGACGCCTACCCGGCGATCACACTTGAATTTATCTGTGAGAACAGGCTGGTTGATGTGATTGCGGAAGAATGTGACGCCGGCATCCGTTTGGGGGAGTCGTTGGTGCAGGACATGATTGCGGTTCCGGTGGGTGGCACCCAGCGCATGGCCGTGTTCGCCTCGCCCACGTATCTGGCTAAATCTGGTATACCGCATAAGCCGGAAGAGCTGGTGCAGCATCAGTGTGTCAATATAAGGCGCACAACCGGCCATATATATCATTGGGAATTGCAGAACAAAAGCCGTAATTTCGAGATACGGGTATCGGGCAATTTGATCGGCAACGATAACACGTCGCTTATCGATATGGTACGCGAAGGCATGGGCATCGGCTATGCCTTCGAGCAGGAAGTGAGTGACGATTTTAATCGTGGCACCCTGGTGCCTCTGCTTGAATCATACTGGCCTTCTTTCCCCGGCTTCTATCTGTACTACCCTTCGCGCCAGCATATGCCACGCAAATTGCGGGTATTCATTGATTATCTGCAGGCAAAAAACAGGCCCCAGGCTGGCGGAAAAACAGAACGAAAACGCTAGGCTTGGCGGACTCGGCGGCAAAGGATCTGTGCTGCTGTTTCGACTCGGAAAAAGTAAGCGTTTCGCGACCGTTTTTCCGGGCCGTGTCATGGGATATCAGGTAAGCGACATAATGGCCAGGCCGCGTATGGCATGCGTAATGAGCTCTCTTTTGTGAGTCGACGGGCTCATCGCTAAGGCAGTCAAAAACGCTACTTTGCCGCAGCAAGAACAAGTTCGTGATTTAATTTTTCCACGAATGATTCCATCGTAAGTTCACCCAGGTCCACGGCTTTGGCACCGCCGCCAGCGATGAAAGTAACATCAGTAATGCCAATAACCTTAAGAATTAAACGAAGATAGAGCGTAGCAATGTCGCGATCCTGAAGAAACGACCCATCAGTATAAATGCCGCCCGAGGCAATAAGCACGGTTGCCTTTTTATCTGCGACAAGGCCGCGACCATCAACTCCAAGCGTCTTGCCTTTGCGAACAATTGCATCGATCCATGCCTTCAGTGAGGCCGGAACGTTGTAGTTATAAACCGGTGTCGCGATCACAAGATGATCGGCTGCCTGCAATTCATCAATAAGTTTATCCGAGAGCTGTAGCCGTTCTTTCATCTCTGACGTGTGCAGTTCAGCAGGAGTGAAATATGCCTCAAGCCAATGTTCCGTGATGAACTGTAAATCGGTTTTTACCAGATCTCTCTCAATGACTTCACCAGACGGATTAGCGGTTTTCCAGCGCTTCAAAAATGACTGAGTCATGTTACGCGAGATGGAGCCTTCTCCTCTGGGACTCGTTTCTACAACTAAAAGTGTGGCCATGCCTGTTCTTCCTTGATGTGTGTTACGACACTATATCTCGCAGGGTCTATCACCGGAAGTGATAAAAATATGATAGTTTTAATCATATTTACCGATAGATCTACCATGAAGGGAGGCATTTTGATCGGAAACCTTACACTTGATCAGCTACGCGTACTGGTGGCAATTGTCGAGACAGGGAGTTTCTCTGCGGCCAGTAAAGCGCTATCGCGAGCGCAGTCATCTATTAGTCAGGCCATTGCATCATTAGAGGGAACCCAGGGTGTTTTGCTGTTTGATCGAAGTGGTCACCGCCCACGTCTTACAGAGGCAGGCCGTGTGCTCGTTGAGCATGCCAGGTTGGTTTTGGCTAGCGCAGGGCGGTTTGAGGCGGTGGCCAAAGGAGCCCGTGCCGGACTTGAGCCTGAGCTGACTATTGCCATTGACCCTTTAGTTCCAACGGCACCATTGATTGAAAGTTTGCGTCTGCTGCGTAGAGAATTTCCTGACCTGCCGGTAAGTTTTTCAACAGAAGGGCTGGGTGGTTCACTACGACGATTACGCAATGGAACGGCGGCGACAGCAATATGTCTGCTGCTTCCCGCAGTACCCGAGGATGTCGTGGCATATCCTTTACTTCGTATAAAAATGGTGCCCGTCGTGGCAGCCGGGCACCCTTTGGCATCGCTTAAGCGACCTGTCGCGCAAAGTGATTTTGAGGCCTATGTTCAGCTTGTACTTTCTGACCCTGTAGAGCCACAGGGAACGGACTATGGTATTTCAAGTGCCAGGCGCTGGCGCTTTATAGACATTGGCCGTCGTATGGATTTTCTGATGGCCGGGTTTGGCTGGTGCCGCATGCCCGAACATCTGGTAGCAAGTGAAATTGCCGCCGGAAATCTTGCATTACTGGATGTTCTTGATGACCCGACTCCAGAAGAAGGGCTTGCTATCTATGCCGCCCACAAGCGCAGTGATGCGCTCGGACCCGCTGGACAGTGGCTGATGACAGAACTGAAGCAACGCTTTGCCTGATGACAATGCTGCGTACTGGCGTTTCGTAAATAATGCAAGTATCCAAAATTTGCATTTAATCGTCCTATTAAAGGCAAGCATAAACAGGCTTGGCTTTAATTTTGTCCTGCGGCCAGAAATAATGTCGGATTTCATATGTATTGAGAATAGAATTTTATAATTAGTGCAGCAGTTCGGACCGTGTATTTAGTGTGGAAACAGATAGGTAAAAGGACGATTCAGTATGAAAAAAAAACATGTCGGAATTATTTTTGGAGGAAAATCAGCTGAGCACGAGGTTTCACTTCAATCGGCAAAAAATATACTTGAAGCTATCGATAAAACGAAGTTTGACGTTACACTCATTGGAATTGATAAAAACGGCGGCTGGCATCTTAATGAAGCGTCCAATTTTCTATTAAACGCAGAAAACCCGGCGCTTATCGCTCTGAATAGGTCTGGCAGACGTGTAGCACTTTTCCCCGGACAGCAGCTAAATCAATTGATCGAATCGGACAGTGCCCAAAAATTTTCGCAACTGGACGTTATTTTTCCCGTCGTTCACGGCACGCTAGGCGAAGATGGCGCGCTACAGGGTTTAATGCGCATAGCTAACCTTCCGTTTGTCGGTTCCAGTGTGCTCAGTTCTGCCATATGCATGGATAAAGACGTATCCAAACGTCTGCTTTGCGCTGCTGGACTTGACGTTGCTTCCTTTATAAGTCTGACAAGACATAACAGAAAAACGCTACGCTTCGAGTCTGTATGTGAACAGCTTGGTTTACCATTATTTATCAAACCGGCCAACCTGGGCTCGTCAGTGGGAGTGAGTAAGGTTAAGACACAGGAAGAGTTTGAGGTGGCGCTATCTACTGCCTTCGCTTTTGACAATAAGGTTTTGATAGAACAGGCTATTGATGGCAGAGAAATTGAATGCGCCGTGCTTGGTAATGAGAGACCTGAGGCCAGCCTGTGCGGTGAAATCGTAACCAGCGACAGCTTTTATTCTTACAACACCAAGTACATAGATTCAGAAGGTGCAAAAATTGTCGTCCCCGCTCAGCTTAGCGAGGCCGCTAGCAATCATATACGTAGTACAGCCCTGAAAGCGTTTGAAGTGCTGGAATGCTCGGGTATGGCAAGGGTCGATTTCTTTTTAACCAGGGATGAAAAATTAATCGTAAACGAACTTAATACGTTACCTGGGTTTACCAACATCAGTATGTATCCTAAACTCTGGGAAGCCACTGGATTAAGTTACAGCGATTTGATTACACGTCTTATTGAACTGGCAATTGAACGCCATCACAGTGAAATTCAACTACAAAGCTCGACATATAGGTATTAATGCGCCGATAATTCACGGAAATAAATATCACCGTCTATCAATAAACAGCGTGATTTTAACAGAGCCGGCATTTGCACTCATTGTGCAATTTGGAGGAGATGTAGTTCTTCAGTTAATGAAAAAATCCTTTTAAGTCGCGTAGACTATTTTCACTAATTGTACTGGGCAGTTGTCTTGCCGACAGACGCTAAAATCAGATTATTTGTTGGAGTTTCAATGAACAAAGTTAGTTTTACAACGGTCGACGTCTTCACTTGCACACGCTTCGAGGGTAATCCGCTGGCCGTAATAACCGATGCACGCGGTTTGAGTGATGTCCAAATGCAGAAAATTGCCGCGGAATTTGGCTATTCCGAAGTTACCTTCGTGCTGCCCCCAGAAAATCTCGAGAATACGGCGCGGGTGCGCATCTTCACCCCTACCACAGAGGTTCCTTTTGCCGGACACCCGAACGTGGGAACAGCCTTTGTGCTCGGCCAACAGTCTGAGGTTTTCGGAAAACCGACAGGAAACACGTTACGCTTCGAAGAACAGGCTGGCCTTGTTCGCGTGGATCTGAAGCGTGACGGCAACCATATCTTGTCCGCATCGATTCGTGCACCCCAGCCTTTCACGATCGGCCGAACAATCAATCCGGAGACAGTCGCTCGTTGTGTTTCAATCCCAACAGAGGCGGTGCGCACGACTACTCATAGTCCACTGGTTGTCTCTGTGGGGTTAAGCTTTGTCGTGGCTGAACTGGCAGATCTGCCAACGCTCGCGCTTGCCCGACCGAATTTGGCATGTTTCAAAGACGCAGCAGGTCCAACGCTGGAGGGCAACCACCACTTCTCGCTCTTTGTGTACGTACGCTCCTCCAACTCCCCTTGGGATATCCGAGCACGCATGTTCGCGCCGCTCGATAACGTCTCTGAAGATCCGGCAACGGGCAGTGCGTCGGCGGCACTTGGCGCCTACCTCGTATCACTGGTACCAGAAGCAGACATCGTTCGCTCGCTCACCATTGAGCAGGGCGTGGAAATGGGTCGACGCAGTTTAATCGGCATCGAGGTGATAAAGAACCAAGGTATCATCTCCGACGTGACCATTTCCGGTTCTTGCGTGCGTGTGATAACGGGTGAAATTGCATACTAGCGTTGCTAGTCTGCTGAGGTTGGGATTTCGTTTAAAACTGGAGCTGCACGGCAATACGATCTGGATCTCATGGTGTCGCAACGGCATTATTGCCGGTAACCGGAAGACGGCTTGCATTTTCCAACCCTAAATCATGACCGGCACCGGCAGCAAACCAAGTGCCTATGAATGATTTCATTCTCTGGTCTATGAAAGGCGCTTCGGTCTGCGGGGAAGCGCTGGAAATTTAATTTATTATTTTTTGCGCTTGGCTTGTTCTTCTCGTTCCATGCGATCCAAAGAATGCTCGGTTTCATTTTCGCTGAGCGCTTGTTGCTGCAACATGCACTGATCAAAGCTTGCTGATCCTGGTTGTATTCCCAAATTTGCGCATTGTTTGCGATACCCGTCGGCTTCCATTTCATCCAGTGCCTGGCATCCGCTCAGGGCGCCCATCACAATCAAGCCTGCAAATAATGCCGTTTTTGCGGGGAGAAGCCGATGAATCATTTTTATTCCTTTGAAAAGTGGTAACTGATATTACATCATCTATTCGTCTATGCAAAGCATGAGTTCGATCACATATGACCATATAATTTATTATGTATTTCGATTGTGATATTTATCTTTGCTTACATTTTTTCTGATCACAGTCTGGTGATCATTTCGTTCCTGCAAACAACGATATGGCACACTTTGGCAAAGTACAATTTTATTTGCCTGCTTTTCAAGGCCGCGCTTGGGGCCGAAACTGTCAAAACACCGTCATACAAAGGGTTTGAAATGAATATTCGTTTTAAAAAATTCAGTTCTGCAATTGCAATTGGGCTGGCTTTAAGTGTTCCCTTGATCCAGGGGTGTGCGTCAACATCAAATGATGCACGTGCGACTGCAGCTGTTGAAGATAAACAATTTAACGCGTGGTTTGATAATTTAGTGAACCAGATAAAAGCCGATCCAAAATATAAACGGATACCGATTGATACGAAAGTGCAGCAAAATGAATTCCTGGTATGGCTGCATGATGCTTACCGTAAAAAGACTAGCAAGCAAGCGCTGACGCAGAAAATTAATAGTGCCTACCCAGGTCATGCGTATGAAGCTTCATTTATCGCCTCAAAACTTCCCTAGGCTTTGCCCTATTTAGAAGAGTCCGGGGCTCCAGGTCAGGGCCCCGACTCTTTGTTTACCCGACTCAGCGTTGTCTATTTTTCCCGTGTCAAAATCCCAACATCCTCGTTGATGTTCAGTGGTTTATCCAAAACGTTTAACTTTTCTTCATCCACAGATTGCAGTGTATTTTTTGATCTCACGCCAAACAGCCAATTGTCATCTTTTTTGTTGTTGGAAATAAGGCGTATAACGGTGTGCTTGCCTATTTTCTCAGTAGCCCAGGTACCGTGTTCGGGCTTCTCTACAGCACCACCAGTGATTAAATATTTCCCTTGATTATCCAGTTTCAGACGAATATCGTCACCACCGAATGTACCGGGAGCAAACGTTGCATCTGGTTTAGCATTAGCAGTCGTTACTGCACTATTTGCTGCCTGCGTTGATTGTGCTGCAGCGGTTTGGGCAACGCCTAACGATCCTAATAGTGTCGCAGAGCATAAGAAAATGCTTTTTATAAAGCGGCTTGTCATATTTCAGCACTCCATACGGTAAAGTTAATCCAAATATACTGCACCTGACCGCCTTATCTGTTGTTTAGCTGGCTTATTCCAATGTTATATTTTCTTGCAATGCTTGTTGCGGTTCATATGAAAGGACCAACCGTCTAAAGTTCGACTATTTTCGGCTCCAAAGGTACGCGTGCGGCGATAGAAGTTTCACCCGGCCTGGACTGAATCTCGAGTATCCCGGCAAGTCGTTCAATTCTTGTTCGCATGCTATGCATGCCCACGCTGAAACCAGAGCGGCCAATATCGACCGTGTTGAAGCCGACGCCGTTGTCGATAATGTGCAACTCGACATTATCGGCCTTTACAAAAAAACGGAAGTGGACTGCGCTTGCCTGACTATGCTTAATAACGTTGGTCAATGATTCTTCGGCTACCCGATACAGCGTTATGCACAGCATCGCACTGGGCGGTTTGATCCACTCAGGATCGACTTCCCATTGCAAGCTAATCTGCATGTCGTCAAAAATCTGTACAAACCGATTGCGTAAAGGAGCCAGCCAATAAATTGGGTTGCTTGGAAGCTTGATTTGGCTTTCTGAGAAGTTGTCGATAATTTGCCTTAAGTCATTGCGTAACAGGCTTAAGATGGATAGGGCCTGTTTATTGCTCATAGCTTGTTTGGCATAACTAATCTGCGTCATGGCGCGGACTAAGGAGCTACCCAAGCCATCGTGCAGTTCGTGCGCTAGATTAAGCCGCTCTTTTAATTGATGGTTTTTTATGGTTAATGTATGACGGTAATTTAAAGTGAGTTCTAACTTTTTCTCAGCCTCCAGAATTTTTTGATTTAGCTCCTCATTGAAGCGCTCAATTCGCCGCAAACTTTTGCTTAAACGCATGGCGAGAATAATGCTTAGGAAAACTGCAAATAAAAGTGACGTGTAAGGCAGTACGATGGAGGTATTGCCAAGCACATGAAAAAGTGAGAGAAAAGATATGCTACTGATGACCAGGCAGCCGGCAAGCGTCACACCCAATAGCCAGAATTCAAGTTGCTTCGTGCGAAAACAAAGAAAGGAGACAAACAGACTATTCAAGCTAAATAGCAGGACTGAAGCAAAAAAAATACCCAGTAGCGTATTGGGTAGATAAGCTACAGGAACCAGCCAGATACTTGCTATAAGCATTAGCGTTAGCGCGAAAAATGATTTTTCAATTCGTGGAAATCTTTTATCCAGAAAGCGCCATGAGAAGATGCAGAAGCAGATAATAAAAAGGGTAAAAAAAGCGATATTAAATTGCGTAAAAGAAGCGGTATTGCTAAAAGGCGCTGTTTCGGTAATCAGCGTATTGGAAGCAAAACATACCCAAAAAACAGATGCCAAGGCGTACCAGCCATAAGCGGTCTCTTGCCGGCGAAATAGCCAAATACAGCAGCAAACCATGCCTAAGGTTAGCGATAAAATAATATTTAGGTAAAAGATGGTGCGTTGGTTCCAGGTGGCTTCCTTAAATTGGGCAATAACGTTCTGCGTCTCACCTACATTGATGTGTCCCAAGCCCGGAGTACTAAGGGTATCTCCGGTAATACGAAAATGAAGTTGGTTGGGCGCCGAGTAATTGACAGATTGACTGGGCAGGTTCAGGAACCGGGGAGAATTCCAGCTGCGTGAAAGCGGCTCGCTCAGGTTGGCGTCAGACCATAAGAGTTGACCATTGAGCCACACTTGACCAGCCATATTCATTGAACTGACCAGCAACGCAAGCGGCGCGCGCGACGAGTCGCCCTGACAATGTGCGTGCCACTCTACGCGATACCAGACTACGCCTGTATGGTTCGGCCAGCGCTGAGTCCAGTAGTCGGGAACGGTTACGCGTTTCCAATTGGCTTGTGCGATTGAATCGGGCGAATCCGAATCTGACTGTACTGCGTACGCTGCATCAAGGCTTGGTGCGCAGATAGTATTGCCAGATTGTGCCCAGGTATTTTTTGTCAAGAAGCAAGACAAAAAGACCAGCACGATGCCAGCCATTAGCATGAGTAAGGAATTGACCGGCACGCGCATGATGTTGCCCTTGTTGCCTAATGTTTACAGTAAACCGATTGTGCGTGCTCGACTAATGGCTTTAGTACGGTTCGTGACCGCGAGTTTACGGTAGACGTGCCGAATATGTGTTTCAACCGTATGACGTGACAAGAAAATATGATTTGCAATTTCCTGATTGCTTAGGCCTGATGCAACCAGATTCAGAATCTGATGTTCACGTCCGGTTAAATTAATACTATGCGGCTCAATCTTATATATGTCAGGTAGGGTTTCTGTCCGTACTTCAATTTGCAAGGAAAGCCTGCTCAGAATGTGACGTGCGATAAAAGGGTCAATGGGCGCACCGCCTTTGAGAACACTACGGATAGAGACCATGAGCTCGATATCGTCGCGCTCTTTAAGAAGATAACCGGTGGCGCCTGCTTGCAAAGCATTAATAATCATCGCCTCGGTACTCCAGGCGGAAATGACCAAAATGGGAATCTCAGCTCGAATATTGCTGAGAGCTTCAATAATTTCGATTCCATTACCATCTGGCAAGCCCAGGTCAATCAATGCCAGAGCAATCTGAGAATAGTCAACATGGCTCTTGACCTGCGCGACTGAGCTCATAAATTGCATAGCCTCATCTGCATAGCCAATATCTAAAAGTATCGAACGCAGGCGTTGTTGCATAACGCTATCGTCTTCAACAATCAGCACCGGAGCCATTAAATTAACCATGCATAGCCTCATTTTGATCAGTTTTATTATCTTTATCGCTTCAGTGCGGGACTGAATTGCGCTTGAACTCATTGTACGAAATGTAACAGATTTGCAATATCACTACTTCTAGTGATGTTCTTAAAAGCACAAAGATGGTTTAATTTTTGTTGTTTTATTAACATTTTGTTGCTTTTGCCGGCAAACAGGTTCGGAAATCTGAGTTTTGTCGATGGACAAGCATTCCGAGATTCAAACATGAGGTCAGTGACAGGATCACCGCGCAGGGGCATGGTTGTCGGTGGCCGATGCGCGTGCACCGACAGCGCACGTCCGAAGCGGGGTGAGCATAAAGTCAAAGCGACAACGAAAATGGGGGCTTTGAGCATTTGCAAGGTCGGCTTTCACATCAAATATCGGGCGGACAAGGGGGGGTGAACGTGAAGAATGCAGGCAAGTACGAAATTCACACCCCAATCGATAAGGCCGGTTCCCTGGCGGACTGGCCTTATCAATGCGCGATGAACTTGCTCAAATATCCTGCTGACGATGCGATATCCGAACAGTTGGCTTTCATGGGCGAGGCGATCGGCGTCGACAGAGCGTGGATGCTTGAATATCGTCCGGACAAGCTTCGTTTCCGCAATACTCATGAGTGGTGCCGGGGACAAACAAAGCCATTTGTGGAGCAGCTTCAGGATGTTCCGACAACACTGATGGCCTGGTTGCACCAGTACATGATGAAAGGGCAGACAGTGATGATGCACGACGTCGGTAGTCTTCCATGGACCGCAAAGACTATCCAGCTCGAGCTCCTTCGTCAGGGGAACAAAAGCGTGTTGAATGTTCCGGTATGTCATAACAATAACCTGTATGGCATCATCGGCTTCGACACCACGGTCAGGCACAAAACGTGGTCGGCGGCAGAGGCCTGTGCTTTATATCACTGCGCAAACCTCATTGGGCAGGCCAAGTTTTCGAAAGGCACTAAGCGCAGCGACAGAGCGGAATACCATAACGCCAATCCGGTCATCTACTTAAGCACGCGTGGCATCTTGCGGGGCGTCTCGCCCACATCTATTGTTGGCGTCCGTTCTGCAGGAAACTACAGCGAAGTATGGCTCGAGGATGGGTCAATGGTGCTTGATTCACGCGCGCTGGGAGTCTGGACGACCCTGTTGCCACCAGAGACGTTCTTCCGAATACACCGCACCGCCATAGTGAACACGCTGCAGGTGATGGATGTCGATCGAAGAAACATTGACAGATGGCAGATCAAGATGCGGTCTGTGGCCAGCACCTGGCCTGTGTCACGTTCGTACCGAACGCTGTTGCGCACTCGCATGGGAGTCTGAATGCTCGGTCTCCCAAGTACCCCATCCGTAAGCGTTATGCACTTGGTCATGCCAGCATGTTGATTCGTCATTTGGCTGTAGTCATGTCGCAGAGGTTTGCCATATCATCCGCCAGCATGTTACACGATGCGACATATTGTAAATAACAACTGATGCCGGTATCAGCAAAAGACTGACAAAAAATGTCAGCTGTATTTGATGCGGTATTAATCAACTTTATATGGATAGGTGAAATGGCTACAGTAAATTTAAACATTGGCGGACTTTTCCAGCCAACAACAGCGACAGTCGATCAAAGTCAATACGATGGCGATACGCTGTTGAACGTTAATGCATTAAGCCCCAATACCACGTTAAATATCAATAATGCTACTGGTAGCGACGACGTTCTGGAGTTAAAGCAAACGATCTCGGTCGGTTTGCTTTCAACCAATACAATCAATTTGGGAGACGATGCGCACGTAAAGCTGTCCGGCTTGGCTGGAGTGAATATCGGCTCTACCTTTAACTACAATCTTTCAGAGGGTTCGACTCTGGAAATGACATCAAGCTTTTTGTCGCTGGGGGTGGGTAACACCTTTAACATTGACTTGGGGCAGGATGCAACATCAACACTGATCTACGACCCTACCGGGATAAATCTTCAACTGTCCGACTATCCGACGATCACCGGCGTAACGGCGGGCGATCAGATCAAGGTGGTTGGCGCCACTAGCGGCGAATACGTTAATGGCGATCTGATTTTCAAAAATGACCTTGGTTTGACTGTTGGTCGTTTTAACGCCGACGGCCTGGATCCATCTAAATTGGTTTTCGACGGTGGTTCTATGACCTATGCGTGCTACCTGAAAGGCACGCACATCGCCACACCCGAAGGTGAAGTTCAGGTTGAATCGCTGAAAGCCGGCGATAAAGTACTGACCGCAAGCGGTGGTGTTGCCACAGTCAAATGGCTGGGTCATCGCACCCTG
>Ga0160457_1000522_pt1 | contig 16456 bp, 12 predicted proteins | sample HID1972M_E6MG_FD_108242 | JGI IMG/M metagenome (GOLD analysis project Ga0160457, IMG submission 108242) | Enriched pill bug-associated microbial communities from UW Madison campus, WI, USA - HID1972M_E6 MG | ecosystem: Host-associated > Arthropoda: Insects > Digestive system > Unclassified ... | reverse complement strand
GAAAGGATTAAATCTTTCACTTTTTCAATTTTATCTGCAAAAGACGAGTCTAAAACAGGAAGTAAGATCTTATTAAGAGGCTGACGGACATTGATCCCTGTCTTTTTACGAAGAGAAAGAACAAGGGAAGATATGTTTTGCGCTAAAGCCATTCTCTCTTCCAGATCTTTGTCTATTAAAAGCGGATTTCCTTCCGGGTAATTTGTAAGATGTACAGATTCTGCATCATCTCTTCCAGTAACTTTATTCAGATCTAAGAACAGACGATCGCTAAAGAAGGGCGCAATTGGCGACATTAATTTGGCAATCGTAGTCAAACAGGTATAGAGCGTTTGATAAGCTGAAATTTTATCTGAAGTATAATCGCCCTTCCAAAAACGACGACGAGATAATCGAACATACCAGTTACTAAGATTTTCATCTACAAAACTTTGTATGGCACGAGCTGCTTTTGTAGGCTCAAATTCGGTGTAATATTGATCAACCTCCAGACATAAACTGTTTAAGAGAGAAATAATCCATTGGTCAATTTCCGGTCGTTCTTGAATAGGAATATCCTTTTCTGAATAAGTGAACTTATCGATATTCGCGTACAGAACGAAAAATGCATATGTATTGTAGAGTGTCCCAAAGAACTTGCGACGAACTTCATCTAAGCCCTCTTCATTAAATTTTAGATTATCCCATGGTGATGCATTACTAATCATGTACCAGCGGGTTGCATCAGCACCATATTTCTCAATGGTAAGAAAGGGGTCAACAGCGTTTCCTAAACGCTTGGACATCTTGTTGCCATTCTTGTCGAGAACCAAGCCATTAGAAACAACGTTTTTAAAAGCCACAGAGCCATTCAGCATTGTTGATATAGCATGGAGTGTAAAGAACCATCCACGAGTTTGGTCAACACCTTCTGCAATGAAATCGGCAGGATAGGCAGTTTTAAAGCCCTCTTTAAAAGGATTCCTATCCCCTGCGGCTAGTTTTTCCTGATCCAAACCCCATTGAGCATAAGGCATAGCACCTGAATCAAACCAAACGTCGATTAAGTCCGGTTCCCGAATAAGCTTTTGTCCGTTTTCTGATACCAAGACGAGATTGTCAACATAAGGTCGATGAAGATCAAAGTTCTTTTGATCAATATTTTGCAGGTACGCCTTCAAATAATCTTTTTCTTCAGCTGATAAAACGGAAGAATTGAGACTTCTCTGAATATGTTCTTTTAGTTCTGCAATAGAGCCAATGCAGATCTCTTCATTTTCATCTTCACTTCTCCATATAGGCAGTGGTGTACCCCAAAAACGAGAACGCGATAGATTCCAGTCGACTAAATTCTCAAGCCAGTTTCCAAAACGGCCAGATCCGGTAGCTTCCGGTTTCCAGTTAATTGTGTTATTAAGAGCTACCAGTTTTTCTTTAACAGCGGTAGTTTTGATAAACCAACTGTCTAAGGGATAATAAAGGATCGGTTTATCTGTACGCCAGCAATGTGGATAGCTGTGTTCGTATTTTTTTACATCAAAAGCTTTATTTTCTTCTTTCAACTGAATAGCAATACGGACATCGGTTGCTTTAAAATCGTCTTGTTTGCGCTCTTCCGGACTGTAATATTCTTCTTTTACAAAATCGCCTGCATAATCCGTAATTTCTTTTACAAATCTACCCTGGCGATCTACAATTGGAACATCTTTGCCATTTTCGTCTTTTACTAAGATGCCGGGAATGTTGTTTTCTTTACAAACACGAAAGTCATCCGCACCAAAAGTTGGCGAAGCGTGTACAATACCTGTTCCGTCTTCTGTACTTACAAAATCGCCATGAATAACCCGAAAAGCATTTTCTTCAAGTTCTTCAGAACTCACATATGGCATCAATTGGTGGTAGCGAAGATTTAACAAATCTTCTCCTTTAAATTCAGTAGCAATTTCCCAGGGAATTAGCTTATCACCAGCTTTATAAGTTTTGAAATCAGCTTCAAATGCTTCTTGCTTAAAGAAGTTTCCAACTAATACTTTAGCTAAAATGACACTTACCGGCAGATGCGTATAGGCATTAAACGTGCGGACCTTTACGTAATCAATATTTTTGCCAACTATGAGAGCTGAATTTCCTGGTAAAGTCCAGGGAGTTGTAGTCCATGCAATAATTGCAGTATCTTCTTCTTCGTATTCAAATAAAGTATTCAGTAATGGGTGTACCTGATCCTTCCGAATGCGAAACTCTGCAACAATGGTTGTATCCTTAAGCATCTGATAGGTGCCAGGCTGATTAAGTTCATGCGAACTAAGACCTGTGCCTGCAGCTGGAGAGTAGGGTTGGATGGTATACCCTTTATAAAGTAAACCCTTCTTGTAGAAGTCCTTTAGTATCCACCAAAGGGTTTCAATGTATTCGTTTTGATAGGTAATATAAGCATCTTTTAAGTCTACCCAATATCCCATTTTCTCAGTCAGATTATTCCATACGTCTGTATATTTCATTACCTCCTTACGGCAATAATCATTATACTCTTCAACGGTTATGGTCTTTCCAATATCTTCTTTGGTAATTCCCAATGTTTTCTCAACTGCAAGCTCAATGGGTAAGCCATGCGTGTCCCAGCCACCTTTGCGTTTAACCTGAAAGCCTTTGAGAGTCTTATACCTGCAAAAAATGTCTTTAATAGAACGAGCCATAACATGGTGGATTCCTGGCATCCCATTGGCTGACGGCGGTCCTTCATAAAAAGTATATGGTTTAGAAGAAGGCCTGTTTTGGATGCTCTTTTCAAAAATCCCGTTTTGCTTCCAGTTAGCCAGAACTTCTTTTCCTATTTCAGATAAGTTCAAGTATTTATATTCTTTGTACATCAGGTATTTGCAGCTAAAATTGAGGATGCAAAGTTAAGAATAAATGCTTAAATTAGAAATGGATAAGAAAAGAACAAATTGGCATTGTTAATAATAAAGATATTTGAATGTGATGCCTACTTTTGTACTATAAAATTAGGATACGATGAGAATGAATAAGTTTTTGAAGAGAGGTCTCATAATAACAGCCTTAGGAATACTCATAGGTATTTTCGGTACTTTTTTACAAAGAGAAGAGTATGGTATATACAAATGGGTGCTAACTGCATCTGTAGTTGTGTTTGGTATAGGTTTCCTTACCATTATTTACAGTTTGATTCGTAAAATTGAGCGTAAGAGCATCCTGCAAGAACGTACCGAACAGCAAAATGAAGCAGATGAAACCACCTAAATCATCGTTATATCAAAGCTTCTCTTGTGCTATTGACGGTATTTTCAGCAGTATAAAAAGCGAAAGTAATTTTAAGATTCATATTGTGTCAGCCTTGTTGGTGGTTGCTATGGGTTTTTTTTTTCAGATTGCTATCTATGAGTGGTTATGGATCGCTTTGGCCATAGCTGTAGTTATGCTTGCCGAACTGATAAATACCAGTATTGAATCATTGGCTAATATGGTATCTCAAGAATATCACCCGTTAATTAAAAAAACAAAGGATGCCGCTGCAGGAGCAGTGCTCATTGCGGCATTATTTGCCTTGATAAGTGGATTGATTATTTTTATTCCCAAATTGATCGAAGCCGTTTAGCATGCTACACAAAACCCGAGGAATTGTACTTAGAACAATTAATCACCGTGAAAGCAGTGTGATTTGCCAGATATTTACAGAAAGTTTTGGTTTGCAGTCCTATATAATCAACGGTGTCAAAAAGAATAGAGCTAAGATACACATCAATATTTTGCAACCTTTACATCTGTTAGATTTGGTAGTTTATCATAAAAATTCAGGAGGTATACAGCGCGTTTCTGAAGCCCGGCAACTACCGATTTTTCAAAGTATTCCTTACGATGATAAAAAACGATCGCTTGCTATTTTTATCACAGAAGTTCTTCAAAAATGTTTAAAGCAACAAAGTGCTGATGAGCCACTTTTTGAATACATTTATTATGCGGTTTCCTGGTTAGATAGTACTACAGAAGTATCTTCTAATTTCCACCTTTACTTCTTACTCCGCTTAAGTAAATTTATAGGCTTCTATCCTGTATTGCCTGCTAAAGAGAACCCGGCTTATTTTGATCTAAAAGAAGGGATATTCTGCAACTTTCCACCCTATCATCAATTCTATTTATCAGATAAAGAAACCCGGCAATGGATAAACCTAATGTCGAGTTCCTTTAAAGATATTTACTCCTTGCAAATTTCCTTGCAAGACAGACGGATTCTTTTAGATCATATTCTAGATTATTATGCCCTGCATATTGAAAACTTTGGAAATATAAAGTCACATTATATTTTAGAAGAAGTATTTAGTTAGCACTAGATGTTTAGTCAATGCTAATTTAAATTACTTTCCTTTCCATTGCTTTAATAACAGGTTCAAAAAAATCTACTCCATTTAACCTTCCTGCGTTGCCCAAGCCCCCCGGACTAAATACGTTAACTTCCATCAACTTATCGCCTACAATGTCTAAGCCCGTTAAAAACATACCATCTTTAATAAGCTTGGGTGCAACCTCTTCTACAATTTCATAGCAGCGTTTTGTTAGTTTGGCAATTTTGGCAACGCCACCTTGATGTACATTACTTCGAATGTCATTTTCCGCCTGAGTGCGATGCAATGCAGCAGTTTTACCATTAACAACAATGGGTTGTCCATCTAAAAGGAACAATCTAATGTCACCATTCTTAGCTTCCGGCAAATATTCTTGTGCTACCACAAATCCATCACGGGAAATAGCGTCTACAATCTGCTTTAAATTCTTAATATCATTCTTAATCATAAACACATTTTTACCACCTGAGCCTTGTAGTGGTTTTAAAATAATATGTTTATTGCGATCTCTATAAAAAGCTTTGATGTCTTCAATATTTCTTGTAATAATTGTTTCTGGCCGTACTGTCGTTGGAAAATACTGGAAATACATTTTGTTTAATGCATTAGCCAATGTGTTAGGGTCGTTTAAAACGACAACACCATGCCTTTGAGCCAATTGCCCGAATACAATCCCTGCGTTTTGAGCCCAGGGCCGATGGTCAAAATCAACAGACGGATCGTTCCGAAGCATTAAGATATCCAATTCCTTTGCAGTGATAAGTTCTTTCTCTGTTTTCTTTATTGCTTCAAGAAAGTTTTCGTTGGTGCGAAATTGTTTTTCCGGACCTTTGCGAGCATGTGCGCCCATCTGCTCATCTTTCATATAGATAAGATCGCCTGCACCAATATAATAAACTTCATGGCCCATTTTGCTTGCTTGCATGGCCAACCCGGTTGTTGTATACGCAGGTATCTCTTTAGGGGTTTGATTCACTACAAATCCTATTTTCATTGTTCTTTTTTTAAGGTTTAAGGTGTTTAATTAATGTCTGATCAGATTGAAAACATTTCCTCCCGACCGAATGTTTTCAATCTTGTGTTCATATTTTTTGTCTAAGTAACGAGGCTTGATAGGAATCTTCGCCAATATTTGCCGATGAATTAATTCTTGTACAACTGGAATATAATCTTGTCTGATTTTCCCGATTAACAGGGGTTCAATACTTTTTCCCTTTTTAATATATTCAATAAGGTTGAGTAATCCCTTTAAGTAAACAGCATCCTTTGTTAAGCCACCACCCCGATAAACTCGCATAGTGATAGTGAAAGCAGCTTTATTGCTAAACTTATATTTATCTACCAATACATAAAAGGTATCTATAAAAGAACTGCCTGAAATCATTTGCTGCACAGCAATAACGCGGGCTGCAATGGTCCTTAAACGGTTAGGTGTTAAGCCGCCGGTCAGGTACTCAGAAAAAACAGCCAGCCCCTCCTGCAATTCTTCATAGCCGGGAACACCAATGTAAAATAATTTAAGCGGCTGTGCTTTGCCATTATAATAGGTTACCACATGGGTCCCTATTTCATGCTGTAAGAGAGAAAATGCCCTGCCTTCAGATACCTGAAAGTTTTTATTGATATTTAACATTCCCCGGTTAACCAGAATGCCATCAATATCATCTCGAACCCGTACAACAGTAGAAATATCTGGATCTTGCAATTTTAACCATTCTAGTTCCTTTTCTGCCATCTTTGCAAATTCAGGGGCCTTTATCATCTTTCTTTCAGGAGGCTCTTCGGGCACATCAATAGCCACTAATAATGCTTTTGCAGTTTCCAGTAATTTATCATCAATGGGTCCGAATAGCTGCATACTGGTAAGCATAAAATCAGGCTTTTCACGCTCCATCATCATGTCTAGCATTCTATCAACCTCTTTTCGCTTATCCCGAAAAAGAAAAGCCAGCGTTGGATCAGAAATATCTTCGATCGGTAAATTGTAAATTCTCCTTTTGATTAATTCAGGGTCAATAGGCATAGGCCTGTAGTGAAAAACTGGAGGCTTTAAATAATTCGATTTTTGAAAAGACTGCCAGGCATCATCTACGTTAATAGGGGTAATCAGTAAGAGGAAATCAAAAAGATTACTGCAATTACCTAATTCCTCATCAATATCAAATACATTCTTTTCCAGGCTGGTAGTACCAAGCATTTGGAAATTAGTAGCATTATAGGAAGTATGTATTCTAACAAATTCAAAGAAGCCTTTTCGAATAGCTTTACTGAATTTTGAACGCAGGTCTCTTAAAAATAAAGGATAAGCCCGGCCGGTAGATACATTCATATAGATGGGCGCAATCTCAAGCCCTATTAATGTAATTGCTGATTTGTTAGCCTCTTTGTTATTAATTAAAGGCTTATAATAAGGAGGAGCTACGACATCTTTTCCTTTATTTATTTCCGTCCGCATTAAATTACCAAGGATGTTTATCTTACCAAGCTCAATTTTTAGTTTTTCAGCAACTTCCAATCCGCTTTTTTGGCTTACGTGAACTGTAAAAGGTGGAGCTTCTTCTTTTTCAGAAAGCCAAACTTCAAATAGCAGGAATCCTTTAAATCGGTCGGATAAGTAGGTTGCAATGCTTTTTACGATCTCACTGCATTCCGGAGAATCTTCTGCATAGAGATAGGAAGATTCGGTTTTGCCCAAGCGCGAGGTAAAGCCATCTTTTCCATTTGGCGGGATCCGGTAAACGACCATAAAAGGCACAGGCTTTTCCATATTCACTAAGCCGTTGCCAGGAATATTGATACGTACGGCTTCTTTCTTTTTGATCTTATCCAGAATCCGATTAATTATTTTCTTCTCAGGAGTAGTTATCATGACTGCTCGTTTCTAAATGCATTCAATTGATGTTTTAGAATAGGGATGGAGCCCAATAAAGCCCCCCTGATATCTTGAATATGATTGATGAAGGCTCTGCCTGTCCATTCGTCCATAAAAGTTTTTTTAAACTCAACAGAAATAACACAACCTTTTTCGCTAAAGTTTTGATTAGCCCATTGTGAGAAACCACCACCTTTAAACACGATATTCTCTCTTACATCCGGATGTCTTCCATTGATCGAACAAGCAGAAAGATATTGCATAAAATGATGAATAAGAGGTTGCCACTTTGGGTGGTTGTTTGCCGAACCAATATTTATCTCGGGATTAGAAATAACAGGACTTGCTTTATCCGGACTTTCTCTGCGGTGATTATATGAATGGATATCTAAAATTAGAAAATATCCGAACTTGTGAATGGCCGTTTCAATCAATTCGCTCATTCTTACATAGAATTCCTGATAGTATTCCATTAAGGCACTACTCAGAATTTCAGGAAATCCATCTTTCCAAACCTGTAAACCCCATGCATCTTCAGGAAGCATGTAAATGGCCTTATCGGGTAATCGATTCAGATCAACCTGAAAACGTGAAGTGTGAACTGTTACCCTGCTCACGGGTAAATCTATCATATAAGCCGTATATGGATCCTCCTCGCGAAAGCGTTCATGTTCCTGAAGGTGGATATGAGGCAAAATTTCAGGTGCTATATAATGCCCATCATGTAGTGCAAGTGCTATTATAGGCGAATCTATTTCTTCTATTTCGTATGTCGTACTATTCATTCTTAGGTTTTATGCCTATAGAACATTGTTTTAAGATGAATGTTTGGTAACGTTCTTAAGAGAAGATAAATTTCCTTTAAAAGGACAATACCTTCTCTGGAAATTTTTCTGCATAGTTATAGATTAATTGCATAATATAGTGAGTAGCAGGATATCGATTAATGGACTCTTTAGCATCGGTAACACTTTTTATATCTGAGTATTGTTCAATATATCCGAAACCATAAGAACATCCATTTTCTACCCAAATACAGCTTTGTTCATCCTCATTTCTGCCTTTATCTAAAATTATAAAAGAGTGCATGGTAAGATGCAGGTGTTCAATAGCATTTTGTACCCGATCATTATATTCTATCGGAGGTAATCTCACAATTCCTATTTCTTGGTCTTTAACTCCTAGTTCGACTCCAGTCGACTTAAATCCGCATAAATCAGGACGTAATTCAAAGTCGCGGATCATTTTGAACAGCAGATTAAGAGCTTCGATCTTTAAATTGAACGTGTGAATATTATCCAATCCTTTTCTATGATTGCCAACTACAAGGTGAAGATAGCCGTTTTGATCTCATAGGAATAAAGAGCAAACTTGGGCTCTTGTCGTTTGATTGCTTTATTAAACGCAGGCCATAAACGTTTTATTTCTACTGCTTCAAGTAAGAGAGCCATTAATTCTGTACCGCAAGATTCATAATGAATGGAATATATGCTTCGCAGAAAATGTTGGCGTTGTGGTTTAGGATTATGCCCTGTAAAATGAGAGAAAACTCTTTTACGAATGTCCTTTGCTTTACCTACATATACAACTTTTCCCGTTTGATCTTTGAAATAATATACCCCCGGACAATGGGGTAGTTTGTCAAAATCTTTGTGAGGCAGATTGGGAGGTAATTGTTGCTCTTTTGATTTTTTACTCAACATAGCCGTAATATGCCCTTTTGTGTCCCATTCAAGTAAGCAAGAAAAAAGAATAGCTGTAGCCCGGGCGTCTCCTTCAGCACGATGGCGATCTGTTAAAGGTATATTCAAGGCGTCACAGAGTTTACCAAGGCTATATGATCTCAATCCGGGTTTTATTTTACGAGCTAAGCGGACTGTGCAAAGCTTTTGAGCATTAAAAGCATATCCTGCACGTTCAAGGTGGTGCTTTATGAAGGAGTAGTCAAAATTTACGTTATGTGCTACAAACACACGGCCTTCTAAAGTCTTATAAATTTGCTCTGCCACTTGCTCAAAATCAGGGCTATCGTAAACCATATCATCTGTGATCCCAGTCAGTGTCTGAATGTAAATTGGTATTGGAACCTGCGGGTTAATCAAAGTTTGATAGCGATCTATAATTGCTTTTCCATTATGAATCAGGATGGCAATTTCAGTTATACTGCTTCCTGATGCATATCCGCCTGTCGTTTCTATATCTACAATTGCGTATTCCATTGTTATTTTATTCGCTTCTTGGGTCACTTAGCATGGGCATTCGAGCACATTTCTGTACTTCAAGGGAAGGGCATCCAAAATCAACAGTTACTTTCCCAAGAATCAAATATAAGCCATTACCATTTAAAGGATAAGATTTTAGAGATTGTGGAAAATGTACTGTATCAAAGAAATGACCTTCAACATCGAGGAAAGTACCAAATTTCATATTGCTCACATTTCTCGACCGAACCTTTTTTTCGGCAATAAAATCACCTACCATACGCACAGTTTTGCCTTCATAATTACAAAGATCTTTTGCCATTATTTCTCCTCTGAAACTGGATTTTGCCAGATCAAACATACTGCCTGAAACAGGGAAACCCATGAGTTCCATCTCATCGTACATGTCTTCCAAAAGAGAACTTTCTAATTTAGGTAACATAGGTTGTTTTGTGCTAAGAGTTTCAAATAAGGTTACCATCCCCGTTTTCTGCTGCTTTCCGCTTATTCGCAGATGCGCTTCCCATAATAGTTCTTTCTTTCCTGTTCCCGTAAACCGGAAAGCCCCGCAACGGATCAGCACCACTAGCTGCTCCAATCTTGCCTCTGTCCGCAATATAAAGTTCTCTAAACTTCGGTAATTTCCATTTTGTTCCCGCTCATTAACAATTCTAACTGCCAGCTTTTCTTCCAGGTTCAGCAGACAATCAAATCCCAGGTAGAGATCTTTGCCATCAATACTGGTATTGTATTTACTTTTATTTACGCATGGTAAACAAATATTCCCGCCCGAATTTCGCGCTTCATTTACATATACTTTTCGTTGGTAAAATCCACCATAGTTGTTCAGTACAGAGACCATAAACTCCAATGGAAAATAAGTTTTTAAGTATAAGCTTTGGTAACTCTCTACTGCAAAAGAAGCTGAATGCGCTTTGTTGAAGGAATAGCCTGCAAAACTTTCCATCTGACGCCAAATTTCCTGAGAGATATCTTTAGGGTAGCCCATCTTTTCACAATGGCGGGTAAACTTGATATGGAGTTCCCCTAAGTGTTTTTCATCGCGTTTTTTTCCACTCATTATCCTGCGTAATATATCAGCATCTGATAAATCCAGGCCACCAAAATGATGACCGATCTTCATTACATCTTCCTGATACACCATCACTCCATAGGTTTCTTCAAGTTGTTCTTTAAAGACAGGGTGCATATACTCTACCTTCTGGGGATCGTGATGTCTTTCAATATAAGTTTTCATCATTCCGCTCGATGCTACACCCGGCCGGATAATAGATGAGGCAGCAACCAGTGTCCGATATTCGTCGCATTTTAATTTAGTCAGTAATTGACGCATAGCAGGGCTTTCGATATAAAAACAACCGATGGTATTGGCAGACCTTAATTGTTGCGCTATCTTTTCGTCTTTAAAGAAACGTTGAGGTTCGCTTGTCTCGATGCGGATTCCCTGATTTTGGAAAACTATTTTCCTGCAATCTTTGATATGCCCAATGCCTCGCTGGGAAAGGATATCAAACTTTTCAAATTTAATATCCTCGGCAACATACATGTCAAATTGTATGGTAGGGCGATCTTTAGGAGGAAAATCCATGGCCGAATAATAGGTGAGGGGCTTCTCTGAAATCAATACTCCTGAGGCATGGACGGTTCGTTGGTTTGGAAAATCTGACATCTGGTCATAAACACTCAAGATCATATTTGTGATCTCGTTCTTATTGAGCATATGCTGCGGTTCATGCACCAGCCGATCAATATCACCGCGCGGCAATCCATAGATCTTTCCCAGTTCCCGAATAATGGATCGCGAACGAAACGTACTCATGGCACCCATCAATGCTACATTGCCCTTTTCATATTTCTGAAAGATATAATCATAGATTTCATCACGCTCGTTCCAGCTGAAATCCATGTCAAAATCGGGTGAAACGTTCCGCTTAGGGTTCAGGAAGCGTATAATATAACGATCCAGTTCAATGGGACAAACATCTGTAATACCCAAACAATAGGCTACCACAGAATTAGCACCGCTTCCTCTTCCCACATAATGGAAATTTCGGGCACGTGCATGACGGCAAATATCATCCGTAATCAGAAAGTAGGTAGCAAATTCCAGGTTTTTAATAATCTCCAATTCTTTCAATACCCGGTCCATAGCCACTTTATTAGTTTTCCCATAACGCCGCAGAAAGCCCTCCATCGCATACGTATACAGCAATTGATTGTCTTCATAATGGCTTCCCCTAAAGTTTTTTTTATTCTTTTTATTCTTAAAATTGAAATTGAAGGAGCAGTCTTGCAGCAGCTTTTCTGTATTACGTATCAGTTGAGGAAAACCTTTATAAAGTCGTATTAAGGATGACTTGGATAGAAACACTTCATCTGTGTCAGCAATTTGTGTAGGTTTCAATTGAGAAATAAGAAGATTATGATCAATTGCCCGCAGTTGGCGATGCAACAAATGTGCTTGTTTATCTTGAAAACTAAGTGGCTTCAATATCACATAGCGCTGCTGTGTAGATTGGAGCTCCAGCGCTATCCGGTTTAATTGATCCGGACGAACACCAATATACTCATAGTCACGAAGATTATGAGATAACGGCTTTCCAAATGGGTAGACTACAAAAACATGATTAAATTCCGGAGCTATAACCGGCAGGAGTGAATTTCTCTGGTTAGCCGCAGTCATTAGCTCATTGAGTTCCCTAAAACCTTCCTCGTTTTTTGCAATGCCAATAAATAAGAGTTCGTCAGCATTGCGGAATTCCATTCCTACTAATCCATTTAAGCCATATTTTCTGCATTCTTTGATAAAGTCCAGTGCAGCAGAACTGTTATTGATATCTGTTAGAACAGCAGTATCATAGCCATTTAATAGCAAGCCTTTTACCAGTTGCTCAATATTAAGCGTGCCATAGCGCAAGCTAAAACAGCTATGTACATTTAATAGCATTTCTCTCCTTTCTTTCGAACTTCGTCCTTCAAACTTACTGCCCGCATAATCTTATCTATGCCAAAGTGTGTTCTGATATGGTCCATGGCTATACTCAGATTCAATTCCTTGATTCTATCATCAAATAAATCTATCTGCTGGCTTCCTGCAATCAAATTACTGAACCTGATCCCAACAAGCCGTATCAGCATTCGGCGACTATAGAGTTTATTAAATAGTTCTAGTATCCGCTCTGTTAATACCTTTTCCGAATTCGTATAAGTGATTTTAATTTGCTTGGTGTGCGTATCGAAATTGCTATAGCGTATTTTTAGAGTAACACAAGCAGTTAATTTTCCTTCTTTACGGAGATTAAAAGCTAACTCATCAATCATGGTGATTAGTATTCTTCGCAACAGAGACATATTAATCGTATCTATTTCGAAAGTATGCTCATTACTCATTGATTTCTGCTCTGTAAAAGGAATTACGGGCGCATCATCCAGAGCATTGGCTTTTTTCCAGATGCTTATTCCGTTTTGTCCCATCACACGGTACATCGTTTGTACTTCCATTTCCTGTAAAGTTTTGATCTTCGAGATGCCCATATTCCTTAGAAGGGTATGGGCCTTTGTACCTACCATCGGAATCTTTTTGATAGAAAGAGGTGCCAGGAAGCTTTTTTCAGTGCCAGTTTCAACCTGCCATTCGCCACTCGGCTTGGCCATTCCGGTAGCAATTTTACTTATTGTTTTATTGATGGAAAGTCCGAAAGATATGGGTAAGCCGGTTTCCTTAATAATACGCTGCCTGAGTTCCTGAGTCCATTTCCAGCAGCCGAAAAACTTATCCATTCCCGAAACATCCAGGTAATGTTCATCAATACTGGCTTTTTCAACAATAGGTGCTCTCTCAGAAATGATTTCAGTTACCATATCCGAGTATTTGCTGTATTGATCCATATCGCCTTTTACTAGAATAGCTTCTGGGCAAAGTTGTCTGGCTAAACGCATAGGCATGGCACTGTGTACACCGTATAGTCGTGCCTCATAGCTGCAAGACGCTACTACACCACGATCTGAACTTCCGCCAATTAATACTGGCTTCCCTATTAACGCAGTGTTTTGCAGTCTTTCAACTGAAACAAAGAATGTATCCAAATCACAGTGTACAATATTTCTTTCCATAAATATTAGCAAATCTACAAATCATTAATTTGTTTAGCTAGTATTTATAGCAATATATAAGAGAGATTTATACGTTTCAAATAGAACTCTAATAAAAAAAGCCCTGTAGAATGATTTTTACAGGGCTTCTTTTTATTAGAAGGCATTTCTTTAAGCAAACGTCTTCAATAAGCTATGCCAGCCTGTTGTTTTCTGAAGAATACCATTGATGTCATCTAATTTTACACGTTCTTGTTCCATGCTATCGCGATGGCGAAGTGTAACTGTATTATCTTCCAATGTTTGATGATCTATTGTAATACAAATTGGGGTGCCAATCGCATCTTGTCTGCGGTAACGTTTCCCGATAGAATCTTTTTCATCGTATTGAATGTTAAAGTCAAGCTTCAATTCATTCATAAGCTCTCTTGCCTTTTCTGGCAAGCCGTCTTTCTTTGTTAAAGGCAGAATCGCTGCTTTAACAGGAGCCAAAGCCGGGTGTATATGTAATACTGTACGGCTGTCTTTTTTGTCTTCTGTACTTAAATCCTGCTCCTCAAAAGCGTTACACAATACAGTAAGGAACATTCTATCCAAACCAATCGAAGTTTCGATTACATAAGGAATGTAGTTTTGATTGATCTCTGGATCAAAGAACTGCATTTTCTTGCCTGAAAATTCCTGATGTTGTTTTAAGTCGAAATCTGTTCTTGAGTGAATTCCTTCAACTTCTTTAAAGCCAAAAGGAAAATCGAATTCAATATCAACTGCAGCATTTGCATAATGAGCTGGCTTAACATGATCGTGGAAACGGTACTTCTCTGAATTGGAGCCCAATGCCAAGTGCCATTTCAAACGTGCAGCTTTCCATTTTTCGTACCATTCCATTTCTGTACCAGGGCGTACAAAGAATTGCATTTCCATTTGCTCAAATTCTCTCATCCGCATAATGAATTGACGGGCAATGACTTCATTCCTGAAGGCTTTCCCGATCTGTGCAATTCCAAAAGGAATTTTCATTCTTCCGCTTTTTTGAACATTCAAGAAGTTAACGAAAATACCCTGAGCTGTTTCCGGACGCAGGTACACATCTTCAGCACCTTCTGCTGTAGCACCCATCTTTGTAGAGAACATTAAATTAAACTGACGAACGTCGGTCCAATTTTTTGTTCCTGAGATTGGACATACAATACCATGCTCTTCAATGATAGTTTTTAAACGTGCTAAATCATCGTCTTTAATTGCCTGATCGAGATCGTTTTGCAATTGCGCTGCTTTATCTGTTTTGCCATCTTTTTCATAGCGTGTTATTTTATCTTCGATCAATTGATCTGCACGATAACGTTTCTTAGAGTCTTTATTATCGATCATCGGATCGTTAAATCCATCTACGTGACCGGAAGCCTTCCATATTCTTGGGTGCATAAAGATGGCTGAATCTATCCCGACAATATTTTCATTAAGTTGCACCATTGATTTCCACCAATAGGTTTTAATATTATTCTTTAATTCAGAACCCAATTGCCCGTAGTCGTAAACTGCACTTAAGCCATCATAAATTTCGCTTGACGGAAATACGAAGCCGTATTCTTTGGCGTGCGATACAACATTTTTTAAAATATCATCAGTTTTGCTCATAGTGCGACAAATATAATCTGATTTATGCATATTCATAATAAATCACTCTACAAACTTTAATTATCCATCTACATTGGATATATATTGTACATACATTGGTTTACATACTCGGGTAGTGCGCGGTTATTCCTTCGTTGAGTCTTCGTTTTTTGGGCCGAAACAACGGAGACACAATGATAAAAGCGGGATACAAGTTTTAAAGAATCTTTAGCAAAGTCAATTTGTGATTTATTAATTAACATAGTGTCAATAACGCATGGTTTATTATATTTGTTAAGTCCCATAATTTATTGTTAAATCCCTTAATAAAATGTCTTAATTAATGCTATTAGCCATACTATCAGGTTTCCTAATCGCTATTTGTTTGTTATTCCTTGGAAAGCAGCTTAAAGGGAATTTACCATTAACTGTCTCCATTTTACCCATCGGCCTTTTTATTTATTTCTGTACATTTTTACCAGAGATAGGTGAGGGGCAAACTTTTTTTCAGCATACTTCATGGATACCTTCTCTGGGAATTAATCTTGATTTCAAATTAGATGGGTTATCGCTATTGTTCTCTCTGTTAATTACAGGGATAGGATCATTGGTGTTTTTGTATTCTTCGGCTTATTTAAGAGGACATATTTATATAGGACGTTTTTATGGATATCTCTGTGTTTTTATGGCATCCATGTTGGGCGTGGTGCTTTCCGATAATTTATTAGTGCTATTTGTTTTTTGGGAACTTACTGCAATAAGTTCATTCTTTCTTATCGGTTTTAATAATGATAATGAGGATTCAAGAAAAAGTTCACTTTTAGCTTGGGCAATAACCGGAGGAGGTGGCTTTTTCCTGATGGCCGGCTTTATTTTAATAGGAAGCACCTCGGGAACTTATTCGCTACAGGAAATGTTATCCTCAAGTGAGATATTAAAAAGCCACTTTTTATATGCACTCATGCTTTTCTTGATTTTTGCCGGGGCTTTTACAAAATCTGCACAATTCCCTTTCCATTTTTGGCTTCCCGGCGCTATGAAGGCACCTACGCCTGTATCTGCATATCTGCACTCTGCAACAATGGTGAAGGCCGGTATATATCTTATTGCCCGGTTTACACCTATTCTTGGGGATCATCCTTATTGGAATAATACCTTATTAATAGTTGGCGGTATTACGATGGTATATGGAGCCTTTCATTCTATATTTCGAATTGATTTGAAAGGGATTTTGGCCTATTCTACCATTTCTGCCCTCGGTCTACTCGTATTCTTGCTTGGAATAGGTACCCATGATGCATTATTAGCCGCATCTG
>Ga0160457_1000521_pt1 | contig 16480 bp, 12 predicted proteins | sample HID1972M_E6MG_FD_108242 | JGI IMG/M metagenome (GOLD analysis project Ga0160457, IMG submission 108242) | Enriched pill bug-associated microbial communities from UW Madison campus, WI, USA - HID1972M_E6 MG | ecosystem: Host-associated > Arthropoda: Insects > Digestive system > Unclassified ... | reverse complement strand
TATGCAGAACCAGGTGCGAACAACCATTTTCAGGATTTCAGCAAGTTACGGGACCAGGCACAGCAAGCCCTTGGCCCGGATATTAAAGTTTCCCGCTGTGAGATTTATCCGGCTAAAGGCCGCAACTGGATATTCCGGGCTTCTCTGACAGATAGTAAGGGCATCGGGCACTGGAACTATTACAAATATTACTACCGGGTCTACCTCAATCCCTATAACGGAAAAGTGGTCTATGTAGAAAATACGCGTAATGAGTTCTTTCAATTGGTACTGAGCCTGCATATGAACCTGCTGCTGGGTGACCGTGTGGGCGGCATGGTGACGGGAATTTCAGCGTCATGTTTTTTTGTTTTACTGGTGAGTGGCCTCGTGCTGTGGTTTCCCCGGAAATGGAAGGCTAAGGCTTTCAAAAAAGGATTGATACTTAAGCGTGATGTAGGAATAAAACGGCTGATTTACGACCTGCATAGTATATTGGGCTTTTATATCCTGATCCCTGCCCTGCTCATCTGTATTACCGGTCTGGTCTTTGCCTTTGACTGGGCTGACCAGTCTGTTCAATACGTAGCTAACGGAGGCAAGACATCCGAAAAACGGGCCATACCTTTGTCCACACCCAATGATACTTACAATCCACGGGCTACCGACAGTGTGGTTGCCCGCCTTCTTCATGTGCACCGGGAAGCTGATGTGTTTTCAATCCGCTTCAGGAAAAAGAATACGGATCCGCTGGATGTTCAGGTACGGCTTGCAAAAAACCGCACGCACCTGTTCGAATGGTATTATTTTGATCGTAACAATGGCAAACTGCTGACGAAATATGGTGACCAGGATGTAAAGGGAGGTGAAAGGTTCAGAACGATGAACTATGACCTGCATACCGGGGCCTTTGCCGGAATCCCAACGAAATTGTTTACGCTCTTTGTTGCATTGATCTGCGCTGCCATGCCTGTCACCGGCTTTTTAATCTGGTACAACAAAGCCGGAAAAAAGAAAAAGCAGAAAAAATAATAAATTTGTAATATCGAATCATGATGCGACCAAATAGATTGCCGGATACAGAAGCCTGTTAAATTACCACGGATAAATTTTTATTCAATAATCCAAATGTGATTTTGCATGTAAACTTTTAATCTTAATAAGATGATTTTTGCTCACGTTTAACAGTGCTGCGAGTATTTCGTTATTTACCTTATAAATATATGGTTTATGGCAATGTATTAACTTTGAAAAACGATTCTTTGCGCTAGGTATTCTAAGAAACATTTCCCTTTGCCTGGTCAATTGAAGATTTTCTTCAAATATTTCTAGTAACATCCTATAAAGATCATTATTCTTTTGAGCCTGAGATTCAGTTTTTGTCAGATTCAGATACCAGACTTTTGTATTCTCCAATACCTGTACAAATTCCTCCAAGGGCTGTTTTGAAAAAAACCCGCCAATTGGCGGAATAAAACCTTGCTCAGCAAGCCATGAAGGATGGTCAACGCCATCAATAATACTATAGCCCATTACAAGTCCCTCCTCAATAAAATGGAGAATAGGAGATGAATAGTCAGGCGAACCAATAATTAATCCCTTACGCAAATTAACAGGAGTAAAAAGACTTTGAATTTCTTCTACTCCTTTTCTATTTGCAGTCTTCATAGACCATAATTTTTCTTCCAGTTTATTCATAATGCTAGAATTTCTAACTACAAAAGACGATTTTAAACGGTAAATATCAAGTTACACACCTCCTTATAAAAAGTGTCATGTATAAGAAAGAACCAATATTTTTATATCATTTAGCGATAATTTTAATGACAAAAACATAGTGGTTTTTTTTCTTAAATTCTGAGCATATTTATATTTATCTTTATAAAAAAATACTTAATATTAATATATACAACTTAAAATGCGATTTATTTTGCTGCAAAAAATAATAATAGCCAAGAAGGGAGAAAAAATTTGACAAAAGAATTTAACAAACTAAGCACTTTTATTAATGAAATAACTGACCGGAATAAGTTAAACAACGGCAGTGCGGAATTTGAAAATCAAACTCCGGATTTAGACAGATTATTTGTCAGTTTGCAAAACAGACTGGAACAGCTGATTTCAGAACAGAAAAAGCAAGAGAAACTCACGCTCTTTGTTCATTATATACAGATAAAATTGACCACCCTTGCCGACTCCTTAGAGAACAAAGAAAAAGATTCAAATCATCAGCCTTATGAGGCCACCGCTCATACGCGATCAATTTTAGATCGAATCCGTATAAAGATTATTGACATATTAGAATATCTGCATTTAAATTTTTCTTCAAATTTCGATATCTCCACAAATCTGCCGCTCTGCTTTTTTTACATAGGTGATAATGCTGTAAAAGAACATGATTTAATAATTTCTGCCCTGTCTGAAAAAAATATAGATAAAAATCTAATCAGTATTCTCGAAGCATACCTTAACTCCTTCAATGAACCCAGCGATTTTAGTATCAAAACCTGGCATCAATATGATTACTTAATAAATCTTTCAGATCATATCAGGCACTTCTCTAAGCAGCTGCCTTCCGGGGATGACACGTTTAAACTAATTCTCTTACTTATAAGCCATAATTTCAATTCTGTTAATTTTTATGAATTTATGTTGCATTTCATTGAGAAGAGAACCAATACGCATACTATTTATGAAGAACAGGAAACCAGGCTTATTGATCTTCTTAAAGTAATAGAAAATTTAAGACAGGAAAATAAGTATGGCTTTAATCCCGACATCCCAGTGATCCGGGAGTCATTGAGTGCTGCTATAAAACGTGAACTGCGGAGTATAATACGACTGAGAAAAGTTTACCTGCAGGATGCCGGCGAAGGAGAAGGTAAATCTAAAAATTTTTATTTTGAAGTGACCGGGACCATTGAAGATCTGCTCTTCACATTAAGGTTATTAATGGAGCTCGGTTTTCTCAAAACAAAATTTAAAGCCTCACTTTACACGTTTGTAGAAAACCATATCAAAACAGAACGGACCAAAACTCCGTCTGCCCAATATATGCGGAATATTTTCAGTCCCGGTCAGGAAGTTTCGCCCAAGATCGTTAAAAAGAGCAGAAGTACACTTATGAAAATTGTCAATTACATTGACATGCACTTTCGGGACCAGCTAAAGTTTTGTCTGGCAGTCATATTGTTGTTTTCTGGCAAGGCCAGTTGATCTTACTTTTCCCTCAATTCTTCAAAAAGCTTAATAGCTAAACTTTGGAGATTAATGAGGTCCCTGTTTGTAATTGATAGCTTTTCTTTCAACACACCAAGTTCATTATAAGTGATTACCTGAGGTCTTTTCTCTTCTTTTAACATAAGATCAGTAGGCGTAACCTTATAGAATTTTGCAATCTGATTAAACCTTGCTATATTAATTGTCGTCATTCCAGATTCAATCTTACAATATGCAGGAGTAGAAATGCCAAGCTTTTCAGCTACTTGACGTTGGGAGCATCCTAATTTTTGGCGAAGCTGTTTCATATTATTACCAATTGTCTCCATGTCACTACCAATTGTCTCCATATCATTAATTTATCGCGCGTACTAAGCCTTAAAAAAAGACAAGTCGCAATGACCATTATATTATATCAATTAAATAATAAAGTGCTAATATATGAAAATATATTTAACAAATAGAATACTAAATATAAATTTAGTACACTTGTTTGATATAAAATAGTCAATTGAGAAAAATAGAATATTTTGTAATTTCCTGACTCTCTCTCAATTACTGCTCGAATAGCCCGCATTTGAGGCTAAAGATCAACTCAAATGGATAGTGTAATTTCCGTCGTGCAGATCTAACTTTAATTAACAATTAAAGCAGAATGTTATGCATAATCCATCAGTAAGAATTTCGGTGTATAAAAAATTAAAGGGCTTAATATCTGAGCATAGCCGGGGTATTGTTGATTCTGATTTATATTCCGACCAACAAAGATTTTTACCTATGAAAACAAAAACATCAAAAGACCTATTGTCCGAAACTTCTTCAAAGAAGTTTAAATTATTTACAGAAATTATCATCTATTCATTCTTTCTGTTATTTCTATATGCTGCTACCAGCAAGCTATTTGACTTTCACAATTTCAAAATACAGTTATCTAAATCGCCTATTCTGACCAACTTTGCAGTTGTATTGGTATGGCTGGTTCCTGCCATTGAGATTAGTACAGCAATAATGCTATTGTTTTCAAGGACTCTGCTCATCGGACTTTATTTTTCTTTTGGACTAATGACCCTATTTACGGCATATATTATTGCTATATTAAAATTCACTGACTCAATCCCTTGTAGCTGTGGAGGTATACTTCAAAGCATGAGTTGGAATCAACACTTGGTTTTCAATGCGGTTTTTATAATGCTAGCCTTCATTGGAATTATATTACAGGATTTGCTAAATAAAAACAAAGCTAAAACCTAGCTACAAAGATATTCATTGCGCAAATTGAATCGGGGGATGCCGAGAACCTGAACCAAAACGTAGGCGTTAATTTTAAATTATATAAAAACAAACATGAAAAAATTATTTTTTGCCTCCGTATTAGCAATAGTTGCTATAGGCGGAGCTGCATCTAATGCAAACGCAATTTCACTTTACACCCTTGGTTCAGACCAAGCGATTGTTTGTGATAACGGTAACGCAACATGTACAACTGCAGTTGCGGGTGAAACAGTTTACAGAACCTCAGCCGCAGATGGCCAACAAACAGATATTGTACAGCCATTTGAGTATGAAAATCTGCAACTCATCCAGTAATCAAACAACAGTAGTTACCCTAACAGGGTGGCTGCTGTTAATATTTGAAACATGAAGAAAACACTATTCTATACCATTCTGATCAGCGCATGCAGTGCTTTATTGATTTATATCAGCCGATCGGTTAGCGAAGGGAACGTCAATAACGGATTCAGCAGAAAATTTATAACACCAACAATTACCTTAAAGAGCGTGATTATCTTACCAAACAAATCATTTGCTTTCCTCGGCACGCTAAACAAGAAAATCATTTTATTCAATTACGCCGATAAAATCCATCTGTTCCCCCTCAACGCTACGCTCAGCAAACTGGATACAACAACTATTAAATTCCCCACGGGTTTTTATATGAATGGACTTAATGTCTATAAGGACATACAGGCACCTCTCCTATTTCTTGGTAATGCATATGGAGACGTTGCTGTGAGCAATGGCAGTACAACCATACCTTATAAAATTAAGGGGGTTCATTTTGACAATTTTAAAGCCATTTCGGATCGTACCCTAATCGTTAGGGCTCGTCATAATTACGGAAGCCAAAAGAATCGATCGTTAGCGAGGTTAAGCCTTGCAGATTCGGTTCGATTGAAAAAAGACTACCCCTTTCCTAATGTGAAAGATGCCTTATTTACAAACGATGGTTGGTTGCAGTATGATAAAAAAAATGCTAGGATTCTTTACATGTATTATTACAAGGGCGAATTTTTAACACTGGATACCAATCTCAATTTGCTTTATAAGGGCAAAACGGTGGACACTGTCAGAACAGCAAACATTACTACAGGCGTAGTCACTACAAAAACAAAGAACGGGTTTAATAAAAGCATCACCCAAACCACTCCTCCAAAAGTGGTGAATGCCTATATGACGACTTATAATAACCTCGTTTACGTTATTTCAAGACTTAAGGCAGACAACGAAACAAAATCGGAATTTGCCAAAAACCAGGTGATCGATGTTTATGATCTGAGAAGTGGAAAATATTTGTATAGCTTTTATATCCGTAGATATATTGGCAATAAGCTAAATCAGTTTCTGATTGAAGACAATAGGTTAATTGCGATTTTTGAAACTTTCCTGGTCAGCTATAATTTCAGCAGTCAACAATAACGATGATGCTTTACTCATAAGAAATAGACTATTCCATCGAATAGCCTATTCCAAATTTTGAGTTATAAATATTAACAGTGCTTATTTGGATGAACCCACACTTTCCAGGGCATGTTTTATTTTTAAACTCATTTCAGCACCCGAAGTCATCGATGGCTGGTAAATTATATTACCATTTGAATCAATCAACATGATGTAAGGTGATGCCGTCACATTATAATACTTCATAAAAGGATGATCCAAACCTATTCCATTTCCGGTATTCACATTGATATAATCATCTGAGGTATATAATATACTGGCAATTCCTTTTCTCCATACCTGCTCGTTCTTGTCAATATTGATACTCAGCACGACAAATTTTTTGTTGGTTTTGAATGCGGGATAAACTTCTTTTTCAAACATCTTATGAAATCCAGCGCATCCGAAACAGCCGGTAAACCAGGTGTCAATCAATATTACTTTCCCATCTAATTGTTTTAAGTCAAATGGCTTCCCATCCGTTCCGACAAACATAAACTCAAATATTTTCCTGCCCGTAAGCTTCGCCAATTCACTTTTTTTTTCTATCAACAGCTTTTTTACACCTGGTGTCTTGACAATTTTTAGAGCGTCTGTTAAAATGGAGTCAATCGATGAAGGAGAATAAGGGGAAAACTGGCTTTTTATAGCGTTGGAAGAAAAGCAGATGCCAATTAGCCTGTCCCTAGCTGTTCCAGAATATTCGGCTTTAATGCGGTTATAAAAAAAGCTGATATCAACACTTGAAGTATTGTCGTCCATCATCATTTCAAGCATTTTAGTAGAGCCTAGTCCTTTCAGATAGAGCGGACACCAGGCACTCCATTCTGTGGGTTTGAGGTAAAGCTCATCGTTGTAGTTCCGGTAAAAGTCGAATATTTGTTTGCGGTATTTTTCATTTGACTGATAAAGAAGCCAAATCCTCCAGCTCCATTCATTAGCATACCTTGCGAACTCAAAATTCAAAACCGCTTTTATTTGCTCAGGCGCCTTAGAAAATTTAAGCAAATTAGATTTCTTTGCCTGATATTCCTGAATTAGGCTGATTAAATCATTCAGGACCTGATCTAGCCCCAGCGAATCCTTAACAGTCTGGCTTTGTATAGTCACGGCGCTTAATTTCCTGGAGTAGTCATTCTCAAACTGCTCATTCAATGCCTGTGCAAGTTCGAACTTCTCACTTCCCTGACCTTTAAAACTAACAATTCCCTTACCCTCAACATTTCTGACTACCATAACAATATTATCCTCCGAATCAGCATAATAATCCGCACTCAATAATCTTTTCCCTTCAAATTGATTTGTGCCGATATGTATCTTGTACGGCTTATGGAGATTTGGCAATTCAAATTTAAAATTGCCCAAGCTGTCAATCTTTGGAAAAAGGGAAACAGTTTCAGCAGGGTTCACTTCGTCCTCAGGATTATAGCTTACATATAGATTTTTATAGCCTTTCATTTTGTTATATTCCACCAATTTCCCGGAGTATTTTAAGGGAGTATCTTTGATCTGCCTTGCAAATAAAGAACTACCGATGGTCAATAGAAGCAATACAATTAGACTGATCTTATTTAATTCTTTCATAATTCGTTTTTATAATGTTTACCAAATGCTGGAAAGAAAAGAGCCTGCTTTCCAGGCCGGCGATCAATACCCGTCATTTTGTGTAAGGTTATGGTTTCTGCTCGATTCAGTAGATGGAATGGGATACAGTACACTGGCAGACCGCCATTTATGTTTTAAAAGTGCCAGTACAGCGTCTGCCCTGCCGGTTCTTTTCAAATCAAACCATCGGTGCCCCCATTCTGAAAATAACTCGGCCCGTCTTTCCTGTTCAACAGCGAGCAACGCAACTTCCTTGTTTAATCCTGCGCTTAAGGAAGGCAGGGGGTTCGGAACACTTTCAGTAGGTTGTAATCTGGATCGTGTCCTGATTATATTTAAATCTTCAATACCCGAGGTTATTTTTCCGGGTTGATTGATTCTGGCTTCGGCCCTGATCAGATATTGCTCTGCCAGCCTTAAGACCATAGAGTATTCGCTGGGACTTGTTCCGGATTTTATTTTGTATTTATATGGATAGTAATAAGTTCCGGTATTGTCGGTATAGCTTTTTACCCAACTGTTTTGTCTTTTATCACCAGGTTCAAAAACATTTTGAGCAAATGCACTGCTTAGGGAAACATAGGCAGGCGTTGCTAATAAAATAAAAAGATTCCCATCCTGAGCATTTGAATTTGCCGCCGGAAAAAGCTGCCAGATCGCTTCTTTGCTATTACTCAAAAACACCCCATCAAGGTCAGCCAGAGCATATGTACTTGTCTTATCAAGGACAAGAGTTGCATATTTTTCGGCATTTTCCCAATCTTTTTGGTAGAGATAAGTTCTGGCAAGTAATGCTTGTACAGCAGATTTGTTAGGTCTTACCCTGCCTGCGGTTACATAGCTTTCTGGTAAAAGACTTTCAGCAGCTTTAAGATCCGAAAGGATTTGCTCATAGATTTGAGCGGTTGGTGTTCTTGCCTCGCTTTGGGTAACATGGTAGTCTGTGATCAATTGCAATGGAACTGGCCCATATAGATTAACCAGATAGAAGTAGGCGAATGCCCTTATAAATAAGGCTTCTCCTTTTAGCTCCTCTTTTATAGGCGGGGTCACCCCGGTAGAGGTTGCCAACCCCTCTAATACTGCGTTGGCGGTGTAAACCGTCTTAAATGGTCCCGAGTAGAAAGGCAACAAATTGGAGAATTCGGGGGTGAGCAGATTTTCATAGAACGGAATGTTAGTAACATGATATCCGATCAGTTCATCTGAAGAAACTCCGGCGAAACAGGTGATGCTGTAAGGTCCACCGGAAGCATAATTGCTTGAGGTAGCCAATGTCGCATAGATGCCCGTTACAGCTGAGGTGGCCTGATCGTTATTCTGGAATACCGTTTCCTGTACCAAACTGTTTTTGGGTGGCTCCAGTTCAATAAACTTTTTGCAGGAGATTTGTATCAATACAATGCCTAATAAGGCATATTTCAATTTAGCGTAGTTCATCATGATATCATTAAAAGATGAGATTTAATCCAAACATAATCGTCCGTAATGGAGGAAGATTGAAGCCTTGTGATTCAGGATCTAAACCAATGTAATTAGTAAAGGTGAATAGGTTTTGCCCCTGTAAGGTAACCTGGGCATTGCTTATTCTTAAATAATCAATCCATTTCTTTGGCAGGGTATAACTGAGTGATACATTTCTAAGCCTGAGGTAAGAAGCATCGACTATAGATAAATTGCCCAGACTTTTGACCCTGCTGTTCAAAGTGTTATTGTCAGAAATCGTGGTGAATTTTTGGATTTGTGTCTGATCCCCTGATTCTTGCCAGCGCGATAATACTTCCGAGTATTGATTGCTGGTCGTTCCTTGTGTCCATCTGCCTGGGGCGAGCGCCGTTAAGGTCCGGTAGCTTTCCCCGTTCTGTTTTGCAAATGAAAATTGAAGATCAAAGGTAAACTGCTTGTATTTTATGGAATTATTCAAACCTCCATAATAGTACTGTCCAAGGAACATATCCAAATAGCGGTCACCATCGTCTATAGCACCATTCCTGTTTTTGTCCTCGATCGTGTATAACCCCGTTTGCTGATCTATTCCGACATTATAGGCTTTTAAGATAGATAACGGCTTTCCTATGGAATAATTTATGGCATCCGAGGATATGTCCAGATCCGGGTAGGAAAGCAATTTATTTTTAGGAATGGTCAGGTTAAATCCTGCAGACCACTGCCAGTTCCCTGAATCCAGGATTTGAAAACTGGAGTTAAGTTCAATTCCTGTGTTCTGGACGATTGCTGGCAGATTTGCATTAATAGAGCCAAGTCCAGTACTTGCTGGCAGGTTCCTGCTGAGCAACTGGTTGGAAGACTTGTTGCGGTAGTAGGAAAATTCTAAATTAATCTTTTGATGCAGAAAGCCCAGTTGTATAGCTGCCTCTAGTTTGCGGTTGGTTTCCCAGGCAAAATCTGAGTTTGGAGCCTGGGTGGTGGGGCTAAGTGTGGAGCTTCCCTGATAAGTACCGTTTGAGTTCCACAATTGGAGATATCCGTAATTGGAAATTTGATCATTTCCGGTTACCCCGTAACTTGCCCTTAGTTTTCCGAAATTAAGAAAGGACAGGTTTTCTTTAATGAACTTTTCTTCGGAGAAGACCCAGGCTGTGCCGATTGCGCCGAAATCGGCAAATTGCTTACCTGGTCCAAAACGGCTTGACCCGTCTCTCCTTGCCGTTAAATTGACAAAATACTTGTCGGCTAAGTTATAATTGAGCCTGCCGAAAATGGCAATATAACGGTATTGCGAATAGTCGTTTTGAGCGGTGGTAAGTACGGCTGCAGAGGACATATTTTCCATGAGAGCATCACTGCTGAAATCTGCTGCTCTGATGGTATTTAACCGAGCACTGCTGTTTTGAAAGCTCATGCCGATCAGTCCGTCAAACTTGCCTTTTCCAATAGTTGTATTGTAGGTCAGCATAGGCTCAGCAGTCCAGTTATTGTTGTAATTGTTTGAGAAAAAACTTACTCTTTGCGCTGAAGTATAATTATTTAGCGGCGAATAGGAGGCCAAGGGAGTTTTTTGTAGTTCGTCCCGCCTGATGGTCGTATATCCAGCTGATGCTTTTAAAACCAGGTTTTTAAGAATCCGGTAGTTAAGTACCAGATTACCAATTAAGTTGTCTGTACCCGCATTGCTAATTTGTTGCAGGTTGGCCATTGGATTGGTGAAAACTGTATTGTTGTACCAGTTCAGTTGTCCATACTGGTCATAAGGATCAGGAGCATTAGGCGGTAACATAATATAATTCGTGAGGTTACCTGCGAAAAGATTACTTTGGGTATGATTATAGCTAGCCGTGAGGCTGGCTGTGAATCTGTCTTCGGCAGTTCCTAAATTGATATTGGAACGAATACCGCCTCTTTGGAATCCGAAGCTTCCCGGAAATACAGTTCCTTCTTTATAGTAATTACCTGCAATGATATAATTGCTTTTGTCAGTGCCCCCGCTGATGTTAAGCGAGGCGTTGGTAACTTGGGCTTTACCTCCGATAAGTACTTTTTGCCAGTCTGTGTACTTGCTTTGGTCCCAGATGCCATTGACGTCATAATCTGTTGTTGAGGGTTGAAGCCCATCATTTTTATAGGCTTCCTTTCTCATTTGCAGGTACTGATCCGTGTTCAACAGCTCTATCCGATGCCCTACCTCGCTGTAACCGTGTGTTAGGGTTGCATTGACCTTAGTGGCTCCGTGTTGACCTCTCTTGGTGGTAATCAGGATCACGCCATTTGCTCCACGTGATCCGTATATGGCCGTGGCATCCGCGTCTTTGAGCACCTCAATACTCTGGATATCTCCGGGATTGATCAAGCTTAAAGGGCTTACTCCGCCGTTAATAAACGCTAGATTTGTACTACTTCCAGATATCTTAGTTGATGGATAATTCACGCCGTCTATAATGTATAAGGGGTCGTTCCCGCTTCTAATACTGTTCTGTCCTCTGATCTGAACAGACAGGGCACCACCCGGAAGACCATTTTTCTGGGTGATTTGTATACCAGGCATATTCCCTTGCAATGCCATTAATGGGTTGTTTACAGGTTGCCTTCCAATCTGTTCAGCAGTTATAGTGGAAATACTCCCTGTTCGTTCCCTATCTTTAACAGTATAATAACCCGCATTAATTTCTACTTCGTTTAAATCATTAGCTATTGGTAACAATCTGATAATCCCCATTTCCGCCGATACAGGGATTTCTTGATTTTCGTATCCTAAATAGGAAATTACAATCACGGATTTTTCATCAATTGCTGCAAATGAAAATTCTCCCTTTTCGTTAGTAATGGTTCTTTTTAGTGTGGTTTTGATTGCAATTACTACACCTCCTAATGGCTGGTTATTTTCATCATGAACAACACCTCGAACATCTATAGCGGTGAATCGTTTAATGATGCGATCGAAAAAATCAGGCTTAGGAATAATTGTTATGTCTTTATTTTTTATCGTGTAAGTGAACGGCTGTTCCTTAAAACATATATCCAGCACATCCGATACAGATCCGTTGGTTACATTGACACTTACTCTTTTCGCGTTTGCCAGTTGCTTATTGGAATACAGGAAATCATAATTGGTCTGTTTACGTATGTCCCTGAAGATCTCAACAAGTGAGACGTTATCTTTTTTAACCGTAATATTTTGTGCACGTGTAGTTGCGCTTAGCTGAATCAAAGGAATGATCAATAAAAGAAAACATAGCTTCATAATGATCAAAAATTTGACTGTGCGCCCAGGAAAAGGCGCACTTTTTCCATAAAATTTGTACATTTGGTTTGGTTGAGTTGTTTATAGTCTGTTAACTGCATATTATGATAACCTGAACCTTATAATCAGGAGTGTTCCCACACACTCCTGATCTTCTTTTCAGATCATCGTTAGAACGTTCATAATCTTTTAATTCATCACTATCACCCTCCTCCCCTCAATTCTAAAATGAACTTCCCTGGTTGTTTCTAAAAGTTTTAGTACTTCTGAAATATTTTTTGACCGTGATACAGATCCGCTGAACCTAGAGTCCGTTAATCTGTCCTGATAAATCACTTCGATATTATACCAGCGCTCCAGCATTTCCATAATGGTTTTTAGATCTGCATCCTCAAATTCCGTCTTGCCATTTTTCCATGCAATTTCCAGTTCCGGATCAATGTGTTTAACGATAAACCTGTCTTCACTGTAAACAGACTGTTCGCCTGGTTTTAATACAGCCGTTTTAATTTGACCGGCAACACCTGTAAGAACTTTTACTGAGCCTTCTATTAACGTTGTCCTGGTATCTGTTTTATTATAAGAACTGACATTGAAGTGCGTCCCTAAAACCTCAACCTCCTGCTCAACTGATTTAACTACAAAAGGATGCTGTTTATCTTTGAATACCTCGAAGTAAGCTTCACCACTAAGTTCAACTTTGCGTTCCGAGCCGGCTGTAAAAGAAACCGGGTATTTTAGCGAAGACCCTGCATTTAACCAAACAAGAGTTCCATCAGGTAAACGTACCTGGTAAGTTTCGCCTTTTGCCGTAGATAGGGTGTTATAACTCGCTGTTCCGGGCTGCGCAGACGCAGATGGTCCTGCATCCGTAACCTTGTAGATAATTTGCCCATCCGCGGTTTTGGAGATGATTACACCCTGTACTTTTGCCAACCGGCCATTCGCTGCATTTGATAAGATAATTCTGCGCCCATCAGCTAAAGTCAAGGTCGCTGCATTTTTTCCCGGTGCAATATCTGCTGTTACAGATCCGGTTGTTATTTCCTGGACTTCTTTTTTTGATTCAATAAGATATATCGCAGCTGAGAGCATGAAAAATGTTGCAGCTGCGATCATCCAGGATTTCAAACCATATCCCGGCTTGCTTATCCCCTTCCATATACGCTGCTTCATCTTTTCGTAATCAGGCTCTTCTTCAGGAAGCTCCTGCTGGGTGGCCTCTTGTATATACCACTGTTCCAACAATGCCTGCTCCTCAACAGAACACTGGCCCGACAGGTAACGCTCAAGTAATTCTTTAGCTTGTTGCTTATCCATAATACCGACAGTTTTTTGCTGCTATTTATGTATATGTAACCTTGCCGGGGATAAAGTGGTAGATGGATTTATTTTTTAATTGAGCATCCGGTTTAACCACAGTAAACCGGCCATAATATGAAATAGAATTTGTGAGCCCAACTTACCGCGAAGTATTTTCAGCGCGTAATAAACCTGTTTACGTACAGTACCTTCGGATGTCATAGTTTGCTCAGCAATTTCTTTGTAGCTTAAATGTGCTTTCCGGCTTAGCTCGAATATTCTGCGCATTTTTGCCGGTAACATTTCGATCTCCTGTTCAATTTGCTGTTTCAGCTCTTTTTCCCGTATCAATTCGTCAGTTGAACATACGCCTGTTTGGAAATAAGCCTGTATGGAATTAAGGTAATTGATTTTCACTTTTTCATGCCGGATGAGATTAAAGATCATGTACCGTACGGTTTGATATAAATAGGCTGACAGAGAGATATGGACCTGTAACTTCCCGGTTTTATCAAACAGTGAGTTAAAGGTGTCCTGTACAACATCCTTTGCCTGTTCGTCATCTTTGAGCATACGTCTCGCATGATTGAATAACAACAGCCAGTACCTGTTATAGATTTCGGTAAACGCAGCATGATTTGAAGCCTTTAACAGGCATGTAAGTTCAACATCAGAAAGGTTTTTGTAATCCGCCATCTATTTTATCACTTTATCGCGACCTATATATTTTGATTAGCAGGTCACTATGTAATTGTTTTAATAATTATACTAATTTATATTAAAGTATACCAAAATGAACTATTTTAGGTTATCAATCGCTAACTGTAGTCGATTATAATCGGATATGATATGATAACCTATTATATTACTGCCGGTTCTAAGGTACAGACATGGAAAGAGTAATAAATAATAATTCCGAGTAGAATTTGCGTAATATAAACTTTGATTTAGTTCACTAGATTGGTGAATGACATTCCGGCGGAATATCCAAATATGAGTCCGATTAAACTTTCGAGTATTTGTGCTTTGGTGTATTGCAACTGTAAATAATTACATCGTTGAAAAACGTTCTTATAAACCAAAGTCTAGGTGTAGATCAAGTCGTTATCATAGTTTTCAAGAGACAGTTAGCTAAGCAAATCTGCAGCATTCGGCGCAAATGTCTGTAGAACAAAATATATTATTGGAGAGTGAACAGTGGTAAGAGCAAAGATTATGAGTCTTCTAGCCTAACCGCCCTATAATGAGGCAAAATGTGCTTTTCTGACTTACAGATGCAATATAATCATATTTTTTGAACTTCCGAAATTTTGCTCTGTTACGTATTTGTTACGGTTTATATTTAGTTTGGAATTGTTAGTCCAATCATCATTAACAGATTTGTGATAATAGTTCTGTGGAATAGGTAACACTTCTTAGTCCTCCCATATCGCTTCGGCGGCAAGATAATCCCAAATAATCAGCTTTACCGAAAATCGTGATATCTGGCTCGTGACCATATATAAATAAGCATTTTCCTGAACAGTTATCCATGAACTAAAGGGAGTATTACTGTTATCCAATACCAATTGATTAAACAGCCGGCTACCGACCTCCGGAAATATTTCTGTCTCCTGAGCAGAAATAAAACATTCTCTTTCTTGTTCTGTCATCAGATGTAATGGTTTATAACCGAAAAAGGAAGGCGGGTTCAGGCGGGGCTGACTTGCTTCAAATGCTGCATGGCCTCTGGCTAGTTTCATCAGCACATTTTCTACCGCCTTTTCATCAATTTGAAAAACATGTGTATCCCCATGAACAGACATAGACTCACTGATTTTTCGTCGTAAATGTTCTTTTTTAGTCAGTATCCGTTTTATCTTTGGCCTTGAAATCTCTTCCGGATTTGTCGAGCCATGAATAATACATTCGATGAGGCAAGCAAAATATACCTCATCAGATGAAAAGCTCTGATTACACTCAAAACAGCAATCCACCTTGTGCATGTTTGTAGGGTACTCTTCATCCAACAGTACTTTCGACGGGACATGGTCTTTTGTGTTTCCGTTACCTCCGCAGTAGCTACACATTCCATCATAGCGTCGATCGCTGTACTTGTCACGTTGAATCATTCTTACCCACTAAATTAGTATGTAAGAATTTTTCTGAATATTGCCTCGGCGAGCAACGGAGGAACAGCATTGCCGATCTGCTGCTGAACATGCATAAGGGTTCCCTCGAACTCGAAATGATCTGGAAAGCTTTGGAGACGCGCGGCTTCTCTTACTGATAACCCTCTATCCTGAAAAGGATGAATCAACATATTTTTTCTATAGTTAGAAATCACAACGGACGGTAGTGACGCATCTAGCCTTTTATAAATACCGCTGTGGCAGTTATTAACGTTAGCGTAGTTTCCCATCATTTCCTGGGGAATTGCCCTCCAGTTTTGGCCCTGCTTGATATGCTTGTAGCGCTCAATAACATAATCCTCATTCCTAGAAACTAAATTCTGCCTTGCTACGTTAGATTTAGCCCGCATAGATTGCGCATACCCACCAACTTCATTCAGCTCCAATTTATAGGGCAATTCGGCATATTTATCTCCATTGGTCAGATCCGGCAGATCTGATATTGCTTCTTGTACGCTTACTTTATTTTCCTTTTTCTCCGGAAATTCAAATTTTTTGCCGAGCCGGTTGCCTACCATGAAAAATCTGTTACGGTGCTGTGGAACGCCATAATCTGACGCATATAATACCTTTTCAGTCGTCTCGTAACCGATATCTTTAAAGCAATCCTTGATAAGTTTTACCGTCTCACCCTTATTAAAAGTAGTTATGCCTTCGACATTCTCAAATAAAAACCATTCAGGTTTGAGTTCATCAACGAATCGAACAAACTCATAAAATAATTTATTGTTAACATTTTCGTCAGTCCTCGTTTTCGTATTTGACAATGAAAAACCTTGGCACGGTG
>Ga0160457_1000515_pt1 | contig 16775 bp, 15 predicted proteins | sample HID1972M_E6MG_FD_108242 | JGI IMG/M metagenome (GOLD analysis project Ga0160457, IMG submission 108242) | Enriched pill bug-associated microbial communities from UW Madison campus, WI, USA - HID1972M_E6 MG | ecosystem: Host-associated > Arthropoda: Insects > Digestive system > Unclassified ... | reverse complement strand
TTTTGCTGGGCCACGTGCGTTCCGAGAAATCGCGTTCGAACGCCTTGAAAGGAATGTATTTGGAAGCGGGGTTGGAGATCATGATGCACCTATTTTGGGGAGAATCCCGGTGCGAACAGACTGGAGTTAAGCAGCGACGCCGGGATTCAGAATAATAAAACGGAATCCTTGTGGCTTGTACAGGGGCTGTCGAACTGCCACGAACGCTCTAGGCTCGACAACCGATCGCTAGCAGTAGCAGAGAAGAAGAGGGGGAGGCAACAGCAGAAAGCGTTGCGTCAGGTGTAGCGGCAGCCCACAGCTTAGCCGTGGCGCAAGCAGTGTTGCGGCCGGTTAAAGCGTTGCGAGAAAATGCGGGCTGGCTCTTCATGCCTTAACTATAAGAAAAATTACCCCGGCGCGCAAGTGTTTTTTCCACCTGCGCGCCGATAACTGCGGTTTTGATCAGGTAATGGTATGTTTGACTTCATCGCGCGGCGGGCGCAGATGCGTGGTTTCGGCGCGGCCAATGGTCGGTTCCGTCTGTTCGGAACTGGAGACCGTGGGTTGCTCTTTGGCCGGTTCGTTCTGTGTGGGCCTGACCACATCGGTTGTCGCGTCAGCCACATTGGCCGGGCGTTTGGGTTCAGAGGTCGGCGCGACTTCCGTTTCCGGCCGGGCGGCCGATGTAGTGTTGCCGATGACTGGTTCAACGACTGGGGCACTGGACGCAGAACCCAGCGCGCCAGCCGTTGCCGCGCCGACAGCCGGCGTTGTTGGGCGGGCATCGGTCGCGACAGGTTTGGCCGCTGCAGGATCTGGCCGCAGGGTCGGCACCGGCCCAGGCTCATCCTGCGCCTGGGTTTGTGCCAGTGTGGCGGCAATGCGATTGTCTGCCGCCACCGCCGGGCCCGGGCCCAGCAGCCGTTCCTGTTCCCGGATCTGAGCCAGTTTGCTGACCCGATTGTTATCCAGTTCATCCTTGGTGGTTTTCAGGTTACCGATATTGATGGGTTCGCTGCGGTCGCGCCAGACCCAGCCGAGCACATCCCGACCTTCGGCAGACAGGCTGCCGATCAATTGGGCCGCCGTATCGGCGGGCACGGTCTTGTATGCAGCGCGCTCAACGCTTCCGCTATACCAGGCACTCAGGAAGAAATAGACGATCAGGGTGCCCAGCAGCACCACTGCCCACCACAGGTAAGTATTGATACTCTGTAAAAAAGAGACCAGTTGTACGTTAAACTTGTTCAGAAAAGCGTAGTCCTGGGCGGCACCGAATTCAAGGATGCTTGCGGCAACCCACAGCCAGATCACGATTGTGACAATAATCACGGCGGCACGCATTATAATCCTTGGGGTAGCCAGCTTAAGCAGCGTTTTGCTTACCAATCTGGCATCATTTTGCTGAACCGCGGCATTGCTGTATTTCATAGGTATTCCAAATCGATATGCGTCATGCGTTAGAACTTCGAACCGGCCAGCAGTTGGTGCTGACCCCGCAACTGCAACAATCCTTGCGCTTGTTACAGTGTTCTGCGCTGGATCTCCAGGCAGAACTGGCACAGGTGTTGCAGGACAACCCCATGCTTGAACTTGTCGATAATAACCAAATATCTGAAGATAGTACAAATGCAAGCGAAAATGATGCCGAGCTTTTACAACAGGACTGGACATCGCAGCCGGGCCAGAAATCGCGCGATGACGAGTATTTTCAGCCCGAAACAGCGGTAGGTCTGTCGCTTTCAGAGCATCTGCGTGAGCAGTTGCGGCTGACCCACGCATCGGAACGGGATGTCAGCCTGGCCGAATACCTGATCGAGGAACTGGATGATAACGGGTATCTGATGTCCAGCCTGCAGGAAATTGTAACGTTGTTTTCGGAGGAAGCCGATGTCAGTGAAGACGATCTGGCGGTCGCCTTGCGCCTGCTGCAATCGTGTGATCCAGCCGGCGTGGGTGCCCGTACGCTTTCCGAATGCCTGCTGCTGCAATTGAATGTTACTTCCCTGGCCAACCCACCTGAGCCCGAGGTGCTGGCTTGCGCCCGACTTATTTGCGAGCACGGGCTGGAGGCGCTGGGACGTGCCGATATGGCGCAACTGCGGTCTGTTACTGGCGCCGATATTGACCGAATCCGGCAGGCCCATGCCCTGATCCGGCAACTGGATCCGCGCCCCGGCAAGCAGTTCAGCACGCCCACGGCCGATTATGCGGTACCCGATGTCCTGGTGCGCAAGATAAAAGGCGAGTGGGTTCTGACCATCAACCAGACGGTTATGCCATCGCTGCGTATCAGCGAAGGGTACGAAAGCATGATTCGTCGTCTGGGCAAAGAGGCCGGCTCGGGAATGAGCGAGCAACTGGCCGCAGCCAAGGGATTCATGCGCCAGGTCAGTCAGCGCTTTACGACCATTCTGGATGTCTCGCGCGCCATTATGGACAAGCAGCGCGACTTTCTTGAATACGGCATGGCACGCCTGCAGCCTTTGACCCTGCGCGATGTGGCCGATGCTGTGGGCATGCATGAGTCAACCATCTCTCGGGCCACGACGCAGAAGTTTATCGCGACGCCATATGGGGTATTTGAGCTGAAACGGTTTTTTGGTTCCGGCGTGGCTACGGACAGTGGCGAAAATGCATCGGCAACAGCGGTGCAGATCCGCATTCGCAATTACATTCTGGCTGAGCCTGAAGGCAAGCCGCTGTCGGACAGTCGCCTGACCGACCTGTTGGCTCAGGAAGGTATTACCATCGCGCGTCGTACGGTGGCTAAATACCGCGAAGTCCTGGGCATTCCATCGGCTTCGCTGCGCAAGGCGCGGGCCAGTCTTAATCACGAATAGCGACGCATAAGGGTGCGTCCACCCGCTGCTGCGGCCGCAGATAAGGTTGATCAGGGGCCGTTGGCAGCCAGTTGCGGGCACTGCCGGCGCACCGCCCCGGCTGCAGGCCGCCTACATGCCCGGCCAGTGGCAGCCGCTTGCGTGCCATTGCTGCTAGATCTAAAAAAATTGCAGTAACACCCTGAAAGAACGGGCATGTTGGAGATTTTCATCAAACCGGGCACAGCGCTTGCAACTTTTTTTGCCTTAGATGATAATAACTATCATGTATATTTGCATTTGTAATGCCGTCACTGAAGACGCCGTTGTCAGCGCTATTTCCCAGGGCGCCAGCACGCTGAGTGACCTGCAACGAGAACTGGGCGTCGCCACCAATTGCGGGTGTTGCGCACAAATGGCCTGTAGCTATCTGGAGCGTGCAGCCTGTACCGGTGCGCCTATTGCTCATGATGGTGCCAATGACCATTGCGGCAAAGAAAAATGTGATGCGCTGGCAACCGAATCTGTCGTACTCTGGCGTTCGGCCGCCTAGTCGGTTGACGTTGCAAAGCGCAAGTCATCAAAGCGCCAGTCATCAAGCCATCAGGGTCAGTACTTCAAAAGCCATAGCGACAAATATGCTGAAAGTCATAAGCCGCAATAACAAGTCGAAAATAATGATTCACAAACAATAAGAATAAGCTAAAAAATCACCAATAATAAGCGGCACAAAATAAGCCGCACATAATTAGTCCTGTATCACCATCCGCCATCCCGGGGCCTAATGTCGCACCAGAGCATTTTCAGCTTCAAGCTTGTATTGCCGGGCTCGCAACATTCAACTGCGTTATCACTTTCGCAATTTCACTTGTGTAGTTTCATTTGCATCGTTTCACACGTGGCAAATTTACAGGCCGCAAACTTGCAAGCTGTAATATCATGACTGTCATATCACAGACTCATATTCACAAGCTAGACGGTACGCCATTGCGCCCGAAAATGGCAAGCCAAATATCTGCCAGCGCGTTCGCAATATCACATTTGTGATTTAACTGTCACGGGCTCACATCTAACCCCCGTTCATGGTTCAGACTGGTTTTCATCTCGTAAAACTGAACGAGAATATATAGCTTCAGCACAAAAAAAATACACATCCAATCTCGCGGGTGGGTTTCCTGGGTCTAGTTTAAGCCCGCCATAAGCTCACAAAGCAGAGTGCGCGCTGCCTCGGTTGTACGGGTGACAGGATACGCCGTGCTCCATACGATATTGATGCTACGGCTGACTTCTGGAGCGCAAAGCGGAATATAGGTGATCCCATTTACCACCGCAGGGGCGTCTCCCAGGTAAGGGCGTATCGAATAAACCTTGTTCTGTCGCATGAGCATATTGATCAAATGGGTCGAATTTGTGCTTAGAACCGGCCTAACCTCGCTGCCAATGCTCGTTGCTGCATGATCAATCATTTGGCGCATTCGGTTTGGACGCATGGTCAAAGCGAGTGGAAATGATAATGCCCGCTTGAGTTCGATCGTTTCCGGTAACGCCGACATCGCTTTCGTTGCGCCGCACAAACAAAGCACCTGTCTACCGCATTCAATCGTGTGCAAACTGCTGTCGTTTTGCCCTTCCGGCAACAAGCCTATCTGGGCCATACCGTTAGTGATCCACTGATGAACGGCGTGGCTATCTCCTTCGAGCATTGTGAGAGTGATTAACGGATACTTGTCCGTAATTGCGGTAAAAAGTACAGGTCCCAGTTGCTCGACCAATGCATTCGGGACCGCAATCACCAGCTCACCTGATGGATCAGCCCCCACTCGAGCCATAGCTGCTTCAGCTTCTGCGACATTCTGGAAAATGCGGCGTGCGAATTCGATGAGTTCGTTGCCTGCTTCCGTAAGAATGACACCACTGGCGGTGCGCTCGAACAGCGCTACTCCCATCGTCTCTTCAAGTAGCTTAATTTGTCGTCCCACTGCGGTTTGGGCTCGTAGCAATCTTGCAGCGGCACGATTTATGCTGCCCTCTTCTGTAACAACCAGGAATGCGTGCAGGTGATCGAGATTGAGCGCCAAATCCAGGACTCCTTTTAGTGTTCGAATAATTTGAGAAGGGGGCTGCGCCGATTGTACTACCACCCCTTGGTATTACTTCTTTAGACTGTCTTCAATGCTCACGCAAAGCATCATACTTAGAACGAAAAGGGAGACATTCGTAAATGAAAATCAATCGGCGCCACCTGCTTAAAACGGTCCTGGGAGGCGCGGCTTTCTGTGCCATACCCAAAATAGTGATCGCCAAGGGCTATCCAGACAGAGCGATAAGATTTGTCGTCCCGGTGAGTCCTGGCGCCGGCACTGATAGCGTTGCCAGGATAATGGCAGATTACCTATCCCGGACAATGAAAACCACCTGGGTTGTTGAAAATCAAGGAGGCGCTAGTGGTCAAATTGCAACTCAGGCAATGGCCCGCGCCTCCCCGGATGGCTATAACCTTATTCTAGGCTTTGTCAGCACCCACGGCACGTTACCGGCCTACCGCAAAGTCCCCTACGACCCAATCAAGGATTTTACGCATATTGCAATGATGGGGGGAGCGCCCAATGTGTTGGTCACAAGCATGTCGGGTCCAAAGACATTTGAGGAGTTTCTGGATGTCGTAAAAAAGAACCCAGGTAAATTCAGTTATGCATCCGGAGGAGTGGGCAGTATTACCCATCTGGTGTTCGAAGGCCTAAAACTGATAACCGATATCGATGTGCTGCATGTGCCCTACCGAGGCCTTGGGCCGGGTTTCAATGATATGGTGGCGGGTCAGATACAGTTTTGCATGCCAGGACTGGCAGGAGCAACGCCCTACATCAAGTCTGGCAGGATGCGTGCGCTCGCGGTAAGTGGTGCGCAACGTGCTCCCCTATTGCCTGGTGTCAGAACATTTAAAGAAATCGGCATTCCAGAACTGGAAACTGTTCAATGGCTCGGCATCATGGGCCCCAAAGAAATGCCTCCTGGCATCACTCAAACGCTATGGTCTGCAGTGGACCGCGTACTGGCTTTGCCAGAAGTCAAAAAAAGGCTAGCTGGCGAAGGGATCGAGACAATGCCAATGACCCAAGAAGCTTTTTCAAAATACGTTTCAGATGATCTGGCTCACTGGCAGCGAATCGTGAACAGTCAAGGCCTGAGGGAGGCATAAAGATGAATTCAATAGCAACAAAACAATCTGGGCGACGTATAGCAATCGTTGTGATGTCAGATGAACATTCTGGCATTGCCCTATCCTCTGTCGGGCACCCTTGGATCAAAACACCATTCATGGACTCATTTGGGGGCGCAAACACAAGATTTGCCTCAGCCTACACCAACTCTCCCATCTGTATCCCAGCCAGAGCTGCATTTACAACGGGTCTCTACGCGCATGAAAGCCGAAACTGGGACAACGCACTTCCTTATTATGGAACGCCGAAAGGCTGGACACATGAATTACGTGACGCAGGCATCGACGTCACCTCGATTGGAAAACTGCATTTTCGCAGTGAGCAGGAAGATACGGGCTTCACGCGACAGATATTGCCAATGCATGTGGTAAATGGCGTTGGCGATTTACTGGGTTCGGTGCGAGATCCACTTCCCGTACGCCACAAATCGCGCGCCATGGCTGATGAAGTGGGAATCGGTGAAAGCAGCTATACCCGATATGACAGAGATATCGCCAAAGCATCAATAGAATGGATCAAAGGTCATGCTGACCAAGATCGATGGGTGCTATTTTCTTCATTCGTTGCCCCGCACTTTCCGCTGATTGCTCCCGAACAATTTGCTTCCCAGTACCGCTTGGAAGATATCCCTCTGCCAAAGCTATCCAGGGAACAAGATCGTAACGATCATCCCTGGATCGATAGTTTTCGCAAGTGCTTTACGCACGATACCTATTTTGATGACCAGAAACGGCGCCAGGCACTGCTCAGTTATGGGGCGCTTTGCAGCTTTATGGACGATCATTTCCGGCAAATTTGCGAGACAATCGACGAATGTGGTCTGGCGGACGAAGCGCTCGTCATTTACACATCAGATCATGGCGACAATATGGGAACCCGAGGTTTGTGGGGTAAGTCGACGATGTATGAAGAGGCTTCCAGAATTCCTCTGCTCATGCGTGCGCCAGGACATACCAAAAGTCGTGTTGTACGCACTCATGTTTCACTCATTGACGTTGCTCCAACCTTATTGGAATGGATGGGCGTTCCCGTGCCTGAATCCCTGCCTGGTAAATCACTCCTGAAAATTGACTCCCAGCCAGATGATCCTCTGCGAGTAGCCTTTTCTGAATATCATGCGGCAGGAGCAGAGTCTGCGGCATATATGGTGAGGCAAGATAAATGGAAACTCATTTACTATGTGGGGATGGACCCCCAGCTATTTGATCTGGACAACGATCCTGAAGAATTACACGATCTTGCCCTTGAAGAGCGCTATAGCTCGGTTGTAGAGCAACTATCAGCTGTATTGCGCACCATCGTCGATCCCGAACAACAAGATGCCATCGCGAAGGCTGATCAGAAAAGGCTGCTGGATGAACATGGAGGTCGAGAAGCTGTAATTACCCGCGGAGGGTTTGGTGCGACGCCGGCTCCCGGTGCAAAACCTGACTTTCGTTGAGGGAAACACTATGCAAGTTGCGAAAATAGAGTAGAAGACTCGCCCCCCCTAATCGTACGAAAATAGATAATTGTGCATTCACGTTCGTATAGTAACAACGCGGTGGGGGCAGCATTGGCGAAACAACTGTCTCACTTCTGTCTACGTTTGCAAGCTCGTCTTCGCCTGGTATTTTCCATGAGTAATAGACGGTTGCATTGCCGCCTTTGCCCACCGCATTAAAAACGGGAGTGCTGGCAGAAAGGCCGGCCGGATCTGAAGCCTGGTTGCTGAACAAAAACACTTTCATTTCCATTCTCATTTACCACCTGCAGGGCTTTTGCGGTAATCCGGAGCAAAGCTTGCGTCTTCCCTTATAATTTCTCTTAACTGCACCACCGGGCTGCATTTGCAGCCACTCAGCCGCTACTGACGGTGCCTCTCACAGCAAAGGAAACTATCATGAAAGGCGATAAGGACGTTCTCAAATTTCTGAATAAGCAACTGACTAACGAGCTGACTTCAATCAATCAGTATTTTCTGCATGCCCGCATGGTCAAAAACTGGGGGCTGAATCGCTACAACAAAAGCGAATATCATATTTCCATCGAAAAAATGAAGAATGCCGATGCGATCATCGAGCGCATCTTTCTGCTTGAAGGCCTGCCTAATCTGCAAGACCTGCACAAGCTGCACATCGGCGAAAACGTACCGGAAATTCTCAAATGCGATCTGAAGATCGAGATCGACAACCACAAGACACTGACCGAAGCAATCGCACACTGTGAAAGCGTACGTGACTACGTCACGCGCGATCTGTTCCAGGAAAACCTGGAAGACGTCGAAGAACAAATCGACTGGCTTGAAACCAATATTGAACTGATCGGCAAAATTGGTCTGGAAAACTATCTGCAAAGCCAGATGGGAGACAATGACTGATTGCAGTAAAAAGGGGCCGGACAGGCCCCTTGTTCATTGAGGGTCGGGTTCAATCGGACAGATACGATCTCGTTCATCAAGACGCCACAGGATATTGCCGCCGGTTGATCAGCATCGCGGTTATCTTGCCCGTGAAGGGCAGGATCGTTTCTTCATGACGCTGTCTTTGCTGACAACTGCAACTGCTGTTCCTGCCCGAGCGAACGAACCACGCGCACAGCACTGCCAATGGCCATGAGCGGTGCAATAGCCAGTATGGCGAATATCCAGAACGCGGCACTGGACGTGCCTTCGATGCCGCCCGGATGGGTGATCCCGCCCAGATTGGCAAGCATCCCTGCCAGAGCCGAGCCTAGCGCGGTCGCGAGCAATTGCACCGTGGTAATGGAAGTGGCTGCGGTATCCTGGTCACCGGCGGGTGCAACCTGCAGAACACGCGTCAGCAAATGCGGCCAGCCCAAGCCGATACCAAAACCGATCAGCGTCAATCCCAGGCAGATAAAGGCCAGTATGAGCCAGTCGCCCTGGGCGTGGATTGGTGTGGCCAAGGCCAATACCACCATGCCGGCCAGTACCAATATCGGGCCGCTCACTATGGCGCGGCGTATGCCGTTATGTTTGTAGCTCGAACTCCATATTTCCGATACCGTCCAGCCCGCTGCCATCAATGCGGCCAGATAACCGGAAATCAGCGGTGTTTGTGCATGCAGTGTCTGCAAAAAATACGGCATGAATGTTTCACTGGTCATGCCGATAACCAACAGGCCGATGGTTAGGTAAAGCGCCAGCAATGGTGACTTGCGCCGTAGCGCGTTTCGGGGAAGCAGGCGTACCTGGCTGATGGATTCTTTGTAAATCAAAAACAGCATGAGCACGATCGCCAGCAGCACACCGGCGGCATTCCACAGCGGGTCGGGTGACGCACTGCCGGCACTGACTGCCAGGACCGCTGCAATCAGCAGCAGCAACTGCGCGATCGGTAGCTTACCGGTTGACGGTGTGGCAGCGCGGTTGCGGGTGGGCAGCACCCACCATACCAGCGCGATATAGAGCAGTGTGATAGGGATCAGTACGCCGAATGCAGCCCGCCAGGCATCCAATTGGGCAAACATGCCGCCAATGGCCGGACCAAGCAATGTTGCTACGCCCCACATGGCGGAAATCAGCGCCATTGCCTTGGGCCAGAGGTATTCCTCGAAAACGGCGTAGATCATGGCGTAGCTCAGGGCAAACAAAAAGCCGCCTCCCAGCCCCTGCAATGTGCGGCCGATCAACATGACCGGCATGCTTGGGGCCAGCGCGCAGGTCAGACTGCCTGCGATGAAAAATATCGTGGCTATTGCGTACGCGCCGCGTGAGCCCGAATGAGACAGTAGCGTAGGGGTGAGCGCCGAGCCAAGAATCGAAGCGACCACAAACAGCGTCGTATTCCAGGCATACAGTTCAAGACCGCCGATTTCCCTGACGACCGAAGGCAGTACCGTGGTAGCGATAAAGACGTTGATGGCGTGAAGTGCCACACCGCCGGACAGCGCCATGGAGTGAGCGAGATTCGGGCCAGAGAGCAGATTGCCCCAGTTTGCTTGCCGTGTTGCCATACGAACTCCAGATAAATGGGCGCAGCCATTGCCAGCGCTGACATGATGCGCTACAGTAATAAAAAAAGTAAATTCTTTGTATATTAGAAAGGCATCAATATTTTGTCAAGCAATCACTTGGAAAATTCAGGGAAAGCGCCGTCGACCACTGCGCAACGACTGTTGCATCTGCTCAAGACGAGAGGACCGCAACAGGCTGCCGATGCTGGCGCGGTGCTGGGGATGACAGCCGAAGCTGCGCGCCAGCAACTGGCCAAACTCGCCTCTGCCGGCATGGTTGAAGCCTTCTCGCAGGTGCGCGGCGTGGGCCGGCCAAGCCAGTTCTGGCAGCTCACTCAGGCGGGAAACAAGCATTTTCCCGACACCCATTCGGAGTTGACGGTACAACTGCTGGATACGGTGCGCCAGGCATTCGGAGAACAGGCAATTGATCGTCTTATTGATATGCGTGAGCAGACAAGCCGCCAGTTGTACCAGCGTGAACTGAGTGGGTTACCCGAATTGAAAGACCGTGTCGCCAGACTGGCACAGTTGCGCACGCGCGAAGGCTATATGGCAGAGTTTGAAGCGCTTGAAGACGGCACGTTTCTGCTGATAGAGAACCACTGTCCGATTTGCGCTGCGGCAACGGCGTGCCAGGGGTTTTGCCGGGCCGAACTCATGGTGTTTGAGCAAGTGCTGCAAGCGCGGGTCGAGCGCGTTGAACACATTCTGGCCAGGGCTCGTCGCTGCGCATATACGATCAGACCATAGAACTGTATGGCTTGCTGTCGGCGTTGCATAGCGCTTCTCATTCGGCTTAAACAGCTTCCTCCGGCCAGACCCGTTGGATCCCGGGCCCCGGATGATTGTGCCATTTATTTCAAATGCAATAGTGATTGTCTGGCCTGAATCAGGCTGGATATATACAGCCAAAAAACACCTTCAAATGCCGTTATCAAGGCCGTTGAAGGTGTTGTGTGAGCCGCAAAAACGCGTGGTCTTTGTGGTCAGGGGGCGATCAGCGTGACGGGCAGTCGGATACATTGCCCCATGCGTTGTTCGCGCCGCAATACTGATTGCGTACCCGCGACAGGCAGGCCGGGCGATCAAAAAAGCCCAGGGCGCGACATTCACTCATTGCCTGTTGAAAGGCCGGTTCCCAGTTGCCTGCTTGTGCCGCGCGACCGGCCCTTGGCGAGCGTCGGATAGGGACCATGTCCTGGTCACTGTCGCTGGCATTGCCTCCGTCAAGCGTATCGGTCGCTTCGCCAGTGGTGATTTCACTATTGGTCGTGGTGACGGCCTGCTCAATGGCCTGCTCGCCTTGCTGTGCGTCTACGTGCCATTGAACAGGATCCGGCAGTTTGGGAACGCCCTGGGCTCCGCTCATCAGCGGCTGCTGGGGCTGCAGTTGAACCGGACGACCTTGTGCATCCACCATGGGATTGGGATCGGACTCCGTGACGTTAGGCACATTGGCAGAGACCGGTGCGTGTTCGATCAGCCAGTCTCCCGCTTGCAGGCCGCCCCATGTGGCTACGCCAGCCACAATGAGAAGGGACAAAAATAATAAACGCCAGGACATCTGCATACCTCGGTTGTAAGTCGGCCAATTTTAGCCGTTTTCCCCAAATACTTTGCCGCCATGTTCACGCATGGCGTGAAAATTAATCTCCGGATTCAGTTCCTGGGCCACCCGCAACTGCGCGGGCGAAGTAATCAGGAACGCCAGTGCATCCACCACATCGTAGGCAATATGAGCTGCATTGCTGTCGATGAACTTCTTGAGCGCTTTCGGGTTCTCGCTGGTGACCCAGCGCGCCATGGTATAGCGCGAGGGGATCATGCGGGCGTCGGCGCCGTATTCGGTCTTGAGGCGATGCGCCACAACCTCGAACTGCAGTTGCCCGACCGCGCCCAGCAGCAAAGCGCCGCCCGCGGCTTGCGGACGGAACACCTGAATGGCCCCTTCCTCGCCCAGTTGGGTCAGGCCGGTGCGCAACTGCTTTGTGCGCAGGGGGTCCTTGACTTCTACGGCCTGGAACAGCTCCGGGGCAAAGAACGGCAAACCGGTAAACTGCAAGGTTTCGCCTTCAGTCAGGACATCGCCCAGTTGCAGCACGCCATGGTTGGGAATACCAATCACGTCGCCGGCATAGGCTTCATCAAGCAGGTCGCGTCGCTGGGAGAGGAACGACACCACGTTATTGGGGCGGATTTCCTTGCCGGTGCGGCTCACTTTCAGGCGCATACCACGCTCAAAGCGACCGGAACTGACACGGACAAACGCGACCCGGTCCCGATGCGCAGGGTCCATATTAGCCTGAACTTTGAATACAACCCCTGAAAATTTGGTTTCATCCGGTTGCACGACGCGTTGCAGGGCTTGCCGCGCGCCTGGTTTGGGTGCCCATTCCACCAGTGTATCCAGTACTTCCTGCACGCCGAAGTTGTTGATGGCAGAGCCGAAAAACACCGGCGTCTGCTTGCCCGCCAGAAAAGCTTCGTGTTCGAAGGCTGGGGCGGCGTCTTGCAGCAGATCGATCTCTTCCTTGGCCTTGTCGAATGCGCTGCCGAAACGGCGGCTGATCTCAGGGTTGTCCAGGCCGTCGATGATGTCTTCGTCATTGTTGCGGCGTTCCTGGCCAGCACGGAAAATACGCATACGATCACGGCGGATATCGAACACGCCGCCAAAGGATTTGCCCATGCCGACGGGCCAGGAAAACGGCACGGCGTCCATGCCCAGGTGTGATTCGATTTCAGCCAGCAGATCCAGCGGTTCCTGAACTTCACGGTCCATTTTGTTAATGAACGTAATAATAGGCGTGTTGCGCGCACGGCACACCTGCAACAGGCGAATTGTCTGCGGTTCGACACCGTTGGCGGCGTCAATCACCATCAGCGCGGCATCCACGGCAGTCAATACCCGATACGTATCTTCGGAGAAGTCCTGGTGACCCGGCGTGTCCAGCAGGTTGATCACGCAGTCGCGATATTCCATCTGCATGACAGAAGAAGCTACCGAGATTCCGCGCTGTTTCTCAATCTCCATCCAGTCTGAAGAGGCGTGCCGACTGGCCTTGCGCGCCTTGACACTGCCGGCAATCTGAATCGCACCCGCGAACAGCAGCAGTTTTTCAGTCAGCGTGGTTTTACCGGCATCGGGGTGAGAAATAATCGCAAAAGTCCGACGGCGGGCGACTTCCTGCGGAATGGAATGAGTAGACATCTAGGGCTATTTTCTGAATTTGAATAAGTGAGCAGGGGCGAATGTGCCCGAAGGAGGGGCCGATTGCCTGCAAACCCTACATGTTAAACGTAATTGGCGTATTTGGTCTCGGAAACGGGGCTGCCGGCAAATGATTCATCCATGCATGCATGGGAGCGCCCGGCAGTCGATGGTCGATTGCGCCAGACGGCATCAGGTTCAGGCCGGCAGCACGAGCCGGATCGCCGGCGCCGCCTGTGCTGTCGGGAAGGGCATACAATAGTCGCTGTTGACGATCATTTATGGCCATAGCAATGACAAGCCTTCATACCCTTTCTGCGACCGAGCTGATGGCGCTGATTCACGCCAGGAAAATCTCGCCGGTGGAGTTGGTCAGGACCAGCCTGGAGCGCGCTGAAGCGCTCAATCCTGCCCTCAACTGTTTCATTACGATTTGCGGCGACCAAGCCATGCAGCAGGCGCACGAAGCCGAGCAGGCCATCATGGCAGGCAAGCCGCTGGGGCGTCTGCATGGCATTCCGTATACCGTCAAGGATCTGGTGCATACGGCCGGGGTGCGCACTACCTTCGGTACTGTGCTGTATAAGGATAACGTGCCGGCGCAAGACGCGCCGGCTGTGGCCAGGCTTAACGCCGAAGGCGCCATTTTGCTGGGCAAGACAACGACGCCGGAGTTTGGCTCGCAGCCCTTTACCCGGTCGCCGTTGTTCGGGCAGACATGCAACGCCTGGGATGCCAAACGCACAAGCGGGGGCTCCAGTGGGGGCGCTGCCGTAGCCACCGCCGTTGGCATTACTCCGCTGGCCATTGCCACTGATGGCGGCGGCTCTACCCGGATCCCGGCCGCCTGTAATGGCGTCGTGGGGATCAAGCAAAGCAATGGCGTCATTCCGCATAGCCAGGCCCAGGACTTGTTCGGCAACCAGACCTATGTCACGCCGACAACACGCAACGTTGCCGATACCGGCCTGATGATGGATATCATGGCTGGAGACTACGATCTGGACCCCTGGTCTATCGGACGGCAACCAGCCGATTACGAAAAGGCGGCACGCCATGAAGGCGACCTGCGCGGCAAACGCATTCGATATTGTTATGCGCCGCAGGGCAGGACAATATCCAGGGACGTGCAGGAAAAATTCGACGAAGCACTGCGTGTGCTTGAAGGCCTGGGCGCCGTGCTCGAACCCTTTGATGCGCCGGATTTTAATGTCGAGCCCACCTGGCGTACTATTAATCATACCGTCTGGCGTGCACGCTTTTTGCCTTTGGTGGAACAGCACGCAGACACCTTCAGTGAAACCTTCCGGCGCCAGGTCTTATCGGCGGGAGAATTTTCCGCCATGGACTACCAGGAAGCCATGTTTACGCGTACTGCACTATTTAAACGGCTGCAGGCGCTGTTTACTTCAGCCGACCTGCTGGTGGTCCCGACGCTGACACGGACAGCGCTGCCGCTGGATATGGATCTGTTTGACCCATTCGAGATGGATGGCCACAGCTACGAGGGCATTCGCAGTCACTGGTACCCGTGGACAATGGTGTTCAATATGACCGGGCATCCTGCCATGACCCTGCCTTGCGGTCTGGCGCGCGACGGGCTGCCGGCGGGCATTCAGTTTGTCACGCGTTGGGGCGGCGATGCGCAACTGCTTCAGTTCGCATCTGTCTTTGAACAGGCCAGGGGAGTGGCTGATGTTCCTCCTTTGGCCCGCTAGCCGTGGTGTTGCGATACCCAGGGTCTGGGCACCCACCATGGACGTTGCGCCGGATGCGTGGCGTAGATTGCAGATCTGGACATGATAAGACGCTGTTGGCCCTGTTTGGCCGTGGTACTAGTGTTCCTACTCCATGCTGATGCCAGTGCGTTGTACTACCGGGCGCCAGGTTTCCAGTTCGTCGCGTATCCGTTTTGAGGTCTCTACTGCGCCCTGCGGCCACGTCATCAGGCCTCGCGCGGCAAGTTGTTGTTTCAGGTCGGCCGCGCCGGCCGCTTTTATAAAGGCGGCCTCCAGATTCTTGATTGTCTCGTCGGGCGTGCCGGCAGGCACGACGATGCCATAAAAACTGGTCGCTGCCTTAAATTCAGGAAACCCCTGTTCTGCCAGCGTGGTCACGTTGGGAAGCGCCTCGAGCGTTTGCGTACCGCTTACGCCCAGAAACTTGATTTTGCCGGCACTGTACAAAGGCATCATGCTGGCAACTGCATCCCAGCCGATCGGGACAACGCCGCTGGAAACATCAACCAGCATGGGCGAGGCGCCGCGATAGGCAACCGGTTCTATGTTCGTGTTCTGGCTTTCATTGAGGGCCAGAATGCCCAGGTGTCCTGAGCTGCCCAGTGTGGCAACGCCCAGGCTGGCGCCGGCTTTCGGGTTCTTTTTGGCCCATTCAACAAAACCCTTCATGTCATTGAAGGGCTGGGATGCGCCCGTCACGATGGCGGTGGGAATATTGACAAGCGTGACGACTGCGCGCAGGTCTTTTTCTATGTCATATCCCGGATTCTTATAAGTGAGCGGAAAAATCGTGAGCAGCGGCGACGGAACCAGGTAGACCGTTTTGCCATCCGGTTTTGCATTCAGCACATGTTTGAGGCCAATGCGGCCCGACGCGCCTGGTCGGTTTTCCACAATCACGGTGCCCGCACCATCTTTACGTAGTTGCTCTGCGAACGTGCGCGCTGTCGTATCGGCAGCTCCGCCCGGCGCGTAGCCTACCACGATTGTCATTGGATCAGGGAGTATGTTGGCGGTGTCCTGGGCATGGGCAGGCACGCCCGCAGCACCCGCAGCGCAACAGGCAAGCAATAGAAGAAAGCGGCGGCGAATGGGCAAGGCGAGGGGCATTGGCTGATTTTTCCATAAAACGGATGGTAATCAAATGAATGGTTATCCCAATAATACGGGAAATCGGGCCTGATGACCTGCTACGGTTTTTCTTTGGCGGTGAAAAACAGAATAAAGTACCCGAGAACGGCGGCAAGCACCGAGCCGGCAAAGACGCCGATCTTGGCCAGATCCTGCACCGCCGGGTCAGTAAACGCCAGGGCGCCGATGAACAGACTCATGGTAAAGCCGATACCGCACAGCATGGCCACGCCGTAGATCTGCGGCCAACTGGCCCGTTCCGGTTTTTTGACCAGGCCGAATTTGACCGTCAGCCAGACCAGTCCGAAAATGCCCAGTTGCTTGCCCAGGAACAGGCCGGCAGCGATGCCCAGCACAACCGGGTGTCCCAACTGGCTCCAGGAAAGTCCCGCGAACGAGACCCCGGCGTTGGCAAAGCCGAAAATGGGCACAATCAAAAAGGCAACCCACGGCGACAGACCGTGTTCCCATTTAAGCAGCGGGCTGGCGTTCGTATCCTGGTTTTTGCCAGACAGGGGCAGCGTCAGCGCCAGCGCGACGCCGGCCAGTGTGGCGTGGATGCCGGACTTGAGTACGAACCACCACATGAACCCACCCAGGATGGCGTAGGGCAAGGTGCGCACGACGTTGCTGCGGTTCAGCAGTACCAGCGCGATAAGGGTGCCTGCGGCCAGTGCAAGATACAGACTTTGTATTTGAGCCGTGTAAA
>Ga0160457_1000513_pt1 | contig 16811 bp, 12 predicted proteins | sample HID1972M_E6MG_FD_108242 | JGI IMG/M metagenome (GOLD analysis project Ga0160457, IMG submission 108242) | Enriched pill bug-associated microbial communities from UW Madison campus, WI, USA - HID1972M_E6 MG | ecosystem: Host-associated > Arthropoda: Insects > Digestive system > Unclassified ... | reverse complement strand
TCCGATCTATCGCGCCCATGATCGAGCTGATGCCGGCCACGTGGATGGCGAACACGCTGAAGGCCACGTTGTAGCCACCCTGCAGCGACAGCGGCGGGTACAGCGTCCAGCCACCGGCCGGTGCACCGCCGGGCAGGAACAGGGTCAGCAGCAGCAGGCTGAAGGCCACCGGCAGCAGCCAGAACGACCAGTTGTTCATGCGCGGCAGCGCCATGTCCGGCGCGCCGATCTGCAGCGGGATCATCCAGTTGGCCAGGCCGACGAAGGCCGGCATCACGCCACCGAAGATCATCACCAGCGCATGCACGGTGGTCATCTGGTTGAAGAACTCGGGCTTGACGAACTGCAGGCCCGGTTGCGCCAGCTCAGCGCGGATGATCACGCTCATCGCCGCACCGATGATGAACATGATGAAGCTGAAAAGCAGGTAGAGCGTGCCGATGTCCTTGTGGTTGGTCGAGAAGAACCAACGCTCGAAGAACCCCTGCTGATGCCCGTGATGCCCGTCGTGGTCAACTGCGGAATGCGCCATCGCAACTACACCTCACTGTATCCGGTGGTACCCGCATCCGCCGGCTGGCGGACGCGGCTCGATTTCAGGCGTTGCTGTCTGTTGCTGCCGCGGCAGGCTCGCTGGCCGGTGCCGGTGCCGGTGCCCGGGTGGCCTCGGCCGGGGTAGCCGGCGCGGGCGCCGGAGCGGCCTCCGGCGCAGGGGCCGGCGCAGGCTTCTTGGAGGCCAGCCATGTCTGGTAATCCTCCTTGGAGACCGCCTCGACCACGATCGGCATGAAGCCGTGATCCTTGCCACACAGCTCGGCGCACTGGCCGCGGTACACGCCGACCTGTTCGATGTTGGTCCAGGCTTCGTTGATGAAGCCGGGAATCGCATCCTGCTTCCAGCCCAGCGCCGGCACCCACCATGCGTGGATGACGTCGTCGGAGGTGATCACGAAGCGCACCTTGGTATCGACCGGCAGCACCAGGCGGTTGTCGACATCCAGCAGGTAATGCGGATGGCTGTCCCGGGTCGGCACCACGCCACTCTGGCGGACCCGGTCGGACTCACGGTCCAGGCGGCTGGTGAAGCTGACGTTCTCGCCGAGGTATTCGTACTTCCACATCCACTGATACCCGGTGACCTTGACGGTCATTTCCGAATCGCGGGTGTCGTAGAACTTGATCAGATTGGCCGTGGCCGGCCAGGCCATCACCACCAGGATGATCACCGGGATCACCGTCCAGATGACCTCGGCCTTGGTGTTGTGGCTGAAGGTGGCGGCCACCGCGCCCTTGGATTTGCGGAATTTGAAGATCGCGTAGAACAGCGCGCCGAACACCAGCACCCCGATCACGGTACAGACCCACAGCGAGAACAGGTTGGACTCCCACGCCAACCGCGAGCTCTGGGTCACGCCCTTGCCCATGTTCAATTGCCACGGTTTGGGGTCGGCCGCCTGGGCCCACGCCATGGCCGGCGCCAGCAGCGCGACCCCGCTCAACACTGACTTCCCGAACGTCCTGCCCCACTTTCTGCATTGCTTCATTGCCTAGACCCTTAGCGTCGTCGGTTGCGGCCGTCATTGGCCGCGAGCAAGCCTTCTAGTTTCTGAGCCAGTACCTGGCGTTCGGCCGGTGCGAGGAAACTCCCCACGTCCACCTGCCGACCGCTGGATGCCAGCCGGACTCTGCGCTCGTCGGCGATCAGCCTCACCCAGTGCGGGTGGGCGCTGAACACCGGCGAATGCCCGGGTGCGGGAATCACTTCCACACACGCCGGCACTACCCGGATCTCTTCCTGCCGTTCTCCACTGCGCCACACCGTGCGCAGCGCCACTGCCAGCAACACGCTGTACAGCAGAGCAAACACGGGGGCGAATACATTGCCGGTGAACCAGCCCAGGCCAGCCGCCAGCCACATCACCCCCGCCAACACCGCAAACAACAGGACGAACTGCCGGGCATCGAGCGCCCGTGGGGGGCGCAGCCGCAGTTGCGTCCCTGATCCGTCCGGAGCGATGAGCACCTCGATCATGTCGCAACCGCGTTTTTTCCTGCCGCGGGAAACGTCTCGATGGTAGCCCCGCTCTCCAGCGAGTAGCAAGGGTCCATTCACAGTTTCAGGAATGTTGCAATACAACATTGCCTGCGGCGGCCGTTTTGACGAAAACAGCACAATAAATGGCGGGCGGGTCGAATCCGCCGAATCCCCCTGTATGAAAGGCTATGCAGCGCATGGGCGCGACCACGAAAAGCCCTTGACTCCCCCAGAAAACGATTAAAATGGTCAAGTTCTCCACGAGCCGACCGGCATGACTGCATCCTCTGTCCTTCCCCCTGCCCCGGCATCGTCCGGCGCCGCCCGCCCGCCGCTGCTGTCCCCCGAGCTGCCGGCCGTTCCCAACGCGTTCCGCCAGGCGATCACCGATGCCTGGCTGAAGGACGAGGCCACCCATGTGCGCGAGCTGCTCGAGCAGGCACGCCTGCCGGCCGCCGAGCAGGCCAAGGTGCAGGCCACTGCTGCCGACCTGGTCAAGCGCGTGCGCGTGCGTGCCCAGGACCAGGGCGCGATCGAAGCCTTCATGCGCCAGTACGATCTGGGCAGCGAAGAAGGCGTGCTGCTGATGTGCGTGGCCGAAGCACTGCTGCGCATTCCGGACCAGGAGACCGCCGACAAGCTGATCCGCGACAAGCTCGGCGATGCCGACTGGAAGAAGCACATGGGCGGCAGCGACTCGGTGCTGGTCAACGCCTCCACCTGGGGCCTGATGCTGACCGGCCGCCTGGTCCAGATCAACGATGCCACCCGCGCCGATGTGCCGGGCGCGTTCAAGCGCCTGATCGGCCGCGTGGGTGAGCCGGTGATCCGCCTGGCCGTGCGCCAGGCGATGAAGATCATGGGCCACCAGTTCGTCATGGGCCGCACCATCGACGAAGCGCTGTCGCGCTCCCACAAGGGCGACAACGCCAGCTACCGCTATTCGTTCGACATGCTCGGCGAAGGTGCGCTGACCATGAAGGACGCCAAGCGTTACCTGGAAGACTACCGTCGCGCGATCCACTCGATCGGCGGCGACCACAAGGCCCGCGGCGGCCGTCCCGATGGCGACGTCAATTCGGCACCGGGCATCTCGATCAAGCTCTCCGCGCTGTACCCGCGCTACGAGCACGCCAAGCGCGCACGCGTCATGGCCGACCTGGTGCCGGGCGTGCTGGAACTGGCGCAGCTGGCCAAGTCGTACGGCATCGGCTGCACCGTCGACGCCGAAGAAACCGACCGCCTGGAACTGTCGCTGGACATCATTGAAACCGTGGTCAGCGATGCCTCGCTGGCCGGCTGGGAAGGCTTCGGTGTGGTCGTGCAGTCCTACCAGAAGCGCACCCCGTACACGATCGACTACCTGGCCGACCTGGCCCGTCGCATCGGTCGCCGCCTGCAGGTGCGCCTGGTCAAGGGCGCGTACTGGGATGCGGAGATCAAGCGCGCGCAGATCGACGGCCTGCCGGCCTACCCGGTGTTCACCCGCAAGCAGAACACCGACGTCTCCTACCTGGCCTGCGCCAAGCGTCTGTTCACGCACAGCGATGCGATCTACCCGATGTTCGCCACCCACAACGCGCACACCATCGCGGCGGTGCAGGCGATCGCCAGGGGCGGCCAGTACGAGCACCAGAAGCTGCACGGCATGGGCGATGACCTGTATGCCGAAGTGGTGCCGGCCGACCGTCTGAACGTGCCGTGCCGCGTGTATGCGCCAGTCGGTTCGCATGAAGACCTGCTGCCGTACCTGGTGCGTCGCCTGCTCGAGAACGGCGCCAATTCCAGCTTCGTCAACCGCATCACCGACGAGAACGTGGCCATCGACGACCTGATCCGCGATCCGGTCGAAGTGGTCTCCTCGTTCGCGTCCATCCCGCATCCGAAAATCCCGCTGCCGGTCGATCTGCTGCGCAGCCAGAACCATGACAGGAAGAACTCCATGGGCGTCAATCTCGCCAACGACAACGATCTGCGCGCCCTGGCCGAGCAGCTCAACGCCGCCGTGAAGCCGTGGCACGCCGCGCCGCTGGTGCCGGGTGCCAACCCGACCGGCGCACTGTTGAACGTGACCAACCCGGCCGACACGCGCCAGGTAGTGGGCCAGTGGCAACCGGCCGACAGCGCCACCGTCGAGAAGGCGCTGGCCAATGCCGTGGCCGCGCAGCCGGCCTGGAACCGCACCCCGGCCGCCAGCCGCGCCGCGATCCTGGAACACGCCGCCGACCAGCTGGAAGCGCGCATGCCCGAGTTCATGGCGCTGTGTGTCAAGGAAGCCGGCAAGAGCCTGCCCGACGGCATCGCCGAAGTGCGCGAAGCGGTCGACTTCCTGCGCTACTACGCCAAGCAGGCGCGCGAGCAGTTCGGCCACGCCGAAAAGCTGCCCAGCCCGACCGGTGAATCCAACGAACTGCAGCTGCATGGCCGCGGTGTGTTCGTCTGCATCAGCCCGTGGAACTTCCCGCTGGCGATCTTCCTGGGCCAGGTCAGCGCCGCGCTCGCCGCCGGCAACAGCGTGATCGCCAAGCCGGCCGAGCAGACCAACCTGATCGGCTACTACGCGGTGAAGCTGCTGCTCGACGCCGGCGTGCCCGAAGGCGTGCTGCAGTTCCTGCCGGGCGACGGCGCGACCGTCGGTGCCGCATTGACCGCCGACCCGCGCGTGGCCGGCGTGGCCTTCACCGGCTCCACCGACACCGCCCGTGCGATCAACCGCGCGATGGCCGCCCGCGACGCCGCCATCGGTGTGCTGATCGCCGAAACCGGCGGCCAGAACGCCTTCATCGCCGACTCCTCGGCGCTGCCGGAACAGCTGGTCAAGGATGCGATCGGTTCGGCCTTCACCTCGGCCGGCCAGCGCTGCTCGGCCGCGCGCGTGCTGTTCGTGCAGGACGACATCGCCGACAAGGTGATGACCATGCTGTCCGGCGCGATGGCCGAACTGAAGGTCGGTGACCCGGGGCTGCTGTCGACCGATGTCGGCCCGGTGATCGATGCCGACGCGCTGCAGATCCTCAAGGACCACGCCGTGCGCATGGAGAAGGAGGCGCGCCTGATCGCCGCTGCCACGCTCAGCGACGAAGCCGCGCACGGTACCTTCTTCGCGCCGCGTGCGTACGAACTGAAGACCCTGGACCAGCTGCACAAGGAAATCTTCGGGCCGGTGCTGCACGTGATCCGCTGGAAGGGCGACCAGCTCGATGCGGTGATCGACCAGATCAACGCCACTGGCTACGGCCTCACCCTGGGCGTGCATTCGCGCATCGATGAAACCGTCGACCGCATTTCCTCGCGCATCAACGTCGGCAACGTGTACGTCAACCGCAACCAGATCGGCGCGGTGGTCGGCGTGCAGCCGTTCGGCGGCCAGGGCCTGTCCGGCACCGGCCCCAAGGCCGGCGGCCCGCACTACCTGCTGCGCTTCGCCACCGAAAAGACCGTCACCGTGAATACCACGGCGGCCGGTGGCAATGCCTCGCTGCTGACCCTGGGCGACTGATCTCCGGCGTCATGCAGCAAACGAAAAACCCCGCGAAAGCGGGGTTTTTTGTGGGGCCCGGCACGCGCTTGGCGTTGCCGGCCAGCGGCCCGGATCACGGGCTTTCGATGGACTCGATCTGGTCCTGCATCAGCAGCTCGTTACCCATGTAGCGCTCGAACTTGATGCGGCCGAAGCCGGCGGCGTACCACGCCTCGATGCGGCCGTCTTCGAAGGTCGCGGTGACGTGGCAGGTGTCCTTGAACGTGCGCGGCTGGTTGTCGACATCCGCTTCAATGTTCTCGAAACCGACGAAGGTGTAATCGGAAAAGCCGTCGTAGTCGATCGGCTCGACGGTTTCGTCGACATGGTTGGTGCGCTCGCCCGCGCCGGTGAGCTCGAAACGATCGCCCGGCTTGGCGCTCTGCGGGAACGTCGGCGCCGGCTTGAAGGTGTCGGTCCGCGTGGGGCCGTCGCTGGACATGCTGTAACGCTCCTGGCCCAGCAGCTGGCGGCCGCTGATGTCATGGAACGTGGCCATCCCGATGCCACCACCGGCACTGTGCACCTTGAGGGCAGTCTGGCCGGCGAAGGTGACTTTTTCGATGGTCAGCGTTTCATCGGCGTTGGACCAGGACAGGCCCGGGGTCAACGTGAAACAGGCAGCGAACTCCGGCGCGGCAATGGCAGGCAGCGAGAGACCGGCCAGACCAATGGCGAGCGTGGAGCGCAGCAGCAGAGACGACATATACAGATCCTTGTCAGTAAGCACGGGACGGCAGGGCGCAGTCCGGGCGGGGATTGTACGTCGTGCTGGATGTCATTCCAGTGTTCATCGTTCCGGCCGCGCGGCGCGCGTGATCATGTCGATGCGACCTGCGATTGCAGATGCGCGTAACCGGCCGCCTGCACGAAGTCGTTCAAGTGCCACAGTCGGCCGTTGGCCGCCCAGTGGCCATCGGCGATATCGGTCATCACGATCGAACTCAGCAGCACGCGCGGATCGCCCGGTGCCACGCAACCGGCGATGGCGTCGTGCAGGTGCAGCGCGTAGTCGGCGCGTTGCTGCGCATCCAGCACGCCCTGCGGAATCCGCACCTCGACCTGGCAGGGAATGCCGCGTGCGCCGATATCCTGGCCGCCACACAGCCAGTGGCCGGCCGCGAGTTCCTGCAGCATCACCCAGCACAGCCGCTGCTGAGCTGGCTCGGCACCCAGGCCGCTGGCGCGGACGGCGGCGTCATGCACCGCCTGCAGCAGGCGTTGCCGGGTAGCGGCGTCGAACGCGTTGGCGGGAAGGGTGAGGGTGATGTTGGGCATGCGGATCGACCGGTTGCGTAAGGGGCCTCCATTGGAGCCGAACGCCACACCGCGCGACATCGGCCGATCCGACATCTTTCGTGCACAATCAGCCAATGCACGATTTCACTGTCATCGTCCTGCCGGGTGCGTTCGCCTCCAGCGTCGCGCTTACCTTGGACATCCTCACCACGGCCGCCACCCTCGCCCCGCGCCTGGGGCTGCCGGTGCCGCGCTGGCAGGTCTGCAGCCCGGCGCGCAGCGCTGTCCGCCTGGGAACGCACCTGCAGCTGCGTGCCGCGCCGATGCCACGCGTGGCCGATGCGCAGGCGTGCTGGATCGTGCCAGGGCTGGGCGTGGAGGATCCCGACGCCATCGCACAGCGGCTGGGTGAGCCCGACATCCCGGGGGTGGTGCGGGCGCTGCGCGCGCACGTGGCAGCGGGCGGGCGTGTCGCGGCCTCCTGTGCCTCTGTCTTCCTGCTGCACAACGCCGGGCTGCTGACCGGGCGCAGCGTGACCACCACCTGGTGGCTGGCCGGCGCGTTGCAGCGGCAAGCGCCGGAGTGCCAGGTCGATCCAGACCGCATGGTGATCGACGACGCGCCGCTGATCACGGCCGGTGCTGCGCTCGGGCACACCGATCTGATGCTGTACCTGCTCCGGCATCGCTTTGGCCCGGCGCTTCCCGATGCGGTGGCGAGGGCACTGCTGCTGGATCGTCGGCAGCTGCAATCGCCGTTCATGGTCCCGGCGATGATGGCGCAGGGCAACGCGCTGATCGCCTCGCTCACCGCGCATATCGAAGCTACCCTGCCGGCCACGGTCAGCGTCGGCGCGCTCGCCGCGCATGCCGGCATGTCCACGCGCACGCTGTCGCGACAGGTGGGCAAGGCGACCGGGCAAGGGCCGCTGCACCTGATCCGCAGCGTGCAGTTGAACCAGGCGCGCGCCCTGCTCGAGAACAGCCGCTACTCGGTGGAGACCGTGGCCGAGCGGGTGGGCTACCGCGATCCCACCGCCCTGCGCCGGCTGATGCGCAAGCGCCTCAACGCCACGCCGCGGCAGTTGCGCTGATCCGGTCCGCATTCTCTGCACGCAACAAAAAACCCCGCTTTCGCGGGGTTTTCTGCTGCTGCGTTCAACCGATCAGGCGTTGATCAGAACTTGTAGTTGAACGAAGCGGCCAGCACGTCGCCACGGACCTTGTACTTGCCGTTGAGCGAGTTGCCCTGGTTGCCCTGGGTCGGCTTGACCAGGATGTTCGGCTCGCTGGTGAACAGGTGGGTGTAACCGAAGTTGTATTCGGTGTTCGCCGACGGGGTCCAGCCCACGCCCAGCGACAGCCACTTGCGGCTGGTATCCGGCACGCGGACGTCGCGGTGCGCGTCGGTGGTCGGGGTCTGGTCCAGCGCCACACCACCACGCAGGGTCACGGTGTCGCTCAGCTTGTAATCGCTACCCAGCGAGACGAAGGTCGTGTCGCGGTACGCGAAGTTCAGCTCCGAGTTCGGCTGGTTGGAGGCGAAGTCGATGGTGACCGTGTCGAACGCGGTCGACCACGCGGTGCGGGTCACATCACCCATGACGGTCCAGCGGTCATTGATGTTGTGGGTGACGCTCAGGGTGGCCGAGGCCGGCAGGGTCAGCGTGGCCTTGCCGCTGGTGTCGACGAACACGCCCGGCTGGGTCGCTGCCAGAATCGTCGCCGTACGGCCACCATCGTTGGGCAGATCAAAGTTGGCATCGCCGCCGGTGATCTTGTGCTCGACCTTGGAGCGGTAGCTGATGCCGATGTGGGTGTTCTCGTCCGGGCTGAACAAACCGCCGACGGTCCAGCCCACGGCGTTGTTGTCACCCTTCACGGTCGACTTGCCATCGGCGCTGCCCGGCGCGTAGCCCGGCACGCGACCGGCGAAGAGGGCGCCGAAGTCGACAGCCTGGCTCAGCTCGATGGTCAGGTGCTCGACGAACACGGACGCGCCGAAGGACACGTACGGGTTGACGTCGTAGGACGCGGCAAAGCCCAGGTCGATGGCCTTCATATCGGTCTTCAGACCGCTGTAACGGCCGACCCAGCCATTGTCATAATCGGTCTTGAAACCGAACGGGGCGGTCAGCGAGACGCCGAAGTGGGCCTGCTCGCCGATCGGCATGTGGAAGTACGCGGCCGGAACCGGGGCGATCATGCCGGCGTCGCCGCCGTTACCGCCCGTCTGCGGCTGACCTGCGCCGTTGCGGCCGGTGCCCTTGTACTTGGCCGAGAAGCTGATCGCGCTCAGGTCGCCCTGGATCTGCATGCCCTCGAGCTGGCGCATGCCAGCCGGGTTGACGGCCATGATCGAGGCGTCGCCGGCGGCGCTGCCGGAACCGGCAAAGGCGCGGCCGAGGCCCTTGGCGCTGTTTTCCTTCAACTGGAAGGCGGCAGCGTGGACGTGGCCCACGGCCAGGACACCGGCGATGCCGACGGCCAGGGCGGTGACGCGGGCAAGAGTGGAAGCGGTATGCATTGTTGGTTCTCTCCGGAAAGCGGTGATGTTGGCAACGCGCGCCTGCGCCGCCCCTCCCCTTGATGGGTCAGGACAACGCGCCGGATTCCCCTCCCGACATACGACGCCGTATGCGAGTATACCGAGAGCGGTTAATGAAACAATAACGTAAGTCGCCCTTGTGGCTATTCATGCTGAACGCGACATATCCCCGTCAGGTCAGCCTCCGCGCTAGGCTAGTGCCCGCATGTTCGTGTCGACTCCCTCCCGCAAGAAAGCCGCCTACCGCTGGGCCACCCCCCTGCTGTTCGCCGCGCTGTGGGTGGCCTTCCTCTGGTCGATCTCCCGGCCGGACGATGCGCGGCGCAGCCTGTGGATGGACTGGGGCGCCCTCTCGACCGGCCTGACCCATCCGCTGGACTGGTGGGCGACCCTGCAGGACGGCAGCGTGCTGCGGCTGTTCACCGCGCTGTTCCTGCACGCGGACTGGTCGCACCTGCTGGGCAACCTGGTGTTCCTGCTGATCTTCGGGCTGCCGGCCGAACGCGTGCTGGGGCCGTGGCGGCTGATGCTGCTGTTCCTGGTGGGCGGGGCGATCTCGAATCTGACCGCCATCTACACCATGGGCAACCCGGACCAGATCATCATCGGTGCCAGCGGCGCGGTGTCGGCCTTGATCGGCGCTTACCTGGCCCTGTTCCCAGGCGCGCGGCTGGGCGTGGTGATCCCGCTGGGCCTGTTCCTGGAATTCGTCCGCGCCCCCGCCTATCTGCTGATCGGGGTCTGGGCGGCGCTGCAGGTGGTGTTCGCCTACATCGGCCCGACCTTCGGCATGGTGGCCTGGTGGGCGCATATCGCCGGCTTCGTGTTCGGGCTCGGCTATGGCGTGTATGTGCGCGCGGCGATCGCGCGGCGGCTGCGCAAGCGGCATGGGTTTTGAGGGCATGACCGGGAGCGGGTCGGCCGACAGATCGGCCAACGGGTAGTGCCGGCCGCTGGCCGGCTCCACGCGGGGTTGGATTCGAGCAGAGCCGGCCAGCGGCCGGCACTACCGATCAGGGCTTGATCGGTGCCGTCGAGGCCGGGGCTTCCGGCTTGGCCGGTGCGGGCGTAGCCGGTGCAGCCGCAGGCTGTTCGGCCGGCTTGGTCTCTGCCGGCTTGGTCTCTGCAGGCTTCGTTTCTGCCGGCTTGACCGTTGCATCGGCAGGCTTTGCCACCGCTGCCGCTGCCGCCGCCGGCTTGGCCGCCGGCTTCTTCGCGGCCTCTGCCTTCTGCCGGGCCAGCACCGAACCGGGCTGCTTCAACTCGGCCAGCGCGTCATTGATCGGGCCATCGCCCGGCAGCACGTCACCGGCCTTGTAGCCTTCGGTGCCTTCTTCGTCACCGCGCAGGTGGCCGGGCAACGTGGCTTCGCTGTAATCGGTCAGGCTGGCCGGCAGGTCGTCATCGCCGGCGCGCTTCTCCGGCTGCAGCAGCACGTCGGGGATGATGCCCGTGGCCTGGATCGACTTGCCGCTCGGGGTGAAATATCGCGCGGTGGTGAGCTTCACCGAGTCACCGTTGTCCAGCGGCAGTACGGTCTGCACCGAGCCCTTGCCGAAGGTGCGGCTGCCGACCACGCGCGCGCGGCCGTTGTCGCGCAACGCGCCGGCCAGTACTTCGGAGGCACTGGCCGAGCCGGCGTCGGCCAGCACCACGACCGGCGCGCCCTTGAGCAGATCGCCCGGGGTCGCATCGAAACGGGCATCGCTGATCGAGATGCGGCCGCGGGTGCTGACGATGTTGCCTTTCTCGAGCAGATCGTCGGCCACCTGCACGGCGGCGGTGAGCAGGCCACCCGGGTTGCTGCGCAGATCCAGCACCAGGCCCTTGAGCTTGCCACCGGCCTGCTGCTGCAGCTGGGCAACGTGCTTCTGGAAATCGGCACCGGTGTCGGCCTGGAAGGTGCTCAGGCGGATGTAGCCATAACCAGGCTCCAGCATCTTGCTGCGCACGCTGGTGACGCGGATGGTCTCGCGGGTGACGGTGACATCGAACGGCTTGGGCTTGCCTTCGCGCACCAGGGTGAGCACGACCTTGGTCCCGGCCACGCCGCGCAGCGGTTCGGTGGCTTCGATCGCGCTGATCGGCTTGCCGTCGATGGCGATGATCAGATCGCCGGCAAGAATGCCCGCGCGTGCGGCCGGGGTATCGTCGATCGGCGAAATGACTTTCAGGCTGCTGTTGTCGGGCTGCTGCTGCAGCTCCACGCCGATGCCGTCGTAGGCGCCGTTGGCCTGCTCATCGAAGGCTTCGGCGTCTTCCTTGTCGAAGTAGGTGCTGTGCGGATCCAGGTCCAGCAGCAGGCCACGGATGGCGGACTGCATCAGCTTCTTGTCGTCGACCGGATCCACATAGGCGGCGCGCACCGCGTTGTAGACGGCGACGTAGCGGCGGATCTCTTCCAACGGAACCCGTGAGGTCACCGCTTCTTCCGTGGTGGCCGCATCGGCCCCGCGTGCCGGCGCTTCGGCGGTCTGCTGCGCCCAGGACACCGCGGGCAACAGGGCCAGCAGCAAGGTGGCGGAACGGGCTACGCGCATGAAGCACTCCAGGATGAGCGGGGGACGGTTGACCACGCACGGGGGTGCGTCGCCCGATTATGCGCGAAGCGACGATAAATTCCCGTTGAACCCCGTGCCTGGCAGTGCACCCGTGTTGGGCGCGGTTTATCGCCGCTGCAGCCAGCTGCCCGGGTCCACCGGCTGTCCATTGCGGCGCAGTTCGAAGTACAGCGCGGTCACGCCCTGGCCACCAGAATTGCCGACCTTGGCCACGGCCTCGCCCTTCTTCACCGTGGCGCCGGCATCACGCAGCAGCGTGTCGTTGTGCGCATAGAGGCTCATGTAGCCGTTGCCGTGATCCACGATCAGGATCATGCCGTAACCGGTCATCCAATCGGAAAACACCACCGTGCCATCTGCCACGGCGGTGATGGTGCTGCCGGCGGGCGCGCCGATCAGCACGCCACTGCTGGTGCGGCCATCGGGCAGCTTGCCGCCATAGCGGGCGAGCAGATTGCCCGACAACGGCCAGCCCAGACCGCCCACCTTGGGCGCGGGCGCGGAGGCAACCGCAGGGGGCGTCTTGGTCGCGCGCGGCGGCGGGCGCGTGCCGCTCGCAGCAGCGGCGCGATCAGCCTTCTCGGCGGCCGCCTTCTCCGCGGCGGCACGTCGCGCGGCAGCACGGCGCTCGGCCTCGGCACGGGCGGCGGCCGCACGCAGATTCGCGAGCAGTGTTTCCAATGCCTTGGCATCCTGGCCCAGGGCTTTTTCGCGCTCGCTGCGGTCTTTGTACCGCTCGTCCAGCGAGGCGACCGTGGCCGCCCGCTCGCGACGATCGTCGGCCAGCGTGGCAACCTGCTGTTTCTGCTGCTGGCGGGTGCCTTCCAGTGCCTTGCGTCGTTCGACGATTTCCGTCTCCACGCGCTGCAGTTCGGTGAGATCAGCCGTCAGTGACTGGATACGCTGCGCGCGCTCGCGCTGCAGATACCGGTGATAGGCCAGGCTGCGGTTCGCATCGGCGACACGGTCCTGCGACAGCAGCAGCTTCAACGGTGCGTTGTTGCCGATGCGGTACGCCGCGCGCAGCAGCGAGGCCAGTTCCGCGCGCTGCTGCTGCAGGCCGGCCTGCAGCGCATCGCGCTTGGCCTGCAGTTCGTTCATGGCGCGGGTTTCGCGCTGCAGTGCGGTTTCGGTCTGGGCCAGCACGCGCCCGGTGCGGGCGACCTTCTCATCGGCATCGCGCAGCTGGCGCGACGCCTGCCCGCGCTGACCTTCCAGATTCCGCCGCTCCTGGGCCACGCCCTTGAGCTCGCTGCGCAGTTTCTGCAGCTTGCGTTCGGCTTCCTTGGAGGATTGCGCAGCCAGCGGGCTGGCGCCGAGAACGGCCACGGCCAGCAGCAGCGCACGCAACGCCGGGGTCAGCCACTGCGTGCGACCGCGTCCGTCGGTCGGATTGTTATCCCGGCGTGAGGAAAAGGCGTTGTGGCGCAAGGGCTTTCCAGTGACTTCAGGCAGATGCGGATTGCAACGATGCATGGTGACATTCCTGCAGGCGGCCTGCCAGCCGCGCTCCACCATCGAGGTTCCCATGAAACGCTCCCTGCTTCCGCTGCTGCTGGCCCTGACGCTGCCCTGTGCGCCGGCCTTCGCAAGCGACAACATCAGCAAGGTCAACGGCAGCATCTCCGCCGAGGCCGGCCAAAGCTACGGCAATCTGGAGACGGTCAACGGCGGCATCAAGGTCGCCGAAGGTGCGGTCACCGGTCGCATCGAAACCGTCAACGGCGGCATCCGCGTGGCGGATCGCGCGCGCACCGGCGGCATTTCCACGGTCAATGGCAGCGTGCGGGTCGGGCGCGAAGTGGTTGCCAGTGGCGGCGTGGACACCGTCAACGGCGGCATCTTCCTGGATCGCGGCACCCAGATCGACGGCGGGCTGGAAACGGTCAACGGCAGCATCGGGCTGGTCGAAACGCGCGTGGCGCGCGGCATCGAAACCGTCAACGGCGACATCACCGTGGGCCTGGGTTCGCAGGTCGAAGGCGGGATCGAGGTCAAGAAGCCGAACTTCAACCTGTCGCTGACCCCCGGCCGCAAGCCGCGCGTGATCATCGGACCGAACGCGGCAGTCAACGGGTCGCTGCAGTTCGAGCGCGAGGTCACCCTGTATGTACACCGCACTGCCCGCATCGGCCCGGTCAGCGGCGCCGTGGCCGTGCCCTTCGATACCGACACCGCACCGCAGGATTGATATGGTGGTGACTGGTGCCGTGCGCACCCGCCTTTCCCGTTCCAGGAACCGATGATGCCCCGCAAACTTCTGTTGTGCCTTGCCGCTGCCGCTGCGTTGACCGCGTGCAAGGGCGAATCCGCCGCGCCCACCGCGGCACCCGCCACTGACGCGGCACCGACCGCGCCGGGCCATGCCTTCTCGCCCGAGATCAACGCCGGCGACTTCGCCGAGCTGGTCAAGACCCTGGCCTCGGATGAATTCGAAGGCCGCTCGCCGGGCAGCAAGGGCGAAGAGCTGACCGTCAATTACATCCGCGACCAGATGCAGCGCATCGGCCTGCAGCCCGGCAACGGCGACAGCTGGTTCCAGGACGTGGCGATGACCGAGACCACGGCCGATGAGTCGACCGTGTTGACGCTGGACCAGGCCGGCAAGACCCGCGAGCTGAAGTTCGGCACCGACATGGTGATCGGTACCCGCAGCGGCCAGCCGGACGTGAAGGTCGAGGCCAGCGACCTGGTCTTCGTCGGCTACGGCGTGGATGCGCCGGAGCAGAAGTGGAACGACTATGCCGGCCAGGACTGGAAGGGCAAGACGGTCGTGATGTTCGTCAACGATCCCGGCTTCCACGTCAACGACGAGACGCTGTTCGACGGCAAGCGCATGACCTATTACGGGCGCTGGACGTACAAGTTCGAAGAGGCCGCACGCAAGGGCGCCGCCGCCGCGCTGATCGTGCATGACACCGCCGGTGCATCGTACGGTTGGGACGTGGTCAAGAACTCGTGGGCCGGCCCGCAGTACGACCTGCCGGCCAAGGATGACCCGGAAGCGCGTCTGCCCGCACAGGGCTGGCTGAGCGCCGAGGCGGCACGCCAGCTGTTCGCCGAGGCCGGCCTGGATCTGGACAAGGCCTACAAGGACGCCAGCAAGCGCGGCTTCAAGCCGGTGCCGCTGAAGGCCAAGGTGTCCTTCGATCTGAAGAGCACCATCGCCGAGAAGAAGTCGCGCAACGTGGTCGGCGTCCTGCCGGGCAGCAAGCGGGCCGATGAAGCCGTGCTCTACATGGCGCACTGGGATCACCTGGGCAAGCACGAGGGTGAGCAGGGCGACACCATCTACAACGGTGCCGTCGACAACGCGACCGGCGTGGCCGGCATCCTGGAAGTCGCCGATGCGATGGTGCACCAGCAGCCGGCACCGGAGCGTTCGGTGGTGTTCCTTGCAGTGACGCTGGAAGAGTCCGGCCTGCTGGGCTCAAAGTACTACGTCAGCCACCCGACCTTCCCGCTGGACAAGATCGCCGGTGTGATCAACATCGATGCGATGTCGGTGGCGGGCCGTGCCAAGGACATGACCGTGACCGGCTTCGGCAGCTCCGAGCTGGAAGACATCCTCAAGCCGTTGGCCGCTAACCAGGGGCGTACCCTGCACGGCGAGACCGCGGTGCAGAGCGGTTTCTACTTCCGTTCGGATCACTTCAACTTCGCCAAGGCGGGGGTGCCAGCGCTGTATGCAGACGGGGGTGAGGATCTGCGTGACGGCGGTGTCGAAGCGGGCCGCAAGGCCGCCGAGGACTACGGCAGCCACCGGTACCACGGCCCGAAGGACGAGTTCGATCCGGCCACCTGGAAGCTGGATGGCACGGTTGAGGATCTGCAGCTGCTGTACGGGGTTGGCAGGGAACTGGCTGGCGGCGATCGTTGGCCGAACTGGTACGAAGGCAATCCGTTCAAGGCGGCACGCGATGCGATGATGAAGGGCAAGGGCGCTGAGACGCCGGCCGCGGAGTCTGCGCGCTAAGCGGTTGGTTGCTGTGACGTGATCTTTGCTTCATGAAAACGGCGCCTTTCGGGGCGCCGTTTTTTTGGTTCTTTTCCCCTCCGCGTGACGAGCATGAAGCGCGGCAGCTTTCCAAGTGCGGCGGCGGCTAGGTTGGCCGGGCGGTGGGCCGCGATACCCTTGCCGGCGAATGTCCCCCGGCCGCCGCCTTGCGGCGACGGCCTCCGCCTTGATTTCGCCCACAAGGGCATCGCGACCCACGTGTGGAGACCACTGGCGCCGCAAAGCGAGCTCCGGTTAGCAGTCCGCGTACCGCACGCGCAGCCCCGTAGCGGCCGGTAGGCTCCTGGGCAAAATCAAGGAGGAGGGCGTCGCCTGCAGGCGTCGGCCGGGGGACATTTGCCGAGGAGCCTACCGAGCGCTGCGGGGTCCTCACGCTCGCGGAGGATGTAAGCGGAGACGCCACCATTCCCAAAACACAGAACCTACCCAACGACACCCGCCGCACTGGCCGCATACGCATGACCGTGCTCATCTGCTGTGGCACGTGAAATGAGACGCTCTCCTCCGTTGGGAGAAGGACAAAAAAAACCCCGCTGCGTGAGCAGCGGGGTTTTGGGTGTAAACCCTGGCGATGACCTACTCTCGCATGGCTTAGGCCACACTACCATCGGCGCAGCTGCGTTTCACTTCCGAGTTCGGGATGGGATCGGGTGGTGCCACAGCGCTAATTTCACCAGGGAGACGGTTGGAGCAGCGCGTTGCGCCAGCTCAGCAGAGGTCTCTTCCGAGAAACAGATACCTGCAAAAACCAGGTGCCTGCAATAAAAGAAAACCCCGCTGCATGAGCAGCGGGGTTTTCGGGGTAAAAACCCTGGCGATGACCTACTCTCGCATGGCTTAGGCCACACTACCATCGGCGCAGCTGCGTTTCACTTCCGAGTTCGGGATGG
>Ga0160457_1000512_pt1 | contig 16837 bp, 9 predicted proteins | sample HID1972M_E6MG_FD_108242 | JGI IMG/M metagenome (GOLD analysis project Ga0160457, IMG submission 108242) | Enriched pill bug-associated microbial communities from UW Madison campus, WI, USA - HID1972M_E6 MG | ecosystem: Host-associated > Arthropoda: Insects > Digestive system > Unclassified ... | reverse complement strand
GCGGAAAAAGCCATGCTGTCTGAAGATTATGCACCCAGCTTAAAAGAAATTGAAGAAAGGCATTTCGAAGTGGTGAAAACACTTTTGCCGGCATCAGCACAGAACCCTGTTTTCACTAAACTCAGGATCTATTTTAATGAACTGGAGGATATCCTTCAATCGGTTTACTGTCTGAAAGAACTCAGCCCTCAGACCAGGGACCTTATCCTGAGTTTCGGAGAACGCTGTTCGGCTTTTATGGTTAGTCATATTGCCAGACAGTACTTTCCCGGAGCCATTTATGTAGAGGGTTCAGAACTGATTAAAACGGATAGTAATTTCGGACAAGCCAGGGTAAACACCGAATTAACTGAAATGCTGATCCAGGACTTTTACCAGGCCAATACGGGGAAATTTCTATTCGTAACTGGTTTCATCGGCAGTAATGCAGAAGGAAGGTTAACCACACTGGGCAGGGGCGGAAGCGATTATACAGCGGCTATCTGGGCCTCGGCCTTAAATGCCCGGCAGATCGAAATATGGACAGATGTGGACGGAATGTTAACGGCTGATCCCCGAATTGTGGATAAGGCTTTTTCTTTAGCGGAGTTAAGTTATACAGAGGCTATGGAGCTGTCTTATTTCGGCGCCAAGGTGATTTATCCCCCAACGATGATCCCGGCATTCCTGAAAAAGATCCCTATTGTCATAAAAAACACTTTTAATGTAGATTTTGAAGGGACGTATATCAGGCATGGTGTGAATACGTCAACGCTGCCCATCAAAGGCATTTCCTCTATTGACGAAATCAGCGTGCTGAATTTATCCGGCAGTGGAATGGTGGGTAAAGCGGGTTTCAGCGGAAGGCTGTTTTCCCTGTTGTCACGCGAGCAGGTCAATGTCGTCCTGATCACCCAGTCTTCCTCAGAACATAGTATTACGTTTGCCGTTAAACCTGCTGATGCATTAAAGGCACTGGCATTGATCAGCAAGGAATTTGAGCTGGAGTTACAGGCTAAAAAGTTAGATTATCCGCAGGTAGAAAACGGCCTGTCTGTTCTTGCCATTGTTGGAGAGAACATGAAACATACGCCCGGAATGTCAGGAAAACTTTTTCATGCATTGGGCAGGAACGGGATAAATGTCCGTGCCATTGCACAGGGTTCCTCAGAATATAATATTTCGGTTATCATTTCGAAGGCCGATCTTTCGAAGGCGGTGAATGCCGTTCATGATGCCTTTTTCGCCGATTTAAAGAAGACACTGCATATCTTTTGCCTGGGCACCGGAAATATTGGCAAAACGTTGTTCCGGCAGCTGCTCAGCCAGCGTCCTTTTCTGGCAAAAAACAATGACCTGGAAGTTAAGGTCATGGGGATAAGCAATACCCGTCAGATGTACCTGAACCCTCAGGGACTGAGCCTCGCTGACTGGGAGCAGGAGCTGAACGCCAATGCTGAAAAAGCTGACCTGACAGCCTTCGTCCAAAAAATGAAAGCAATGAACCTGCCGAATTGTGTATTTGTTGACAATACAGCCAGTGCAAATCCGGTAAATTACTATCAGGAAATACTGGAATCCAGCATTTCTATCGTTACCTGTAATAAAATTGGAAACTCAGCCGAATATGAACAGTATAGTGCATTTAAGGACGCAGCAAGAAGATATGGAGTAGATTTCTATTATGAAACTAACGTAGGCGCCGGCTTGCCGATTATACGTACCCTTAAAGATCTGATGATGAGCGGGGATAATGTATTCAGTATAGAAGCTATCCTGTCGGGTACGATTTCCTACATCTTCAATAATTTCAAAAATGAAGTCCGCTTCCACGAAATTGTGAAAGATGCACAGGAAAAGGGATACACAGAGCCAGACCCGCGGGATGATCTGAACGGCAGGGATTTTATGCGTAAAATGCTGATCCTGGCCAGGGATGCCGGTTATCCGCTGGAAGAAGAAGATGTAAACATACAAAGTATGCTGCCGCCTGCATGCCTGGCTGCGGAAAGCGTAGCTGAATTTTATCAGGAACTGGAAAAGAACGCGGCTTATTTTGAAGCGCTTAAGCAGGAAGCTGCTGAAAACGGAAAAGTACTCAGGTATATTGGCAGGCTGGAAGCCGGAAAAGTAGCCATTACCTTACAAATGGTAGATGAATTTCACCCTTTTTACATGCTTTCCGGAAGTGACAATATTATCTCGTTTACTACCGACCGTTACAAGGACCGGCCATTAGTGATAAAGGGGCCGGGTGCAGGTGCTGAGGTAACTGCTGCAGGTGTATTTGCTGACCTTATAAATGTGGGTAAAAGATGAGATCTTCAGTAAAAGTTTTTGCCCCGGCTACTGTAGCCAATGTGGTTTGCGGATTTGATATTTTAGGTTTTGCTGTAAATGAACCCGGCGATGAAGTGATCATGCGTTTAACAGACAAACCGGGCGTCGTGATCACTAAGATCACAGGAGATGAAGGCCGCTTGCCGCTTAATCCCGAAAAAAACACCGTCAGCGCCAGCGTACAGGATTACCTGAAACATATCGGCCGGGCTGATGCCGGTATAGCCATTGAATTACATAAGAAGATGCCGATTGGCAGCGGATTAGGCTCGAGTTCGGCCAGTACAGTAGCAGGCTTGTTCGCCGTGAATACCTTGTTTGATAACCTGCTGACCAGTCAGGAACTGATTCCGTTCGCCATGAAAGGAGAGGAGCTGGCCTGTGGTTACGGGCATGCCGATAATGTTGCGCCCGCGTTGCTTGGCGGCTTTGCGCTGATCAGGAGTTATGAACCGCTGGATGTGATCAGTCTTCCTTTCCCTGACGAGTTATATGCAGCTATTGTATACCCTGAAGTAGATGTGCCAACTAAAGATGCAAGACAGATGATCCGTTCCAAAGTCCTGCTCAAAGACGCAGTGAAACAATGGGGCAACGTTGCCGGCCTGGTTACCGGATTATTTATGAAAGACTATGACCTGATAGGGCGTAGTATGGTAGATGTACTGGTAGAACCGACCAGGGCCATATTAATCCCCGATTTTTACAAAATGAGGAATATAGCCATGGAAAAAGGAGCGGTAAGCTTTGGCATTTCCGGCTCTGGCCCATCGGTTTTTGCACTCAGCAGGGATGAAGCCACTGCGCGTTCCATCACGCAGGCCTTACAGCAACAATTAAAATCCATTCAGATCCGCAGTCTTTCATTTGTATCATCTGTCAACAAAAAAGGACCGGTAATACTTGATTAAAACTAAAAAAATGAAATTTTACAGTACAAATAACCACCATTTAACGATAGATTTTCCAACTGCTGTGTTCAACAGCATGCCGCTGGACAAAGGTCTGTATATGCCAGTAAGTATTCCTGTACTGGATAATGAGTTTATCAGTAACCTGGACAAATATACGCTTCCGGAAATTGCCTTCAGGGTAGCCAGCGCATTATTGCAGGACGATATCCCGGCAAATGACTTAAGGGCCATTATAAATGATGCAGTTAATTTTGATGCACCGGCCAGGCCCTTAGATGAACATACCTATGTACTGGAATTGTTTCATGGCCCCTCACTAGCCTTTAAAGATTTCGGCGCCAGGTTTATGAGCCGTATTATGGCTTATTTCCTGAAAGACAATGAACAGTTGCTGGATGTACTTGTCGCTACTTCCGGTGATACTGGTGGAGCTGTTGCCCTTGGGTTTTTAGGTGTGCCGAATACCCGCGTAACAATCTTATACCCTAAAGGTAAGGTCAGTGAAATCCAGGAACTGCAATTGTGCTGTAACGCTGAAAATATACGTGCAATTGAAATTGACGGTACTTTTGATGATTGTCAGCACCTGGTGAAACAAGCATTTGCTGATGACGGGCTTAACCGCAAAAGGCGGCTCACTTCTGCGAATTCTATTAATATCGCCAGGTTAATCCCCCAGACCTTCTATTATTTCCATGCTGCGGCCCAGTTGTTCAGGGAGGGTAAAAGGCAGCTGGTATTCTCCGTACCGAGCGGCAATTTCGGCAATATCGCCGCAGGGCTGCTTGCTTATAAAATGGGGCTCCCGGTAAAGCAGTTTATTGCGGCTACCAATGCAAACGATACCGTTCCCAGGTTTCTGGAAACCGGGATTTATGAAACCAGGCCCTCCATTCAGACTTATGCCAATGCAATGGACGTAGGCGCACCCAGCAACTGGGTGAGAATAATGGATATGTTTGAGGGCGATAAAGAAAAGCTGCAGCAATTGCTGAAAAGTTACCGTTATTCGGATGCGGAGACCCTGCAGGGAATTGCCGGAATCTATGAAAAGTTTAATTATGTCGCTTGCCCGCATACAGCGATTGCATGGCTGGCCATTCAGGATTACAGGAAAGAATATCCCGGTACAGATGATAATTTTGTTTTCCTGTCTACCGCGCATCCCTGCAAATTCCCGGAGGTCTTTATGCCGGCAATTGCAGCAAAAATTGAGATTCCTGCACAGGTGGAAGCGCTGAAGACAAAACCAAAAAGCGCAACACCGATGCCGGTGGATTTTGAAAGGTTTAAAAAGTTTTTACTGGCCTCTGCTTAGCGGCTGTTTATTGAATCTTGGTAAAACGCATGATGGCAATATCCCCCATCATGAAATTCAGGGTGGTATCCCCGGTAATGGTATATTTATTTACCTTTTTAAGCGTACTAAAGAAAATGGCTTCTCCTTCACCAGGACAAGCCATTTTTGTAGCCATCATGGGTTCATTAAAGTTTATGGAAGTGTCATCAGCAATTAATTTGCCGGAGAAAGAGTTGCAGCTGCTGTTTCCGCTCATTCTTTTTTCGGCAAGATCAAAAGCTACGGTTGGTTTCTTGCCGGGATATAACCCGTTAAAAGCAATCCTCGGGCCCGAAACGTAATTGAGTTCCCATGTTCCGCCCAGTTTAGAAAGGTCAGAACTTGCTTCAACTGCATTTTTAAGCGTATTACAGGCTGAAAATGTGGTCAAAACTGCGAGCGCTGCCATTGTCATTCTTCTCATCTCATCTGCTTTAATTAACGAAATGTACAAAGAATCTGCCAAAAAAAAATTTGCTGTCGAAATTAACAGTAAATATTAAAACACAGCACGGGCAATTCTCTTTGTAGGCTCGGGGTTACTCATCGTGTAAAAATGTAACACCGGTACGCCAAATTTAATTAACTCCTTGCACTGTTGGATCATCCATTCTATTCCAACTTCTTTTACTGCTTTCTCGTCTTTACATTGCTGCAGCGCTTCGGTCAGGTCTTCAGGTAAATCAATGTGGAAAATTTTTGGCAGGCTGATCAGCTGTTTTGAAGAGGTAATAGGCTTCAGACCGGGAATTATGGGGATATTTATTCCGTTAGCCCTGCATTGTTCAACAAACTGACAGTATTTAGCGTTATCAAAAAACATCTGGGTAACGATAAATTCAGCACCCATTTCAACTTTTTGCTTCAGGTATTTAAAGTCTGATTTCAGGTTCGGGGCCTCAAAGTGTTTTTCAGGATACCCCGCCACGCCGATACAGAAGTCTGTCTGGAAAGCAGAATGATCTTCAAAAAGATACTTGCCCCTGTTCATGTCTGTTACCTGCCCTAACAAGTCTGTTGCATAGGCATGTCCGCCTGGTGTGGGAATAAATGACGAATCTGCATGGCGTGCATCACCGCGTAAGACCAGCACATTATCAATACCGAGGAACTGAAGGTCAATCAGTGCGTTTTCAGTTTCTTCTTTGGTAAAACCGCCGCAGATAAGATGTGGAACAGCATCTACTTTATACCTGTTCATGATCGCTGCACAGATCGCTACAGTTCCCGGGCGTTTACGATAGGAAACTTTTTCCAGTAAACCGTTATCATGTTGTTTGTAAATATAATCTTCCCTGTGATAGGTCACATCAATAAAGGGTGGATTAAATTCCATTAAAGGATCGATAGCATTGTAAATATCTGTTATACTTTTTCCTTTAACAGGAGGCAGCAATTCAAATGAAAACAGGGTTTCCCCCTTCGCATTGTTTATATGGTCGGTGATCTTCATGTTGTTTAATAAGCTAAATTGGGGCTAAGCCATCTTTCTGTCTCGTCCAGGGACATGTTTTTTCTGACTGCATATTCTTCCACCTGGTCTTTGGTGATTTTTCCGAGCCCGAAATATCTCGATTGCGGGTGTGCAAAATAGAATCCGCTCACTGCTGCGGTAGGATACATCGCAAAGCTCTCGGTCAGTTTTAACCCGATTTTTTGTTCTGCACCGAGCAATTCAAATAAAGTCTCTTTTTCGGTATGGTCCGGACAGGCCGGGTAACCCGGTGCAGGGCGGATACCTGCATATTCTTCTTTGATCAGGTCTTCATTACTGAGCTGTTCGTCTTTGGCATACCCCCAGTATTCTTTACGTACAAGTTCATGCATGCGCTCTGCAAATGCTTCGGCCAGGCGGTCGGCCAGCGCTTTAGCCATGATACTGTTATAATCATCGTGGTTAGCTTCAAATTCAGCTACCAGCTCATCACAGCCAATTCCTGTAGTGACCGCAAAACCGCCAAAATAATCCTGAATGCCGCTTTCCTGAGGGGCAACGAAATCCGACAGGGCATAATAAGGTTCCCCGGCTACTTTTTCTGCCTGCTGGCGCAAGGTATGGATAGTTACAGGTTGATCTGCTGTTTGCAGTAAAATATCATCGCCCACTGAATTTGCCGGCCAGAAACCGATCACGGCTTTTGCAGTCAGCAGCTTCTCTTCCACGATCCTTTTCAGCAGGGCCTGGGCATCATCAAATAGTTTTTTTGCTTCGGTGCCGACCAGTTTATCATTGAATATTTTAGGATAGCTGCCTCTTAATTCCCAGGTATGGAAAAAGGGCGTCCAGTCGATATAAGGCACCAGTATTTCCAGGGGATAATCTTCAAAAGTCCGGGTGCCTGTGAATACAGGGGCGGGGGCTACCAGCTGCGGATCTATACGGAACCTGTCATTCCTTGCTTCTTCAATCGTCTTAAAACGCTTGTCGGACCGTTTATTTAAATGTGCTTCCCTTGCTTTATCATATTCCTGCCGGATGTTTGCCATATAGGCATCACGTGTATCCGGATTCATCAGTGTACTGCAGACTGTAACGCTTCTGGAAGCATCCAGTACATGGATTGCTGCACCTGAATAATGCGGGGCAACCTTAACCGCTGCATGTATCCTGGAGGTCGTTGCTCCGCCAATCAGCAGGGGTACGGTGAAACCTTCGCGTTCCATCTCTTTCGCAAAATGTACCATCTCATCCAGTGATGGTGTGATCAATCCGCTGAGACCGATGATATCTGCATTGATTTCCTTTGCTTTTTTGATGATCTCCTGCGCGGGGACCATGACCCCCATATCTACAATTTCAAAGTTGTTACAGGCCAGTACGACCCCTACAATATTTTTTCCGATATCATGTACATCTCCTTTAACGGTGGCCAGGAGTACTTTTCCTGCAGATGAGCTTTGATCACCATCCGGATTATCCAGCTTTTCCTGCTCAATAAACGGCAGGAGGTAGGCTACTGCTTTTTTCATTACCCTGGCGGATTTAACCACCTGGGGAAGGAACATTTTTCCGGCACCAAACAAGTCGCCGACGATATTCATACCATCCATTAACGGGCCTTCGATGACCTGTATCGGACGTTCATATTTTTGCCTGGCTTCTTCGACATCTGCATCAAGGTATTCAATAATTCCCTTCACCAATGAGTGGGAGAGACGTGATTCTACAGTTTCCTTCCGCCATTCTTCATCTTTCACCAGTTCTTTTCCTTTGGATTTTACAGTTTCAGCAAAGTCCACTAATCTCTCGGTCGCATCGTCCCTTCTGTTTAATAACACATCTTCCACACGTTCCAGCAAATCCCTGGGAATGGCCTCGTATACTTCCAGCATACCAGCATTTACGATGCCCATATCTAAGCCGGCAGCAATGGCATGGTATAAAAAGGCAGAGTGCATGGCTTCACGCACGGTGTTATTTCCCCTGAAAGAGAAGGAAATATTAGATACACCGCCGCTTACTTTGGCATAGGGCAGGTTCTCTTTGATCCATCTTGTCGCATTAATAAAATCTACGGCATAGTTATTATGTTCTTCCAGGCCGGTAGCAACGGTTAATATATTGGGGTCAAAAATGATATCTTCGGCAGGGAAGCCTATTTCATCAACCAGGATATCATAAGATCTTTTGCAGATCTCTTTCCTGCGCTCAAAATTATCGGCCTGTCCCTGTTCATCAAATGCCATCACGACCACTGCAGCACCGTAATTCATGATTTTGCGGGCGCTTTCGCGGAATTTATCTTCCCCTTCTTTCAGGGAGATGGAATTTACGATTCCTTTGCCCTGCAAACACTTCAGCCCGTTTTCAATAACGCTCCACTTGGAGGAGTCGACCATGATCGGTAGTTTCGATATATCAGGTTCAGAAGCGATCAGGTTCAGGAATTTCGTCATTGCCGCTTCCGAGTCCAGCATCCCTTCGTCCATATTTACATCGATCACCTGGGCACCGCCTTCTACCTGCTGTCTGGCTACGGCAAGGGCAGCTTCATAGTCGCCGCTGAGGATAAGTTTGGAAAATTTCGGGGATCCTGTAATGTTGGTCCTTTCTCCGATATTGACAAACATGCTGTCAGGCGTGATGGTTACGGGTTCCAGTCCGCTTAAGCGGAGATAGCGTTCAGTTACAGGTATTTTTCTCGGGCTGATACCTTTTGCTTTTGCTGCAATAGCGCTGATATGTTCAGGTGTGGTGCCGCAACAGCCGCCCACAATATTAACAAATCCGTGTGTAATGAAGTCTTCCACAAAAGAAGCGGTTTCATTAGGCATTTCATCATATGCACCGAACTCATTGGGTAAGCCGGCATTGGGATACGCCGAAACATAACAGCCGGCCTTGGCAGAAAGCTCTTCAATATGCGGGCGCATATCTTTTGCGCCCAAAGCACAGTTAAAACCTATACTCAGGGGCTTTGCGTGAATGACAGAGTTTAAAAATGCTTCTACGGTCTGGCCGGACAGTGTTCTTCCGGAGGCATCAGTAATGGTACCGGAAATCATGATCTCTATTTTCCTTCCGATGATATCTTCATATTTTTTGATGGCAAAAATGGCTGCTTTCGCATTTAATGTATCAAAAATAGTTTCAATCAGGAGCATATCAGATCCCCCGTCCACCAGGCCACGGACTTGTTGGTCATAGGCGTCAACCAGCTCATCGAACGTTAGCGCCCGGAAGCCGGGGTCATTTACATCCGGTGAAATAGATAAAGTCCGGTTAGTCGGGCCAACGGCGCCCGCTACAAAACATTTGCGCCCGGCATGGGCTGCCATGAATTCATCTACCGCCTCCCTGGCAATCCTGGCACCTGCAAAACTCATCTCGTAATCAAGTTCTTCCATCTGGTAATCGGCCAGCGAAATACGCTGTGTACTGAAGGTGTTGGTCTCAATGATGTCGGTACCTGCCTTCAGGTAGGCTGTATGAATGGACTTAATGATGTCCGGACGGGTAAGGTTCAGCAGGTCGTTATTGCCCTTCACGTCACATGGGTGGTTTTTAAAGCGCTCTCCCCTGAAATCTTCTTCGGTTAAGATGTGGCGTTGAATCATAGTACCCATGGCACCATCAATAATCAATATTCTTTTTTCTAGCTCTTCTCTAATGCTCATTATCTAAGTTGACAGGTGGCCGCATTACGTCAGGGCAATTGTGTTTTGGCACAATTGAAACACGTAAAAAGGTACTTAAACAGGCTTATTCGAAAATCCGTTGCGGATCGACTCTAACTTATCTTTCAGGAACAAATGTAAGCGTTCCAGTAGAATGTAGCACCTTGTAAGCACAGGTTGCTAAGACATCGTAGGGTCTAATCCCTCCGTCTTTCTTTATAAGCGGACACAAAAGTACAATAAAGGGAAATCAATTCCAAGCAATTCCAGTTAAACAACCGGAAGTCAAATAAACTTCATAAATTACATGCATACAGGATGCTACAGGTTGCCGGCTAATTTTTAATGTTGTATGTTAGTTACCAACTATGTTTTTTTGAAAACACAACACCTTTAACCAAATATAAATCTATGAAATGACCTCTTTTAAAAGGCAGAAGACTGAATCATGCTCTTCGCCGGCCTGGAAAGGCAAATCCGCAGAATTTTCCACTTAACTAACCAAATATGTATCGAAACATTTACTTGAAATTTAAACCATTTCATTTACGCAGGATGACATTATCTTTTGTCTTCATGTGTATCTTTATGAGCGCATCCGCTCAGCAAACATTAAGCGGCCGGGTCACCGATGAGACCCAAACGGGTGTTCCCGGCGTATCTGTAACCGTCAAAGGTCTGAATAAGGGCACAGTGACCAATACGCAGGGCAGGTATACGCTTGAAGTTACCCCGGGACAAACATTGGTGTTTTCCTATGTAGGCTATGCTACTAAAGAAGTCGTTGCAGGCAATACGCCCACATTAGACGTGAGCCTTTCTCCAAGCAATAATGACCTGAGCGAGGTTGTCGTTGTCGGTTATGGTACGGCAAAGAGAGGCGATGTAACGGGTGCAATTGCCGGAATAGGTGCTAAAGAAATCGAACGGCTGCCTGTACAGAACGCTTTGCAGGCTGTTCAGGGCCGGGTTTCCGGGGTCGATGTCACTTCTAACGCACGTCCGGGAGAGGTTGGTGATATCAGGATCCGTGGTAACCGCTCTCTTTTGGCCACGAACTCGCCACTTTATGTGGTCGACGGTATCCCGCTGAATTCAGGAGGCATAGAGGCCATTAGCCCGCATGATATTGAATCTATAGACATTCTTAAAGATGCGGCTGCCACAGCTATCTATGGGTCACGTGCAGCCAATGGCGTGGTGCTGGTGACTACAAAAAAAGGAAAAAGCGGGGTTACCCGTATTTCTTATAACGCTATTGCTACTTTTGAAAAAATACACACTGAGGATGAGTATTTTAACTCAGGTGATTATGCCGAGTATAGAAGGAACGCCTACCGGGTACTGGCACAGGGAGATGCCTTTGGTTATAATACCCCTTATCCAAACCCTGTCGAGGATAAAAAAATCCTTGGACAGGATCCCACAGCCTGGGAAAATATAGCAGCAGGTTATACCTGGGTAGATAAAGATAATCTTATCGCCCAGATGAGGCCGACCACTGCGGCGGAAAAAGCACTTTGGGGTGTTGACCAGGTGCCGGTTTACGATGGCAGCAGGATTCCTACGACCGATTGGGCGGATTATGTGCAACGTACCGGTTTCACCCAGGACCATACCCTGAGTATCAGCTCGGGAACCGATAAACTGAGTGCCTATTTTTCTGCGGGGTATCTGGATCAGCGCGGTACAAATAAAGGACAGGATTATAAAAGGTACAGCACAAAACTCAGTATTGACTTTAAACCGTACTCCTGGTTAAGTATGGGCGGGTCTATTAATGGCACCTGGTCTGTACAAAATTACGGATATACAGGTACGGGCTCAAGGGACGCAAATGGAATAGTTGCAGCTGCAAGGGCAATGCTGCCGTTTGCCGAGCCTTATGATGCCAATGGAAATTATATTTTCCAGCCGGGCGCGGATATCGGTATTTTAAATCCGATTGAAGAGGCTGACTATGTGATCAACGAAAGGACTGCACTCAGGGCATTAGGAAGTTTTTATACCGAGATACAGCCTATTAAGGGATTGCGTTACAGGGTTAATTTTGGTCCCGATTTCAGGAATTACAGGAACGGACAGTTTCAGGATAAAAATTCGATCCTGCGTGGTGGGGGTGCCGCAACGTCTACGAATTATGCAAGGTTATCGCAGACCCAGAATTTTTCTTATACCCTGGATAATTTAATCTATTATGACAAGGCTATCGGCTCTAAGCATAAGATAAACATTACATTATTGCAGAGTTCTCAATTGAACAGACGGGAAAACTCTGATATGACAGCAACAAACCTGCCTTATAACAGCCAGTTATGGTATAACCTGGCGTCTACCTCTAAAGGTACCCTGGATTCCTGGGGCTCAGGTTACTCAAAAAATACACTCTCTTCTTTTATGGCGCGTGCGAACTACACGTTTAATGACAGGTACCTGCTCTCCGTGTCCACGAGATGGGATGGGGCTTCAGTGCTCGCCGAAGGAAATAAATGGAGTTCTTTCCCTTCAGCTTCCCTGGGATGGAAGCTGGAACAGGAACCATTTATGAAAGAGATTAAATGGATCAACCAATTAAAGCCGAGGATAGGTGTTGGTGTGGTGGGTAACTCTGCTATTGACCCTTATTCTACTGCCGGTGGCCTGACCCAGATGCCTATCGTTTTTGGCAACCAGGTTGCTATTGGTTATGTACCTTCTGATCCGAAGGCGGCAACCCCTGCAACTATGCCCAATCCGGGCCTGAAATGGGAACGTACTACACAGTACAATTTCGGTATTGATTACGCTATCTTCAACAACCGTTTGTCAGGAAGTATCGAATACTATCAGTCAAAAACGGATGACTTATTACTAAGGCGGTCTATCTCAAGTATTTCAGGATATACGACTACCTTTTTCAATGTAGGACAGACGGAGAACAAAGGTTTCGAATTTTCTGTTTCTTCAAGGAACATAGATACACAGAACTTTAAATGGACTACCGATTTTAATTTTGCGACGAACAAAGACAAAGTTGTAGAACTTTATAATGGGAAAAATGATGCCATTGAGCTGAATGGCTTTATCGGAGAATCATTATTCGTTTATTATGATTATAATAAAATAGGTATCTGGCAACTGGCCGATGCAGCGGAAATGAAAAAATTCAATGATAATGGCGCCGGGTTCAAAGCCGGGGACATCCGTGTGGAGGACCTGAACGGTGATTATAAAATTGACTCTAACAATGACCGTAAAGTTATCGGTAACCGGTTCCCTAAATTTACTGGTGGTATCACCAATACCTTTAACTACAAGAACTTTGAATTATCGTTCTTCTTCTATGCCAGGACAGGCTTTACCATTTCAGGCGGTGCAGTGGATATGCAGGGAAGATATGCAGCCCGGAAAGTAGATTACTGGACACCTCAGAATCCAACCAATGCTTATCCGCGCGCGGATTACGGAAATGGCGGACAGCCATTGTATTACTCTGCAATGAACTATCAGGACGGTACATTTGTCAAGTTGAAAAATGTATCATTGGGCTATACCGTGCCTGCCAAGACATTGGAGAAAATACATATGAGCGGGCTGAAAATTTATACACAGGTATTAAACCCTTATTTGTATACAAAAAATGGCTTCATCGATTCAGACATCAATTCGTCTATCACCTCAAGAAGCTTAGTTTTTGGATTAAATGCATCATTTTAAGAATTACGGTTATGAAAAGAATAAAAAATATATTATTTAGCTGTTTAATGGTGACTGTAGCGGCACTCCCATCCTGTAAGAAGTACCTGGAAGAGGAGATGGTTGCTACATTAACCAATCAGCACTACGAAACTGTTGAAGGACTGGAAAGTCTTGTTGTTGGTCTTTATGACGGATTGAGGTTCCATTTTATGTATGAGTGGGCTTATACTACTACAAATTACGGGACCGATGAATTTACAAACGGGGGCGGACTGGATAAGATCCCTTTTAACAATTACTCTTCTACACTGGATTCCAGGACAACCGAATTTCGCGATGTCTGGGATAATATGTATGCAAATATCAATACAGCGAATACAGGTATTGAAAAAATTCCTGTTGTGTATCCGGCAGGCACGACTCAGAATACCAGGTTAGGTGAATGTTACTTTATGCGTGCTTTTGACTATTTCAAGTTAGTGAAGCAGTATGGCGGCGTGCCGATTAAACTTAAACCTTCCATGAGTCTGGAGACGGAATATACCAGGTCTACAGCAGAGGCAACCTATGCCCTGGTGATCAGCGATTTCAGGCGGGCAGTTGACCTTCTTCCTGTTACTCCGGCACAGACCGGCAGGATTACCAAAGCTGCAGCACAGCATTGCCTGGCGAATGCTTATTTATTCAGGGCAAGTGAATTGAATGCTTCTTTTAGCAAGCCAACAGATCTGGACAGTGCTATTTATTATGGTAACCTGGTTATTAACGATTCTCCGTATAAGCTGGCGACCAATTATGATGACCTTTTTAGATATACTAAGGTTAATGATGCCAATGAAACTAATCCGGAAATGATACTGGGGGCGCAGTTTGACAATACAGAGGCATTGGCCGGGCGTTATGGTAACCAGACCCATCTGTATTATCTTTCTGTTTACCAGAATTTACCAGGTATGACAAGGGATATTCTAAACGGACGGGAGTTTCAGCGTTTAAGACCTACGGAATATGCCATGGATATTTTTAACCGGAAAAATGATTCCCGTTTTTATAAGAGTTTTAAAACGGATTATATTGCAAACAACGCAGCCACACTTCCTAAATGGGCTTCCGGAAACGCACCTACACCTGCTCAGGTTGGTCAGAATAAGTTTAATGTAGGCGATCTGGCCATCCGGTATATTATTAATGCAAAGGGTGACACCAGGTATTCCAGTGAGGTGATCGATAAATCAGCGCCGCTATTATATGTCAGGTATTACTACGATGGCGGGGTACAGAAAACAAACTGGAATATAAGCCAGTACCCGGCATTATCTAAATACCTTGATCCGTTCAGGCCCAATGTAGCGAGTCAGTTTGGTACAAGGGACGGAATTATCGCAAGGATCGGGGAAACCTATCTGATCGTGGCAGAAGCTTATGGGCGTAAAGGTAACTATGCTGATGCACTCAGGCTGATCAACAAGTTAAGGGACCGCGCAGGGTATGCTGAAGGGGAAGCCCGTACAGAAGCTTATTTTGCTGCAGAGAATTTGCCGGCAACGGCAACGGGCTCTACAAAAGCAGCCATGCTGGTTACTGAGGCATCGTTTATCCCTGGTACGCCTGAAGCACAGGCAGAGTTATACCCAGCAACAGTTTCGGGCGAAGCGGATGGTTTTATTAATTTCATCCTGAATGAAAGAGCAAGGGAAATGTTGGGAGAGTTTCACCGCTGGGAAGACCTGGCACGGACCAAAACACTGGTTGTAAGGGCAAAGCTATTCAATCCGGAAGCAGCAACCTATGTGAGTGACAAACACTTATACAGGCCGATTCCACAAACCTTCCTGGATGTCAACCAGGCAGCCGGAAAACCGCTGACACCTGAAGAGAAAACAGCAATGCAAAATCCGGGCTGGTAGTCTGTCACCGGCTCTGGATATAAAAAAAAGCCTGCGGATTAATCCGCAGGCTTTTTTTTATTTAAGGGGCTACTATTACTTTTACTTTCTTCCGCCAAAGATTCTCAACAGGAACAAGAAGATGTTGATGAAGTCAAGGTATAAAGATAAAGCGCCCATAATAGCCAGTTTTTTACTGTCATCAGCAGCGATGGTATCACCATTTTCTTCGATACCTGCACCGATACGTTTCAACTTCTGTACATCATAAGCTGTAAGCGCCGTAAAGATGGCCACACCAAAGAAACTCATGATATAATCAAGGCTTGAGCTATTTAAGAACATATTGATTACACTGGCAATAACCAGTCCGATTACACCCACCATCAGGATCGGGCCGAACTTAGTTAGATCGGTATTCGTAGTGTACCCCAGTACGGCCATTAAGCCGAATATTCCTGCGGCTGCTGCAAAGCAGGCGATAACCGATCCGCTGGTATAAATCAGTAAAATAAAGCTTAAACTTACCCCTGTTAATACGGAATATAAGATAAAAATCCCTAATAACGCACCATAGGATAGCCTGCTCAGGCCCGCGCTCATCAATAGAACAAGTGCCAGCGGCGAGAACAGGGCCACATAACCTAACATAGAGAATCTACCGGTTTCCCTGATAATCAGATAATCCAGCATTTCCGGAGTGTTAGCCATGTACACAGAAGCCAGGGTAGATATACCCAGGGCCACAAACATCCATAAAAACACATTTGCAAAAAATTTCTTAGCAACAGTGCCTGACTGCTTTTCCACAAAAACTGATTTTTGTGCCCAGTTATAATTATTATTATCCATTTTTCTTTTAAATTTTAATTAAATATACAAGTATTCTTACTCATGCAAAAGTTATGCCCCCAGTCTTTTTGTCAGAATTTCTTCAACTTTGTGAAAAATTTGGATCGGTTTTAGGGTACGCCATGCCAAATCGTCCAGTTGTCCCCCAAAATTAATGTAATAGTCAATGTTGCTGCTTTTAAATTCTTCAATGACATGTGGCGTAAAATTGATGCCGGTAATCCATCCGTCTTCCACGTCCTGAAACCATTCTTCATAATAACTATCCTCCGAAGAATGAAAGTTCAATATATTCTCTCCGATCAGGATGAATTTATTAATACCCTCGTCTATCATCAGTTCAAGTATTTCGCGCTTCAGTAACATAATATCATTGGAGATGGCGTCATTCCATTCTCCAATAAATTCAATGATCGCATAATTGTGCTCATAGTCCACGTATAACACTTTAATGTAGAGCGTGCTTGAACCAAAATCATCCCATTGGGGATGGATCAGAAAGTTATATAGCTGTTTATCAAAATAAAATTCTGAATATTCGGTATTATAAAATGGGGACCGCGGGTCTTCAGCTGCGATATAATCGTCACGCCAGCGGTAATATGGTTCTATTTCATGCATGCCTGATCTTATTTAATTCCCGCTTCGACGGCTTTCCTTACGCTTCCGTAACGGGTCAGCAGGTCTTCAGCTTTCTTGTAGTCAATGTTTAATTCGTCCATAACCATTTG
>Ga0160457_1000508_pt1 | contig 16934 bp, 11 predicted proteins | sample HID1972M_E6MG_FD_108242 | JGI IMG/M metagenome (GOLD analysis project Ga0160457, IMG submission 108242) | Enriched pill bug-associated microbial communities from UW Madison campus, WI, USA - HID1972M_E6 MG | ecosystem: Host-associated > Arthropoda: Insects > Digestive system > Unclassified ... | reverse complement strand
GGCCGCCTCGCCCAGCATGTCGTAGGAGTAGCGAAAGCCCTGGGCTTCGTGCTTGCGGCTGTTGGCCAGGGCCTCGGCGATGGTCTCGCCGGTCACGAACTGCTCGCCCATCAGGCGCATGGCCATGTCGACGCCCTTGCGGATCATCGGTTCGCCGCTTTTGCCGATGATGCGGCTCAGCGACGAGGTCAGGCCGGCTTCGTTGTGCGTCGAGACCAGTTTGCCGGTCAGCAGCAAGCCCCAGGTGGCGGCGTTAACGAACAGCGACGGGCTGTTGCCCAAATGCGGGTGCCAGTTGCCGGTGCTGATCTTGTCGCGGATCAGCGCATCACGAGTGCCCTTGTCCGGGATACGCAGCAGCGCTTCGGCCAGGCACATCAGTGCCACGCCTTCCTGGGACGACAAGGAAAATTCCTGCAGCAGACCCTGAACAATGCCTGCACGACCGCCAGCACTTTTCTGGTTACGCAGTTTTTCCGCGATGGAGGCGGCGAGTTTGTTGGTGGCTTCAGCCATGGCGACCGGCAGGCGAGCCTGTTCGATCAGCATCGGCACGACTTCCGGCTCAGGGCGACGGTAAGCGGCAGTGATCGAAGCGCGCAGAACGGACTGCGGCAGGATGCTTTCAGCGAATTCAAGGAAGCACTGGTGAGCGTGATCGTTGTGGACTTCGCCCGCCTCATCGGCGTCCTTGGCGGTCAGACCGTTCAGCTCGGTCAGGGTTGCACCACCCTCGAGTTTCTCCAGGTAATTGAAAATTGCCTGCTTGATCAGCCAGTGCGGTGTGCGATCAATCGAGGTCGCGGCAGCCTTCAGGCGCTCGCGGGTCGGGTCATCGAGTTTGACCCCAAGGGTGGTGGTAGCCATATTTTTATCCTCATGGTTGCCACAGTTGCGTGGCATCAGCTGGCCGCAAGATTAGCCGTGCGCCGAAAGAGGTGCAACCGGGTGCAACCCTTTTTTTGCCGGAATAATAAGCAGCTCGTCAGGAATTATTTTCTGGTACGAAAGTACTGCTCCTGCTTGGTGCTTTTGCTTCTAGCAAATGGCCATGACTGCCATAAAAGGGAGCAAAAAAGCGGTGATTGTCGATAAAACCGACTAGGTGCAACTTATTCTCGCGAAACTGGTTGCACCTCTTTTGCTTTGTTGCATAGGATTCGCGCCCAAGGTGCAACCGGGAAAATAACCCGGTGTATCGGCTGATGGCTTTCCTGGGGAAACATCAGTCCTAAATGCGCGGGATCCCGAATCGTCTGCCAAACGTCGTCGTTTGCGCGCGGTTCATCACCGCCGCTACATAAAAACAAAGCCAGGGCGTAACTTAATGAGCGTTAGCAATCCAACCTTGATCACGTTCGTGATCTACATCGCAGCAATGGTGCTGATCGGCTTGATGGCCTATCGCTCCACCAACAACCTTTCTGACTATATTCTGGGCGGCCGCAGCCTGGGCAGCGTCGTCACCGCGCTATCCGCCGGTGCGTCCGACATGAGTGGCTGGTTGTTGATGGGCCTGCCAGGCGCCATCTACATGTCCGGTTTGTCCGAAAGCTGGATCGCCATCGGCCTGATCGTCGGTGCTTACCTGAACTGGCTGTTCGTTGCCGGCCGTCTGCGTGTGCAGACCGAGCACAACGGCGACGCCCTGACCCTGCCGGACTACTTCGCCAGCCGTTTCGAAGACAAAAGCGGTCTGCTGCGGATTATCTCGGCGATCGTGATTCTGGTGTTCTTCACCATCTATTGCGCTTCCGGCATCGTTGCTGGCGCCCGTCTGTTCGAAAGCACCTTCGGCATGTCCTACGAGACGGCGCTGTGGGCCGGTGCTGCGGCGACAATTGCCTACACCTTTATCGGCGGTTTCCTCGCGGTAAGCTGGACTGACACGGTTCAGGCGACCCTGATGATTTTCGCGCTGATCCTCACGCCGATCATCGTGCTGCTGGCCACTGGCGGCGTCGACACCACGTTCCTGGCCATCGAAGCGCAAGATCCAAGCAACTTCGACATGCTCAAAGGCACCACTTTCATCGGCATCATCTCGCTGATGGGCTGGGGTCTGGGCTACTTCGGCCAGCCGCACATCCTCGCGCGTTTCATGGCGGCGGATTCGGTGAAATCGATCGCCAAGGCGCGTCGCATTTCCATGACCTGGATGATCCTGTGCCTGGGCGGCACCGTGGCCGTCGGCTTCTTCGGTATCGCGTACTTCTCTGCGCACCCGGAACTGGCCGGCCCTGTCACCGAGAACCACGAGCGTGTGTTCATCGAACTGGCGAAAATCCTCTTCAACCCATGGATTGCCGGTGTACTGCTGTCGGCCATTCTGGCTGCGGTGATGAGCACCCTGAGCTGCCAGTTGCTGGTGTGCTCGAGCGCCTTGACCGAAGACTTCTACAAAACCTTCCTGCGTAAATCGGCCTCGCAACTGGAGCTGGTCTGGGTCGGTCGCGCCATGGTGCTGTTGGTTGCACTGATCGCCATCGCACTGGCGGCCAACCCGGAAAACCGCGTACTGGGCCTGGTGTCCTACGCTTGGGCCGGTTTCGGTGCTGCGTTCGGTCCGGTTGTGCTGATCTCGGTGATCTGGAAAGACATGACCCGCAACGGCGCACTGGCCGGCATCGTGGTTGGAGCCGTCACCGTGGTGGTCTGGAAGCATTTCGAACTGCTGGGTCTGTACGAAATCATCCCGGGCTTCATCTTCGCCAGCCTGGCGATCTACTTTGTCAGCAAAGCGGGCGAACCGACTCGCGGCATGGTTGAGCGCTTCGAAGCAGCGGAAAAAGATTTCAATCTGAACAAGTAATGCGCTGAGCTACGGCTCACCTGAAAACGGCCCGTTTCCTACAGGAGACGGGCCGTTTTTTATTGCCTGTGATTTCTTATTCACCGCAGATCCTTGTAGGAGTGAGCCTGCTCGCGATAGCGGTCTGACATTCAACATTGATGTCATATGACACAACGCCATCGCGAGCAGGCTCACTCCTACAGGGATCTGCTGTGGGGTTGAGGGATTTGTCTGTAGTCGTTTGCGCCAATTTTCTGTGGGTTTTTCGACAACAGAAGTAGGGCAAATCTGATTTTTCCGTCCCCCACTCAACACCCCTTGCCCCTCATGCAGAATCGCCCGCCCTCACTCTGCAGAGACACATCGGATGTTCGCGCCTGCCAATCAACCGCGTTTCACGTTGACCCTCGAAGGCGCCCAAATTGACCTCAAAGTCCTTGAGTTCACGGGCAAGGAAGCCATCAGCCAACCCTTTCGTTTTGAGCTGGAACTGGTCAGTGAACGACCCGATCTGGATCTCGAAAGCCTGCTGCACTGTCAGGCGTTTCTGAGCTTTGACGCTGACGGTTCCGGCGTTCACGGTCAGATTTATCAGGTCGGGCAGGGCGATTCCGGGAAACGTCTGACGCGCTATCACCTCAGCCTTGTCCCGCGACTGACCTACCTCGGGCACCGGATCAATCAGCGTATTTTTCAGCATCTCAGCGTTCCGCAAATCGTTGAGCAAATCCTCAAGGATCACTCGATCCTGCGCGATGCCTTCGAATTCCGCCTCGGCAGCGATTACCCGGTGCGTGAGTATTGCGTGCAGTACGGTGAGAGTGATCTGGCGTTCATCCAGCGTCTGTGCGCGGAAGTCGGCATCCATTACCACTTTCAGCACAGTATTGAAGAGCACTTGCTGGTGTTCGGTGACGATCAGACCGTGTTTCCGAAACTTGTCGAGCCGACCTTGTATCTGCCCGGCAGCGGCATGCTCGGTGCGGCGCCGGCGATCAAGCGCTTCAACGTTCGAGTGGAAACCCGTACCAGCGTGGTCACCCGGCGCGACTACAACTTCGTAAAACCGCGTCTGCAACTGGAAAGCCGTATCGACAGTGAGCAGCGCCCGGTGCTGGAGGACTATCACTTTCCCGGCCAATTCAAAGATCGTGAAACCGGCAAGCACCTCGCCCAGCGCGCACTTGAACGGCATGTCGCCGATTACCGTCAGGCTGAGGGCCTTAGCGACGAATCCTCCTTGGTTTGCGGACATTTCCTGCAACTGGCCGACCATCCGCGCCAAGACTGGAATGACCTGTGGTTGCTGACTGCCGTCGAGCACCATGGCCGACAGCCGCAAGTGCTGGAAGAAACGGCGACCAGCGATGGGGAAGGTTTCCAGGGTTACCGTAATACCTTTCTCGCCACGCCGTGGGACGTGTTCTTTCGTCCGGCGCTGGGCCCGGAAAAACCGCGCATGCCCGGTTATCAACCGGCCGTCGTCACGGGCCCGAAAGACATGGAAATCCATTGCGACGAGTACGGTCGGGTCAAGGTGCAACTGGCCTGGGATCGTGATGGTGAGTTGAACGAGCATTCCAGTTGCTGGCTGCGTGTCGCCAGCGGCTGGGCCCACGACGCTTATGGCAGCGTGCTGATTCCGCGAGTCGGCATGGAAGTGCTGGTCGGTTTCATCGACGCCGATGCCGACAAACCGCTGGTCATGGGCTGCCTGCCAAATGCTGCGACGCCAGTGCCGCTGAATCTGCCCGCCGACAAAACCCGCAGCATTTTCCGCAGCCAGAGCAGTCCCGGCGGTGGCGGCTACAACGAACTGCGCATCGAGGATCGCAAAGGCGCCGAGGAAATCTACCTGCGCGCCCAACGCAACTGGACGCAACACGTGCTGCACGATCAACAAGTGCAAGTGGATAACCAGCGCAGCATCGTCGTCAACGGCCTCGCTCGCCATGAGTTGAAAGCCGATGAGCAGCGCATCACCCACGGTCAGCGCCAGACCGAGGTGAAGCAGGATGATCACCTGACCGTGATCGGTGATCAGCATGTTCGCGTGAGCAGTCAGGCGCTTAACGCCAGTGCGCAAATCCATATCAGCGCTGGCCAGCAAGTGGTCATTGATGGCGGCGCGAGTGCAACGATTCAGGCGGGCGGGCAGTGGATCAACATCGGCCCCGGCGGGATTTTCAGCAGCGTGCCGATTGTCGTGGGTGGCGCGCCGATGGCGGCGATGAGTGCAGCACCGGTCGTGCCGGGACTGCCGGAGAAACTGGCCGCAGCGTCGGCGGCGATGCTCACGGCGGCGCAAATCATGAGCCTGAAAGGTGATGCGCCGTTCTGCGAAGAGTGTGAGCGGTGTAAGGATGGCATCTGCCCGACACCAAGTGGGTTGACCCAATCCCCAAAGTCCTCAGCCCGGCCGGCGCCTTCCAGCGTTGAGCCGGGCTTTTATATCGTTGAGCAGGGAATGTCTCGGTCTGCACTGAAATCCACACTGTTCCCGCAGCCGGATCCGGCCGTGCTGGAGAAATTCCGCAGTCTGAATCCGCAGCTCAGCCAATACGCCAAACCTGGGCAACTGATCGTTCTGAGCGATCCGCGTAATACGCAATGCACTCGGGAAGAGGCGTTGTTGATGGAGGCGGCGCAGAAAGTTGATGCCGCGTTGGCGCCAATGAGTGACTCGGAGGCCGAGTTTATGGCTCGGCATCATGGGGAGATTGAGTCGTTTTTATCGCAGGGTTCGACTGGGGTGGGGATCGGTTCGGCGATGTTTGGTAGTCATCTTAAGAAACTCGCCGAGACTTTGGGTGAGTTGGAGGTTTTGCATAAACAGACGTTCGACAAGCATGGCAAGCTGCAGGGGGCGGATTTCTTTGCCACGCGCAAACAGTTGATGACGCAACTTGATAACAGTTTAAGTCCCTTGGTGCGTAAAACAGTCGGTTTGCCCAATCATCCGAGTCTGAGGAGTGCGCTAGGTATTTCTAGTCGCAGCCTCGTCCATCACTGGAGCAAGGCTGGTACTTCAGCCGGGATTCCTGGATATGCGACGCATATTGATGGCGTCAGCAAGGCTAGCAAGGTTATGAAACTGGGTGGCTGGATTGGAATTGGTTTAGGTGCGGGTGCTGCCGGGTTCAAGATTAAAGATACTTGTCGCGCAGGAACGGAGGAGGCATGCAGGAGGGCCAAGTTCACTGAGGCCGGGAAATTGGGCGGTAATGTTGCCGGTGGATGGGGCGGCGCAATGATAGGTGGCTCCGCTTGCGCAGTCATCGGTATAGGTACTGTCGGGGTCGGTGGAATTGCTTGTGGTCTCGCTTTGACAGGCGTGGGTGCATTGGCCGGGGGCGAGGGTGGTGCTCTATTCGGTGAGTGGGTGGGTGAATTGTTATATGAGACTGCGCAATGAAAATAGCACTGAATGAAGTTTATGTTTGTGTGGTTTTGACATTGGCTGCATTGTTTGTCTTATGCTTGGCTTTGATGTTCTATCTTGCATATTGTCGAATTAAAGAGATATTGGGCTATTTAAATAATTCTCCTGCTGTAATCGGTAGATCAATGCGTTTGAGTCTTGATCCACTCTCGCGATTGGCACTCCTCGGGCATATCAGCATGATGCTAATCATTCCTCGTCGCTCAATAAGAAAGCAGATCCTGAACGCTCAAGATTACGAACGGTTTCCACGCGGTTTGAAGGCATTAATCAGATTTTGTAACTATTCTATGTGGTTGCTGGCTGCGCTTATGGTGGTTATGTATGTTTTGTATCGCTGACTTTTACACATGACTGATGATGACGAAATTTGGTTTGTCTTGACGTTTGGTGCTTTATTTTTAGGACTGGGGCTTGTGTCTTTTTTTTGGTCACGTTTGTTTGTATTTTTTTAAGATGCAGAGAATTCTGGATCTTCTTGGTAGATCCAGTGGAGTTTGGGTCAGTAAGTCTTTTTCATTTTTCGGTGCTTATTTTGTCTTGATTTGTATAGGTTCTTTTATGCTCTTTCCATCTTTGGCCATTAGGGGTGGCGCTTTGGATAAGGACGACTATCTGAGTTTTCCCCGTGAATTAATGATGGCTGTTCGTATTTGTTATTTTTCTGCGCTCGGGGGAGGTGGGGCAATGATTGTGCTTTTGGCTGGTTGTAAGTATATGGGCTGGATTGACTGATTTTGTAAAACTGAAGAAAGAGACGGGTTCCTCTGTTTTGAATTTGATTGATTAAGTGCATAGATATTTGTTTGGGATCGAACTCTATTGGATGTGATGTATTGGTGAACTGGGGCTAGAGGCGACTTTATGCAGGGCAATAGCAGCAAAGAATGGCTACAAATCCACCCTCTTAACAGCACCGAGAAACTCTTTGCCATTTTCAGCAGCGCGAGCGATTCCGAGCCGCTCAAGGCTTGGCAGGTATCAGCGAAAGCTCAAGCACCGAACCCGATCTGGGCGGACACTATTTACGCCGAGTGGGACGTGGTGATGCCTTATGTGGGAATTGTCGCTGCGGACAGTGAGTTTCTGGATTGGGTGGCGACTACTGAGTCTCTTGATTGGGGCTGGCTGGCGGTTTCTTCGGCGAGCCTTGAAGTGGTGGTTGAGCATTTTCGCAGTCTGACGCAGGTGCTGATGCCGGACGGGAAGACAGTGTTTTTTCGATTCTGGGATGGACGTTTTCTGTTGCCGATTCTGCAGTCTGATGCAGTGGATTCGGCACAACTGTTGCCGGTTATCTCACGCGGTTTGATCAATGGTCAGGCAATTGATATCGGTGGTGTGGCGCAGGTTTCTGGACGGGTTTTTCCTTGGTGGAAGGTGCCGGATTCGGTGTTGGTTTCGACGGGTGACGAAGTTAGGGTCAGCAATACTCTGCAGTGGCTGAGCGAGGAACATCCACCAATTTTCGAAGCGTTTCCCGAGCCGGTTTTACGTTGCAAGGTCAGGCAGTTTTTTCAGGTTTCGGTGTCGGAAGATTCGTCGCAATTAGCGTTGTTGGCCTATTTGCGGGACGAAGATAAGTAAAATTTCCGGGCGAAGGCGTCGGACGTTTCCTTCGAGTTGCGGCGGTTTCCATGAACTGGTGGGCGGTGGGTTGCAGGGATAGTCTTTTGGCTGTCACCGCAAATTCGGTGGCAGGGCGTGGAAGCCCTTTTATCGTTAGGCGCATGAAGCACCACCAGGCAGGCATTCTTTGCTCTCTGTTTTTATGGTGGCTGTGCGCGGGGCGCTTTCGAGTGCGCCGGGTGCCTAACGTCCCGGTCTTCCACACCTGCGTACAGCCGCCACCTATTGCGTGGAAGTAAAAGTGGCGGCTCCAGTTCATACGTTAGGAGTCAGTCCATTGAAAAATTTAAAACCCGATCCACCCTACAAAAAAATCACTCCCCATCCCGACAACCGCTTCATGGCCCTGACCAGCAACTGCAGCGACATGCCCACGCTGTTCGTCGACACTCATGCGCCGCTCGACATCCTCATGGACGCCGCCAACTACCGCCTCCGCGCCGTCGCTCAAGTGCTGGAAAACATGTGCATGCGCGGCTCGATCGAGTGCGACTCCGTCATCCTCAGCGATTTCGCCATGCTGTGTGCGATTCCGCTACGTGATGGCTGTGATGTGCTGGATGTCATCGGTAAGCGGTTGAGCATGCCCGCCTGAAAAAGATCAAAAGATCGCAGCCTTCGGCAGCTCCTACACGGGATCTAGGGGTCACCCTGTAGAGCTAGCGAAGGCTGCGATCTTTTGATGTTGAGGCCCGCTCAGCCGCCAACCCCTGACTTGCCGCGCGGTAAAAGGTAAACTTTGCGCCCTTCGCAGGAGCAGCCATGAATTATCGTCACGCCTTCCATGCCGGCAATCACGCCGATGTGTTCAAACACCTGACCTTGACCCGCCTCATCGCCTTGATGTCGCGCAAGGAGCAGCCGTTTGCCTATCTCGACAGCCACGCCGGCATCGGTCTGTATGACTTGCAGGGCGATCAGGCGAATCGCACCGGCGAGTACCTGGAAGGCATCGCGCGCTTGTGGGATCAGCCGGATCTGCCAGCGCTGACCGCCGACTACATGAAAGTGCTGCACGAGATGAATCCGGATGGCCAGTTGCGCTACTACCCGGGTTCGCCGGAGCTGGCGCGGCGTCTGACGCGGCCGCAGGATCGGGTGATGCTCAACGAGAAGCATCCGGAAGACGGCGTGCTGCTCAAGGACAACATGGCCGGTGATCGTCGGGTGAAAGTACACCTCGGCGAGGGTTGGCATGTGGCGCGGGCGATGTTGCCGGTGCAGGAAAAGCGCGCGGTGATGTTGATTGATCCGCCGTTCGAACAGCTTGATGAGATGCAGCGCTGCGCGGCGTCGTTGAAAGAGGCCATTGGCCGCATGCGCCAAACGGTGGCGGCGATCTGGTATCCGGTGAAAGACCAGCGTGCGCTGCGTCGTTTCTATCAGGATCTGGCCGGGAGCGGCGCGCCGAAGCTGTTGCGCGTGGAGTTGCTGGTGCATCCGCTGGATACGCCGAACAGTCTGAACGGCTCCGGAATGGCGATTGCCAATCCGCCGTGGGGGCTGGAGGAAGAACTGCGTGAGTTGCTGCCGTGGTTGTCGAAGAAACTGGGGCAGACCCAGGGTGGCTGGCAGATGGATTGGTTGATTGCCGAGAGCTGATCAACGGCAAGATCAAAAGATCGCAGCCTGCGGCAGCTCCTACAGGGGGTGGGGTCGTCCACAAATGTGCGGACGATCACTGATCTCCTGTAGGAGCTGCCGAAGGCTGCGATCTTTTGCTTTCAGGCTTTAATTACCCGCCAAACTCGCTGGCATGCACACGCCGGTGCCGCCAATCCCGCAGTAACCCTCAGGATTCTTCGCCAGATACTGCTGGTGATACGTCTCGGCGAAGTACACGGTCGGCGCCTGTTCGATCTCGGTGCTGATTTCACCCAGGCCAGCCTTCGACAATTCAGCCTGATAGACCGCTTTGCTCTTCAGCGCCGCGTCCAGATGCTCAGGCGAAGTCGCGTAGATCACCGAGCGGTACTGCGTGCCGATGTCATTGCCCTGACGCATGCCCTGCGTCGGGTTGTGCAGTTCCCAGAACATCGCCAGCAGCTCTTCGTAGCTGACTTTATCCTTGTCGAACACCACCAGCACTACTTCGGAGTGGCCGGTCAGGCCCGAGCAGACTTCTTCGTAGGTTGGGTTCGGGGTGAAGCCGCCAGCGTAACCGACGACCGTGCTGACCACGCCTTCGCGCTGCCAGAAGCGGCGCTCGGCGCCCCAGAAGCAACCGAGACCAAAGATCGCAAAATCGACGTCCTGGAAAAACGGGCCGAGCAGCGGGGTGTCTTCAAACACGAAGTGTTTTTCAGGCAGGGTCATCGCGGTTTCGCGGCCGGGCAGAGCTTGTTCTTTGGTTGGAAGCACGTTTTTGTTCACCAGAATTTCCGAGCGCAGAACCATGATCAGTCCTCTCAGTCAGGTTGGATGTAAAAAGTCAGACCGCCAGTGTGCCCAATGATGCCCGACTTCGCACTAGCCAATGTAGGAGCTGCCGAAGGCTGCGATCTTTTGATCTTGTCTTTAAAAAAACAGGATCAAAAGATCGCAGCCTTCGGCAGCTCCTACATGAGAGGGCGGCGGGGGGTTATAGGGCGAGCGGGCCGCGCGGGTAGCGCTTGAGCGCCTGGATCAGTTCGCCGCCGGGGATTGGCCGGTCGAACAGGTAACCCTGGCCGACATCGCAGCGATGGCGACGGAGGAATGCCAGTTGTTCGGCGGTCTCGATGCCTTCCGCCACAACCTTGAGTTTCAGGTTGTGCGCCATGGCGATCACCGCTGAGGTGATTTCCATGTCGTCCTGGTTGTCGGGAATTTCGTGGATAAAGCTGCGATCGATCTTGATGATGTCGATCGGGAATTTCTTCAAATAGCTCAGCGACGAATAACCGGTACCGAAGTCATCCATGGCCAAGGTCAGGCCCAGACGCTTGAGCTGATCAAGCTGCAAGTGCGTGTCTTCAGTGGCTTCCAGCAGCAGACCTTCGGTCAGTTCCAGTTCGAGCAGATGGGCCGGCAGCGCTTCTTCCTTGAGGATGTTGGCGATGGAGGCGACCAGGTCCGGGTCGGAGAACTGCTTCGGCGAGAGGTTGATCGCCACTTGCAGATTGCCCATGCCGGCAGCGGTCAGCGCTTTGCTCATGCGGCAAGCCTGACGCGCGATCCACTTGCCGATCGGAATGATCAGGCCGGTCTCTTCGGCGACGCTGATGAACTGATCCGGGCGGATCATGCCGCGTTCCGGGTGATTCCAGCGCAGAAGTGCCTCCATGCCCAGCAAGCGACCGCTGCGCAGGCACAGCTTGGGCTGATAGAACACGTCCAGCTCGTTCTGGGTGAGGGCGCGGCGCAGGTTGTTCTCGACGAACAGTTTGTAACTGGCCTCGGCATTCAACGCTTCGGTGAAGACTTGCACCTGGTGTTTGCCGTTGGCCTTGGCCTTATGCAGAGCAAGACCGGCGTTACGCATCAGGGTTTGCGGGTCGCGGCCGTGCAACGGCGCGCAAGCCAGACCGACCGAGCCGGTGACGCTGATCAACTGGTTGTCGACGAACATCGGTTTATCCAGCGTCGCCAACAATTGGTTGGCGATCTGCTGACCGGTCGCCAGATCGGTGTCGTCGAGCAGCACGGCAAATTCATTACTGGCGAATCGCGCGAGGCTGCCACTCGGGCTGAGGCTGTTGCGCAGACGCCGGGCCAGGCTGATCAGCAGTTTGTCGCCGGTCTGGTGGCCGAGGCTGTCGTTGATGCGCTTGAAGTTGTCGATGTCGACCAGCAGCAGGCTGATCGGGGTATCGCTATCCCGGGCGAAGCGTTCGTCCAGATTGCGGATAAACGCAGGCCGGTTACCGAGGTTGGTCAGGTTGTCGGTGTAGGCCAGGCGCTCGATGCGCTGTTGCGCGAGCTTGGTCTGGGTGATGTCTTCGTAAATGCCGATGTAATGCGTTAGTTCACGGTTGTCACCGTAGACCTTAGAGATCGACAACTGGCCCCAGTACGGTTCGAGGTTTTTCCGGCGGCTCTTGAATTCGCCCTGCCAACTGTTGCTCTTGGCCAGTGCGGAAGGTGCATCGAACAGCAGTTCGCTAAGGTTTTCCAAGGCTGGCAGCTCGGACAGTCGCTGGCCGTGGACTTCCTCGGTGGTGTACTGGGTGATCGCGGTGAAGCTGGGGTTGACGTACTCGACCACGCCGTCGCAATTGACCAGCAAAAACGCGTTGGCGCTTTGCTCGACCGCACGCTGGAACAGGTGCAGGGCGCTGGTGGCGGTGCGGCGGTTGTGGTTGTTGATGACTTGCGCGAACTGGTCGGCCAACTCGCCGGCGAAAGCGATTTCGTCGGACTGCCAGGCGCGAGTGACGCCGGTCTGTTCCAGACACAACACGCCGACGACCTGGCCATCGACACGAATGCTGGCGTCGAGCATCGCGTTGACGTCGCGCGGGCGCAGGGCTTCGGCCATTTCGCGGGTGCGCGGATCACGCATCGCGTTGTGCGCGTCGATGGCGCGGCTGCTCTGCAACGCTTCCATGTAATCGGGGAAGGTGCTGACGTCGATCACGTCCGGCAGGATGTATTCCTGCGTCGTACGGTGGTACGCCGAGATCGGCACCAGTTGCTGGCCTTCGAGGTTCCACAGGCTGGCGCAGTCGATTTCATAGATATCGCAGGCGCAGCGGGTGATCAGTTCGGCGGCTTCCTGCAAGGAATTGTGCGTGCTGTAGCGCTGACGGGCGAGCAGCAAAATCAAATCCTGCTGGGCGCGGACACGCTCCAGATGCAGCAGTTGTTCCTGCTGCGCGCGCTGATTCAGTTCGAGGGCGATTTGCAGGCGCGAGTTCTGGGTTTCGAGATCGACCGAGGGTTGCAGCGGCGCATCGTCGAAGACGTCATCGACCGCCAGCAGATAGCCGCGCAGCAGGTGACGATTGTGTTGTTTGTAGGCTTCGCCCAGTTCAAGAATATTCAGCGCGCCGGCCGGGGTGTGCAGGGTGTAACGCACCAGATAATGCGGGCTGGCGCCGAGTTGTTGCTGGATCGCGTCGTGCAGTTGATAGCGCGCTTCCGGCTCCATCAGGCTGGCGTAAGGCGAGCCGACCAGAGCGCACAGCTCGACAGCGGGCTGGCCGAATTGGCGTTCGCAATTTGGATCGAGAAAGAGCATCGCCCAACTGGCTTCATTCAAGCGCTCGAAACGCAGCATGCCGAGCCGCGAGGGCACAGGCAACTGCGTCACTACCTCGGCCACCATACGGCTGGCGGCATCGGGTTGGCTCTTCATGAAGGGAACTCGCTTGGAAATATGCTGAACGCGCCGGGCTCTCGCCCTCTTAAACGTTGCCTGCGGCAAGGTTGCATCATTGCAGCACTGACTGACAAGAGTGATGAAGGCCAAGTGCTATAAGAATATGTCGGCTGGAGTGAACATTTCTCCAGCGTCTATTTGAAAACAGCAAAAGATCGCAGCCAGCGCCCACGTTTGAAGAGAAATGCGATCCCTGTAGGAGCTGCCGAAGGCTGCGATCTTTTAAGGTTTAGCGCAGATCAATCGCAATCGACTGCAACGGCTTCCCATCGCGATCATGGTAATTCACCACAATCCGCTCAGCCTCGACCACCATGTGCGCGAAGTTATCCTGACTGATCACCTCGCTGGTCAACTCATGCACATAATCGCCCGCCGCCGTGCGCACCAACGGCTGATCCAGAATGAAAGTGGACGCCTTGGCATACGGCAGCAGTTTGCTGTTGCACAGCGGCGATGACACCACGGTGTGCACTTCGAAATCAGGATCTTCACTGTGCGACAGACGCACAGTCATCGAGCCGTGCACGTCGCCGGAAATGAAGATCACATTGCTGATCCGCCGGGTACGAATGGTTTCCAGCAAGCGCAGACGCTGCTCCGGAAAAGCTTTCCACGCATCTTCGCCAAGGCCTTTGCCGTCCGGGTAGAGCATCACGCTGGTGACCACGAATTTGATCCGCGCGGTGCTGTTGATCAGCCAGTCCACCAGCGCTTGCTCCTGTTCGACGTCGAGGATGCGTCGATCATCGGCCGACAAGTTGCGGCGGGTGCGGCTATCGGTGACAAACCATTCGAGATCGCCGTCGCTGAATTGATACCAGTAATGCTGGATAGATGAATGATCAACTTGGCCGTTAGTTGCCAAAGAACAGGCCGGGCTATGGCTGGCTTGATACAGTTCATAGGCTTTGGTGGCGTTGTTATATAACGCGTCGTCACCTGCTTCGGCATTCGCCGGCCAGTTATCCTCGATTTCATGGTCATCGAGAATCATATACGTCGAAGTTTCCGACATTAAGCGCTTTATGTTGGGTTGCGAAAACGCTGCGCGGTATTTTGCGAGAATATCTTTGTATTCGTGATCAGGCGCAATCAAGTTGAGATCGTCGACATAGATCTGATCGCCGGTCATCAACATTGCACTGATGGGTGGTTGTATCCCCTCAATCAATTGACGGATTGAAGCAAAGATCCGGTCACCGAACTGCGGCAGCACCGCAACACCCGCCGTCATGCGCAGGTAACGGCACGAACCAACGATATAGGCGCGCGGTTGCAATGGTTCGCCGGAGCGGGTGCGAAAGCGGTGAGTCTCGCGCGGCCATTGCAGCGGCAGTTCAGCGACACTGTCGACGGTGTGTACCGGACTCATCGGGCTGAACCAGCCGGTTTGATATTCGTACTCGGTGTCTTCATCCAAGTTATTAAGTGTGATCACATTGGACATGTCGCGAGATTCGTCGAGTTTGGCAAAAATGCCTCTAGTCCATTGTGGCGTGTCGCTGGCCCGATAACGAATGCCGGCGAACACCTGAAGATCTTTTTGAAACTCGCCGCGAATAAATATCCGCGCCTGGTTAGTTGCAACGTGCCCAATAATCGGGCCGATAGTCGGTTTTAACATGTTCGAATCCATTCGAATGAGTGTCAGATAAAACTAAAACGTAGGTTGACTGTGCTGTGCCAAGACTAGTTGGCGTTTGGATAAAAAGATCGGCACGAAGTTGACTCGGGCTGTAGCCGATGTCAGCGCAACGTGTGGGAAAAGTATAAGAGACGAATTTCAGGCAAAAAAAAGCCCCGTCAAACTGACGGGGTTGAGGTACGAGCGTGTGGCGCTCGAAAACGTGAAACACAAGTGGCCCTCCATTGCTGGAGGGCCACTTGGGATTACAGCAGGATGGTGCGGATGTCCGCCAGCAGGCTGCCCAGACGCTGGGTGAAGCGTGCGGCAGCGGCGCCGTTGATCACACGGTGATCGTAGGACAACGACAGCGGCAGCATCAGTTTCGGCTGGAAGGCTTTGCCGTCCCAGACTGGCTGGATGGTTGCCTTGGAAACACCGAGGATCGCCACTTCCGGCGCGTTGACGATCGGCGTGAAGCCGGTGCCGCCAATGTGACCGAGGCTGGAAATGGTGAAGCAGGCGCCTTGCATGTCGTCAGCGGTGAGCTTCTTGTCGCGGGCCTTGGCGGCCAGCGCAGCGGCTTCGGCTGCCAGTTGCAACAGGCTCTTCTGGTCGACGTTCTTGATGACCGGTACCAGCAGGCCATCCGGAGTGTCGACGGCGAAGCCGATGTTGATGTACTTCTTGCGGATGATCGCTTTGCCGCTTGGCGCCAGCGAACTGTTGAAGTCCGGCAGCTCCTTGAGCATGTGCGCGCACGACTTGAGCAGCAGCGGCAGGATGGTCAGCTTGACGCCGGCCTTCTCTGCAACGGCTTTCTGCGCCACGCGGAACGCTTCCAGCTCGGTGATATCAGCCGAATCGAACTGAGTCACGTGCGGGATGTTCAGCCAGCTGCGGTGCAGGCTCGACGCGCCGATTTGCATCAGGCGAGTCATCGGCACTTCTTCGATTTCGCCGAAACGGCTGAAGTCGACGACCGGAATCGGCGGGATGCCCGCGCCACCGGTTGCGCCAGCAGCAGCGGCCGGTGCTTCCTTGGCCTTCTGCATCATCGCTTTGACGTAAACCTGCACGTCTTCTTTCAGGATACGACCGTGCGGGCCGCTGGCGCCGACAGCGTTCAGCTCGACGCCGAACTCACGAGCCAGTTGACGCACGGCTGGGCCGGCGTGAACTTTCGCGCCCGGCTTGGCCGGTGCGGCGGCTGGAGCTGCAGCAGGTGCAGCGGCAGCCGGAGCAGCAGCGGCAGGTGCCGCTGCACTTGGTGCAGCAGCGGCGGCAGCTGGAGCCGGGGCAGCAGCAGGGGCCGCGCCTTTGACTTTCAGCTTCAGAATCAGGTCGCCGGTACCGACTTCGTCATCCAGCTTGATGGAAACGCTTTCCACCACGCCAGCGGCAGGCGATGGAATTTCCATGCTCGCCTTGTCGGATTCCAGGGTGATCAGCGACTGGTCGGCTTCAACGGTATCGCCAGCCTTGACCAACACTTCGATGATCTTGGCTTTGCCCGACGAACCGATGTCCGGAACGTGGATGTCCTGAACGCTGTCAGCAACCGGAGCGGCTGGCGCGGCTGCCGGAGCAGGCGCAGCGGCGGCGGCCGGTGCAGCAGCCTGAGCCGGAGCGGCCGCAGCAGGGGCCGCAGCACCCGCCACTTCCAGATCCAGAATCAGGTCGCCAGTGCCGACTTCGTCGTTGAGCTTGACGCTGATGGCCTTGACCACGCCAGCTGCAGGCGACGGGATTTCCATGCTCGCCTTGTCGGATTCCAGCGTGATCAGCGATTGATCAGCTTCGACGGTGTCGCCGACCTTGACCTGGATCTCGATGATCTGCGCCTTGCCCGACGAACCGATGTCCGGCACGTGCACTTGCTGAACCGAAGCGGCAGCAGGGGCCGCGGCAGGCGCGGCAGCAGCAGGAGCGGCGGCCGGTTTTTCTTCAGCCTTTTTAGCCGGTGCAGCAGCCGGAGCAGGGGCCGCTTCAGCGGCGCCCTCGACTTCCAGCTCAAGCAGTTCGTCGCCTTCTTTCAGACGGTCGCCCAGCTTCACTTTCAGGCTTTTGATGACGCCGGCTTTCGGGGCCGGCACTTCCATGCTGGCCTTGTCCGATTCCAGGGTCAGGATGCTCTGGT
>Ga0160457_1000507_pt1 | contig 17099 bp, 11 predicted proteins | sample HID1972M_E6MG_FD_108242 | JGI IMG/M metagenome (GOLD analysis project Ga0160457, IMG submission 108242) | Enriched pill bug-associated microbial communities from UW Madison campus, WI, USA - HID1972M_E6 MG | ecosystem: Host-associated > Arthropoda: Insects > Digestive system > Unclassified ... | reverse complement strand
GGAAGTTCTGCAATTTATTATCTATAATGTTTATTCCGCCCCTCAGAGTGGCGATCCATTTACGCGATTCCCGGTCTTCGTAAATATCGGCCACCGCAGCACTTTTTAATAAACCATCAGACTCGCCGGCAAGGATATAGCTTAGCTGATCAGTCTTTAGATTAAGGATATTTATCCCGCCTCCGTCCGTAGCTATCCAAAGGCTATCCTTGCTCAGGTGAAGATTGTGGATATTATTGCTGGTCAGCTTAAACGAAGGGGCCTTTATCGCAGTGGTTACTCCGGTAGGAAGATTATACCGGTATAACCCGGATTCCGTGCCTATCCATATGTTTTTCCGGTTATCCCCTTTTAAACAGAAGGCCGTTTTCAGCGCAGGGTCCACAATGTTGATATTCCTGTCCTCCGGGTTAAATTTACACAGGCCCACATCCTTGATAAATAACCATACCTGCTGTTCTTTATCCAGCATGATAGCCTGGACATTATAATTCAATCCCATTCTGTTCAATCTGGTACGCCGGGCCGTTCCCTCTGCAGGGGTATAAACCAGTAAACCGGCATCATCGGTGGCGATAAAAGTTTCGCCGGATTTTACCGAAAGCAATCCATTAATATTCGAACTGACTTTTACTTTTTTCCCCGCTTTGTCCGGCTGCTCATAAACCGGCATGAACCGGGCATTCTCATAACTAAAATAAACAACACCTTTTTGTGTGCCTACCCAGATACGATGGGCACCATCCTGGGACAGGTGGGTAATGTGATTGCTGGGCAAAGAATTAGAATCGCCCCAGATTGTATTATAAATAGTAAAATTAGCACTGTCAAACCTGTTCAGGCCGTTATAAGTACCTATCCACATAAATCCGTAATTGTCCTGGATAATACAGGTTACCGCATTATTTGATAGTCCCTGTTCAATACCCAGGTACTTAAACGGCGGGTTCAGTATACTGGGCCCTGCATATGAAATTAAATTCATGCAGGCAAAAAGGTACAGTAAAACAAGTCTGATCATCACATGTATGTATCAAGTATTGATTTTATGTTTGGTAACGGGACCATGATTATAGTGAAAAATTCTGATGAATTTGTATAAAGATATAATTTAATTATATTTGCGTAACTGATTACGTAATTGCTATAGACAATGGAATTTTTTAATGAAGCAGGAAAACTCGCAGTGGGCAGCAGGTTGAGAATGCTGACCGAAAAGGTAACAGAAGATGCTGCACAGATCTATAAATTATATGAAATAGATATGCAGCCTAAGTGGTTTCCTGTTTTCTATGTATTGTCGGGCGGAAAAGCAAAAACAATCACTTCAATTGCAAAAGAGATTGGCCATTCTCACCCTTCAGTGAGCAAAATCATTGGAGAAATGTCGGGGGCAGGACTGGTCAGTGAAGAAAAAGATATAACGGATGGCCGCCGGAATATGGTCAGCCTGTCCGCAAAAGGAAAGGAAATCACGGAAAAAATACAGTTCCAGTATACTGACCTGAACCGGGCTATTGAGGAGCTGACCGGCCAAACCAGAAATAACCTGTGGGAAGCTCTTGGAGAATGGGAATTTTTACTGGAACAGAAATCTTTACTCCGCCGGGTGCTGGAACAGAAGAAAGAAAGAGAAAGCGGTAAAGTGACCATCATCGATTATCAGCCGGAATATCAGCAGGCATTCAGGGATCTTAATGCGCAATGGATCTCCCAATGGTTCAAAATGGAGGAGGCAGATTATAGAGCCCTTGATAACCCTGAAGGTTATATCCTGGGCAATGGTGGACATATCCTGGTGGCTTTATATGAAGGCAAACCTGTTGGCGTCTGCGCCTTAATTAAAATGAACGACGATGAATATGATTTTGAACTGGCAAAAATGGCTGTTTCTCCAGCTGTTCAGGGGAAAAGTATAGGCTGGTTATTGGGAAACGCTATCATAGAGAAAGCAAAATCCCTAGGTGCCCGTAAAATTTACCTGGAAAGCAATACCATTTTGAAACCTGCTATCAATTTATACCATAAACTGGGTTTTCAAAAAGTCGCCGGGCGCAGCACCCCTTATGAACGCTGTAATATACAAATGGAACTCGCACTGGAATGATATACTGTAAAGGCAGGAGGGCGCCGTTTAAAAGCCTGCCCTCCTGAAAATATAATATGGGTTAGATACTGTCTTTTGTCCAGTCACCATCTACTAATCTGATGATATTTAGAGGGTTGCTATTCTGTAAAGATTGCGGAAGCAGATGATCAGGGATATCCTGGAAAGCTACCGGGCGTAAAAACCGGTAAATTGCCGCTGTTCCTACAGAAGTAGAACGTGCATCAGTTGTAGAAGGGAACGGTCCGCCATGCTGCATGGAATCACAAACTTCAACTCCGGTCGGGAAACCGCCATATATCACTCTGCCCGCTTTCTGGGTAATAAGATCAATCACCGGTAATATCAGGTTCTCATCTTCCCCGGTAGCATGTACAGTAGCGGTAAGCTGTCCTTCAAGGTTTCTCAGTACCTGATGTAATTCTGTCTCATCTTTACAAAGTACAACCAGGGTTGCAGGACCGAACACTTCATCCGCAAAGGTTTTATTGCTTAGAAAACTGGAAGCAGAAACCGAATAAGCTGCCGGACTGGCCTCAAAATATTCACTTACAGCCTCTTTGGATGCCCTGGCCAGGAGTGTTATTCCTTCAGCAGCTTCCAATGTCTCAATACCTTCAGTATAAGCCTTACAGATATTCTTGTTCAGCATCGTGCCCGGAAGGGTTGCACGCATTGCAGCAGAAAATTTATCCAGGAATGTTTTCGATGCTGCCGTTTCAATCATGAGCACCAGCCCCGGATTTGTACAAAACTGTCCTACACCCATAGTCACTGATGCAGCAAGTTTCGCTGCCAGTTCATCTCCTTGTGCCTCTAAAATACCAGGTAATAAAACTACCGGATTGATGGAACTCATTTCTGCATATACAGGAATAGGTTCGGGGCGGTTTACCGCTGCATTAAAGAAACGCATCCCTACAGCACGTGATCCGGTGAAACCCACGGCTTTGATCACAGGGTGCTGTACCAGGTTAACAGAATCATCATGAGAAAGATAAAGCGAAGAAAATACGCCTTCCGGCATACCGGTTAACTGAGCTGCTTTTACAATAGCAAGAGAAACAAGTTCATTGGTACCCGCATGAGAAGAATGTGATTTAACCACTACAGGACATCCTGCTGCAAGGGCAGATGCGGTATCACCTCCTGCTGTAGAGAATGCCAGCGGAAAATTACTTGCCCCGAACACCGCTACCGGTCCCATCGGTATCAGCATCCTTCTGATATCCGGTTTAGGCAGAGGTGCCCTTTCAGGCTGTGCAGTATCTATTCTTGCGTCTACATACCATCCGTCCCTGAGTAATTTCGCAAATAACCTCAGCTGACCACAAGTCCTGCCCCTCTCACCAGTGATCCTTGCCAGCGGCAATCCTGATTCTGCTGAGCAGCGTACCAGCAATTCCTCTCCAAGGTTCATAATTTCATCTGCGATAGTTTCTAAAAATTCGGCGCGTTTATCAGCCGGCACTGCCCTGTAAGCCGGAAAGGCTTGGTTAGCCAGCTGTAAAGCCTTTTCAAATTCATCACTGGTAGCGATAGTAAAATCACCTTCAAGATTTGTTCCGGTTGAAGGAGAAAATGCTTTAAAAGAACGTTCGCCTAAACTACTTTTACTAAATCCGATCAAATTTGTTCCTGTAAATTCCATGTTCTGTTTTTATTTCTGTTTTTCTATAAAAGCTTAACGTTTTTCGAATATTTAAAATTGCTATACCAAAGGCAAAGCTTATTAAATGAACTGTAAAAATAAAAAATGGCTCCCATAATAGTGGGAGCCATTTAGCCAGTTCTTACCTTATATTAGCCGATTAAGGAACCAATCTTAACGTTGTGCCCAATTCCTCGTTTACATCCACCAGTACATTTTCAACTTTAACGTCCAGTGGGGTAGAGGCAGGCGCATCCCATACGGCTTTCAGGATAACGGTTGCCTGGCTGCCCGCATTCACGGTCAGCCTTCCCATCGGGTAATCTTCCACCATATAGTCGGGAGAAGAAACTTTCAGCCGGAAAGGGATATCCGTGTGGTTTTCAAGCGTAACCACAAGAATAGGTTCCTCATTCCTCTTTTTATAAACAGTTTTAACCGTTACCGCAGCGCGGAAAAAAGGTTCGAGTTCTGCCTTTCTGCCAATTAAAAGATCATCATTATACACCGCTGTCCTGCGTGCCAGCAAGGCTTCCTTAATTCCCTCAGCACTTCTTTCCTTCGCAAATACCAGTGTCATCGGACGGTGCGTTGACTGATAGCGCAGCCCCATATCATAATGTTCATCCGAATTGGCCATCATCGTCAGGTTATATTTCATCGCCAGGTTATGGGCGATAATGTTATACCTGCCGCTGTTTACCACTTCCACTCCCGCAAGGATTTTCTTCTCCAGCAATTCCTTATGGAATGTGGTGAAAATCTCCCTGTCCTTTTTGTCCCACCAGGCATAACCGGGATGGTTATAGAACACAAAAGCTCCCTGCCGCTGTACTTCCAGGAAGGGTGCCATAAGTTCGTCCTTTTTGATATTATCCTTCATGACAAATTCTTTATGGATATTCTTCATATAGGGATAAGGGATTTTATTGGCGTCTTTCACAAATAAAGCATTATTGTGGTAGGGGGGAACCCTCGGGGAAATTTCAACACCTTTAATTACTATCAGATTACCCTTTTTCGCCGTTTCCCGCGCAATTTCATACGAGCGGTTCACATCCCTTTTCAGATCTTCCGGAAAGCCTTCAAAATCGATATGCTCCGTCAGGGATATGGCGTCCAGGCCATCCCTTTCCGCTTCATGCACCCGGAAGCTTGGCCAGACATGCCCGTCAGAAAAAACGGTGTGCATATGGAAATCACATTTCAGCGTAACAAAACCCGGAATATCGGCCAGGTACGGGTGCTGTCTTTTGATGGAATCTGCTCCTGCCGAGGCATAACAATTGACTGCTGCCAGCAGCAGCAATACTTTCAAAGCCATTATCAGTTTCATCTCTGCTATTTTTCTGCAACCACTATAATAGAATTCCTGATCTTCCGCTGCCCGTAATGATCAAACTTTTTATCATCCGTCGGGTAATTGACTACACCCGTTGTACTTACAGCACTTCCTTTGATCCACATCGTAGTAGAACCGCCGCCATCCAGGTTCAGGGCATCTTTCGGATTAAACCAGGTTTTGATAAACTGTGTGAGCTCTTTTGCAGACATACCTGCAGCTTTTGCAGCCCTGCCATCCACGGTAATCAGCAAAATATGGTTGTCCGCTGTTCTGGCTATAGCTGTCCTGGGATGCCTTACGCCCTGGTGGCGGTCAGGATCTTCATAATCCAGGCTGTCCAGCGGTTTATCCCGCTGCTTAACAAAATTTTCGCCTACCGGTTTATAATCAAAAATCAGCATAGGGGAACCGCTGACCACATTCGCATAAGAAAGTGCATTATACACTTTGCTGTTGCCATAAATGATCCCGCTTTTTTGTTTAGCCGCATCATAGTAAAAAGCACCCTCATGTTTCCAGAACAGGCGGTGATCCGGAGGAATGTTTACCGCCGTTTTTATTTTATTATCCGCCTTAAAAAATGAGGAAGAGATGGAATCACCTTTCAGTTTTTTATTGGCTTCAATCTCATAATAGGTTCCGTTAATTGCACCCTCGGCCTGTGGAATCTTTAAAACCACTGCAGACAGCGAGTCAGCAGGCCGTGTATCCACAAAACTCAGTTTAAGCGCAGCGTTATTCAAGTCTACATCCAGTACATTTACAATCTGATTGGAACTGAACGGCTGATAATAACCCTCATACTGGTAGTGTACCAGTCCTGTTTTTACGTTATCTTTTTTCCACATCCTGGTCGCGCTGTCGGCAGGAAAGCGATTTGAGCTGGTTGCATGCTGCTGTGCCTGGCTGGCCTTGCCCGATAAAAGCAAAAGGATCACCAGCAGGTTTAATAATTTATTTCTTTTCATCACTGAATATTTGTTCTTAATTGTTATGAAGCTATTTTGTTTCTGTTAATAACCATCATTTTGTTTGAGTACACCATTTGAAAGCCTTACCTGATCACCGGGTAGAGGCAGTACATATTTTTGTGCCGTTTTAATATTGGGCAATACGGCCGCTTTATCCGTTCGTACCAGGTCAAAGAACAGGAACCCTTCACTGAACAGTTCCCTTCTGCGTTCTTCCAGCACCAGATCAAGATATGTACCGGCATCTCCCGCCCCTTCAGGGGTTAAAGACGGTAAACCTCTTTTTGTACGCAATGCATTCAGATAATCAAGCCCCTGTTGCTGTGGAAGCCCTTCAGCACAGATCAGGTACATTTCAGCTATCCGCGAAATGATCAAAGGCTGAACATCCCAGTACTTGCTCACAATCATATTGAATGTTTCGTCCGTATTAGTGATCTTTTCTATGTTAACAGCCTTTCTCAGGTCGCCCTGCGGATAAAGCTGGTTAAGTACATAGTCTGAAGGCTGAACAAAATAGGAGCCCGCCCAGGTAGTTCCATACGGCCAGAAAAGCTGGGAAAGACGAAGGTTTTTCTCTGTTTTCAGGTTTTCAAAAGCAAATATCACTTCCGTAGACGCGGCGGTATTCCTGAAAATACCACCATAGTTAGCATCAATAGTTAACCCGGTCTGGTCGATCACCTCAATAGCCAGCTGGGCCGCAGCAGTTTTATCGCCCATAGCCAGTAACACACGTGCCTTTAAGGCCTTTCCGGCTTCTATTGATGCTGTCCTGAAACCAGCCGTCTTAAACGTTTTTCCATTAGCAATAAGATAGTCCAGATCTTTAATAATCTGCTCCCATACCTGTGCTTTTGGGGTTCTGGGAATATTTTCGGTGGTATTGCTCAATACAACAGGCACATCTCCAAAAGTGGTCACCAGGAGATAATACTGATAAGCCCTGAGAAAACAGGCTTCTGCCTTTACCCCTTTTGCTGTTACATCTTCACCCAGCAGATCTGCCGCATCTATGATAATATTGGCATTATAGATGTTTTTATAAGCATTATTCCAGATACGGGAAGAAAAAGCCAGCCTGTCATCAACGGAATTTCCTGTAATCAGTACCCCGTAAGCGCTATTATTACCCGAAAGGGCTGTCCAGGTGTAATTGCCGCCGCGGATATCATTTAAAAAATAATCATCACGTTCACCAAAACTCTGGCGGTAAAGACCATTCAGAAAAAACCTGATATTGGACGCATTGATCTGATCGGGGGAAACGGCGCTTTCAGGTTTAATGTCATCCAGCTGGTCAGCACAAGAGCTGAACAGCAATACTGCAGTAAAGAGCAGAAGAAATTGTATTTTAAGTAGTCGAAACATGATTATGCACCTTTAAAAATTAACATTTAAACCTAACATATAGCTGCGGGGCTGGGGGGTAACCAGGTTATCGACACCAAAAGAACGGGCATCAAGACCCATCGTTGCCTCGGGATCATATCCGCTGTATCCCGTGATGGTATACAGGTTGTTGACCGAAGCGAAGATCCTGGCTTGCCTGATGTGCAATTGTCTGATCACTCCCTGTGGCAGCTGATACCCCAGCGTGAGGTTTTTAATCCTGAAATAAGATCCGTCCTCAATAAAATAGCTGCTATTGCGCACATTATTGGCCCCTTTTGTAACCCTTGGTATGGTATTGCTGGTACCGGGGCCTGTCCAGCGGTGATCATAAGAATCTTTAAGCCCGCCGTAATCCAATGCACCTAAATGGTCCAGACCGCTTCTCCAGGCTGCAGCAATATCATTGCCTACAGAGAAAGTATTGAAAACAGAGATGTCAAAATTGCCAATCTTAAAGGTATTGGTCAGGCCTCCGCTAAAATCAGGCTGCGAGCTTCCGATCTTTGTGAGATCACCGGAATTAATTACATTGTTGTTATCCAGGTCAGCAAAATGCATATCACCCGGCCTTACCCCCTGGGCCTGCAAAGTCTGCGGAATTTCATCCAGGCTTTGATAAATCCCCAATTGTTTGTACCCGTAAAAGATACCTAATGGTTCACCCGGAATAATAGCACTCCAGCTGCCCACCGTTATCGGCTCTTTGCCGATAAGGCTCAATACTTTATTACGGATAAGGGAGATATTAAAATTAGTTGACCAGCGGAAACCCTGCCTGTCTATATTTACGCTGGTTATGGTGAGCTCGTGCCCCCTGTTTTCCATCGACCCTATATTGGAAGTCCGGGTGGTAAACCCGCTTGTGGCCAGTACAGGCAGGTTATATAATAAATCTTTTGTTTTCTTGATAAAGAAATCATAGGTTACGCCCAGACGGCCTTTAAAGAAAGAGAAGTCGGCACCTAAATCGGTTTGTGTAGAAGTTTCCCATTTCAGATCTGTATTTCCAATTGCGGTTACACTTAACCCGGTCAGCAAATTATAGTTATATCCTCCTGAAGCCAGCGGCAGATAACTATAATTACCGATGCCATCCTGATTTCCCGTTTTACCCCAGCTCAGGCGCAGTTTACCAAATTCCAGCCAGTCAGATTTTCCGATAAAATCTTCACTGGTAAAGGCCCAGGCACCCGAAACAGAAGGAAACATGGCATAACGGTTGTCCTTGCTAAACTTCGAAGAACCGTCATATCTCGTTGAGGCGGATAAGAAATATTTATCTTTATAATCTAAAGTGATCCTTCCAAAATAAGACTCAATAGCAGACCTGGAAGCGTCACCATTAGAGGTGCGGATCGTCGCTGAACCAATATGTTTAAAGTCATCAGACGGAAATTCAGTTCCTGTAGCCTCGTTATAATCATAATTATCCTTGTAGAAACTGTGGCCTGCCAACACGTCCAGGTTTAAGGCATCCGCTATTTTGTTTTTATAATTCAGCGTGTTGTCCAGCGTAGCCGAATATCTGTTATTCCGGATATCAATCGTATATCCTTTAGTATTGTACGGATGATCCAGTTTTTGATGGCGGAAACCTTGTCCCAGTCTTATTTCAGCGTTATAACCTGTATGCCAGGTAAAATGCTTTAGAAAATTGATATTTCCGTACAGGTTCACCAGCCCCTGGAAATTTTTATCAAAAGTATCGTCCTTTTCAAGGATCAGCACGCCATTGTGGCGCAGGATATCTTTACCACCAACAGCAAAATCGCCATTGCTCAGGTAAGGCCTGTCATACGGCCGCTGCTCCAGGGAACGCTGAAAAAGTGCCGTACCCTGATCCCCGTTAGGGATAGAAGTGGAATAGGTGTAATTACCGCCCAGGCGAAGACCGAAATTAAAGGTCTGGTTCGGCTTGAAATCAATATTACTTCTTATAGAATACCGTTTCAATGAACTTTTTTTGATCAGGCCTTCCTGATACTGATATCCTGCAGAAGTAAAATGAGTGGCTTCATCTGTACCACCGCTAAAAGAGAAATCTGTCTGGTGGGTAGCCGCCGGATCATTAATAATCAGATCCTGCCAGTTCACATTGTAAGGATCATCCGGCACTTTGCCCAACACAGTGGCAATATTGATATACCCGGTACTCCCCGGCTGGTAATTCATATCGCGGTTATAATTTTCGGTAGCCTCGGTCTGCATAGCAATATACTCCTCGGGGCTTAACAGATCCAGCTTTTTAGGCATAACCTGTATTCCCGACAGCTGGGAAACAGAAATCCGCGGGCTGCCTTTCTTCCCCTGTCTTGTCGTAATCAAAATTACTCCGTTGGTTGCCCTGCTTCCATAAATGGCGGCCGCAGCTGCATCTTTTAAAACATCTATTGACTCAATATCAGACGGATTGATAAGGGAAAGAGGATCCTGTCTGTATTCCCCTGAAAAATTATAACTGGCCAGTCCCTTGGAAAGCGGGATCCCATCAATTACATATAGTGGCTCATTATCTCCGTTAATGGAACTGATACCGCGGATACTTACCCTGGACGCACCTCCCGGTGTTCCATTGGCCACAGTAAGGTTAACCCCTGCAATCTGGCCCTGCATCAGCTGATTGGCAGAGGAAATATTTCGCTGGCTGACGTCTGTGGCATCAAGCCTGGCAACCGAATTGGTCAGGTTCCTCCTGGTATTCTTACCGTATCCAACCACCAATACTTCACTAAGGCTATTCTGCGAAGCCTCCATCACCACATTTATTTCTTTGGCCGTCCTGACCGGTAATTCCTGTAATTTAAACCCGATATAACTGAACATAAGTACCGCATCCTCATTATTTACCGCGATCGTGAAATGTCCGTTTACATCAGTAAAAGCAATGGTTTGCGTACCTTTTTCCCTAACAGAAACACCAGGCAAAGGCCCGCCTTCAAGATCGGTAACCCGGCCCTGTATGGTCAGTTTCTTTACTATTGGCTTTGGTTTTTCTTCCCGGATAAGTATACGGTCCCCTGAAACTTCATACTCAAGGCCAGCCTTTTGCAGCAGCTGTTCCAATACCTGCTGAAGGGGTTTATTATTCATTTTTATACTCACCTTGTGGTCAAGCTGATGCATATCACTGTATAAAAGTGTCACTTTAGCTTGTTGCTGAAGCCTGTAGAATGCCTCTCTGAGGCTCTGGTCTTTCAGCGTGATACTCACAGGTTGATGAAGGATGCCCTGGGCATTTCCGGACATGGAAAACCCAAGCTCTGAAGCTATAAGGACCAGGGTGATCATAACAAAGGATGATCTCATAAAAAAAGCGTAATGGTTATGCCATTCACTGGATAATTTCATAAATTTGAATTGATAAAATAAATAACCTACAGGTGGATGTGTTGGTAGCACATTCGCCTGTTCATAAATTCCCTGCGGATCCGGGTCCGCGCTAAGTTGGGGCCGATCTTTTAATCTTCATGTTTTTTCATCATAACCTACTTTAACATTATATTCACCTCATTCCCCTGAATGGTATAAGTAGCATGAATGAGTTTACAAATCATTTCCACTACCTTTTCAGGACTTTCGTTCATACTGAACTTTCCATATATCCGGCAATTGCCCGGCTTTGCCTGGTGTATACTGACCCGCAGGTTAAAAGCTCTGGACAGCCGTTCTCCCGCCTCCGCCAAGGGTGTATTGTCAAATATGAGCTTGCCTTCCTTCCATGCCATGGAAGAAGCCGCCGAAACCTCATTAGCTTTGGTAATTTTTTCCGAAACGTAATCATAATGCAGGCTTTGGTCAGGAAGGAGGATACTGCTGCGGGAAATAGTACCTTTTTTCCCGGATCTTACATTTACCCATACTTTCCCGGTAATCAGGGTTACCTTTGCAGCCTTTCGCTCTTTATACGCACTAATGCTGAAGCTTGTTCCCAGAACTTTTGTCGTCATTGCCCCAACATGTGCCAGGAAAGGTTTTTCCGGATTATGGCTGACTTCAAAATAAGCTTCTCCTTCCAGTTTCACTTCTCTGAGCGAACGGTTATACCTATTGGAAAAGGATAAACGGCTCCCGGAATTCAGCCATACAACTGAACCATCTGACAATTCTACTTTCATGCGTTTTCCGGGCATTGCCGCCATATGTTGAAAAGTGACAGGGTCGATCAGATCCTCAATAGCAGCCCTTTTGCTGAAAACCAGAAAAGAAACAGTGCCTGTCAATAACAGCAACGCTGCAATACGGATGAAGGAAACGGAAAGCAAGCGCCGTTTAAGCTGTCGCTCATAGCGGTCAATCGCCTGTTCAATATTTACATACGTATCTCTGATTAAATCTTCAGGTACCTTTATTTTATTCTTATCTTCTGACTGCTGTTCCAAGTATTAACTCCCCTTTTAACCCACTACGGTCAGTACAGGAAATAGTACTAGTTAGCGTGAAAAAAAAATACAATAAAAAGGATGATGTATTCGCCCAGGGAAAGCCTGAGCTTTTTTAATGCGGTACTTAGTTGGTTTTTTACCGTCTGAACAGAGATATCCAGTTCGGAGGCTATTTCTTCAATTTTCCGGTCTTCCACTTTCCGCAGCCGGTAAATCTGCTGCATTTTTGGCGGCAGTTTGTTAATCCCTTTCTGGATTGTCTGCACAAGCTCGTTATAACCAATCTGTTCTGTTGTTGAATTGTCCCGTTCCGTGTTTTCATTCATCTGTCCCAGCAAGTAAGCTGCCCTTACCGTACGGCTATGGTGGCTGTCAATGATCTTATTACGCAGGCAAAGTGTTAAATAGGCGCCCAGGGATCCCTTAAGATAAATCTGCTGCCTTTTAATCCATAAATTCAGGAAAAGGTCCTGGATCATGTCTTTACTATCATCCCATGACCGCAATCTTTTATAGGCATAACTGAAAAGAAAAGCTGAATGACGGCGGTAAATTTCCTGAAGGGCCTTCCGGTCACCATCCTGAAGCATTGCCATAAGAGAAGCATCATTTAACTCTAGCATACGGAGCAAAATTAAAGCTGCCCGGTTAGCAAAAAGTTAAGAAGTGGTTAATTAATACTAATGTCAGATCATTGATTATTTATTCCGCTGTACGTCAAAAGACGCCCTTCCGTAGATGGGTTGGATGCCTTCTGTCACAATCCCCTGGACGATTACTTCAAAACCACCCCTTATATCGGAGGTATAAAATTCAAATTCAGCATTTCCCGATGCATCAGTGTTCAGATTAGGGTTCCAGTAAACTGTTGATTGTAATTCTGCGCTGGATATAGGGTTCAATGCGTAATCAGGAAGATAAAAATCCGTGGGTATGCTGATATTTTTCAATAAAATACTGTTCTCATCCTGTTTTTGGCCCACGCAACCACGGTAAATTACAGGACTTCCATTTAAACTATAGACTGCACCATCTACCGGAGAGGTTCCACCGACGGGATGATTTCTACAGTTTAAAACATTATTAAAGCAAACATAATCATTACAGGTGCTGGACCGATAAATCCTGACACCCTGAGCTATATCCCTGGAAGCGCTGATCTTTACCTCTTTCAACAGGTTTGTTCCGGAAAAAGCCAATGACAACTGGTCCGCAGGTTTATCAGGCAACAGGGCAGGCCTTGAAACCTGCAACACCTTACCTGCTGTAACCTGCTCATCAAAATCCCGCGCATAACTGCGGATATGTACCTCATATTTTTTGGCCAGTTCAGTACCAATGATCAGGTATCTTTTTTCGCCCTGTGCTGCAACCAGGTTTTCTGCCGGAATAGAAAAAGTACCGCCCGGATCCACGTTTACACGATCAATGCCCGATTTTGACATTAAAAACAATTCCTTAACGGTACCGGGCTTCTTCCTTTTGCTCTTCAAATATCCAAAGACACCACCTGTATTGATTAAGATCATTAACTTACCTTTCGCCTTGTAATTCAACACATCCGACCAGGAGCCTGACTTCCAGTTTTTAGTAATAAGATAATCATTGAAATCCCCGTCCTCTGGCTGATGTAAATTAAGCGGCCCTTCCAAAGCATCGAGCTCTGAGGTTATAGTTTTTAATGTGCTTATGTTCAAAGTTTGCCTGGCTACAACGCCTACAGAGAGGTTGGCTTTCACCGGACGGCCGTTATTATCCGTGGCCAGGATCTTTGCTTTTACTTTTTCCCGGGTTAAATAACCCGCTTTGTCAAAGCTTATCCGGACCCTATAATTTTCCTTTTTTGGTCGGTAAACCATTCTTTCACAAAGCAGGTTACCGGTCATATCAAATAATGAAACATTTAAGAGTTTATTCAAGGAATCATTTACAGGAATCTTTAACAAAACCGAATCCCCGCTCATCAACGCTACAGGTTTGCTGTAAACAATCTCGTCAGGGGAACGCAGCACGAGGAATGCATCCCTCACTGAACCCTGGTTATTTAACTGCACAGTTATCTGATCGCCCGCTTCCAAAAGACGCATGGTAAACCCGGTCTTTTCTATTTTCAACGGAAGATCAATGGTCTGTCTTAATTTTCCTTTCAGCAGTGTAAAGGAATATTTATTCGCCTGATCAAATTTAAAATCTAGCACTGCCATGCCTTTTTCATTCGTTTTCACCGCAGCTATTTTCCTTTGGTTACTTTCAACCGTCACCTCGGTGGAAACCGGCAGATTATTCATATCAGTTGTTTCCAGCAAAAGCTTACTGTTTAGGCCATGAATAAGTTTGCCCCCTTCCACAAATGTGTTTAACCTGAATGCTTCTTTTGCTGAAGGTAAGGTGATTTTTGCCTGGACAGCGGCATCACCTTTTGTAAACTGTGCCTGAAAAACCAATCTTTCACCTGAATTTAGTTCCGGGTAATTAAAGCTGAATACGGCTAAACCCTGCTCATTTGTAGAAAACCGGCCTTCCTTTAATGTACGGTTAGCAGTGTTTAATAATTTATATTCACCCCTGGCGTTTATGACTACATTTCCATCAAGGCGGAGGTTACAATTGACATTCACCTTTTTACCGGGGGTTAAGCTGCTGCTATCGCTTATTGCCAAATTAGCGATTAGCTGTGCCGCCGGGTTTCTGACTACCTTAATTTCCTGCGTAAATACATTGGCAGGATCAAAATTTATCATTTTATCTGTATAGGCATATAAATGATATGTCCCCTGCTGCAGGGTGTCAGGAAGGGTAATATCCCCATGGGAGCGGACATCATAAACCGGAAATTCTTTTTGCAGTATAATTTTCTTTGATGTATCGGTTAACCTTACAAAGAGGACTTCATCTGATAAAACATTACCTGAAAGCAGATAGGCTTTAAACCAGATATTTTCATTTGGCGTATATATATTTTTGTCCAGATGAAGAAAAAGCCTGTTATTGATTTTTTCGTTTTCGAAAGCAAAGACTTTTTCTTTCAGTTTATCTATTAACCCGTCAGCTATAAAGCCGCACAATAAAGTGCACAGGACTAAAGTATAAAATAAGATCTGAGCCTGTTTTCTCCTCTTCATTTACTGTGTATTTTTTTTTAAAATACACAAAACAAACTCTTTATGGAAAAATAGGCGAAAATTAAATTCAGACAGCCTTGGTTTCTGTCTGCATTAGCTGTTTCATTTCCAGTTTTCCGTTATATTGGGCACCGAACTCAATTTCAAGCGTTTCCGTTTCGATATCCCCGTTAACTTTTCCGGTCTTTTTAATCTCAAGCTGAGTCGTTTTTACGTTGCCGTTAATTGTCCCGTAAACAACTGCAGCGGTAGTTGTAATGTCGCCAACAATCGTTCCTTCTTCTCCCAAAATAACCCCGCCTTCAGTTTTTACATTTCCGGTTATTTTACCGTCAATCCTTATTACAGACTTACCGGTAAGTTCTCCGCTAAGCACAAAATCCGCCCCTATTAAGGTTGAAACTTCCTGCTGGTCAATATTGGTCATATGAACCGCTTTTGATTTCTTAAACATTTATTCTAGTGTTAAATAGGATCTTGGATTGATTACTTTACCATTTTTATGAATTTCATAATGCAGATGAGGCCCGGTAGACCTTCCGGTAGAACCGATCTTTCCGATTTTATCCCCTGCTTCTATATATTGGCCTTCTTTGACAAGTATCTTAGAAAGATGACCATAATAGGTTTCAAAACCATTACCATGATTAACCACAATGCAGTTACCATATCCGCCCCGGCGACCGGCATAAATTATTCTTCCTCCCGCTGTACTTTTAACGATCTCCCCATACCTGCCCCTTATATCCAAGCCCTTATGGGTCTCTACATTCTCACCTGTAAATGGATTTTCACGGTGCCCGAAGCCAGAAGTAATCGTACCCAGATGAGGATAACCCATAGGAATAAAAGCCACATAGCTGATCATTTTATTCAGGTAACCGTCGTAGAACGCCCCGACTTCATCTGCAGACAGGATATCTGAATCCGACTCTCCGCCCTCATTTTTGACCAGGGTTTTTAATCCTCTTGCTTTCAAGTATTTGTTTATCTTAAGCAGTTTTTTATCGATCGATTGATAATATTTTTTAATGGCTGAGGTATCCACTGCACTAAACTCTTTTTTGCTTCTTAAGAGTTCTTTAGCCAGTTTTTCCTGGGATAACTGAATTGAAGTCCTGCTGTAAGAAAGATGAATTATCATTCCCAGTAAAAAGGCAAAGCAAGCAAAAATGCCTGCGATGTATTTTTTCCAGTGTTGTATATAACTGCTTGGAACCTGTATGGGCTTTTTTGAGTTTTGATTTTTGTTTACAAAGATGATCGTGGTTCTATCCCTCTTCCTTGCCATAATTTTAGTTTAAAAATTTTCTACGGATGCAAATATATGATTTTCACTGTTATGTAAAAGTACTTAAAAGATTTGTCTGAGAAATTATTTTATTTAATAATAGATTTATGCCGGCATTATCTCAATCGGACTATTTTGCAGTGCTGTCTATGCTCTTTTAGCCCAACCGAACAGCCAGGCAATCAAATCGTCATTGACAATCGGCTTAATCGCCTGTCCATTTGTTATAGTGAGCCTAGGGTGACCCCGGTATAACTCCGGTGTGAGCCCGGTTTTTACCGGGAAAACATGGATTCAAAGTAGACTCACCATAGACTGTATGTGGGTTCACTAAAAGTAACTTATGTCCAGTACCTAAACTTCTTATCTGTAAAAATAGATTTAGGGATCATCGCATGCACACCCATGGTTTTATTGACAACCTGGCTCACTTCAAAGTCAACCCCGATACTGCAAATGGACAATGCCTGGTTAAAAGTATAACCCATTTCCTCTTTCAGAAAACCGGTGGCTTCGGCAAGTGCATTTTTCATAGCCTGCCGCAGATCAGGGTCAATACCTATAGCAATGAAGTGGGTAGGCGTTTCGGCACGTGCCATTTTAATCGTTTTCCCTTTGTGTACAATAAATTTGGCCACCAGTGAAAGCGAAGCCTCTATGGCTACACCACTCACCTCACCATTGCCTTGTGCAACATGACAATCACCAGTAGTAAATAAGCCTCCCTTAACGGACACAGGCAGATATAGCGTTGTACCTTTGGTCAGGTGCCGGATATCAAAATTACCACCATAATAACCCGGTGGGATAGAACTTACCCTGTTCATTTCTGCCG
>Ga0160457_1000506_pt1 | contig 17123 bp, 15 predicted proteins | sample HID1972M_E6MG_FD_108242 | JGI IMG/M metagenome (GOLD analysis project Ga0160457, IMG submission 108242) | Enriched pill bug-associated microbial communities from UW Madison campus, WI, USA - HID1972M_E6 MG | ecosystem: Host-associated > Arthropoda: Insects > Digestive system > Unclassified ... | reverse complement strand
GCGTGGATCTGCGCCTTGACCATCCAGGGGCCCTGGCCCAGGGCGTTGGCAGCGTCAACCGCTTCGTCCGGGGTAGCCGCGACCTTGCCGGCCGGAACGGGAATGCCGTACTCGGCAAGCAGCTGTTTTGACTGGTATTCGTGGAAATTCATGCGTCACCGTGGGAATAGGAACGACCGCACGCATCTCCAAGGCTCCCTCACGGGGGCGCCGGTAAGGACCGCGGCGGGCCCACTATTGTGGACGACCCGGCGCGCGGGCGCAAAGAAGTCAGTCCCACGACACGCGCGGGGAGGCGTTTCCGACGCAATTTCAGACAGTTGCGGCAGCGGCCGGAAACGGCGACCCGGGCCCCTGTGGCACGGCCGCGCAGCTGGCCGGCGCCCGCACACCGCCCGGCCTTCACACGCCCCGCCCCCGCCGCCTGCCCCCAAACCCGGCCGGACCCCCTACACTGCCCCCATGCCAGAAGGGGAGTTCCGGCGTGTCACCCAGTGCTTCATTGATCGACCGCATCGAATCGATACCGCGGCGCGAGCTGTATTTCTTCGCGCTGTACCGCCTGCTGATGGCCACCGTCATCGGCGCGCTGCTGTTCAGCCCGCTGAGCGGCCTGGTCGGCACCGCGGACCACCCGACGCTGGCGACCATCGTGGCCAGCGGCTACCTGGTGGTGGCCGTGCTGGTGCTGCTGTTCGGGCGCAACGAGCGCTGGCTGCGCACCATCGTGGTGTGGAGCGTGGCCGCCGACATCATCGCCGCCACCCTGCTCGCCCACGCCCTGCCGGGCGCCAGCGCGGGCATCTCGATGTCGCTGCTGTTCAACATCGCCGCCGCCGCGACCCTGCTCCCGCTGGGCATGGGGCTGGGCCTGGCCGCTGCCGCCAGCACCGCCACCGCCGGCGAGTACCTCTGGAAGCAGCTCGAAGGCGGCGACCCGACCCGCACCCTGGCCGAGCTGGCCATGTTCGTCACCAGCTATCTGGCCATCGCCTTCATCAGCTACCAGGTCGGCAACCGCGCCCGCATGAACCAGCAGCTGGCCAACCAGCGCGGCGATGAAGTGGCCAACCTGTTCCAGATCAACGAGCTGATCATCCGCCGCATGCGCACCGGCGTGATCGTGGTGGACGGCGCCAACCGCATCACCCTGGCCAACGAAGCCGCCTCCACCCTGCTCGGCGATGCCGACGGCAACAGTGGCAGCGGCAAGCTGGAACTGGGCAGTGCCTCGCCCGAGCTGAGCCGCCGGCTGCTGCGCTGGCGCAACGGCTGGACCAACGAAGAAATGCCCCTGCAGCTCTCGCCGGACCAGCCCGAAGTGCAGCCACGCTTTGCCCGCCTGCTGGCCGGCAGCGACCTCACCCTGGTGTTCCTGGATGATTCCACCGTGGTCTCGCGGCGTGCCGAGTCCTTGACGCTCTCGGCAATGGGGCGCTTCTCGGCCAGCCTGGCCCATGAGATCCGCAACCCGCTGGCGGCAATCAACTACGCCGCCCAGCTGCTGGAAGAATCCACCGATATCGGCGACACCGACCGCCGCCTGCTGCAGATCATCAACCAGCAGTGCCAGCGCACCAACGGCATCGTCGAAAGCGTGCTCGGGCTGGCCCGGCGCGAGCGTGCCAACCCGGAGAACGTGGATCTGGCCTCGTTCGTGCGCCGCTTCGTGCTGGAGTACAAACAGGTCCTGTCGCTGGAAACCGACAGCGTGGAGCCGATCATCAGCGAGACTTCGGTGCACGCCCTGGTCGATCCGCGCCACCTGCATCAGATCCTCACCGTGCTGGTGCACAACGCGCTCAAGTACGGCCGCGTGGCCGAAGAGCCGGCGCGCGTGCGGCTGCGCGTGGCGCGCCAGGACCGCACCGCCATCATCGATGTGATGGACCGCGGCCCGGGCATTCCCGAGACGGTTGCCAGCCAGTTGTTCCGCCCGTTCTTCACCACCTCCGAGCACGGCACCGGGCTGGGCCTGTATATCGCCCGCGAACTGTGCCGCGCCAACCAGGCACGGCTGGAGTACGTCTCAGTGCCTGCCGGCGGTGCGTGTTTCCGGCTGGTGCTGGCCGGTCCCCACACGATGATGGCCGGATGAGCCGCGCACACCCGGACGCCACCGTCAAACATTTGTCGCCAACGACCGCCCTCGGCTATCTTCCTTCCTTATGAATGACACCCGCAGCGCCCTCGTCGTCGATGACGAGCGTGACATCCGCGAACTGCTGGTACTGACCCTGGGCCGCATGGGCCTGCGCATCAGCACCGCAGCCAACCTCGCCGAAGCCCGTGAGCTGCTGGCCAGCAATCCGTACGACCTGTGCATCACCGACATGCGGCTGCCCGATGGCAACGGCATCGAGCTGGTCACCGAGATCGCACAGCACTACCCGCGCACACCGGTGGCGATGATCACCGCGTTCGGCAGCATGGACCTGGCGGTGGAAGCGTTGAAGGCCGGCGCCTTCGATTTCGTCAGCAAGCCGGTGGACATCTCGGTGCTGCGCGGCCTGGTCAAGCACGCACTGGAACTCAACAACACCGAGCGCGCCGCGCCCGCGCCGCTCGCCCCGGAACAGGCCGCACGCCTGCTCGGCGATTCGCCCTCGATGGATGTGCTGCGCGCCACCATCGGCAAGGTCGCGCGGAGCCAGGCGCCGGTCTACATCCTCGGTGAATCCGGCGTCGGCAAGGAACTGGTCGCACGCACCATCCACGCGCAGAGCGCGCGCGCCCCCGGCGCCTTCGTGCCGGTCAACTGCGGCGCGATTCCGTCCGAACTGATGGAAAGCGAGTTCTTCGGGCACAAGAAGGGCAGCTTCAGCGGCGCCCATGCGGACAAGCCCGGCCTGTTCCAGGCCGCGCACGGCGGCACCCTGTTCCTGGATGAAGTGGCCGAGCTGCCCCTGCAGATGCAGGTCAAACTGCTGCGCGCGATCCAGGAAAAATCGATCCGTCCAGTCGGCGCCGCCACCGAAGTGCCGGTGGACGTGCGCATCCTTTCGGCTACGCACAAGGACCTGGGCGAACTGGTTGAAGACGGCCGCTTCCGCCACGATCTGTACTACCGCATCAACGTGATCGAACTGCGCGTGCCACCGCTGCGCGAACGCCGCAGCGACCTGCCCGCGCTGGCCGCCTCGATCCTGGCCCGGCTGGCCCGCACCCACGGCCGCCCGACCCCGCTGCTGGCGCCCTCGGCGCTGGAAGCCCTGGCCCAGTACCACTTCCCCGGCAACGTGCGCGAACTGGAGAACATCCTCGAGCGCGCCCTCGCCCTGGCCGAGGAAGACCGCATCGGGGCCAGCGACCTGCGCCTGCCCCAGCACGCCCCACGCTTCGGCGCCGGCAATGCGCCGCCCACCCAGGAAGAAGCGGTGGTCGACCTGCCGGCCGGCAATGGCGCCCTGCCCTCCTACATCGAGCAGATGGAGCGCACCGCGATCCAGAAGGCGCTGGAAGAAAACCGCTGGAACAAGACGCGTACTGCGGCGCAGCTGGGCATCACCTTCCGCGCGTTGCGGTACAAGCTGAAAAAGCTCGGCATGGAGTAGCGCCACCCCATGGGTGGCTGCTTTGGATCCACCGCCCCAGAAACCAAAAGGCCCGCTTGCGCGGGCCTTTTTCTCATCTGCGGACGCCGCTCAATCCTTGGTCACACGATTGATCTCCGCCAGACCGGTCACCCCCGCCGCGGCCTTGATCAGCGCCGACTGGCGCAGATCATTCACTCCCGCCAGCTGCGCGGCCTCGGCGATCTGCAGCGCATTGCCACCGGCCAGCACGATGGTGGAGATCTCATCGGTCATCGGCATCACCTGGTACAGACCGGTACGGCCCTTGTAGCCCTCGGTGCACTCATCGCAGCCGACCGGCTCGAACAGCTTGATCCCCGCATCCAGCTGCGCCTGGGTGAAGCCCTCGGCCAGCAGCGCATTGGCCGGCAGTTCCACCGGGCGCTTGCAGTTGTTGCACAGCCGGCGCGCCAGGCGCTGGGCGATCACCAACGTCACCGAGCTGGTGATGTTGTACGGCGCGATGCCCATGTTCATCAGGCGCGCGATGGTCTGGGGCGCATCGTTGGTATGCAGCGTGGAGAGCACCATGTGGCCCGTCTGCGCCGCCTTGATCGCGATCTCCGCCGTTTCCAGGTCGCGGATTTCGCCGACCATGATGATGTCCGGATCCTGGCGCAGGAACGAGCGCAGCGCCGCGGCGAAGGTCATGCCGCGCTTGACGTTCTGCTGCACCTGGTTGACGCCGGGAAGACGGATTTCTACGGGATCTTCGGCCGTGGAGATGTTGCGCGTCTCATCGTTGAGGATGCCCAGCGCGGTGTACAGCGAGACCGTCTTACCCGAGCCAGTCGGGCCGGTGACCAGCACCATGCCGTACGGCTTGTGGATCGCATCCAGGAACAACTTCTGCTGCGCCGGCTCGTAACCGAGCTTGTCGATGCCCAGCTTGGCCGCGCTGCCATCGAGGATACGCAGCACCACCTTCTCGCCGAACAGGGTAGGCAGGGTGCTGACGCGGAAGTCGATCTGGCGGGTCTTGGAGAGGTTGAGCTTGATGCGCCCATCCTGCGGCACGCGCTTTTCGGCGATATCCAGCTGCGCCATCACCTTCAGGCGCGCGGCGATGCGCTGGTTGAGCTTGACCGGGGCCTTGGCCACGTTCTTGAGCAGACCGTCGATGCGCAGACGCACGCGATAGTCGTCTTCGTAGGGTTCGAAATGGATGTCCGAGGCGCCTTTGCGGATGGCGTCGACGAGGACTTTGTTGACGAACTTTACGACCGGGGTGTCGTCGCCCTTGGCGTCGATGCCGGAGTCGCTGATACCGCCTTCTTCGTCGCCCGCGGAGACGTCAAGATCGGACATCCCCTCTTCGTCGGCGCCTAGCGCCGAGCCCAGCGTGTCCTGCTTGGACTGCCACTGCTCCAGCGTACGGCGGATCTGGTCCTCATCGACCAGAATCGGCTCCACCACCAGATTGGTGTGGAACTTGATTTCGTCCAGCGAGTGCGTGGGATTGCTGGTGCCGATGAAGAGTTTGCCACCGCGCTTGAAAAGCGGAAGCACATGATGCTTGCGCAGCAGCTCCTCGCTGACCAGACCCATGGCATTCTGATTGTTATCGAACACCGACACATCCAGCAGCGGCATGCCGAACTCGAGGGAGTTCGCTGCGGCGAGCTGGGCGCTGGTGACCACCTTCTTCTCGGCAAACCACTGCGGCAGTGGCTGCTTGGCAGCACCCGCCTTTGCCATGGCTTCGCGGGCGACGGCCTCTTCAAGCACGCCGTCTTGAACGAGGCGGCGTGCGATGCCAGTGATGCCGACGAGGTTTGCGGTGCTTACGGCATTCATATCAATCCTTCTCTTCGATGGCGGCATCGGACAGCGCGCCGGCTCACGGATAAGCCCTGCGCCTCGCCCCACGTGTTTCGCCCGTCACGTATGCGGGGCTGGAAACCGAGGTGGGCAATCATGATAACGCTGTCGATTCAAGACCAACATCACTCAATCGCTTCTCCGAAGATCAGCAACCCGTAGGGCGTACGCGTGCATCGAAGGCGGTGCCGTCGCAGGACCATATGCCTTCAATGCTTCTGCGCAGGAGCAGGTCCTTTCCGTCTACGGTGCTGGTGCCCTTGACCGTGCAGAGAATGGACCCGACACCGGAATCATTGAATTGAACCGCTACCGCTGAACAGTGCACGCTTCGCGTGAGCCCAAGGTAAGCAGGTGTCACCACCGCGGGGCTACGACCTTCCACGATGACCGCTTCCACCAATGTTTTCCCGGGATGCATGTCTGCGAGTGCAGCCGTTACCTGGGTCTTGGCGATGTAGTACGGAAACGCCTGGATCGCAATCGCGGCCAGGATAGCGATGATGGCGACCACGATCATCAGTTCGATGAGCGTGAAGCCCCTTTGTCTACTCATGACTCCCCCTAGTCCAAGCAATCCCCATTGCTTCGATACCGCCTACAGCGTCAAAGAACAAAAATTCCTCGAGATACGCGCCGTTTCAGCACAAGGCCCGCTAATAAGCGGGCCTTGTGTATAACCTTCACGAACCAGAAATCAGCCAAAGAGCTTCTTGGTCAGTGAATGCTTGCCAAAAAATTAGGCGCCGTCAGTAACATTGCAACCGTTAGGAAGGTACTTCTCCTTAACGTCGGTCGCCGAGCAGACGAAACCGCCAGCCACAGCAGTATCATCGTCGCCGCTAGCTTCGGTATAGTTCAAAGCAATCGAGGAAGACGCACCAATACGACCCGGATCGCGAATAGTGCAGGTCATGCCCGTAGCAGCGACCGTGATCGCCGAGCAGCTGCCAGTGGAGGCAGCTTGGAAGCCGGCCGTTGCGAGCGTCGGGGTACGGCCTTCGCTGACTTCCATTTCGAACTGGGTCTTGTGCGACGCCAGGTCGGCCAGCGCAGCGGTCACCTTGGACTTGGACACATAGTCCTGATAAGCCGGCAGCGCAATCGCGGCCAGGATGGCGATGATCGCCACAACGATCATCAGTTCGATCAGGGTAAAGCCCTGCTGCTTCTTCATGAGTACATCCCCTAGAGGTAGATAAATAAGTAGGGCACTGGGCCGTTGCCTGACCGGCGGACCGGGTGAGCTAGGCGGGCGCCCGTGCGGGTGGATCGAAGCAGGTTGCGTGCCAACAGTGCCAGCAATGCTCCCCAGCATTCCCCGGCGCAATCATGGCACCAATCTTCAGGATTGGAACCCCCCGCACAACAATTTGCGACGCATCCGGCAATGTGACCTGTTGCGTCACCTTTTGACCCGCCCGGTCTGGGGTTGCTGCCCAACGCCGACGCCCCGGAAGGACTGCCAACACCCCCCGGAACCGGCTACCATGCGCCGAGATAGCCCGCCTGGGGATGGTGTGGCTGGGGAGCCCTGTATGTCTGTCAGCCGTAGCGCGATCAAGAAAGAGCCCGTGGCGCGAAGCACCATGGAGTTGCAACCGTTTGTCTGGGAGGGGACCGACAAGCGGGGCGTCAAGATGAAGGGCGAACAGCCCGCCAAGAACGCCAACCTGCTGCGAGCGGAACTGCGACGGCAGGGTATTACGCCCAGCATCGTCAAGCAGAAGCCCAAGCCACTGTTCGGCGGGGCAGGCTCGGCAGTGGGGGCCAAAGACATCGCCTTCTTCAGTCGCCAGATGGCGATCATGATGAAATCGGGTGTACCGATCGTCAGTGCGCTGGAGATCATCGCCAGCGGACATAAGAATCCACGAATGAAGAAGCTCGTGGAAACGATCCGCACCGACATTGAGGGCGGTTCCTCTCTGCACGAAGCGATCAGCCGCCATCCGGTTCAGTTCGATGAGCTCTACCGCAACCTGGTGCGCGCAGGCGAGGGCGCTGGTGTCCTGGAAACCGTACTGGACACCATTGCCACTTATAAAGAGAACATTGAAGGCCTGAAAGGCAAGATCAAGAAGGCCCTCTTCTATCCAGTGATGGTGATCGTTGTCGCCATGCTGGTCAGTTCCATCATGCTGATCTTCGTTGTTCCTCAGTTCGAAGATGTGTTCAAGGGTTTTGGCGCCGAGCTGCCTGCCTTCACGCAGATGATCGTCAACCTGTCGCGGTTCCTCGTGTCCTGGTGGTGGGTGATCCTTTTCGTGCTGCTGGGTGCGGCGGCAGGCTTCATCTACGCCTATAAACGATCGCCCAAGATGCAGCACGGCATGGACCGCCTGATCCTGAAGGTCCCGGTCATCGGCCAGATCATGCACAACAGTGCTATTGCCCGATTCGCCCGCACTACGGCCGTCACCTTCAAAGCCGGCGTACCACTGGTGGAGGCGCTGGGCATCGTGGCTGGCGCCACTGGCAACAAGGTCTATGAAGAGGCCGTGCTGCGCATGCGCGACGACGTGTCGGTCGGCTACCCGGTCAACATGGCGATGAAGCAGGTCAACATCTTCCCGCACATGGTGATCCAAATGACCGGCATCGGCGAAGAGGCCGGCGCGCTGGACACCATGCTGTTCAAGGTGGCCGAGTACTATGAGCAGGAGGTCAACAATGCCGTGGACGCCCTGAGCAGCCTGCTGGAACCGATGATCATGGTGTTCATTGGTACCATCGTCGGCGGCATGGTGATCGGCATGTACCTGCCCATCTTCAAACTCGGCGCGGTAGTTGGATAACTAATCAATGGCATTTCTCGACCAGCATCCCGGTCTCGGCTACCCCGCCGCGGTCGGACTGGGACTGCTGATCGGCAGTTTCCTCAACGTGGTGATCCTGCGCCTGCCCAAGCGGCTGGAGTGGGAGTGGAAGCGCGATGCGCGCGAGGTGCTGGAAGAGCCGGACATCTACGAGCCGCCACCACCGGGCATCGTGGTGGAGCCCTCGCACTGCCCGCACTGCAAGCACAAGCTGTCCTGGTACGAGAACATCCCGCTGTTCAGCTGGCTGGCCCTGCGCGGCAAGTGCCGGCATTGCCATGCCCCGATCTCGATCCAGTACCCGCTGGTGGAGCTGCTGACCGCCGTGCTGGTGGCCGCCAGCGTCTGGCAGTTCGGGTTCGGCTGGCAGGGCTTCGGCGCGATCGTGCTGAGCTGCTTCCTGGTGGCGCTGTCCGGGATCGACCTGCGTACCCAGCTGTTACCGGACCAATTGACCCTGCCCTTGATGTGGCTGGGCCTGATCGCGGCCAGCGACAATCTCTACATGCCGGCCAAGCCTGCCCTGCTGGGTGCGCTGGCGGGCTATCTGTCGCTGTGGTCGGTGTGGTGGCTGTTCAAGCAGATCACCGGCAAGGAAGGCATGGGCCACGGCGATTTCAAGCTGCTGGCGGCCCTGGGCGCCTGGTGCGGGCTCAAGGGCATCCTGCCGATCATCCTGCTGTCGTCCGTGGTGGGCGCGATCATCGGCTCGATCTGGCTGTACTCGCGCGGCCGTGACCGGGCCACGCCGATCCCGTTCGGGCCGTACCTGGCCATTGCCGGCTGGATCGTGTTCATGTGGGGCGAGCCGTTGATCGACGGCTACCTGAGCTACGCCGGCCTGCGTTGAGGGCCGCACGATGAGCCGCTTCGTCATCGGGCTGACCGGCGGCATTGCCGCCGGCAAGAGCGAGGTCAGCCGCCGCTTCGAGGCGCTGGGCATCACCGTTGCCGATGCCGACCTGGCCGCACGCGCGGTGGTGGCACCGGGCAGCGAGGGGCTGGCGCGGATCGCCGCCCACTTCGGCACCGAGATCCTGCTGGCCGATGGCCAGCTGGACCGTGCCGCCCTGCGGGCCCGCATCTTCGCGTCGGCGCAGGAGCGTCAGGCGCTGGAAGCGATCACCCATCCGGCTATTCGTCAGTTGCTGCGCGAGACCTGCGAGCAGGCAGAGGGACCGTATGCGATCGCGGCGATTCCGCTGCTCACCGAGGCCGGTGGCCGCCAGCAGTACCCGTGGCTGGACCGGATCCTGGTGGTGGACGTGCCGGTGGCCGTGCAGCACGCGCGTCTGATGCAGCGCGATGGCATCGATAGCGCCCTGGCGGACCGCATGATCGCCGCCCAGGCCAGCCGCGAGGCGCGCCTGGCATTGGCCGATGATGTGGTGGTCAATGATGGCCACCCGGACCACCTGCAGGCGCATGTGGAGCGGCTGGATCGGGCGTATCGGGAGTTGGCGGCGCGGTAGATCTGGAGGCGCCGACCCACGGTTGTGGAGGAGCCGACCAACGGTTGTGGAGGAGCCGACCAACGGTCGGCTCTACCGTGTCAGGCGGGGGAGAACGTCAGCGTGGCGATGACGCCGCGCCCGGCGCCTGGCCGTACGTTGACCTGCCAGCCGTAGAGATCACACAGGCGGCTGACGATGGACAGGCCGATACCCCCGCCCTGCGAATGCCCCGCATGCGTTCCGCGGTAGCCGCGCTGGAACAGCTTGGCGGCATCTTCTTCGCTCAGGCCGGGGCCGCTGTCGATCACTTCGACCGCGTTGTTGCCCACGCGCACGCGCACTGCGCCTTCCTTCGAGTACTTCACGGCATTGCCGATCAGGTTGCCCAACGCGACCGAGAGGGCCGATTCCGGCGCATCGATCACCAGGTCGTGGTTGCCTTCCAGGATCAGTTCGAGCGGCTTGCCGCCGAGCTGGGCACGGTGCGAATCCAGCAGCTGCTCGGAGACGCGGGCGACATTGCTGCTGCCCTGCCCGCGCTCGTTGCGCGAGAGCAGCAGCAGCGCGCCGATCAGATCGGTGCATTGCTGCTCGGCCCGCTGGATGCGCTGCAGGCGCTGCAGCACCTTGGGATCGAGGTCCGGGCGGGTCAGCAGCAGCTCGGTGGCGCCACGGATCACGGCCAGCGGCGTGCGCAGCTCGTGACTGACGTCCGCATTGAACTCGCGGTCGCGCTGCACCACTTCGGTCAGCCGCGCGGAATAGTCATCCAGCGCCTGGGCCAGCTGGCCGACCTCATCATCCGGGAAGCGCGGTGCCAGCGGTTCGGGCTCGCTGGTGCCACCGCGGTAGGCGCGCAGGCGGGCGGCCAGATCGGACACCGGCTTCATCACCTTGGAGGCGGACCACCAGCCCAGCACCAGGGACAGGGCGCTGAACACCAGCACCGAAATCCACAGCGCGCGCTTGAGCTGGGCCTCCCCGCGCGTGGCCTCGGTCATGTCGTATGCCAGGAAGAACCAGGCATCGTCAGCTTTGCGGACCGCCAATTTGTAGGCGTAAGGCCTGCCCTCTTCGTCCAGGCCGCTCACGTTGTGGTTGCCGTTTGGCAACGCCGCCCATTCCGCCCGCTCTACCCGTACACGGTCCAGCATTTCGCGCGGATACGCGAAGGCCCGCATCTGCTGCACGGGAAGATCCGGATTACGGGTACGGTCGGAATAGAAGCGCTTGGCGAACTCATCGATGTTGCGGTTCATCACGTCTTCGACGAGCTGGTTCTCCACACGGGCACGCGCCCAGTTGGTGGCGAACGCAAACAGCGTGGTCAGGCAGAAGCCCAACAGCACGAACGAGACGATGATGCGGCTGCGCAGCCGGCGCCGGTATGGCGCGCGGCGACGCCCCCCCCTGCCCGTCACCGGATCAGGCTTCCGGCGCGGCGATGCGGTATCCGATGCCATGACGGGTCTGGATCATCGGAACCTCGAAGGGCTTGTCGACCACTGCGCGCAGGCCATGGATATGCACGCGCAGGGAATCCGAATCGGGCAGCTCTTCGCCCCAGACGCGGGTTTCCAGTTCCTGGCGGGTGACGACGGCCGGGGAGGCCTCCATCAGCGCCTGCAGGATCTTCAGCGCGGTCGGGTTGAGCTGCAGCAGCTTGCCCTGGCGGCGCACTTCCAGCGTGTCCAGGTTGTATTCCAGATCGCCGGTTTCCAGCACGCGGGTCTGCACGCCCTTGCCGCGACGCGACAGGGCGTTCAGACGCACCTCGACTTCCTGCAGCGCGAACGGCTTGATCAGGTAATCATCGGCGCCGGAATCGAAGCCGGCCAGTTTGTTATCCAGGGAATCGCGCGCCGTGAGCATCAGCACCGGCGTCTGCTTGCGCGCCTCGTTGCGGAGCTTGCGACAGACCTCGATCCCATCCATGCCGGGCAGGTTGAGGTCCAGCACGATCGCGTCGAACTCATGGACGACCGCCAGGTGCAGGCCGGTGACGCCATCGGCTGCGAAGTCCACGGTGTGACCGCGGTCTTCGAGGTAATCGCCCAGGTTGGCGGCAATGTCGCTGTTGTCTTCGATGACGAGAATTCGCACTGGGACCTCTGATTCGTGGGGTTCAACGGAAAGAACGGAGCCGCAGGGCAGCAATGGGAACAGGACTGCGCGACCTCAAGCTGACCATACAGCGTCGATTCTTAACATTAGACACCGTCGAATGCTGGCGCAGCGTCAAAACTCAGCGGCCTTCGGTCACTTTGCGTCCCTCACTTCGGAAATCCGAAGATCACGCTTCATCTGCCTGGCGTCGTCCGTCGCCTGGCGGCGCTGAGCCACCGTCATGCAGGTGCGCTGAGGGCGGTTGCTGCCGATCGGACGTTCGCTGCGGCAGACCATGCGGCTGTCTTCCTTGGCGTTGGTCATCAAGGTATTGACCACTTCCTGGTCATTGAAGACCTCTACTTTCTGCGGCGGGGTGAGCTGATCGAAGCGCTCGCGATCGCCCATCTTGGTGCGGATGCGGTCCAAGGCGGCCTGAACGCGGCTCTTGTCGGCCACGCTCAGCTCGCTGTAGTCCTCACTGTGCAGCGCGCGCTCGACCTTGGCCAGCTGTTCGGCAACAGGCGCATCGTCGGCAAGCGCCATCGCGGCCTCATCGGCTTTCGCAGTCGGCTTGGCGTGGGCACCCAGCGAGAGACAGCCGAGCAGCGCGACAGCGATGATTCGATGCATCTTTGACATCTGCGACTTCCTTATCCACATGAATGAACGCCAACTCTACGAGGATGGAACCGGGCCGACAAGTTACCGATGGCAGGGGCTTGGCAGCGCTGCCGGCCGGAAAAAGGCCCGACCAACTGACGCTGGCCGGGCCTGAAGGTGTTTCCCGATTACCGATCCTGCTGAGGAGGGCAGAGCTGCGGTTCGACAGAGCCTACGCCGGGGCCGATTAAACCGATGTTAAGGCCCTGCCCCACCTTGGAAAACCGCATCAACCCTTTGTATTTGCAGGTTTTTTCAAGGAAGCGACATGATCGATGATGCGCCCGGCAAGATCGGCCTGGCAGATCGCCTCGATGCCTTCCAGCCCAGGCGTGGAGTTGACCTCCAACACCAGCGGGCCGCGGCTGGAGCGGATCAGGTCCACACCGGCCACGCCCAGGCCCAGCGCCTTGGCCGAGCGCACCGCCACCAGCTGCTCGGCCCGGCTGGCCTTGGCGGCGCGGGCACTGCCCCCGGCATGCAGATTGGAGCGGAAATCCCCCTCCGGCGCCTGCCGTTGCATCGCCCCGACCACCTGGTCGCCGACCACCAGGCAGCGCAGGTCGGCGCCCTGCGCCTCACCGATGAACTCCTGCATCAGGAAGTTGGCGTAGAGCCCGCGCAGTGCCTCCACGATGCCGCGCGAGGCGCTGGCCTTCTCGGTCAGGATGACGCCGCGGCCCTGGGTGCCCTCGTTGAGCTTCACCACATGCGGCGGCGGCCCCAGCATCGAGAGCAGATCGACGGTGTCGTCCGGGTTGTCACCGAACACCGTGACCGGCATGTCGATGCCCTTGGAGGCCAGGATCTGGTGGGCGCGCAGCTTGTCGCGGGCGCGCAGGATGGCATCGGAGGGGTTGGGCGTGCGCGCGCCCATCATCTCGAACTGGCGCAGCACGGCCGTCCCGTAGCGGGTGACCGAGGCACCGATGCGCGGGATCACCGCGTCCACCCCGGTGATCGGCCGCCCCTTGTAATGCATGGTGAAGCCATCCGCGGCGATGCGCATGTAACAGCGCAACGGATCGAGGATGCGCACGGTATGGCCCCGCGCACGCGCGGCCTCCACCAGGCGACGCGTGGAGTACAGCTTGCTGTTGCGGGACAGGATGGCGAGTTTCATCGCGGCGCAGGGGACGGGAAAGCGCGAAGCATAGCGTGCGGTGCGTAGGCCGCGATGACGGACCGCCCCGACGATGCTGCGGCCCGCATCCAGCGGTTGTTCCACAATAATGGGCGCCCACAGAGATGCCCCGGCAACACGGATGACCACGCCTCCCACCCGTCATTGTTTCGCGGCCCTGCTCGCGGTTCTGCTCTCAGCGGGCACGCAGGCCGCGCCGGCCCATTTCACCAGTTACAACGACTTCTACAGGTCGTTGGGCGATCCCCTGTTCGAGGGAAAGGGGACCGCACTCGACAAGCCCTGCACGGACGCACCGCGCGCGTGCCTGTGGACCACCTCGATGACGCAGGCCCTGCGGCGCTACGAGGCGACCGACTGGATCGTTCCGGGCACCTTGCAGATGAACCCGGCCGATGGCTCACCCGACGTTGCCTTTGACGGCCAGACGCTCATGGTCGGTGCGCGGCGATGGCCATTGCGCAGCGCTGTCGCTCTCGCACCACCGGACTGGCCCAGCCGCACCCCCATCGACCCGGAGAATCTGGCGAACGTCACCGCCTGGCAGCAGGGCACGTCGGTGTGCCTGGACATGCACTATGTGAGCAGTGGCAAAGGCAGTCGCTACACGCTGGTGATGCTGTTGCACGGTGAGCATCTGTACACCCTGCCCCCGCTCTTTGGCAGTTGCGTGGCCATACAGAAGGCGGCGGGCGATGGATTCAGTTATCCGAGCACGACCTATCTGGGCCCGGGGATGGAAACGAATCCAAGCGGCCTGCAGGTGGACTATCTGCTATCGGATGGCACGACACGCGTTGCGCGTTATCTGCTGCGCTTTCCGGATCAGAGCGACCCCTTCACCTTCGAGGCATCGCGCGTGCGGTGACGGGCGGCATGGGAGGGCGAAGCGTGGAGCGGGTGAAGGGAATCGAACCCTCGTCAGTAGCTTGGGAAGCTACAGCTCTACCATTGAGCTACACCCGCAAGGCGCGGCGTAAGTCTATTCGGGCGGGGCCCTCAAACGCAACGGGCGGCACTGGGCCGCCCGTTGTTTCACGCTTTTCCACCGCCGTGCACGGCGCCCGCGGGCGGGCGCTGCGCACGTGGGATCAGAAGCTGCCGCCGAAGCTGGCGAACAGCGACACGTCACGTGCACGCTTCTGCATCGTGGTGGTGCTCATGCCGATGTTGCTGCTCAGGCCCCAGAGGTTCAGGCGCGCACCCAGCACGGCGGTGGCGTAGTTCTTGTCGAACTCCAGGCCCGGCACCTTGTACGTGCCCACGTCCGGCATGGTCTGCAGCCAGGCGCTGGCCTGCTTGCTGTCCTCGAACTCGTGGTCATAGGTGACCTGCACGTACGGCTTGACGTTGCCGCCATCGAAGCGGGCCTGCCAGCCGACGCGGCCGACGGTCGAATCCGTATCCTGGTCGCCATAGCCCAGCGCCGAGGCGCTCAGGTTGGACTCGGTGTAGCCATCCAGCTTCACCTTCTGCCAGATCACCGCGGCGACCGGACCGTGACGGAAGCCGCCTTCGGTGCCGAACTCGTAACCGGCGTTCAACGCAGCGGTCAGGTTGCTGCCTTCCGGCGAGCCCTTGTGGATGCGCGTTGCCGGGCCGAGCTGCAGCTTGCGGGTCACGTCGTAGTCCAGCCAGCTGTAGCTGAGCTGGCCGTTGACCCAGGCGCGCTCGCCGTACCACCCGGCGAACAGGCCCAAGGTGGTATCGGACTGGGTGAAGTCGCCCTTGTTGTTGCCGAAATCGGCGTCCATGCGGCCATAGCCGGCGAAGCCGCCGACCACCATGCCATCACGCGCCCAATCCACACCGAACAGGCCGGCCGGGGCCATGCCGTCGTACAGATCGGCGTGGGCGTAACGCTGCATGTCGCCGCGCAGGTTGCCCCACCAGCTCAGGCCGTCGGCCGGACGGCCATCCACGTGCCAGCTGACCTGGTCAGCGCGCGAGCGGCCGATGGTCTGTGCCGAGTGGGTCAGGATCTGCTGGTTGCGCGGCGCTTCCAGGATCGACAGGGTGTACTGGCCCAGCATTTCATGCGTGGCCGAGGACGGGTGCACGCCGTCGGCGAAGACATAGGTGCGCCATGCGTCCGGGGTGACCAGGCTGGTCGGGTTGCAGGTCAGCGACGAAGGCACCGTGCAGGCAGTGCCACTGACGTTGCTGAAGCCGTAGGTCGACGGGTTGGCGACGATTTCCTGCAGGATGTGGAAGGTGTCGACCGGGATCACCTGCAGGCCGGCGGCCTTCAGGCCACCGAACAGGGCGTCGTTGTAGGCCTTGGCCAGCGCGGTGCCGGCGGCCATGCCAGCCGGGCCGCCGGCGCGGGCGCCCGGGGTCAGGCCGATGTCCGGGATGGTCGGCACCACGATGTATTCAGCGCCCGCTGCCTTCAGCGTGCCGACGATGCCGACCTGGTCGGTGACGGCACCGGTCAGGGTCGGGACCAGCGGCGCACCGGTCTGGATCGCGAACAGATCATTGGCACCGCCCCACACGGTGTACAGCGCGTTCGGGTCGGCCTTGCCACCGTTGGCCGCCAGATAGTTGGCCGTCTGGGTCTTCAGCGAAGGAATCGGCACACCGCCCAGCGCGGGCTGGGTCAGGTCCACGCCCACGCGGGCCCCGCCAACGGCGTAGTTGTCGCCGTTCTGGCCGTTACCGTTCGGGCTGGCATCGGTGCCGTAGTAGTTCGCCACGTGCTGCGCCCATTGCCAACCCGGGTTGGTGGTGGCCTGGCCGGTCACCGGGCGGACAGCGGCCGGCAGCAGCGGGCGGTAGTAGCCGGAATCGGTCAGGCTGTCGCCGATGAAGACGGTCTTGGTGTACGGCGACTGCGCCATGGCCGGCATCGCCGCCAGGGCGATGGCCACGGCCATGAGGGAACGGATCGGGCGTTTGCTGAGCAACATGGAAACTCCTTGAGGGTGGGGAAGACGGCGGACGTACGCCGGCGCACGGTGCCATGGTTCCACTGCACCTGGCCGGCATCACGCTGCGCTGCGGCATGAACGCCGCAGCCCGCCGCCCGGCCATCGTTGGCCTGGCGCTCGCGGCACCTCTGCCGCGGGGCGCACAGGGTACGCACTGCGATGTGATTACGGGACAATACCGTCATGAACATCCAGCTCAACGGCGAGAACCGCCAGCTTCCGCACACCGCCACTGTCCACGACCTGCTGCGCAGCGAGGACCTGCTAGAGCGCCGCGTCGCGGTCGAAGTCAATGGCGAGATCGTCACCCGCAGCCAGCACGCCAGCCACCCCCTGCGCGAGGGCGACGTGGTCGAGATCGTGCATGCACTGGGCGGCGGCTGAGGCAGCATCGTGACGCGCGATAGGCGATAATTCGGGCCATGAATGCACCTGCCCCCACTGATTCGCTGGTGATCGCCGGCAAGACCTATGCTTCCCGCCTGCTCACCGGCACCGGCAAGTTCAAGGATCTGGAAGAAACCCGCCTGGCCACCGAGGCCGCTGGCGCCCGGATCGTCACCGTGGCGATCCGCCGCACCAACATCGGGCAGAACCCGGGCGAGCCG